>Ga0187851_10005614_pt1 | contig 9965 bp, 7 predicted proteins | sample June2016WEW_6_10_FD_132997 | JGI IMG/M metagenome (GOLD analysis project Ga0187851, IMG submission 132997) | Peatland microbial communities from SPRUCE experiment site at the Marcell Experimental Forest, Minnesota, USA - June2016WEW_6_10 | ecosystem: Environmental > Terrestrial > Soil > Wetlands... | reverse complement strand
TGCTCGCCCAGCTGGTCTGCGGCCTGCTCGTCGCGCTGCGTCTCGGCGAGGCCCGGGGGACGCTGACCCGAGAGGCGCACGACGCGCTGGGGATGGAGCTGAAGCAGGTCCCCGGGCGGATCCGGCGCTGCCTGGACCTGGAGCCTCAACTGGCGGAGATGGCCTACCGCTACGCCCTGGCGCGCAACGCGCTGTACATCGCCCGGGGCTTCAACGTGGTGACCGCCTACGAGGGGGCCCTCAAGCTCAAGGAGGTGTCCTACATCCACGCCGAGGGCTATGCCGCCGGCGAGCTGAAGCACGGGCCCATCGCGCTGCTCGACCCCGACGTGCCGGTGGTGGCGGTGGCGACCCGCTCCGCCACGCTGGCCAAGACGATCTCCAACATCGAGGAGGTCCGCTCCCGCGCCGCCCCCGTCATCGCCCTGGTCACCGAGGGCGACACCGACGTCGCCGACGACCTGGCCGAGGACATCGTCCGGGTTCCCGCCTGCAGCGAGATCATCTCGCCGCTCGTCAACATCATCCCGCTCCAGCTGTTCGCCTACCACGTGGGCATCGAGCGCGGCTGCGACGTGGACCGGCCGCGCAACCTCGCCAAGTCCGTGACGGTGGAGTAGGCCGGCCGCATGAGCACGCCGAGAGGCAGCGGGATGGACGCCGGCGGCCCCGGCGACCAGGGCCTGGCGCTGGGCGTCGACATCACCTCGATCAGCCGTATCGAGGGGGTGCTGCGCCGCCATCCGCGCTTCGCCGAGAAGATCTTCACCGAGGCGGAGCGGAACCGATGCGGCACCAGGGCGGAGCGCTTCGCCTCGCGCTGGGCGGCCAAGGAGGCGGTGATGAAGCTCCACGGCCAGCTCGGCCTGCGCATCCCCCCGTACCACGCCATCGAGGTGGTGAACCGCCGCGGCGGGGCCCCGGTCATCCGCATCGACGGGCGGGACACCGGCATCGCCGTGTCCCTGACGCACGACGCCGGGGTGGCCATCGCCGTGGCCGCCCTGCCGGCGCTCGGCCCGCAGGGTGCCCCGGCGCTCCCACCCCCCCGCGAGCTGCGCCTTCCCGACCGGCCCGACGACGCCCACAAGGGGACGTTCGGCCTGGTGGTCGTCGTCGCCGGCGCGATGGGAACGGCCGGTGCGGCGGTCCTCGCCGCCCGCGGCGCCGCCCGCGCCGGCGCCGGGCTGGTCCGCCTCTGCGTCCCCGCCGGCATCTATGCCGCCGTCGCCGGCCAGTGCCTGGAGGTGATGGTGCATCCCCTCGGCGTGCCCTGGGCGGCGGGGCTCGACCCCGCCCTCATCCCGACCCTGGCGGAGGAGCACCTGGCGAAGGCGTCGGCCATCGTCGTCGGGCCCGGCCTGGGACGGGCGGAGGACACCGAGACGGCGCTCCTCCAGCTGCTGCGCCTGGTCACCGCGCCCACCGTGGTGGACGCCGACGCCCTCAACATCGCCGCCGCCCGGGGCTTCGACTGGCGCCAGTGCCCCCGGCCCGCGCTGCTGACCCCGCACCCCGCCGAGATGGGACGGCTGGAGGGGATCCCGACCGCGGAGGTGCAGGCCGGCCGGGTCGAGGTGGCCCGCCGCTACGCCGAGGAGAACGCGGTCACCGTCGTGCTCAAGGGCAGCGAGACCGTGGTGGCGGCCGCCGACGGCCGGGTCTTCGTCGACGGGCACCGCACCGTCGCGCTGGCGACCGGCGGCACCGGCGACGTGCTGAGCGGGGTCTGCGGCGCCATGCTGGCCGCCGGGCTGGACGCCTTCGACGCCGCCGTCGCCGCGGTCACCGTCCACGCCGAGGCCGGCTGTCTGGCCCAGGCGTGGCGCGGCCGGGCGGGAGCCCTGGCCGGCGACGTCGCCGAGATGCTCCCGGCCGCCCAGGAGCGCCTGCGCCGTGCCCTCGAGCGCCGCGCCCCCCGATGACGGAGGCGGTGCCCGGATGACGCCGGACAGGCCCGTGCCGCGGCCGGTGGCGGCTCGGGAGGGGCAGATGCGCTGGGCCGAGGTGGACCCGTCGGCGATCCGGGACAACGCCGCCTCGATCCTCCGGGTGCTGGGCGGCGGCGTCGCCCTCATGGCCATGGTCAAGGCCGGCGCCTACGGCCACGGAGCGGTCGTGGCCGCCGCGGCCGCCTGCGCCGGCGGCGCCACGTGGCTCGGCGTCAGCTCGCCCGACGAGGCGCTCGAACTCGCCGCGGAGGGCCTCGGCGCCGACATCCTCACCGTCGGCTGGACGCACCCCGGCCGCCTCGCCGAGCTCATCGCGGCCGGGGTCCACCTTGCCGTGTGGGAGCCGGACCAGGTCGCCGCCGCCGCCGCGGCCGCGGCGGGGCGCCCGGCCCGGCTCCACCTCAAGATCGACTCCGGCATGGGGCGGCTCGGCTCCGCGCCGCGGTCGGTCCCGGACCTGATGCGTGCCGTCGAACAGGCCGGCCGCCGCGTCGAGCCGGTGGGCGCCTTCACCCACTTCGCCGACGCCGACGCCGCCGGCACGGACCACACCCTGGGGCAGGACCGGGTCTTCCTCGAGGCCGTCGGGCCGCTGCGCGAGCGGTGGCCCGGCCTGCTGCTCCACGCCGCCAACAGCGCCGCCACCCTCCGCCTCCCGCAGACCCGCCACGACCTGGTGCGCTGCGGCATCGCCCTCTACGGCTACCCCCCGGAGGCGGCGGCCCCCGGCCCCGCGCTCCGCCCGGCGATGGCCTTCAAGGCGCTGGTCACCCAGGTGAAGACGGTGCTCCCCGGCCAGAGCGTCGGCTACGGGCGGACCTGGGTGGCGGAGCGGGAGACCCGCGTCGCGACGGTGGCCGCCGGCTACGCCGACGGGATCCACCGGGCGCAGTCGAACCGGGGGACGGTGCTGATCGGGGGACGCCGCTGCCCCGTCATCGGCCGCATCAGCATGGACCATCTGACCGCCGACGTCTCCGCCGCAGAGGCCGTCCGGCCCGGCGACGAGGTGGTCCTCTTCGGCCGCCAGGGCAGCGAGTGGCTGGGCGCCGACGAGGTCGCCGCCGCCGGCGGGACGATCAGCTACGAGATCCTCTGCGCGGTGTCCAGCCGCGTGCCGCGGTTCCAGGTGGCCGCGGTGCCGCCGGTGCCGTCCGCGGCCTGAGCCGCCGGTCAGGGGGCCCGGAGCCGCCGGATGTCCCTGGAGGAACAGCCCTCTCGACACCGAGGGGGGAGGATGCCGGCGATCCTCCGGGGAGCCCGGTCGCTGGCGCGACTCCAGTCGGGCCACCCGTGGCAGGGCTGACAGTCCCTCCCCACCTCGTGTGCAACGGCCCTGGCGCGATCGCCGACCCCGATGCCAAGCTCCAGCCGCCGGGTGCGACACCCACGGGTTGGGGGCGTCGCCCGTCGGAGGTGAGCGACATAGCTGGGGCGGTGAGGTCTCAACGCGGTCGCTGCCCCATGCCCCGACGCCGGGGGTGGATCTGATGGGCTCCACCGCGGGTTGGGCACAGCGGAGGACGTCAGCCATGGGTTCGCGTGATTCGACGCAACGGTCTTCTGGGGGCACGGGTTCGCCGGGCAGGAGCCGGCTGCGCCACCGGCTCGTGAGCGTGGCCGCGGCCGCCGCCGTCGCCCTGGCCTCCTTGAGCGCCTGCGGGGCCGGCGGCGTGGTCTCGCCGTCGGTGTCCGCACCCACCTCGGCGACAGCGTCCGCGACCGCCCACTCCACGGGGTCCGCCTCTCCCGCCGCCTCCCCGTCCGCCACCGAGGCGGCCTGCCCGAAGGCGGCGGCGGGCGGCTGGTCCGCCCCCTGCCAGCAACAAGCTGTGTGGTTCGAAGGCGCCGCCCTCTCCTGTGCCAGCAGCACATTCTGCATGGCGACGGGCATCGCCGAGACCTTCACCTACAACGGCAGCGGTTGGTCTTCACCCGTGCAGATCAACGGCATCACCGGTGCTGACTACTCCATCCACTCGGTATCCTGCCCCACGACATCCTTCTGCGCGGCGGTGGATCAGGGCGGCAACGCCTACACCTACTCGAACGGGCAGTGGTCCGCGCCGGTGAACATCAACACGAACACCTCCTTTGCTTCCCTCGAGGTCTCCTGCGGGTCCCCCTCCTTCTGCGTGGCGATCGATCAGCTCGGCAACGCTTACACCTACAACGGAAGCTCCTGGTCGTCTCCCTCGGCGATCGACCCGACCGACGGGCTGAGCGCCATCTCCTGTCCCAGCGCCAACTTCTGCATGGCTGCGGACGGCGGCTACGGATACCTCACCTACAGTGGGGGATCCTGGTCTGCCCCGACCGTGATCATGACGCCCGCCCTCCTCCCCGGCCTGACCTCCGGCCCGCTTGACAACCTGTCGTGCGCGAGCAGTTCCTTCTGCATGGCCGAGGGGAGCCTCACCGGGACCGACGCCTTCTGGGTCTTCAGCGGCGGCAAGTGGTCCGAGTCCACTCTCCTCGGGACCGCGAGCAACAGCAACGGCATCCAGCCCGTTTCCTGCGCCTCCAGCTCCTTCTGCGTGATGGTCGACGGCAGCGGGAACGCCTACATCTACTCCAACGGGACCTGGTCCGCGCCTGACCCGATCGATCCGGGCAATGAGATGGAAGGTGTGTCGTGCCCGACGAGTTCCTTCTGTGAGGCGATCGACGATACGAACAGCAGCTTCACATACTCGGGAGGCAGCTGAGAACCGGCAACCCAGCCGCACTCGGGTGGCTGCCGGCGCACGGTGTCTGCCCATCGCCTTGGCTCGTCTCCCTCTCACCCGGCGCCGCTCGGTGTCACAGTTGTCTCGATCAGAGCCGTCGAGCTGGACCCACCGACCGCCCAGCACTCATCGGCCGCGACGCAGGCGACCGAGGCGGGGCTGCCAGCGGGTGGGGTCGTGACCGGCATCCAGGTGGCGCCGTTGTAGTACTCGATCAGTGAGATCGACGGCGACGGTGTCGGGGCGCCGCCAATGAGGTTCGAGATCGCGCCCCCAGCGTCAGAGCCGACAGCCCAGCAGACGCCCGACGAGAGGCAGGCGATCGAGCTGAGGGGCACGCTGGCCGGCTGCGCCGACCACGCTCCGTTGGTGTCGTGCGCGATCTGACCCGCCAGCCCCACCCCGCCAACTGCCCAGCAGTCGCTCTTGGTCACACACGCCACGCTGAGCAACCCGCCCACACCCGCCAGGAGATTGGACGAGGCCACCGTCGTCCAGACCCCACTGGAGTAGTGCGCGATCAGAGGGGAGCCGGTGCTGCCCCACCCAACCGCCCCCACAGCCCAGCAGTTCCCAGGGACTGGGCAGGCGATGCCGTCGAGGGTGCCGGCGCCTGGCGCACTCTCCGACATCCAGGTCCCGCCCGAGTAGTGATCGATGAGAGGGGGGTCCAGCTCGGCGTTGGGGGCGGTCAGAGAGGGCCCTCCGACCGCCCAGCAGTCGTCGGCGCTGGAGCAGGTCACGGCGTTGAGGACACCCAAGGAGTTCGGCGCCGTCACCTCCACCCAGGCTCCGCCAGTGTAGTGCTCGATCAGCGGAGTCCCCGGGCTGGAGAACAGCATCGGACCGTTGTCGACGCTGCCCACGGCCCAGCAGTCATACGCGCCCGCGCATCCGATCCCGAACAGGGTGCTGTCGGCGATCTCTGGTGCGGCGGCCGCACTCCAGCTCGTCCCTGAGTATCGTTCGATGATCCCGCCCCTCACCGCCCAGCACTCGGTGGAGCTGACACACGTCACGGCGTTGAACTGCCCCCCGGTGGCGCTGTTGAGGACCGAATCGAACTCGCTCGCGACCGACCATGTGGCGGTCGTCGGGATCATGGCAGCGGTCGGCAATGCTGCCGCGGGTCGGGTCCCCGCATGATCGGCGACGTAGACCACGAGCGCGACACTAGCCACAGCCGCCAGCCCGGCGATGAAGGCGACGCCAGCCGCGACGCGCGGGATCCGGAACCGCCGGCGCACCGCGAATGCGTACGCGAGAGCTCGGTCCTCGAGGTCACTGGGAAGAGGCTGCGCGCTGTGGTGCGCGGCGAAGTAGGCCGTAGCCAAACGCTCGATGTCGTCGTCGGAAAGCAACGGGTCAGACATCGGCACGCTCCTTTCTCAACTTGGAGACCGCCCGTCCCAGATGGCTGCGCGCGGTCCCCGGTCGGCAGCCCATCAGTCGGGCGCATTCCACGATGGTGAAGCCGTCGGAGAGATGCAGCACGACCATTGCCCGCTGCGGAGGCGACAGCGTCCGCAGGGCCCGCCCCATGCTGAGGAGCGAGTCTCGCAGGCCCTCCCGTTCCGGAGGCACGAAGGCTCCGGATCCTTCGTCGCCAAATGGAGACGGCCAGCGGTGAAGTCTCCTGCGTTGGCGAAGGCCCTGGTGGATGCAGATGCGCGTCAGCCACGCCGGCTGGGCGATCGGCTTCCGGAGCGAGGGCCACGCTCGCCATGCCGACAGCATCGTCTCCTGGACGGCATCCTCCGCCTCGCTACGGTCATCTAGGATGGCGAGGGCGAGACCGTAAAGCCGTCCTGTCTCAGGGGCGACGGACTGCTCGAAGGCCAGCCGACGCTCTTCCCGGCCACTTGGCAGAGTCATCTCAGGCGGGGTAACCTCCACACTTCATAAGAGACCCGCAATGGCGCCCTTTCTTACATCGGCGGCGCACCGACGGAATTGTGTACCTTTCTTTCGGGCTGGGGGTGGTGGTGTCGGGTGGGACGGTCCCGCCTGCCCGTTATCCGGCACACCCTGGTAGTGTGCGCAACCCGCCCCGCATGTGGTCGGCATGGAGGATGCGCATGATGCTGCTCTCGTTGGCGCGTCCCAGGGAGGCCGACCCCGGGCGAGGCATCGCCACCCGCTCGCGCGCGCAGAAAGGCGGCCTTGGGCAAAGAGTGCTGGAGGAACCCTGAGACTGCCCGTCTGCACTCCCACGCACCGACTTGCTGGCCGACCCAGAGTTGCTCGGCAACCGGTTCGATCAAACTCGGGATCCCGGAGCCTCGACGGAAGCCGGGGCGATCGACGGCCCTCCCGTCCCTGCACCATGTTCCAGAAGCGGGTCCCCACCAAGCGACGGCGAGCGCATCACGGCGTCCACCACCATCATCAAGACGCTCAGCTGATTATGGACTCCAAGCTTCCTGAAGACATGTTCGAGATGTTTGTGGACCGTCGGGACGCTTATTCTTAGCTGCCTAGCCGCCTCCTTAGCTCCCATCCCCTCCGTCAAAGTCAAGACAACCTGGGACTCTCGGGCGGTGAGACCGAGGGCCCTGAACTGCTCGACTGTCACTCGAGGTGGGACGGTGTTGAGACCAATCGTGCGGACGTCGTTAGGCGGGGCCAAACTGCGGCCAACCAAACTCGTGGGTCGGCCGTTCCGAGGGTAAGTGTGTCGATCAAGGCAGTCCATCGGCCTCCGCTCCGAGGCCATTCTTCCAGGCGAGGTCTGCGGTGTCTACTCCCGGATGTACCGAATGTGAGGGACATTGGGGAGTAGACAATCGGGATGCGAACGTGGTAACGGCACAGCCGCCCTCTGGCATCGGCGGAGGCTCCGCTGCGCGAGGATCAATGTGTCCCGAGGGAGTAGGCTGGCTCCTCGGGCGTCCTCGGTCACACCAGGCGCGAACACGGGGTCCCCAGAATATGGGCTCAGCCCTACCGCACCGGTGCCCACGGGGTTGAGTCGAGTGACTCCATGAGCGACTCCGTCTCCTCGCTCGGGTCCCGAACGGACCGCTCCGAGAGCTCGTTGGGAAGTCGCCGGTAGAGGTCGCGGACAGCCTCCTTCCCTCCCAGGCGGCGCTGCAAGACGATCTGCTTCTGGAACAGGCGCTCGCCGGGTCCAATTCGATGCTGAGGGCCTGGTCGAGGGCCTCTACGGCGGCGTCGAGGTCGCCGAAGTCGGTGTAGATCTCAGCGACCGTGCTGAGCGCGTCGATGCCCAGGCTGCGGGCGTACCCGTGGTGCTCCACCAGCCAGTTGTAGTCGGCGCGGGCGACGGGCTCGCCGCGGATGTCTTGGGTGGCGCGCGAGCGAATAGCCAGGCGATGCTGGGGATCCGACGTCTGGCTCGCGCGTGCCGTCCGGTGACCAGACGCCGTTAGTCGGAGCCCATGATATCGGGGTTGAGGCGGAAGACCCCACCGCGCACGGGATGGGGTCGACGCTGGAGCCGCCAAGCGCCTTGCGCAGCGTCGGCCTCGTCCCCGAGGTGCCGCGAACGAACCGTCTCCGCCACATCCGATCGGCGCTGCCGGCGCCGAGCGCCTGCCGCCTCCGCCTCGGCGAGCAGGACCTCTCGACCGTCGACGAGCACCCGGACGCGCCGGCGGATGCGCAGGTCCAGCGGGCGAAGCTCGCGGGCGGGCGGGAGCGTCAGCTCGGCGGCCCGTAGATGAAGCCGAGCATGGCGCCGCTGTCGCTGACGATGCGGTAGTCGACCTTGTCGTAGCCGCCGGGCGACTCGTACCAGTTCATCTCCGAGACCTCGTAGTACCCGGAGGGAACCAGCACCGCCCCGGCGGGGAGGTTGATGACCGGGGTGCCGTTGGTGTCCACCACCGGCTGCAGCCCCACCGCCTCGACATACCCGACATGGCCGTCGCCGTACGCGCCGCCCTGGTACGCGCCCCAGACGGCGACGGCGCCGACCACCGGGGTCGGACCCTCCTGGTAGTCGTACGGGGCCGAACCGGCCGCGGCGTACCAGTCGCCGGCGTTGCCGCTCCAGGGGATGCAGCGGCGGAGCGCCACGTAGTAGGTGCACTCGCCGAAGACGAAGTGGTCGGCGCAGGAGCTGCCCCCAAGCGTGGGCTCCGGGTCCAGCTCCGCGTCGATGGCGGCGATCTGGTCGGCGATCTGCAGGGCGGGCCCCTCCAGCTGGGAGAGGGCCTGGTCCCGGGCCTCCACCACCGCCTCCAGGGCGTTGGCCTGGTCGGAGATCTGGTTCTCGACCGATGCGGCCTGGCTGAGGTCGGCCTGGATCTGCTGCTGCGCGCTCTCCAGGTTGCTCTTGTCCTGGTCCAGGGTCTTCTCCAGGCCCTTGATCTGGGTGGTGACCTGGGAGGCGCCGGAGAGGCTGCTCATCGCCGAGCTGAAGTCCTTGGCGCTCAGCACGGCGGTCATCACCGTGTTGCCGGTGACGCTCTCGTAGGTAGCCCGGGTCAGGGAGGTCAGCGCCTGCTGCGCCGACTCCTCCTGGAACTGGTCGTCCAGGATCTCCCCGTTCAACGCGGTCAGCTGGGTGTTCAGGGAGTCGAGGGTGGTCTGCGTCTGATTCAGGGCGGCGGATTGTTCGGTGTACTGCTCCTCAGCCTCGGTCAGAGCTGCCTGCGCGGAATCGAGCCCCGGCGTGAGGGCGGCCAGCTCGGCGAGCAGGGCGGCCTTCTCCGCCTCCAGCTGCGCCGTGGTGTCGGCCTTCGCCGGGCTGCTTGCCAGCGGGCTGACGCCGACCACGAAGAGGCCGGCGACCACCGTGGCGAGCAGCCTATGCGTTCCCCGCAATACTCATCTCCCCGGATCGGGCGGCCAGGGCGGCCTCCCATGCCGCGCTGACGGACCGGGCGGACTGTACCGTGTCCGGCACACCGCGGTCAACCGCGAAGCCGTCCCGGCCCGGTGGCGCCGCCCGCCGTCCCGGTTCGCCGGAGTTCGCTGGGGAGGCCGCCAGGCCCGCTAGAGTCCCGGTCGTGGAGGCTCCGAGCGTCGCCCGGCGCCGCGTCTTCGGCGGCGGCGGGCCCACCCTGGCCGAGGTGGGGGAGGCCGAGCTGCTGCGCCGGCTCATCGTCCTGGGTGCGGCCACCTCCGGGGCCGCCGAGTTGGTGGTGGGGAGCGGCGACGACGCCGCCGTGTGGCGCCCACCCCCCGGCTCCGACATCGTGCTGAGCCAGGACGCGATCGTCGAGGGGGAGGACTTCCTGCGGGAATGGACCGACCCGTACGAGGTGGGGGAGAGGGCCCTCCAGGTCGCCCTCTCCGACCTCGCCGCCATGGGGGC
>Ga0187851_10005610_pt1 | contig 9969 bp, 7 predicted proteins | sample June2016WEW_6_10_FD_132997 | JGI IMG/M metagenome (GOLD analysis project Ga0187851, IMG submission 132997) | Peatland microbial communities from SPRUCE experiment site at the Marcell Experimental Forest, Minnesota, USA - June2016WEW_6_10 | ecosystem: Environmental > Terrestrial > Soil > Wetlands... | reverse complement strand
GAATGTAAATCCTGGATTCAGCTCACAACAGATCGTTACGGCGCGCATCGCGCCCAATGAAACCCTTTGCGATGTTCCCGAACGGTGTTTTACGTTCTATAAAGAGCTGATCAGCCGAACCCGCTCACTGCCTGGCGTCAAAGACGTCGCGGCCGTGAGTAGCCTTCCGTTAGGCAATGGAGACGGAGGAGAGGTGGTGCCAGTTGACATTCAGGACCATCCAACTCGCCCCGGCGCGCAGATTCCTCTTTTCGAGGAAAAAATTATCACACCGGACTACCTTCGCGTGATGCGCATTCCGTTGTTGCGCGGCCGAAGTTTCACCGAAGCCGATGCGAGCCCAGGGGCGGAGGATGTGGTGCTGATCAGCAAGGCAACGGCAACCAGATATTGGCCGGGAGAGGATGCTGTAGGAAAGCACATCCGGGCGAATTGGGAGCAGAATTGGCGCACTGTGATCGGAGTGGTTGGCGACGTTCGCGAATTCAGCATGTCGAAAGAAACTGCCGATTGGATTAATGGGGTTATCTACACCCAGTACGGGCCACACGCTGTCCCGAGCGCCGGGGCCAAAGCACCGCCCGCCTACATGAGTCTGGTGATTCATGCGGCAGGAGACCGATTGGATTTTGGGGGCGCTTTGCCGGGCTTGGTAGCGCAAGTAAATCCGAATGTCGCAGTCAGTGACGTGCGGACCCTTGAAAGTTGGGTGTCGAACGCGATTGCGGAGCCTCGCTCCACGGCTTCGCTGTTCGCGCTGTTTGCAACCCTTGGTCTCGTTCTAGCCGCTATCGGCGTTTACGGCATCATGTCCTATTCGGTCGCGCAGCGCACGCGCGAGATCGGGATTCGGGTGGCTCTCGGTTCGAAGCAAGAAGAGGTCCTCTACCTGGTTCTGGCGGAAGGGGCCAAACTGGCGCTCATCGGAATCGCCATTGGACTGGTTGCCGCACTGATCTTAACGAGATTCATCGCCGGTCTTCTGTACGGTGTCGGCGCTGGCGATCCACTTACTTTCGCGGCAGTCGCAATCCTATCGCTCCTCGTAGGGCTGACCGCATGCGCGATCCCGGCTTGGCGTGCGACTCAGGTGGACCCAATCGTGGCTTTGCGCTACGAATGAAGCCTGTCACAGGAGCCGCTTGCAAAATTAATATTTGGTAGGGTCAGAGGATCAAAACCGAGTGTGCCAGAGACCCAGGGATCAGGCTGCTGTTTAGGCTAACAAAGGAATGCGGGCGAGCGAGTCGGCGAGCCTCGTGCGGTGTGTGGGGAAGCAAACGGAGAGCTTGAACCATCATCTCTGGAACGGCAACGTTCGGTAGGCGCGTCGCGATGAGTCTCAGACCCAAGGGTGTTCAGCAGGGGCACTCGCTTGAAACCGGACAGTTTTTGACTTTTCGTGCCGCGTGGCCCGGTAGCGCGTGCGATCGTTCAGGACAGTGGCCTCGATCCGGAGAATCAGTTGGCAACCAATTCCGGCGCGCACAAAGCGACAGATGCAGCCGGTCGAGTGGTTCTTAGTCTTTGGCCTGTCGCCGACTATCGACTTATGGCGACATTCTGGGGTCACACAACCAGTCGTGGTCCGGCGATCGGCTGGAAATCCCGGCGGGCCAGTCCGGTGTGAAACGGACGATTGGTTTGAAGGGACTTCGGCTGAAGTATGGCCACTAGATACTCCTTAACCCGGTTTTCCGTTCCATTGATCCCGAACACCCAATCCCGCTGGGGCTGGTGATCGCTTAGAATCCGTGAAAAAATCGGTTCGCAGGCGAAATCGCCTGCGCCACCCGATCGTGATCCGGTATGGGCATCGCCGAGATGAGTCTCGGCGCAGCACGCAAGAGTGCGTGCGCCACGGGTGTCTTCGGAACACTTTAGTTAGTGGGCCAGCAGCCAGGCCGCTACCGGATCGCTAATGTCACTCCACCCGGGCTGGTTGCAGATCCTACGGTAACCTGTACTGGGGCGTTGTCCCCTGGTTGCACATTGGCTGGGATCTGGGCGTTGATCTGGAACAGGCCAGGCATTTCGCCGGGTGCGGCGCCTGCGTACTGTACCGTGGCCGGCAATCCGCCGATGGTTACCGAGACCGACGCTAACGGCTTCGGAACCACGCCGACGGCCAGGCGTCCATCTACGCCGGGCGGATCGGTCAGGCCTTCGCCGGTGGCCCACAGGATAACCACTGAGCCCGGATGCGCGGGCGACGCCGCGGAGTTGGCAGTGATGCCGTCCGAATCGGTAGCCGACGCTTGTCCTTTGCCGGAAGAGTCCGCCGTGAAGAGGCCAGGCGCGGTGGGGGTGACCGCAATCTGGAATGGATCGGAGCGAACGCCGATGTACTCCACCTGGACGTGCGTGGTCGCGTTAGTCGCACCGAAATACGGAATCACGGCTGAACATTGCGTGGCCGTCGCGTAGACGATGGGCGCAGGAATCCCGTCGAACAGGATGCGAACTCCGGCTACGCTAGTGCTCACCAGTCCGTTGGCATCCAGTTGCAGCGAAGCTTTCTGAGCGGGGCCGAGAGCAGTGCCCCAAACCACTACCATTTGTCCAGGAGCGTAGACGTGAGCGTAGGATGAGGCGCTGGTTACATCCGTGATTTTTGGTTTCGGACCCGCCAAGGTGGCCGGTGGAATAACGAGGAGCGTAATCGAATTCGCGGGGAACACCGTCGAGATCTGTCCGCCGCCGACCGAAACCGCAGGCTGCTCGACAATCGCATTCAGATTCGCTGGGCTATAGCGCCAGACCGCGGCAGTTGAGGCGGCGCTGAAGTTCGCCAGCGTGAGCGCGCTCGAGAGATCTTGCCCGGTTTTGTTAATGACGATGGCCGTTAGGTTCCCATCGGACCGCAGCGCACCATAGACCGAAAGCTGTCCCTGATCCGCGCTTGTTGACTTCGCGGAAGTTTCGCCGAATGTGCCGCCTATGCCGTCATAGTTGCGGTAGATCTTGAAGGCAAAGGCGCCGGGATCCGTTGGAGTCGGCGGACCCCATAGCGCTGCGGCATCCAGTCCCTGGTAGCCGAAGATTCCGAGCAAGTCCGCCTGCGCGAGCGCGCCGTTGATGTCGTCGAGGGCGCCAAAATTGTATTCGGTGAGCGCGAGCTTGGTGCCGGGATAATTGGCCGCGATGATCGCTTGTAGGCGTGGAATGTAGGCGGGAGCTATCGGGCCGCCGCCATTGTCGACGTCCTGTATCCAATAGTCGCCGCTGACAACGAATGTCGGGTCCCAAAACGCGCGCGTGTATTGGAGCCGCAGCGCCTGCGTGGCGCTGTCGCCGGCCGGTTGGAATGCGATGGTGGAGGGCGCGAGATACGCGTGTTGATCGAAATAGTCGAGCAGACGCACGCCATGCTGCTTTTCGTAGTTCTGGAATTGCTGGAGGTACCAGGCCATCAGCGGCACGCCGCCGTGCGCGTTGCGATCGACGGGATTCTGCCAGTAATTTCCCACGGCCCATCCCGCCACGATGTCCTTTTTCGAGAAGAACTGCGAGGCCCAGTTGTCGGCTACGGGTCCGGAGACTAGCGCCGTGGGATCGGCCTGCTTGATCGCCGCCGCGTATGTCAAGTTGAGACTGGCCAGCTCATCGTAGGTGTATGGATCGGGATGGATGTCGCGATGCACATCGTCCCACCAGATCGGCTCATTATCCATGCTCCAGATGGCGATGCCGCCCTGGTTCGCCTTGCCGTAGCGCGAGAGCAGGTAGGTGATCCACTCGGCTTGGAAACTCTGGTCAACCTGAGTGTAGGCATCGGTGGGATCGTTCGTAATGTAAATGGGCTTCGCGGGCATCAAGCCATCGTTCACGGATGGATCGCCGCAGGCGGGATCGTATTGGATGCCATCGCCGCAGGTCACCGAATGGTATTGCGCATACGGATCCTGCTTGCACTGCTTGCCGTACTTCGAAACGTCGAAGCTGCACATTTCCATGCGTGCCTTAGGCGACCATGGCAGCACCGGGATGGTCCCGATTGCCTTGCCGCCAGTGATCCGGACTTGGTCGGCGAACATGTTGAAGGTAGATCCAGCCGGGAGCGCGGAGGCGTCGATGCTGGTGTCGGGAAGGACCTGGAAGTACCAATCGTTCGCAGCATTGTTGACGTCGAACTTCCAGCTATAGCTGGTTTCCGAGTCGCCGCCCCAGCGCCGTGCTGTAGCGCGAATATTGGATGCGGCTGCCGTGGCGGCAGACAGCGTGGGGTCGCCCGCGGTGGGGAGGGTCCAGTAGAAGTCGATGCCATAGACGTCCGGAGAAATTGCGTGCAGGTTGGCATTGGCATCGATCGAGAGGGCGGGGCCGGGTTGCTGGGCGAAAGCCGCGAACGCGGTGAAGAGGGTGGTAGCGACGAGACGTGCTAGCAGGTGCGATCTCATGAAATCTCCTTCCAGTGTCGAGCCGTAATGAACTTGGATAGGTGTTTCGGGTTGGAAGTGGCGTTGACAACCTCGGATATGTCGGCTTCAGATGAAAGGATTTGTGCCGCGATGATGACATCAATGTCCAGAGCCTTCGCATCCGCCGTGGGTTGTCCTTCGCGACGGCATTTCGCCCAAAGCTCCGCCGCCAGCCGAAGTGCAACATCGGATGGTGGAAGATAACGGCCCGGAATGGCTGCTGCAAGTGCGTCAAGCCGGGCAACACTGAAGGCCTTCTGAGCGCGCAAGAGCTCGCGCTTCACCTCGTAGTAGACGATCGCAGGCACGACTACGCGACTTCCTCGACGGAGACGATCTGACAGCCATTCGGCGATGGCGATCACCTCATAGCTGCGTTGTGGATGCGTCAACAGGCCGAGCGGGCCTGAATCAAGACAAAGAAGTTGGGTCACGGAAAACGCCTCAGGGATAGACTGGAGGCTGACCGGCTAAGGCACGGTTCTTGTTCATTGACTTCTTGAACTCGGCCACTTCCTGCTCAGCTGCGCGGATGTCCCTTGGGTTATCGGTTGCGTCTTGGCGACGCCAATTCGCAAGAAGGTCCAGCGTGACAGAATCAACGGTGTCAACGTTGGCGGGCTGCGCGAAGCGGCGGGTTGATCCAGCTACGGCTTTAGCATGACGCTTCATGGCTTCCCTTCCTGAATTAATCGTACCAGCGTCAGGTTCCCGGGCGCCATCGAACGCTGGACGGCGCTCTGAGGGCATTCCCGATTAATTAGAATTCACCACGTTTTTCTCTTTAGAAACCAACTTATTCCTTGACCCAATTGCGGTCGTCGTTTACAATCGATACGTGGTTCAGAGCATTACAATCACAGGCACTACTCGCTGGGCTCGGATAGCTCAGTCGGCAGAGCGCCTGACTTGTAATCAGGAGAATGTGGGTTCGATGCCCGCTCCGAGCTCCAATCATTCAGTCGTCACCTTCGATATCCTCGCGGAAACTCGGCCAGGTAGACGCAGCCTTTAGGCATCCAAATCACCCGCTAGTCTAAAGGCGCTTCACACGCGGGCAAGCAATTTCATTCCGGGATAGCTCGCCGGTATACAACTGACGACAGTTCGATTCTGTCTCCCGGATCCAGATTCACGCGGTGGTGGCCGAGCGGCAAAGGCACTTCACTGTCTATGAAGACCAGGTGGGTTCGATTCCCATCCATCGCGCCATATTTGCGGAAATTCCGCTCAGTTGCGGCCTTCGTTCAGCGGCAGGATTCTTCGTTGCCAACGAAGGGACGCCGGTTCCAATCCGGCAGGCCGCTCCAAGTGTGTTTTCTTGCGGATAAGTGAACCGGTGTCACGCGAGGCTCATAACCTCTGCAAGGCCGTTCGACTCGGCAATCCGCAACCAAGTTTGGGTCTGTCATGCCAACGGGAAGCAGCATCCCTTGCAAGGATGAAATGTCAGTTCGATTCTGACCAGATCCACCAAGTGTGACCGTGGCCGAGTGGCTTAGGCGGCTGCCTGTGGAGCAGTCCACGAGAGTTCAATTCTCTCCGGTCACCCCAGCTTATTCGGGGTGTAGGCAAGCGGTGAGCCGCCTCCCTTGGGAGGAGGAAATCGGGAGTTCGAATCTCCCCGCCCCGACCAGATCTTTGACAATTGAATATTCTTCCTGAAGATCGCCCGGGCCGTGGGAGGCGTGCGATCTTTGGTCAAGCACTGTAGTGGGCTACGACGCGCGCCACTTTTCCAACCGCCGTTAGCTCCATGAACTCGCCCGTGCGTGTACCTTTTTGGTTCGTATAGTAGAGCACCACGCTGTTTACGCCGCAGAGCACGTCCTCCAGGTGAAAGCGGAGTTCCGGGTAGGCTTCCAGTCCTCGTTGAAAATACGCTCGCAAGTTTGCTTTTCCGACCACCTTGCCATCGGGCGCACCTAACAACTGAGCGGCAACTGGCGAGGTCAGCTCGATTGCATCCTCGTAGTGGGTCATGATCAATTCCAGATCATGCGCGTTCCAAGCCGCAACCCAATGGTTTGCCAGATTCCAAGCGTCGTGACCAGTCACTCGTGTTCTCCAGTTGAAGATCGTCCAAATCCGCAGTGCATTCATCCGATTGTATAGCGGCACGATGCCAACGAAGAGATATTGCCGGGGTCGCCTTCTGGTCGAGGGCTTCTGTCCTACAAACAGAAACAGTGGAGTTCGATCCTCCACCCCGGCACCAAGGAAAAGCGGGTTGGCAACCCGCTGCAGGATGCCATCCTGCCCCACTGTGCTCCGGTTGCCGATGGTGAGGCTAACGGTCTCCAAAGCCGTGATTGGGTGTTCGAATCACCCCCGGAGTGCCAAGTTCAAAAACGCGCCCGTGGCCGAGTGGATTCAGGCTCCGGTTTCTAAGCTGGAGCACGCTGGTTCGATTCCAGCCGGACGCGCCAGAATTTTCGGGTCAACATGTGGGTCACCCAGCGGGGTAGTAGGCAAGCGGCTTAAGCCATCGGACCTTCAATCCGAGGATCGTGGGGCGCGAATCCCACCTACCCTACCAAAGATTAAATTAGCCAAATTAACTTGACTAATTTAGTAATTATCGCTAGAATCGCAATATGACATGCAGATTGCTCCTCAGCATTTCCTCGCGACTGTCTAGCGGCTTATCATTTTGTCGCTTTAGTTATTAAATCACAACAATTTAATTTTTTGCCCGAGTGGTGGAATAGGCAGACACACTGGTCTTAGGAACCAGAGCTTCGGCATGGGGGTTCGATGCCCTCCTCGGGTACCAGGCTCGCAAGGAAACGGTGACCGCGCCGCCTGCAAAGCGGTTGACACGCAGTTCAATTCTGCGGCGGGCCTCCAATTTATTTATATGGCTGGTTGGATCTGGTCGGGTGACAGAGTCGGCTTGAAAAGCCGAAGAGACCGTTCGACTCGGTGACCAGCCACCATAAATCAGCCACCAAAATCAGCAACCAATCGGAGGGTACGGGCAAATGGTGGCCCACCGGTCCTGAAAACCGGCGCAGCTTCGGCGCATAGGAGTTCGAATCTCCTACCCTCCGCCAGTTTCGGAGAGGTTGGGTAATTCGGAGACGTTGAGTAATTTGGAGAGGTTGGGTAATAGGTACCCACCGGTTTGCTAAACCGGAGTCCTTCGGGACGTGCGCGTTCGAGTCGCGCCCTCTCCGCCAACCACGGGCATCAGGCGGATATCGGTTGGCCGCACCAGCCTGTAAAGCTGGATCTCCTTTGGAGACGTTGAGCGTTCAAGTCGCTCGGTGCCCACCAAGTTTGCCGGCGTGAAGGGAATTGGTTTACCTGCTCAGCTTAAACCTGAGCGCCTGGTGGTTCGAATCCACCCGCCGGTACCAAGGGCCGGTCTGATGCAACAGGCAGACATGCTCCACTCAAAACGGAGCTTTTCTCGGTTCGAGTCCGAGGGCCGGCACCAGATCTTAAGCCTGCGGCTTCTAGGGTGCGTTTCTTCCCGCTATGCCCGCAAGGGGCTATGCGCAATAGGAACCACTTCGCGGACGCTAAAGCCTTAAGAATCAGCACGCGCGATAATGGCAATGGTAATGCATCTCACTTTGTGGACGCCGGGCAGTGGTCCACGGACGCTTCTGGGGATGCGGTGCTACCGCCATCCCTCCGCGCCGGTTCGCACGGTTTGGCGTCCGCAATGCGTGAGACGCTGATAATCACAGAGGCAACCATACCATTTGGCTTTCCCACTCCGACGCCTCCGAGGCTAGCCAAATGAGGAGCAGTTCGTCGATTGCTGTGCCAACGTCGAGGCTTTGTGGAAGCAGGAGGAGGCCGGCGCTATGTTTTCCTGCGGCCTTGCAGGCGCGGAAGTGAGCGGGCATAGTGCCGACATCGTGGGAGACGAGTAGACGCTGCTGCCCTGCTGCCATGTGAGCCGTCAAGAAATCCACCGACGGCTCCCGACGCAGCGTTCCAGTCACAATAATCTTGTTGAGGTCGGCGTCCGCGAGAAATCGAACTTTCACGTTCGGCGAGGACTGTGAAGTTCGTCTCGCGCGCGGATCAATCTCTCACACAGATTAGCCGGAAGCGGTTGGGCGGCCGCCTTCCTTCCGTCCACTTCTCACCTTGGCGAATCAGATAGGCATCGATTTCAGCCTGGTTTGCAAGATAGTATGCGATCGCGCCGTAGACCTCTTCCAGACGAAGAAGTTCGAAGTTCTGGCAGATAGTCTCCGGCGACTCACCGCGCAGGAATGCATGCACGATGGAATCCAGGGAGATTCGGGTTCCGGCAATGTAGTAGTTGCCGTCCTTATCTACGATGTATTCCTTGGCCATGTCTCTTTGATTGTACAAGGGGAGCGCGGGTCGGTTTGACAAACTGTCCGGACTGTGTAATTATTCATAGTAGTGAATAAAAATACAGGACGCGCGTAACGACAATGCCCCCCACCGTTGGAACTTCCCTCAAGTCTGTCCGGCGCATGCCGGCTCCGAAGACGCTGCCGAAGATCGGTGGGGCTAATCTTACGCGTGATCTCGATCTATCCCAGGATGAGTTGGTTGCGCTGCTCGATCTCACGCAACAGGTGAAGGCAAGTCCCTCCCGGTTTGCGCAGTCCTTGAAAGGTCAATATCTTAGCCTGCTGTTCGAAAAGCCATCCCTGCGGACTCGGTTCACTTTTGAGCTGGCTATCAAGCAGCTTGGTGGCGACTCAGTTCTTTCCACCGGACCCATCGGCGACCGTGAACCTTTGAAGGACGTCGCTCGCAATCTGGACCGCTGGACCAACGGCATTGTGGCGCGCGTGTTCTCGCAGAAGACCATTGATGAGTTGGCGCACTGGTCGGCCGTGCCCGTGATCAACGCGCTCAGCGATCGTTTCCATCCCTGCCAGGCGCTGGCGGATATTTTCACGCTTCAGGAACGCTTTGGCGACCTCGGCGGTCTGAAGCTTGCTTTTGTGGGCGACGGCAACAACGTGGCGAATTCGTTGATGCTCTCGACCGTGCGGATGGGCATGAATTTTTCGATAGCTACTCCAAAGGGTTATGGGCCGGACGCGGAGATCGTAGCGCAGGCGGAAGCGCTGGCCGCGATCTCGGGCGCTCAGCTCGCTATCACCAATGATCCATCAGAGGCCGTTTCGGATGCGCAGGCGGTCTACACTGACGTGTGGGCCAGCATGGGGCAGGAGCATGAGCAGAAAAAACGGCTTGCGGATTTCGCGCGGTTCCAGGTGAACCAGCAACTGCTTGCGCAGGCCAGCGACGAGGCTGTCTTCCTGCATTGCTTGCCGGCGAAACGCGGCCAGGAAGTGACGGATGAAGTCATTGAATCCGATCAGTCCGTGGTCTTCGATCAGGCCGAAAACCGCCTGCACGTGCAAAAAGCATTACTATTGATGTTGATCGGCTAGCAGCCGGTTCGCAGGCGAAAGCGCCTGCGCCACACCCTAATTATGCGACCAAAGAAAGTGGCTCTGGCCTACTCCGGAGGCCTGGACACATCCATCATCATTCCCTGGCTGAAGGAGAATTATCAGTGCGAAGTAGTTGCCGTATG
>Ga0187851_10005608_pt1 | contig 9974 bp, 4 predicted proteins | sample June2016WEW_6_10_FD_132997 | JGI IMG/M metagenome (GOLD analysis project Ga0187851, IMG submission 132997) | Peatland microbial communities from SPRUCE experiment site at the Marcell Experimental Forest, Minnesota, USA - June2016WEW_6_10 | ecosystem: Environmental > Terrestrial > Soil > Wetlands... | reverse complement strand
GGCAGCATCGTTCTTGACGACCTCGACCCGTACCGGGACTACGGCAGGTGCAGGCTGACTGGGCGGCTGGACGATGCCGACGTCGGGCGCTGGCAACACGCGCTTGACCAGGCCTGGCTGCTCCTCAGCCAGGACTATGCCGATTACGCCGCCGTCCTGCGCGATGGCTTAATCTCGCTGATCCCGATCAAGCTCGGCGCCGGCGAGAGAAACCTCTCGGCCACCTCAGGCGACGCCTTCGCCGCGGTCGCGGCCTCCACCCCGCCTGACGGGGTCGCGCTGGCGCTCGCGCTTGTGCACGAATTCCAGCACGCCAAGCTGTGTGCCGTCATACACCTCGAACCCTTGCTTAGCGGACACGGCGGAGAGCTTTTCTACGCTCCCTGGCGCCCGGATCCACGGCCTGCGGGCGCCCTGCTGCACGGCATCTACGCGCATATGGGCGTCGCCGACTTCTGGCGTGTTCGCCGCCGCACGGCCACGGGAGCAGAACGCACGGTCGCGGACATCGAGTTTGCCCGCTGGCTGCGGCAGACGCTCGACGCCGCGAGCCGGCTCCAAGGCCATCCCGAGCTCACCGCGGCGGGTCAGCACCTGCTGTCGTGTATCGCGGCGCGCCTCACCGGATGGCTCGCCGAGGCGGTGCCGGTCCCGGCCAGAGCTCTGGCGGAGATCACCGCTTCTGATCACCGCAGCTGCTGGCAGCTGCGCAACCTCGCGCCTGATCCCGAGGATGTGGCCATGCTGGCGCGGGATTGGCGGGCGGGCAAGCCGGCCTACGGCATCGTGCGCACCCGGGTCTGCCCGCCCGCACATGATTCCGGGCGTAACGCGCGGACAGACCTGCTTTACCTCAAGGTACGCGACCCCGCGCGCTTTAATTCGGCCACTGCCGGCGGCCGCGACGACCCCGATGTCGCCTATGCCACCGGGGACCGCGCGGGTGCTATCCGGGGCTACCTGGACCAGCTCAAGGCCGATCCGGCCAGCCAGCATGCCTGGACCGGCCTGGGTCTGGCCAGCGGATTGGTCGCGCTGGTTCGCTGCCCGGAAGTGGTCTACGCCGTCTACCACAAGCTCAGCACCGGGTCGGCCCCGCAGGCCCCGCAGGCCCCGCAGGCCCCGCAGGTCACGGACGTCGCGCCGCTTCGGCTGGCCGAGTGGCTCGGTGCTGTTTCCACCGCGCCCGCCATCTCTCAGGTGTGAGGCGCGTCGGTACTGCATTCACCCCGGACTCCAAGGGTACGGCCGGCCACCACCTCGGGATGCTCCTCGCCGAGCACCTCGGCGTAGCGCTCCTTGACCGCGTCGGCGAGCAGCGTCGCCCCCTCCTCATGGCCGGTCGAGTGCAGCTCCTCGATCAGGTTTACCCCGCAGGCAAGCGTGTACGGATGCAGCTTGCCGAGCACTTCCTTGAAGGAGACGTAGGTTGCCTCGAGCAATGCAAGCGCCGCCGGATAGTCGCCGGTGGCATGCAGGTCGTTGGCATAGGTGGTGGCGGCCGAGAGGGTGTAGGGGTGGGTTGGGCCGAGCGCGTCGCTGAACCCGGTGAAGGCGTGCTGGGAAAGCTCGCAGGCGTCCTCGATCCGCCCGGACTGGCGCAGCACGATGGCGTAGTTGTTCTCTGCCGACAGCGTGAATGGGTGATTCGGGCCGAGCACCCTTCGGTATCCCTGCAGCGTTTCCGCCGCGAGCTGGGCGGCGGCATCGAAGTCACGGGTCAGCCGTAGGTCGTTGACCAGGTTCTGCGCGGCGGAGAGGGTGTCGGGATGTCCCGCCCCCAGCCGGCTTTGATAGGCCGCGAAGGTCTGCTCGCTCAGCGACCGCGCGCTGTCGTAATCTCCGGCCTTGCGCCGGGCCACGGCGAGGTGTTTCGCCGCCCGCAGCGTATCCGGATGGATGACGCCAAGCGTCGCGGTATAGCGGCCGAGCGTGTCCTCAAGCTGGTTCCTCGCCTGCCAGTATTGCCCGGCCTCACGCAGGTCCCTGGCGTAGCTGTATTCCGAGCACAAGGTGAACGGATTCGTGTCGCCGAGGACCTGGCGGCGTACCTGCAAGACCTTGGCGTCTAGGTCGATGGCCCTGCTGTAGTCGCCCATGAGGAAATGATCAAGCGCATGGTTGTTCGCGGACATCAGCGTCCGCGGATGCTCGTCGCCGAACACCTCGCGGTGACGGGCGTGCAGGTCCTCGTCCAGCTCTAGCGCCTCCCGGAACTTCCCGAGATCACGGTAGGTAGCGCCGACCACGTTGCCCGCGCTCAGCGCCTCCTCGTCGTCCTCGCCGTAGGCCGAACGCAGCTTCTCATAGCAGTCGATGCTCCGGTCCCTGGCTTTATCGACCTGGCCCAGCGCCCGGAGGATCGTCGCGATGAGCCGAAGCAGGGTGAGCACGCCCTGGTCATCCGGCGGGAAGGTTTCCTTCCAGTACCGCAGCGTGGTCTCGGCGAACGACCGCCCCGCCTCGTAGCTGCCCTGGACGTAGAGATAGCGGGTCAGGTTGAGGACAAGTTCTCTTACCTCCTGCTCCACGCACCGCATGGAACCGCTTGGCTCCATGTGCGGCCACAGCTCGCGGTAACGATCCCAGTTGTCAGGGACATCAGGGTCGCCGGGATCCGCGGCGGCGATCAGCATGTGCGCCTGATGACGCACCTCGGCCCGTTCATCGTCGTCGGCGAGCTGCTCGCGCAGCACCATCTGGGCCAGGCGGTGCAGCTGCAGCCGGTTGCTGCCATAGTCGACCTGGGCCAGAGCGTACTTCTTGATCTCGCGGATCATGCGGTCTCGGTCGCGGTTGCCGCTGATGGCCGTGCGCAGGCGCGCAGGCAGGCTCGGCACGAGCCTGCCCACGGCGAGCAGGTTCCACGGAATGGGCTCGGGCGCGAAGAAGGCGCACAGCTGCAACAGCTCGACGACCTCGGGCTGGCCCTCACGCAACCGGTCAAGGGCCAGGCTCCAGGTCACCGCCACCGGTAGCGGGTAGTCTGTCGGCCGGACCTGCTGGCTGACCGCCTCGACATCGCGCAGCCGCGCCAGCCGCTCGTCGAACAGCCGCAGGTAGGCGTGGACCGGCGTGCGCGTCTCGATCTGCCAGGCGGCCGCCTGCTCCAGGGCAAGCGGCAGGTCATCCAGCCGCCGGGCGAGCTGATCGGCGTCTTCGAGGACTACCTCACCAAGACGGCCGCGCAGGAAGTCGATGCTCTCTTCGCGCTGGAAGACGTTGACCTCGATAACCTGAGCTGAGCCGCCCCAGACGGTATTACGCGAGGTCAGCAGGATGTGCCCGGAGCCTGGCGGGAAGAACTCCTCGATATCCTCTGGCCGGTTGGCGTTGTCGAAGACGAGCAGCCAGCGGTCATAGGGCTGTCCCAGCCGAAGAGCCGCCAGGACGGAACGGACGGCGTCATCGATGTCGAGCGACTGCAGGTCCATCCGCTTGGCGAGGTCGGCGATGGTGGTGCGCACCATCGCGGGCTGTTCGGAGGAAATCCAGCAGACGAGGTCGTATTCCGCCTGATAGCGGTAGATGTACTCGATGGCCAGGTGCGTTTTGCCGACCCCGCCGTGACCGCGCAGCGCGTGCGGAACCAGCGCTGTGACCTTGCTGGTGAGCCTCTCGTGGATATCGCGCAGGAGGTCTTCGCGGCCGGTGAAATATGGATTTCGCGGCGGGATTCCGAGCCAGATGGCGGGCAGTTCCCCGCGCCACTCCCGGCCGCGGCGATCGCTGGGCGGATGGGACACTTCGTCTCCTCGCGAGGGTGGTTGAGCGCTGATTCGAGGTTCGTCACCAGGGCCGGCCGGCGGTTTCGCGGGTCGGGGGCGGGCGCTGGCCTGGCCGGCGCTGGCCTGGGCGGCGAGGACCGCGGCAGGTTCGGCGGTCAGGGACGGCAACCCGGGCAACGGTTCGAGTACCTCGCCCAGCTGATCGGCGATGTCGGCGTACCGGCCGCCGAGCCCGCGCAGCGCGCTTCTGGCGACGACCGCGAAGGGCCGGTTCAGCTGGGCCAGCGTGACGAGGTCGGCCCGGTTGGGCGCGTCAAGCAAGGCCGGGAAATCAACCGGGCTGCCCATGCGCTCCAGGACGAACCGCGAGACCTGGCGTAGCACCGATAGCCCCGTGCTGCGCGGTACCGTCGAGCGCAGCAGTTCGCGCACGCCGGGCTGGAACTCATAAAGCACCGCGGCATCCTCGCCGCCAGACAGACCCTCCGGCGGGTGAGCCCGGACGAGCAGTCCGCCGAGCAGCACCTCGGCCAGGTGGGTGGTCTCCGCGGCGGGCAGCACCGCTTGCTGCACCAGCCGCATGACCGGCGGGGTGAGCGGCGCGAAGGCGAGGAAACCGGCCAGCTGAAATGCTTCCCCGGACGCATGGACCCGGAATTGGGTCACCCGGTCAAGGGCGGTCGCGGTACGGGCGGGGTCCCATCCGCTCTGCGCCACCCGGCGGGTAAACATGACAGGTACGTCCGCCCAGTCGTCGATGCCGACCACAAGCTGAGCCCACCGGGCCAGCCAGCGGGGATCCAGCCTCAGGACCGGAATCGGCACGCCATCGTCAGCTGACGGCTGCTGGCCGTAGGGGTGCCGGTAGCCGCGACCCGGATCTGACACGTGCCGGTACCTGACCGAGAAGCGACGGTTTTCCATCGCGGCTTCTGGCGCGCGGACCTGGACCGCCGCGACCGCGGGTGCGCAGCGCTGCCACATGCGCTGCGGCAGCGGCTGCAAGATGGAGACGTGACCGACGTTTCCCCACCGCTCGAGCAGGCGGGATACCCGCCGGTCGCGCCAGGCCCGGCCGATGCCGTCGCTGACCACCAGGATGAGCCGCCGCCGGGCCGGGTCGGGTAGTTCCCACGGGCTGCGGGCCATGGTCTGGTCGGGATGCCCGTCGCTGCGCAGCATGAAGGGATCCCCTGTGTGCGCGTCGGTGTTCAGCCACCACACCCGGACGTCGCCGAACGCGCCGGTAAGTTCGAGCATCTTCTTGAAATCGGCCACCGTATCGCGCCAGATCGCCATCGAGGGACTGTCGTCGATGACCAGCGCGATGTTCAGCCACCGGGCGGGAGCGGCGTGCAGCACGGGCAGCCACAGTCCCTCATGGGCGACCTTCTCCGCCGTTGCCTGCTCATCGAGGATCACCTGGGTGCGAGACGCCACCGTGCGCTTGAGCACACGCAGCGCCCGGGCCAGCTCCAGCTGCCGCGGCATCGCCGCCGCTCGCGGGCTCAGGATGCCCTGGCCGTGATCGACCCGGCCGGCCCGGGCGTAAACGCCGGACCATGCGTCGCCGTCCGCGGGAACGGCCGGGTCCGGCGAAGCACTGCCGCCGGCGAGCCGGTCCGCCGCCCGGTCGGCCCAGGGTTGTGCCGCATGGTCCCCGCGGTCGGGACCGGCCGTGCCGCCTGGCGCGGTCACGGCACCGGGCCCACTCTCGTGCCTGCGGGTGGCCGGCCGGCCGCGGGGAAATTGCCCGGCCAGCCAGAGGGCGTCAGCGATCTCCTCCGCCGTCACGTCGGGAACGGCCTCCGTCAGCGCCCCGATGAACCGGTTGATCCTCATGGCCGGCCCTGTTCCTACGCCCCGGCTGCGCTGAGCGGTCGCAGCAGTACCTCGGCCAGCTTCTCGCGCAGTTCATCGGGCGTCTGTCCGCCGGACGCGGTCAGGTAGACGGCGTTGAGCAACTGGTCGGTGGCGACATCCCCCCGGTCGGCGAGATCGAGGAACGCGTCGATGAGCGGCTCGCTTCGCGCCAGGGCGTCCGGGCCCATGTGGGCGGTGACGATCGCCGCGAGCTTTTCCCGGCCCGGCTGCTTAAGGTCAAGCCGCAGGCACCGGCGCAGGAAGGGGGGCGGGAATTGCCGCTCGCCGTTCGAGGTGATCACGACGACGGGAAAGGCGCGGCAGGTAACCCAGCCCCGGCGAATCTGGGCGCTGCTGCCCGGGTCGGTGGTGAAGACGTCCACGGCGGATTGCTCTTCCGGGAGCCGCTCGAGCTCTCGTACGCGGAACTCGCCATCTTCGAAAACGCTCAACAAGTCGTTGGGCAGGTCGATGTCGCTCTTGTCGAGTTCGTCGATCAGCAGCACCCTGGGCTTGTCGTGTGGCAGCAGGGCGGTGCCGAGGGGACCAAGACGGATATACCGCCCGATGTCTAGTTCGTCGCTGGCTTGGCCGGATCTCAGCCCGGCCTCATGCAGCCGCCCGATGGCGTCGTAGCTGTACAGGCCGTCGGCCAGGCTTGACCTGCTGGTGATATGCCATCGGAGGACCGGTCCGAGCTTGAGCTCATGCGCGATGCTGTCGGCTAGCGATGACTTCCCCGTGCCTGGCTTACCGGTCACCAGGAGCGGCCGCCGCAGCCGGAGCGCCGCGTTCACGACGTCAACCTCGCCCGGACCTATCTGATAGGTCCTGGCCCGGTCCGCGCCCGTCCGCCGCTGATCGAGCCGCCGCCACGGCGGCGGCTCGGGAATGCCCAGGATTCCGTCATGCGGCTCGCCGCTGCCACGGTAGATAAGCCATGTGTCGCGGGATGGCGCAGTGTCGTCGGCCATGAAGCCTCCTTGCTTTCACGCGGGCATGTGGAGCGGGCTGTCCGCATCGGGGATGCGGTCAGCGTCATCCCACAGCAGCGTGAGGTGATAGCCGAGATGTTGCTTGTCGGCGCCATTGGCTACGGCCTCGCGCCGGAATTGGAAGACGCGCATGGGAAGTTCCCGCAACCGGACGGGGCCCGTCCGCGGCATCAGGGTGCTCAGCTCGGCCCGGATGTCCACCATCGGCCGACGAGACCACAGCACCGCGGGAATTCCAGCTCGCAGCGCGGCGAGCAGGGCATCACACTGACCGGGGACCGGGGTGGCTTCCAGCAGCAGGCACACCGGGGCCGCATGCTCGGTGAGCTTCACGAACAACCTGTCGGGCTGCTCCAGCGGGTCACCGGAAAGCCAGTCCACGGCGGTGCTGCCATCGTGGAACTCGATCGCTGAGACCTTGGTCCACTTGGCCCGCCAGACATTGCGCGCGTTTCTCGCGTGCCTGATCCGGTCCAGGCTGCGCACCACGATCGGGTACTGGACGCCAAGCACGATGTCACCAAGCCCGACATGCCACTGATCTACCGGCTGGTTAATCAGCGGGCCGGGCAGGAAGAACTCGATGGTAAGGTCGTTGGCGCCGGCCAGCCTCGGTTCATTGAGCACAGCGCCGAGAAGGTTCCTTACCTCTGTCTCGGTATAGCTACGGTCGTCGGGCGGCCGGAGCGGTTCAAACGGCGCGTTGTTTTCCTGGAACATGACAGACACCAGAAAGCGATCGGCGTCGACCCCGTCAACATCGAGCTGAACGATGCAGTATTTCGGCCCGGCGTCAGGCAGGGCCGGTGCCGTGTCCCTGATCTCGTGCAGGGCCTGTACCAGCGGGGCGCGATCGCCGACGCAAGAGTCCACCCAGGTCCGCATTCGCTCCGCCAATTCGGGCGGCTGCTCGCCGGCTAGGAGCTCAACGAAAACAACCATGGGAGAGAGCCCATCGGAGGATCGTACCGGCAGGTTTTCCAGCTCGTTAAGGACAGCCCGAATTTTGCCCGCGTCTGATTCTAATACATAACCTATTCCGCCGACGCTGACCCGGAAAAGCTCAGCGGCATTAGAGCACGCGGCGCCGGCGCATAGCCGGTGCGCCTCCTGTCGCTGGCCGCGGCTGAGCACCGGCTCGGCGACAAGGGATCGTACCGCCATCCGGACCGAATCCATGATCTCGCCGGAACCGAAGACGTCTTGGACCGTGTCGACGAATACCCACATGGCCGCGTCCCGCCACCTTAGCCGCCCCACGAGGTCCCGCAGGCCGCCTGGCTTGCCCGCACTACCGGGCGAGCCCGCCATCGCCGGGATCTCTTCCCCGATCTCCTGTTCGGACAACTCGACGCACATCCTAAGACCTTCTGGATCACCCAAGATGTCCACCTCAAGAAGCGCCTCTACGATGCTATCCATCCCCTCCTCTCCCGCGGCGGTTACAGTGGTACTACTGAGGCTTCCCCGATGATCCAATCCGCTACCCTTCCGGTTTGAATTATTGCCTGGCCTGGCGATTTACTGCAATAGCCTGGCCTGAAGTCCACTAAGATCATTTAGCAGCCCGCGCAGGTCATTTCCGTCTCCGGCCTTTCTGGCGACCTGACGGCGAAATTCTGCCAGCGCGGAAGGTGCCTGAGCGCAGGCCCAAAGGACGGCCGCGAGATCGGCACGGTCGACTGAACTGCGAGGCGCGAGCAAGGCGACCTCCAGCGGAAGCTCGCTGACGATGGTGTGCCGCGACCGGGCGTCAGCCAGTTCAGGTACCCGCAGGCAGTCCTCGATGAGCGGCACCAATTCGGCCGGGCTGAGCCGCGGAGATCCGCCCGGCGGGCGCGGCGGTGGGCCGGGCGTCAAGGGCCGGGTGCCGCCGGCCGGCCCGCCGTCCGCCGCCTGCGTCCTCGCCGCCTTGACGATCCGCTCGAGAAGCGGCCACTGAGCCGCGATTTTCTCGACCGGAGCCATCCGGGTGATATTCCCCTCCCCTCGCCAGTTGTCGACCAGCGCGATGCCAAGAACGATCCCCGTCTCTCCATCAACCACGCCAGCGCCACTGTACTCTCGCGTGACAAATGGGCCGAAATCCCCGACCGGGCTCAGCGGAATCCGTTCGCCTCCGTGATATCCGCCCAGCCGTGCCCATACCCTCAGCCCGCCCGGGCCGCAGTCGGGCGCCGGGTATCCGTGCAGCCGGACGATTCGCGGCATCTCCGGGGAATCACGGCGCAGTGCCGGTCCGTCGATTCCGGGTAGCGCCGGGCCGGTGACGCTGAGCCCGGCAAGATCACCGCCGCCGTTGGCTCGCGCCGCGCGCCAGAAGACTATCTCGGCTCGCCGCACCCCGAGTTCTGGCCGCATAGGGAGATCCAGCCGAACGTGGCCAGGGGGCAATCGGGCCCCGGGGGGAAGGCCGAGCGACTCGGTGATCACATGCGCCGCCGTGATCACATAACGCCCGCCGATCAGCACGCCCGCGCCGTGAATGCCTCCGTCGCGGTCAAGCACCCGGACTCGCCAGTGTTCTCCGTGTGCGCTGCCGGGGCAGCCGGGCAGCGCGACCCAGCCAACGGCCTTGGTTTCCTTAACATCCACGAGGACGGGACGGTACATGTCGGGACAGCAGGCACTGCTATTGGTAATGACCTCGCCGTAGAACCACGAAGAGGATATGACCGCGAGCAGGCCGGGCGAGCCGGCCAGTGCGGCCTTGAGCGAGGGAGCGTCTACCAGCCGGAATGCCTGGTTAAGCGCGGTCCCCGTGACACCATGGTCGTCGAAGTTGACCTCACCGGCGTGTAGCGCCATCCGCAGCCTGATCCGTTCCTGACCGCCGTGGGACAGATTATGATCATGCAGCGCATGGACGAGGCTCAGCAGGAAAGTTTCCGCGAACAGGCCCTTGTGTATCTCCGGCGGTGCCAGGAAAAACACGCCATCGCCGCGGTCCTCTTTATGGCATTGGTCCCACGGGATGCCAGCTTCGCGAAATGTCCGCTGCAATGCCCCGTACATGCCATCCCTGACCGTGACCTGGTGGGCATTGGTCCGGCGCCAGTCTCCGAACTTTTCCACATCAAGCACGAGAATGGTTCGGTGCTCCGCCCGCCTCTGCTGTGCCATGTAGACCTCACGCTAAGAGATCAAACCTGGCCATGCTCCCCAGCCAGGTCCGGTCAGGTCCTGTCAGGCAATAAGGGTAATCCGGACAACCCTTCGCCGGCCGCCCGGCGCGCACGGTCATGCTCTGACTGAGGCCAGCCGGGGGCGGTCGACGGCAGTCCGGCGTCTCTGGCCGCGGCCAGCAGGCGCTCGTCGTAGGCCACGAACGCGGTCAGAGCTGGCTTCACCGCCAGCGCGGAGGCCAGGTGGATGGCCTGCGCCGGGG
>Ga0187851_10005606_pt1 | contig 9980 bp, 8 predicted proteins | sample June2016WEW_6_10_FD_132997 | JGI IMG/M metagenome (GOLD analysis project Ga0187851, IMG submission 132997) | Peatland microbial communities from SPRUCE experiment site at the Marcell Experimental Forest, Minnesota, USA - June2016WEW_6_10 | ecosystem: Environmental > Terrestrial > Soil > Wetlands... | reverse complement strand
CCAGGGAGGAGCTTCTGTGGCCAGGATCGATCTCCACCCGGATCGCCTGCTCCCGGTGGAACCGGCCCGGCGAGAGGTGGCCCGGCGCCTCTACGAAAGTGTGCGGGACCTGCCGATCGTCTCGCCTCACGGGCACGTGGACCCGCTCCTCCTCGAGCAGGACCGTCCCTTCGACAATCCGGCGGCGCTGTTCATCACTCCGGATCACTACGTGACCCGCATGCTCCACGCGCACGGCGTGCCCCTCACCGAGCTGGGCATCCCGAGCCGCGATGGGAAGGGCGGCGCCGCCGACCCCCGCCAGATCTGGCGACGGCTGTGCGAGCGGTGGGACGTCTTCCGTGGCACCCCGTCCCGCTTCTGGCTGGAGGCGGCGCTGGCCCAGGTGTTCGACGTCCCCATCCGCCCATCCGCCGCCGACGCCGACCTCATCTACGACCGCCTCATGGAGCGCTTCGCACTCCCCGAGTACCGGCCGCGGGCCCTCTTCGACCGCTTCGGGGTGGAGGTGCTGGCGACCACCGACGACCCCTGCAGCGATCTCTCCGCCCACCGCGGCCTGCGCGACGACCCCTCCTGGAAGGGGCGGGTGGTGCCGACCTTTCGCCCCGACGCCTACCTCGACCCGTCGCTGCCCGGCTGGACCGGCCGCGTCGAGCAGCTCGGCAGCGCCGCCGGCCTCGACGCCACCATCTACAGCGGCTATGTCGAGGCCCTGGAGGCGCGGCGGGCCTTCTTCAAAGCCTGTGGGGCCACCGCCACCGACCAGGGCCCTCCCGACGCCGGCACCATCATCCTGGCGCCGTCCGAGGCGGCGCGCCTCTTCGCGACGGCACTGCAGGGCACGGCCACCCCGGAGGAGCGGCGGGCCTTCCGACAGCACATGCTCTGCGAGATGGCCCGGATGTCCTGCGACGACGGGCTGGTCATGCAGCTGCACCCGGGCGTCCTCCGCAACCACCACCCGCAGACCTGGCGGGATTTCGGCTCCGATATCGGGGCCGACATTCCGGTCGCGATCGAGTTCACCCGTGCCCTGCAGCCCCTGCTCGACCTCTACGGGACGCACCCGAACCTCCGGATCGTCCTCTTCACCCTCGACGAGACCACCTGGTCGCGGGAGCTGGCGCCGCTCGCCGGCTTCTACCCGTCGGTCTACCTCGGCGCACCGTGGTGGTTCCTCGACACCCCGGACGCGATGCTCCGTTTCCGGGCGACGGTCACCGACACCGCCGGCTTCGCGAAGACGAGCGGATTCGTCGACGACACCCGCGCCTTCTGCTCCATCCCGGTGCGCCACGACACGGCGCGCCGCATCGACTGCGCCTACCTGAGCCGGCTGGTGGTCGAGCATCGGCTGGACGAGGACGAGGCCGTGGCAACCGCCGCGGACCTGGCCCACCGGCTTCCGCGCGAGGTCTTCCGCTTTTGACCGGGCTGAACCGCGGGAGCTGGCCGTCGGCCGGCCAGCCCCGGCCGGTCCGTGCCGTGCACCTCGGACTGGGTGCATTCCATCGCTCGCATCAGGCCTGGTACACAGAGCACGCCGTGGACGCGGAGTCGTGGGGCATCGCCGCCTTCACCGGGCGGCGTCCCGGGGCCGCGAAGCTGCTGCAGGCACAGGACGGCCTCTACACGCTGGTGGAGCGCGGCCCCGAGCGCGACCGGTGCGAGGTGGTGGCCAGCATCAGCGCCGCACACGATGGTGACGATGCCGGAACCTGGGCGAGGTACCTCGCATCGTCACCGGTTGCCGTGGTGACGATGACGGTCACGGAGGCCGGATATCACCTGGACGGCAATGGGCACCTCGATCTCGGTCACCCGGAGGTGGCCGCCGACATCGAGCGTCTGCGCGTGACGAGCGCCCAGCCGGCACCCCCGCTCCGCACCGTGCCGGGGCGGCTCGTGGCCGGCCTCGCGGCTCGCCGGATCGCGGATGGCGGACCGATCACCATCGTCCCCTGCGACAACCTCCTGGGCAACGGCGACACGACCCGTGCCGTGGTCCTCGAGATGTGCCGCGCGGCACACCAAGATCTCGACGACTGGATATCGGCGAGCGTCTCGTTCGCCTCCACCGTCGTGGATCGGATAACCCCTGCCACCACCACAGCCGACCTGGTGTCGGCGCAGCGCGCCACCGGCCGTGAGGACCGCTGTGCCGTGGTGACCGAACCCTTCAGCGAATGGGTGCTGTCCGGAGACTTCCCGGCCGGGCGGCCTGCCTGGGAGAGTGCCGGCGCCCTTTTCGTGAGCGACGTCAAGCCGTTTGCGGAGCGGAAGCTGTTCCTCCTGAACGGCGGCCACTCCCTGCTCGCCTACGCCGGCTCCGTGCTGGGCCACGCCACCGTCGCCGAGGCCCTGGCCGACCCGCGGTGCCGGGAGTGGCTGGAGGATTGGTGGGATGGCGTCACCCCCATCCTCGCGCTCCCCGGCGACGAGGTGGCCGGCTACCGCGCGGCGCTCGTCGCTCGCTGGAGCAACCCGCGGATGAGTCACACCCTGAGCCTCATCGCCCGCGACGGATCGCAGAAGCTCGTCCAGCGGGTGGTCCCGGTGATCCATCGGTACCGGGAGATCGGAGAGCCCGCCCCCCCGGGAGCCGGGCGGGTCATCGGCGCCTGGCTTGCCCACCTCCGCGGCTCCGGCGTCGAGATCACCGACCCCCGAGCAGGAGAGCTCATCACCCTGGCCGCGGGCGAGCGCCACGGGGCTGCACGTGCTCTCCTCGATGCGCTCGAGCCTGGTCTGGGCGCGAACAGCGCACTGGTGGCCCAGGTCGCCGCGACCTGCCGGGAACTCGAGAGCATGGGTGGGTGAGCAGCCAGCTCTCCGATTCCCGCCTGACCCGATGTATAACTGTGTGCGAGCCGAACGAACAGTTATCTGTTGTTGACAGCTCGGACGACTTGACGATTGCCGAGGGGCAGCTGAGGGAAGAACTGATGGTTGAGCCGAGCCGCCAAGAGAAGCTGGGCCGGTTCGCCCCGGACCGTCTCCAGGGGGTCCGCGCCTAACCTCATGGGACGCATGCAGGTCCGCCCGTGAGCTCGAGCGCACTCGTCGGCATCGATATCGGGACGTCGTCGGCCAAGGGTGTCGCTGTCGATCCGGCGTCCGGAAGGGTCCTGGCCGGCGCGGAGTCCAGCTACCCTCTGAGCTCTCCCCACCCCGGCTGGATGGAGCAGCATCCGCAAGAGTGGCTGACGGCAACACAGCTGGTGCTCGACAGCCTGAAGGCCGAAGTGACGGAGATCCTCGGCATCGGTTTCTCCGGCCAGATGCATGGGCTGGTCTGTCTCGACGCGGCCGGCGAGGTCATTCGCCCGGCGATCCTCTGGAACGACCAGCGCTCCGCGCCACAATGCGCCGCACTGGAGGCCGGGAGCGGACGGGATCGCCTGGTGAGGCTCACGGGAAACCGTGCCCTGCCTGGCTTCACCGCCCCAAAGCTGCTCTGGATGCGGGAGAGTGAGCCGGCGGCCTACGCGCGCATCCGCCAGATCTCCCTGCCCAAGGACTATGTGCGCGACCGTCTCACCGGAGGGCATCGCAGCGATGTCGCCGACGCCTCGGGCACGCTCCTCCTCGATGTCGGCGAGCGCCGCTGGAGCGGCGAGCTGCTCGCGGAGCTGGGGATCCCGATGTCGTGGCTGCCCGATCTGGTCGAGAGCGGCGATGCCGTCGGCACCATCGAGGGTGTTCGGGTGGCCGCGGGGGCAGGCGACCAGGCTGCGGCGGCGGTCGGCGGCGGGATCACCGGCCCCGGCCCTCTGTCCGTGGTCCTCGGAACGTCCGGAGTGGTGCTCGCCGCCACGGATCGCTTTCTGGCGGATGGGGAAGGCCGAGTCCACGCCTTCTGCCATGCGGCGCCGGACCGCTGGCTGGTGATGGGAGTGATGCTGTCGGCAGCCGGATCGTTGGCCTGGTTCCACGACACCCTCCTCCCGGGAGTGGACTACGACGCGATGCTCGAGGAGGCCGAAACCGTGCCGCCCGGGTGTGACGGCCTGACCTTCCTGCCCTACCTGTCGGGCGAGCGGACGCCTCACTTCGACTCGGACGTACGTGGCGCCTTCTGCGGGCTGAGCGTCACCCATGGACGCGGAGCGCTCACCCGGGCGGTCCTGGAGGGGGTCGCCTTTGGCCTGCGCGACTGCCTCGACACCGTGCGCAATGTCGGGGCCACCGCGCAACGCGGCCGCGTGTCGGGGGGAGGCTCGAGGAGCCGGCTATGGCTCAAGACGGTTGCCAGCGTCCTCGAGCTGCCCATCGAGGTGATGGCCACCGACCAGGGCTCAGCGTTTGGCGCCGCACTGCTGGGCGGCGTCGCGGCCGGCGTCTATCGCGACATCGATCAGGCCGCGGACGCCTGCGTGCGCGTCACCGACGTCATCGATCCCGTGTCCGCATGGATCGAACCCTACCGGGAGGCGCGAGCCCGCTTCCGCGATTACTACCCTGCCCTCCGCTCGGTCAGCACTCCACGTACCGGCCCCGTCTGAGAAGCGGTTTACGGGGTTGGCTGGGCCTTGGGTCGCTGCCCACCACCAACCGCGCGCGCATCACGCCGATCTGGCTTCGACAACGGGAGCCAGGGTCGGATCGTCCAGGACCCGCGTCAGCGCCAGTTCCGCGGCACCCTGCAGGATGGCTTCCGCCCCGAGCTGCGCCGGCCTGATCTCCACCGTCTCGAGAGCCGGCGCCATGACCCTCACCCGCAGCTCCGCCTGGACGGTGTTCTCCACCAGGGGCCACATGGTGCTGAGATACCCCCCGAGCACCACCCGCTGTGGGTTGAAGGCGTTGATCAGGCCGCCAAGACCAGCGCCGAGCCAGTGGCCAACCTCCCCCACAGCCTGTAGCGCCACCGAGTCGCCCCAGGCGGCCTCTCTCAGCAACCGGGCGACCGCCTCCGGCTGATACCCGTTCTCGGCAATCCCGGCACGCCGCAGCAGCGCCGGGCCTCCAATCTCTGTCTCCCAGCAACCGATCGCCCCACATCGGCAGCGCACGCCCATAGGGTTCACCTGAACGTGCCCCACCTCTCCCGCACAGCCGGCGGCCCCCACCAGTGGGCGGCCATCGATGACGATGCCGCCCCCCACCCCGACGTCGCTGGAGACGTAGATGAGGTGGCTCGCCCCGACACCAGCCCCCCACGTGTGCTCTGCCACGGCCCCCAGGTCAGCATCGTTGGCGATGAGAACCGGGAGGCCGGGTCCGACCCGGGCTGCGACGAGGTCGCCCAGCCGGACATCCCGCCATCCCAAGTTCGGAGCGAAGTGCACCAGGCCGTCCGCACGGCGGACGACGGCCGGAAGAGCTATCCCCAGGCCGGAGATCCAGCAATGGGCAGGGATCGACGCCTGAGCGGACTGAATGAGCTCTAGGATGTCCTCGACGGTTTGCTCGAAAGCCATGCGACGCGGCCGGTGGGCGACGCGCTCGAGGTGGAGGATCCGGCCCCCCAATCCGACCACGGCAGCCGCGAGTGAGTTGACAGCGATGTCGGCGGTGATGGCCACGGCGCCCTCGGGATTGGGACGGACCACCAACGAAGGACGCCCGGGCGACCCCAGGCGGGCGCTGTCTCCCGCCAGCACCAGACCACGGGCCCCAAGGTCGGCCACCAGCTCACCGATCGTGCTCCGGGTCATCCCCAGAGCGCCGCCGATGTCGGATCGAGACATTGCCCCTGACTGATGGAGGAGTCGCAGCAGAAGGCTCAGGTTATGGCGGCGGACCGATTCCGGGGAAGCCACGGGACTCATGCGTCACCACGCACCCGCCCAGGGTTCGCCTCCCGCAGGGCGTGGAATGCGCCTCCGGCCCGCCGGCGCAGCGGCTCCGGAGGCGCATCACCACCGTCCATGGGGGTCATGCCCTAGATCGCGAGCCCCCGCGCGAAAGGACGTCGACGGTGCCCGCCGCCAGGAGCACGATGGCGATGAAGATGTCGACCCACTCGGATGACACGCCCATGAGGTAGAGGCCGTTGTAGATGCCGCCGATGATCAGGCCACCAAGGATTCCGTGGATGGTCCTGCCCCGGCCTCCGAAGAGGCTGGTGCCACCGATGACGGCGGCGGCCACCGCCAGCAGCACGTAGCTGTTCGACGACTTGATGATGTTGGTGGTGAGGAACACCTGCCACGACGCGAAGAGGACGCCCGCGATCCCGGCGGTGAGAGACGCCAGGATGAAGCACCAGGTCCGGATCGAGGGCAGGCTGACGCCCGCTCGACGAGCCGCCTCGGGGTTGCCACCGATGGCGTAGACGTAACGGCCGAACCGGGTCCGCTGGAGAAGCATGGTCCAGATGAAGAAGACGAACAGGACGATCGGGATGATGTAAGGCAGCCCCTCGATAACCCCGAAGTGAGCCCGGTTCGTGTTGCAGAGTCCGACGAGCACCACCCCGGCTACCACCACGGTGGCGATCTTGATCGCGGTGAAGATCGGCGGAGGTGCCACCAGACCACGGCGCCGGCGGCTGGCGTCGCGGAACCACCACCACGCGGCCACGACGACCAGGACCACGGCCAGGAGGATCCAGCTGATGGTGGGGCTGAAGTACCCCCAGAAGATGTTGTAGATCTGAACCTGAGCGGGGACCGTGACATTCTTGAGGGAGATCGGGTTGCCGTTGAGAACGATGAGCGCAACCCCCTCGAGGACCAGCCACCCACCCAAGGTGACAATGAACGACGGCATCTTCACCCGGGCCACCAGGGTGCCCTGGATGAGGCCGACACCCGCGCAGATGAGCAGGGTGACGGCGATGGCGAGCCACGCCGGGAAGTCGAGACCATGCGGACAGAGGGCGCAACTGGCCGCCCCGGACGGTTGGACGAGCTCGGCGACGATGACGGCGCCCAGACCCATCACCAGACCGGTGGAGAGGTCGATCTCGCCGAGCAGCAGGGCAAAGATCTCGGCCAACGCCAGCAGGATGTAGATGCTGCTCTGCTCGAAGATGTTGACCAGGTTCTGGGGTGTCAGGAAGTGGCCGTTGGCAATCTGGAAGCCAACGCCGACGATGACGAGCCCCAGCAGCACGGGCAGGACCCCGCTGTCACCGCCCCTCACCCTCTGCCACCACACGTGCATGTACTGGCCCATCGACTGGGCCAGGACCTCCGGTGGGATTTCTCCCACCTCGGCCGCGGCAGTCAGGTCGACAGGGGTGTCCACGCCACCGCTCGACGAAGCGGCTGCCGCGGGGCCGGTCAGTGGGTCGCTATCGATCCGGGCCATCACTCATCCTGACATGTGCAGACAGATACAGATTCTCAGACACGGACCACGCTCCCCGTCCTGGCCCCACGCCGCGATAGCACATCGACGAGAACGGCGAGCAGCAGGACCACTCCCGGCAGGATGTATTCGAGGGGGATCGACAGCGACCCCAGGTTCATCAGCGAGACCCCGTAGGCGATGCCGCCGATGAGGAGCCCGCCCAGGACACCATGGATCGGCTTCCCCCGGCCCCCGAAGAGGCTGGTGCCACCGATGACGGCGGCCGCTATCGAGTAGAGGACGAGCTGACCGGGGTCCCCTACGTTGGTGCTGTACTGCCCGTAATAGAAGGAGCCGAGCAGGATGCCGGCGAACCCGGCGGTCGCCGAGCAGAGCACGAAGCACCAGATGCGGATCCGGGGCAGACTGACGCCCGCCCGGCGCGCCGCTTCAGCGTTGCCGCCGATGGCGTAAACATAGCGACCGAAGCGCGTCTGCTGGAGCAGAACGGTCCAGAGACCCAGGATCACGATGACCACCGGAATCACCCAGGGAAGACCCTCGATGGTGGCGAAGACGCCGCCCCGGTTGACGGTGCAGATGATCAGCACCACCACCCCGACCACGGCCATGAGGCCGATCTTGATGGCGGTCAGGCTCGCCGGTGGAGCGACCAGCCCGGAACGGCGCCGCTCCGACGCGCGCAGCCACATCATGGTGCCGAACCCCACCACCACCACCGCCAGGATGACCCAGCTGACCACCGGGTCGATGCTCCCCTGGACCAGGTTGTACAAGACACTCTGGTTGGGATCCGCAGGGCTGACGGAGAGTGACCCGTCGGCACCCCCCAGGATCACGACCAGCATCCCCGTGAAGAGCAGCTGGCCGGCCAGGGTGACCACGAACGCGGGAATCTTGAGTTTCGCCACCAGGGTGCCCTGGAGGAATCCGATGACACCGCAGCAGACCAGGCTGGTGAGGATGGCCAACCACCACGGCCAGTTCGGGGTCGGCTGCTGGACCAGCTTGTAGGCGATGGTCCCGCCCATGAGCGCGACGGCGCCGACGGAGAGGTCCAGCTCGCCGAGCAGCAGGACCGCGATCTCCCCCATCGCCAGCACCATGTAGACCGTGCTCAACCCGAAGATGTAGACCAGGTTGCTGGGCCGCAGGTAGGCGTTCTCGGGAGTCAGTACCTCGAAGGCGACGGCCACGATGACCATGGCCACGAGCACGGGCAGCAGCCCGCTGTCGCCACTCTTGAGCTTCTGCCACCAGGCCCGGAGATACTCGCCCAGCGACTGGGCCATGATCTCGAGAGGGAGGGCGTCGGCGTCGGCCCCGGTGGCCGCCGTCAGATCGACGTCCTGAGGGGCCTCGGCGGCTGTCTCGCCCGGAGCGCCGGGCTTGAGGTCGCCCTGGATGCCGGTCACGGCCTCAGGCCCCCTGCCGAACGGGCTCTTCACCCGGCTGCTCCAGCGGCCGTCCGCGCGAGCCCCCGGTGGTCATGTACTCCACCACACTCTGGCGGTCGAAGCCGGATGCCGGACCCTGGGCCACCATCCGCCCGAGGTGAAGCACCGCCAGCCGGTCCGCCACCTCGAAGCAGTCATTGAGGTTGTGGGTGATCACCATCACCGCCAGGCCCCGGTCTCGCAGCCGGAGGACCAGGTCCAGGACCATCCGGGTCTGAACCACGCCGAGGGCCGCCGTGGGCTCGTCCAAGAGCACCACCTTGGAGTTCCACATCACCGCCTTGGCCACAGCGACCGACTGCCGCTGGCCTCCGGAGAGTGACGCCACCGGCTGCCGGATCGAGCGCACGGAGGTCACCCGCAGACCGCTCAGCGTCTCGGCGGCGGCGCGCTCCATGCTGTCTTCGTCGAGCATGCCGCGGCGCAACCGCTCGCGGCCCAGGAACATGTTCTGGACGATATCCAGGTTATCGGCCAGAGCAAGGTCCTGATAGACCGTCTCGATGCCCAGCGCGGCGGCATCGCGGGCACCACGGATGTGCACCGGCTGCCCCTCGAAGAAGATCTGACCATGGTCGGGTTGGTGCACCCCGGCGATGCAGCGCGTGAGCACCGACTTGCCCGCCCCGTTGTCTCCGCACAGACCGGTCACCTGCCCGGCCGGCAGATCCAGGTCCACGCCGTACAGCGCCTGCACGGGACCGAAGTGCTTGTCGATCCCCCGTAGCTTCAGGAGCGGCTCCGCCGCGGCCGGCTGTGGGGGGGGGGCAGGTTGGTTCTCTTCACTCATCTCATTGACCTAGATCTGCCGTCAGGTTGCGGCGCGCCGGGATCCTCCCCGGGGCGGCGACGAGAGGTGAGATCCGGGCCGCCCAGCGGGGCGGCCCGGATTCGTCACCGAGGAGGATTCTTGTGAGAACGCTCCGTCAGACGATTACGAGATGCCGTCGGTGGTGCAGAGCGCCGCACCGGCGATGGCGCAGATGGCGGTGGCGGTGTCGAACTGGTCCTTGACCACCGTGCTCTCCATGTTGGCCTTGGTGACCCACACGGGGCTGAGCAGGGATGCCGGCTCAGTGATGCTCGAGCTGGCCGGGTCGACGGTGGTGCCGTTCAGGATGTCGGCCGGGACCGTGATCTTGGCCAAAAGGGCGGTGGCCATGATGACCGCGTCCTGGGCCTCAAGGTAGATCGGCTTGTAGACCGAACCGCACTGCCAGCCCTCGAGGATGTACGCCATGCCCTGGACGGTTGCGT
>Ga0187851_10005605_pt1 | contig 9980 bp, 9 predicted proteins | sample June2016WEW_6_10_FD_132997 | JGI IMG/M metagenome (GOLD analysis project Ga0187851, IMG submission 132997) | Peatland microbial communities from SPRUCE experiment site at the Marcell Experimental Forest, Minnesota, USA - June2016WEW_6_10 | ecosystem: Environmental > Terrestrial > Soil > Wetlands... | reverse complement strand
TAATCAGCCAGCTGTTTACAATAATTTAGGGGTTGCCTATGCTGCCCTGGGAAGATATAGGGAATCTATAGAGTCTTTCAAAATTTCATTAAAATTATACCCTGAATATAAAAATGCAGTTTTAAATTTAGCGGCCACTTTCGACAAAGTAAATTCAATTGAAGAAGCCATTGATCTTTTAGAAAAATTCTTAAAGGATCACGAAAGTAATCAGGCTCAAGAACTTTTAGCAGGTTTATTTATGAAAGTAAACAAGCCTCAAAAGACTTTATTTATATTAAGTCAATTATTAATCAAAGCCAGGGAAGAAAAAGTACCAGGAATTGAATTAGGTCGCATATTAAATAATATAGCTGTTGTGTATCATAGGCTTCATGAATTTGAAAAGGCTGAGACAACCTACTTAGATTCTGTTAAGGAAGGTGGTTATGCTCACCCCGTAATTCTTGCAAATTTGATGGATCTATATTTTGAATTAAATAAATTTGATAAGGTAAAAGAATATGTCGGAATTTTAAAAGAAAAATTCTCTAATGCGAACTTACACCAATATTACGAAGCCAAATTACTCATACGCCAAGGGGATATCCAAAAGGGGTCTGATCTTTTGATTTTATCTATAAAAGAAAATGAAAATTTTAAACCAGCGTATACGTTATTGGGGTTTGTTTTAACTGAATTTTGTAAACAATATGAAGAAGCTATTAAAATAAATGAAATAGCAATAAAAAAGTTCCCCAAAGACGTAACAACAATAAATAATTATGCGTATGCTTGTTTAATGAATAATGAAATTGATAAAGCTAGAACTATACTTGAAACAGCAAACGGAATCAGCAATAAAGGGCCTTATTTAAATGCGACAATTGGATTATTGAAAATAAAAGAAGGAAATATCGAACAAGGAAGTTTATTCTATAACACAGCGCGGGATCTTTCTCCTAATGATATTTTTGCCAAAATGGTCGATCAAAAAAAGAATTTAGAAATAGGAAGGTATTTTCTAAATTTAGGAGAAAAGGGTAAAGCTAAAGAATATTTTAATAAAGTGCTTCTTATAAGACTTGAAGGGAATCAATTTAGTAAAGAAGCGCAAGAATTATTGAATCAAGCGTGCTTGAGCGAATTGCAATAGGTTCGAGCATGTATTTCCAGTAATAACATTTACTAGTGTTAAATATAAAACCCCCTGATAGAACACAGAGGGTTTTATACAATCATTTGAAAACTACTTATTTCTTCTTAGCTGTTTTCTTTTTTGCGACAACTTTTTTCTTCGTAGCCATTTGAATCTCCTTTTTTATTGTGAATAATAAATTTATACTAACACACAGATCAATCTTAAGATTATTAAAGATTTAATTCTAATACTTAACTTTAAAAGTAGGGGAGTCTTCTAAGTCGTCTTTCCGTTTATCGTAGATCCGCGTTGTCTGTACGCTCGCATGGCCCAGGTAGTCTTGAACTTTCCCAAGATCCGCACCATTTCGTAAAGCATTGGTGGCCCAGGTCGCGCGCAGGGAGTGAGGGTGAAAGTTCTCTGTCTTTAATCCAATCATTTTTGCGTAATACATCACAATATCATAAATGGCGTTCCCGGACATGTGTTTCAATAGCCCATCAGAGTCATAGAGCTTCTTCAAAGGGCAAAAAACAGGGGAATCAAGTTCATCCATTCGTTTATCTGCTTCAAGGTATGTGTATATCTTCTGTAAGGCGATAGGGTGGAAGGGGAGATCACGTGTTTTAGATCCTTTCCCTTTAACAAGCAAGTAGGGAACGCCTTGCTTGTTGTGGACGCTTTTAACTTTTAAATCCTTCACTTCCGCGCGCCGCAGCCCGTGATATAAAAAAACCGCAACAATGGCGCTGTCACGCAGGCCGCGAATATTATTACCACGAAACTTCAGCGGAGCCTCAAGAAGCAGTTTTGCTTCATCACGGCTTATCTCATCAGTTTTTCCTATGTTTGATTCAACCTTGGGCCGCGTGATGTTGGTGCAGGGGTTATCTTTCAATGCCGCGCGTTCACAGTAATATTTAAAAAGAGAGGAGACGGCAGAAACTTTCCGTCCAATGCTCTCATTGGTAAGCTTCTGATTCTTTAAATGCTCAATCCATTCCGTTACGTGCTTGCGCGTAACCCTCCGGTAGTCTTCCGGTTTTTTGATTCCTAGAAATATTTTAAACTCATTAACATCGTATTTATATCCCCGCGCCGTTTGCCCGGATCGATTACGGCGTTCTTGAAGCCAGTCGGTTTCTGGAGGGACATCTTTGAGTGCGTGATAATTGTCGTTCTCTATTTTACTTTTGGTTTCTTGGTTGTTGGGTCTATCTCTATCTATAAGATTCTTGGGGTTTGTGGTTGCTGGCTTTATGTTCGATTTCATGTCTTGGCCGTCAACGATAACGAATTTCTTAGGATTATCAATGTCGTCGGCGATAAGCATTGAGCCAGGAGGTGCGCCTGAAGCAATCATTTGGTCAATAGCTTTAAAGAGGCTAAAGGATGATTTTTTTCTCATGTTATATCCTTTGTATGGGATGTAGCGTGGCCTTGGGTGTTTTGAGAGCGTTCGCTCTCTGCTTGTGATAATGTATATTAGCACAACCGCCAAAAATGGCAACAAAAAAGGGTATTTCCTTTAGGGTATATCTGCAACTAGAGGGGTAAATCCCCATAACGTTATGTTAAGTACAGCTAGTATTTGACCCTGAATGTAGGGCTGTCTTCCGGCCTGTGGTCACGTTTATCATACATAGCCGTAGTCGAAACCGCCGCATGCCCAAGCCAGTGCTGAACCTTCCTAATATCTTCCCGGTTATTGAGCGCGTTTGTTGCGGCCGTGGCCCGCAATGAATGTGTTGAAAAATCTTTTTTTATTCCTACTTTTAGCCCGTAATATTTGACCAACTCATAAACAGAATTAGGAGCCATGCATTTGTATGGATTGCCGGCCGTGTTGTTGCTTATCGGTCTAAACAGGGGGGCATTTTGATCAAAGCCATGACCAGAGGCGCTTAAATAATCGTTGATTCTTGTAATAGCGACGGGATGACATGGGACATAGCGTTCTTTTGAGCCCTTGCCAAAGATCCGGAATTGCTTAATGCCTTCACGCTCTTGAATATCTTTGATCTTAATGTTACAAAGCTCTGATCGTCTTAAGGCATGGAATAAAAAAGTGTCCAGGATGGCACGATCCCTTTTGCCTTTTAAAGTTTTAGGGTTCGGAGCATCCAAAATATCGTTGGCTTGGGTTGAGCTGATGATGGCTGTAGCGCCTTCGGCACTGTTAAGTTTAGGCCGTTCGACCCCTTGGACAACGTTGTTTTCAAGGATTTTGTTATCGCGGAGCATTTCAATGAATTTGGAAATGGTTGCCATGTGACGTTTAACGGTCCGGATGGCGTAACGTTGATCATCCTTGGGGCCAAGCATGGCATCACGCCATTTGATGATGTCATCACGATTGATGGTTTGAATATCTTCCATGGATTTGATTTTGAACCACGAAATAAAATTTGTTAAATCATGCCGCTTGGCTTCGCGCGAAGCTGGTGAAAGCGTGTTATTCATCCAGGTTTTGACAAGGGGGTGGTCCAGAAGTTCAAAGAAGATATGTGATTTAGGCTCATCTGACATAGGGGCGCCACAGAAAAAGGAATATAACGTACGTTAAGGCCTTAAAAACGGCATTTCTGATGGTTATTATGGGTAGAAATCCAGATTTTGTCAACATGTTATAATATACGTTATAGCATGTTGGAGAAATTTAAAAATATCTACCTAGACTTCAGCAGATAAGAATAACTGCCCCTGCTCTATTTTATAAAAACACTACCGGACTAACTTTAAATCGCTCACTCAACTTATGAATCTGATTGACATTGAGCTGGCGTTTGCCGTTTAGAATCTCTGACACAACTCCTTGAGAGCCTATCTCAGATAAATCATCCTGGTGCAGATCATGCTCCTGCATTAAATACTTAAGCGCATCAGCGCCCGTTGCGCCGTCCAAATCATAATGCTCGGCCTCGTAGTTTTCAATGACGATTCCCAAGACCTCTAAGAAGCCGTATAAAGGGTGCTTTTCATCGGCGCCTACTTCATCCAATAATTGATTAAGCATAGTAACAGCGAGGTCATAATCGTGTTTATTATGAATGGAAAGATAATTCTCCACAACTGGCCAGGTTTTTTTTAAAACCGGAGCATCCATTGTTTTAACCATATTACCACCCTCCCCTGTCATATTGCTCGTGCGTTAAGACATGCCGCACATAAACTCTGCCATAATTAAAATGAATAACTGTAATTAAACGGTATTTGTTGCCACCTATATTAAACACAATCCTGTCTTTTACCTTGTCTGCGCTCTTAAACGTCTGCCGTAAATGATTAAACGATGCATATTTTGAAGCCTTGACGATCTTAAACCAGGTTTTAAGCGGCAGCTCGCTGTCGGGATATTCTTCCCAGAAGTCTTTTAAAGCTTTCCTCGATATAATATGCATTAATCACCATTCCTACTGAAAGGATATCTCATTCTGAGATACTTGTCAAGGATCAATTTGTACTTGAGCCAAAGGTGCTAATTATCTGGGCCTTGACCGACTTTGGGCACCCACCAACCGCCTTCATATTGAAGGTAATAATGCGTACCATCAAGCACACCAAGGTCTGACTGAGTATACTTATCACTGTGATTACTTACGTTAGCGACAAACATAGGTGAAAGGTCGCGCACTTCACCATGCTCAAGCTTATCCTTGATCTCTTTAGGGAAAAACAATAATGACCCTTTAGCCCCACCCTGGCCGATCTGATAAAACTTCCTGTCTCCAATTTTAAATTCATGGCCGGCATAGACAGCCTGACGGGCCCGTTCCCTGTAAATATCCGAAAGGTTGGCCTCGATGGACGCAGAGGCGTTGTTCATGGGCCTGATGCTGATTTTAGCATCCCCATCACCAAAAGAAGTCACAGTCATGGTCATGGTCTCGCTGCCGGGATGGCGGTCATCCAGCTCAAAGTTCTGCTCTCCCCTCCAATCCGCGTTAAACGTACGGCCAAAGATATCCGACTGTGAAGTCATATCAATGATCGCCAGATAGTCGACCAGATGCCCGTTTTCTTTGGCTGTAGTGATCTTCAAGGAAACAGTTTTTGCATTGCTACCGGTATTAAAGCTCACATCCTGAACAATGCCTCCGTAACGGTATAACGAATCAAAACTGAAACCGTTTGAACCATCGTTCGCGCCATACTTCGACCGCATTGCCTCATTGGCCTTGACAGCCTTTTCCTGCTCGGCTTCAATGGCGTATACTATTTTTTTGTCTTTAGCGGCAGTGGGTGGATTGGTCAAAAGATACAAATTCATTGACTCCATAGCATCGTCATATCGTCCAGCGGCTTTGAAGGCCATGCCTAGATTATAATAAGCATCTCCCCACCAAGGTGCGTTGAATAACGCCTTTTCATAAGCGTCGATCGCCAGCTGATAATCGGAAAGCTCTTTGGCTTCCTTCATAAATGTCCCTGCCTTCACAAAATCACGCGTCGCCTCATCCGGGATCGCCGGCGGCGGCGTCATAGAAGAAACGTATATGATGATCTTCTTTTCCATGAGAAGAGGCGTATCACCAAACCAACCGCTTACATCCACTGAAATTGGACCCATACCAGCGGGTTTATCCATGGTGACAGTGACTAAAGGGCCGAAGAGCATGTCTTTTTGGGACTGGAACTGGGACACCTGTTGATTCAGGATATCGTTCGGGTTGGCGGCAGTGGCAGTTTTCCCGGGTATAGGCATGCCACCCGGGCCATCTTTAATAGCCTCAAACGAAGATACCATCTGGTCATAGGACTTTGCGTACTTTTCATACCCTCCTTGAGGAGCGAAATAAATCAGAACATAAAATCCTGATCTCGTCGGGACCACCGTATAGGCATGTTCGCCGGGACTGTTTAACAAGTCTTTTCCCGGAAGCGGCACATAAAACCATGAATTTCGGATCGCTTCTTTTACCCCGGCAATAAATCGTCTTGCTTTCAATCCACCAACATCCATGTTATGAACGGCCTCGATCAGATTGCCAACATAGAAATTCTTTGAGACCTTATCGATATAATCATCATCACCGGAATACATCTCCAAGTTCCCATTATCAAGACGGTGCGTGCAATATTGCCAATACCAACGGATCGACATGATGTAGCTTGAATCAGGACTTTTAAAAGTAACGTCTGTGAAATGTGTTGCCTCAAAATCAACACTCATCCCCCATCCATCGGGCACCGCTGTCTTATAATCTCCCCACGTTGAGATAAATGGCTTTGATTGAACATCTGCCTGTGCCCCAAGAGGCGCTGCTGACATGATCCCAAGCGTGACAACAAATAACAATGCCGCGATTTTTAATTGGTAAATCATGGATTCCCCTCCCCTTTTCTTTGCACCCCTAATTGATGGACCACAAAATACTGCTGGTTTTCATAAAAATCCGACGGGCTAAAGTTAACAAATTGCTTCTTATTCAAACCAATATCAATACCAAATATCTTCACATCCTCGCTTTGCGTCTCGGGCACCCTGCGGCCCGCACGCACAAGCGCCCACCTTGACGCCTCCGAACAAACCATCTTGTCATTGGCCCAAATCCCATAGCTTGTCGTATTTCTTAATTCATGCGCACCCTTCCACAACTCCTGGCCTTCATGCTGGGAAAGAGGCTGGCCAACCAATGTAGCAACATCCATTTGGCGGTGTCCATATTCCTTAAGGAAATCTTTCTCTTCGATAATAACCGGGCCATGGTCACTGGTATTATTTAAATACCAACGCTTACCGTTACGCTCACCCAAGAATATCGCCGCGTGCGACGCAGGCGAACTCCAGTTATCAGAAGCGTAACGGTCCAAAAAATTGATGCTGTTGCTTTTAACTACATCTTCAAGGTGGTCGGGGGTTTCGTCTTTAATACTCTCATTCATCTGTACCGATGCCACCAAAATAACATCTCCGACAGCCAGGTTATCAATATTTTTAACCGGATTAGGAGGCCCACCTGTTTTGAACGATCTCATTATTTCCTGCACCTGTTCATTAGGTTGGGTGGTACGCTGAAGAATACTGCTTGAGAAATTGCCCAGAAGATCTTTCTTTAACTGCACAGCATTAGGCACTCCACCCTGAACATTTACAGCGTCAAAATTGATGTTCTTACCGACATCCAGCTTTGATGGCTCTTTGACTCTGGTATCTACCGGCGAGGCATCGCCGGTTGGCTTCTCAAAGAGGGTCTTTAGTCCCAAGTCGCCCGATCCTGTTTCCCCGACACCTTTGAGCCCCAAGTCGCTCTCCTGGCCAACACCTTTTAACCCAGGCTCATTTTCAGAGATACCCTTCATATCGCTGATGGCGTTTTCTTTATTTTGCTCAAAATCAATTTGCTTTTGTTTATCAGCCTCGGCTTTTCTTTGGGCCTCTGCTTCAATGGCTTCCTTCTTTTCTCTTTCAGCTTTTGCGGCGGCCTCTGCTGCCGCACGTGCGGCAGCCTGCTGAGCAGCGATCTGTTCAGGAGACGGTCCGGAGTAGCCGCCGGCCCCTTGGTTTGATAGGCCGTCACATTCAGGATTCCCATTTGCGTCGTGGCCAATATGCCCACCCATTTGTTGACACTGCGTAACCCACGCGTTTAGACCCGCAGGGGCGCCATAGGAAAACAAATCTCTTGGCGCGGCTGTGCAAAAACTTATAAGTATTACTGCAAGTAGAAATAATTTATTCTTCATCTTTTTACTCCTGTTAAGGCAGATAGTGATATTTTTTATTTAATCCGTATCACTTTCTTGAGTGCGCCGAGGTATTCAGGGCTAAAACAATGACCTGAATATTAACAAACCTAAAGTAAAAGAGGCCAAATTCGTAATAAATGACGCTATAAATGCATTCTTTATGCTAAGCCCTAGCATCTGGTTCAAGAAAATCGCTTCAATAAATACAACTATTATTTCACCCACATGAAGGTAATACCGGGAATCAATGCACTGCGGTAAGACAAACCAAAGATAAGGTAAAGATAACATTTGCGCAAATGTCCCTGCAGCAATGATGCGCAAATTATTTATCGCCCTATCCTTATCAAACACATATCGCACCAATAGAAACAATATCGGAACTTCGATCAAGATTGTAAAAACAAGGGCTATTAAAAATCTCGTCTCGTATAACATACCAGCTATTACTCCTTTGGAATTATAAATTTGAGCTTACAGCTTCTTTCTAATTCCTCCCCTTTATCATCTTTTTCAATATGAAGCTGGGAATAATTGACTTCGGCCAAATATTTATCGCAATTTTCATTCGGGTTTGAACGATTCACACATTTTTCGTAGGCATCAGTCCTTTTATAATATTTACAAACTCCTATACCTAACAAGTCTCCACATCATACTTTCTGGGGATATCCTTACATTCCGAGAAATTCACAGGCTCTGTTGAATATTTCTTTATTTCAAACTGTTTCCCGTCAGCCTTGCCCACTAAATCGCAATAATCAATATGCCTATAATTCAAATAATAAGGCTGGTAGATCTTACAGCCATAAGCCGGGCAAGATGCAAAAAAAGAAAAAACTACTGCCGGAGTATAGGTGCCGGACTGCTTTTCATCTGCCATCCTCGAAGGTGAAAGAGTATAACCATAACAATTAATCGTAAATGAGACAGGCTTATCATATAGCTTACCGCCTTTATCAAAATAAACATTGGTAACTGTTGGAGACACAATGTCTGCACTGACTAAAGAGAATGGAAATGCCGTTAAAATAAAAGTTGCGACTGCGATTATGCTGGTATTAAATCTTACCTTTGCATCCATATAATCTCCCTTTTAAATTAGCTTATCTGGTGACGAAATACAGCCTTATAATGCTCCAGTTTCTTTTCAAGTTCCGCCACCCTATCCTCAAGCCCAAGCTGTCGGGCAAAATGGATCGCTTCTGCCATAAATTCTTTACATTCGCTATATGCCGCAGCCCTGCCGGATTCTGACGGTATATCATATAGACTGCTATAGGCTTCCTCTGCCAGGTAAATAAAATGCTCCATTTTTTCTATAAGCAACGGGTCTAGTCGTGCGTACAGCCGTAAAGGTTCCTTAAACAGCTGTGGAATCAGCTCAAAAAATCTCTTGGTAGAGTCTTCTTCGCCATGCAAGAACTGTTTTCTAACCTTACCGTATGGGTACACGGCGTTTTTATCATCAAAGCTGACAGACCATTCTCCCTTTATGTTCTGCCATCGTCCGCCATAACAGCGGATAATACATTCACCTATATATGAGCCCAAAGTGTTTACCAAACCGTCTATGGCGTTTTGGTCTAAGTCGTGATTGCTGCGCTGCCTTTCTATAAAACCGTCAACCCAGGCGACTGAAGCGGCGTTATATCCGAATTCCATGCCGCTCAATGGTCCGAGTTGCCGAATGACAAGTTCGGCGTTTGCTTTAATTTTGTCTTCACTCATGTCAAAATCCTTCATCTTTGCCAAATGTGAATATAATCTTGCATACTACCGTCAGAAAAACGAACTTGCTTAGTTATTATGCTACCGTCTTCATTTATGATAAAAGTCTGCTCAACTCCCCAGACCGGCATCTGCATTTGAGGTTGGGATACCGGGTAAGTTGACTCACGGCCGCGGATTACAAAACGATTAAGCTCTTTATAGCCTGCATAGGGACTCTCCCTCCACAGAAATAAGTCATTGCCTCATGAGATCGTCAAATTAAAAAAATATTAAAACTACCCTGACCATTTTTGTAATCAACTTCGACTTTTATAATTTAATTAAAAATGATATTAACACTCTACAATTTCTGTGTCAAACCATCATAAATATCCATCAAAAAAGAGGTTCGCGCTCTGTGACATTGAATAATCTACTCTCAAAACCTAGCCGTTTT
>Ga0187851_10005601_pt1 | contig 9983 bp, 8 predicted proteins | sample June2016WEW_6_10_FD_132997 | JGI IMG/M metagenome (GOLD analysis project Ga0187851, IMG submission 132997) | Peatland microbial communities from SPRUCE experiment site at the Marcell Experimental Forest, Minnesota, USA - June2016WEW_6_10 | ecosystem: Environmental > Terrestrial > Soil > Wetlands... | reverse complement strand
GTTTTAGCCGCAACCTCAACGCAATGAACATCTTGGCCAGCCACATCCCGCTCAACCGATTGATTCCAAACCGCTTGCTCCCAAGATCTCCCTTATGAGTATTATCCCTCGGGCCGCCACATAACAATACACTTACGCACCAATCCGCCGCCAAGGGGGATGGCAGGGGGGGGGACGAACAAACAACAAACAAATGGCGAACAATTCGCACGATTGCCTTCCTGCCGTTCCCTGTTCTTCGCCAATCGCTTCGTCAAACAGTAGACTAGTCAGCATTCAAGCTAAATATTCGAGGATTCCCTAATGAAAGTTCTGGTTATCGGCGGAGGCGGACGTGAGCACGCCATCGTCTGGGCGTTGGCCAAATCCGCTCGCGTCTCCGAGATCGTCTGCGCCCCAGGCAATGCAGGCATCGCGCAGGTTCGCCTCCAGAATGGCTCGAAGTCTGTGCGCTGCGTTCCGGTCAACACCGCGGACCTCGCCGCCATGCTCCGCGTAGTCGAAGCCGAGAGCCCAGCCCTCACCGTAGTCGGCCCCGAACTCCCGCTCTCCCTCGGCCTTGTCGATGAGCTCGAACGCCTCGGCCTGCGCGTCTTCGGCCCCACCCAGGCCGCCACCCGCCTGGAGTCCAGCAAGTCCTTCGCCAAGGACTTCATGCAGCGCCACAATATTCCCACCGCCGCCTACGCCGTCTGCCGCTCCCTCGAAGACGTCCGTCGCCAGCTTCCCCGCTTCGCTGCATCGGTCGTCGTCAAGGCCGACGGACTCGCCGCTGGCAAGGGCGTAGTCCTCTGCAACTCCCACACCGAAGCGGAGCAGGCCGCGCAGGAGATCTTCTCCGGCACGCTCCTCGGCACAGCCGAAAAGGAGCTTGTCCTCGAAGAGTTCCTCGACGGCGAGGAGCTCTCCTTCTTCGCCCTCTGCGACGGCAAGCATGCCGTTGCGCTCGCCGCCGCGCAGGACCACAAGCGCATCGGCGAAGGAGACACCGGCCCCAACACCGGAGGCATGGGCGCTTACACCGCGGACGGCCTGATGAGCGCCGGCCTCGAGCAGTGGCTCTTGCAGAACGTAGCACAGCGCGTCGTAGACGAGATGGCCCGCGAAGGCACTCCCTTCCATGGCATCCTCTTCTGCGGCATGATGATGACGCCACAGTCCGACGGCTCCATCCGTCCCATGGTCCTCGAGTTCAACACCCGCTTCGGCGACCCCGAGACGGAGGCGATTCTGGTGCGGATGGAAAGTGACATACTCGACCTCTTCGACGCCGCCATCGACGGCACCGCCGACCGCCTCACCATCCAGATGCGTCCCGGAGCCAGTGCCTGCGTCATCGCCGCCAGCGGCGGCTATCCCGGCAAGGTCGTCAACGGCCAGCCCATCTCCGGCCTCGACTCCGTGCTCAACCCCGACACCGTAGTCTTCCACGCCGGAACCGCCTCCAAAGACGGCGCAATCGTCACCGCCGGCGGCCGGGTCCTCGCCGTCACTGCCGTCTCCGGCGGGCCGTCGTCCGCATCCACCACGCCGCTCGAATCCGCCCTCGCCAAGGCCTACGCCGCCCTCGAAAAAATCTCCTTCAACAAAATGCAGTTCCGCCGCGACATCGCCTGGCGAGCCCTCCGCAAAGGACTGTGAGTCAGTCAGCGTCCACGCCCCTCATGCATCCACGAGCACTCTGAAGCATCAAATAGTCAGGGTGAAACACAATGGTAACGATACGACTGGCCGCCGACCGCGGCCACGCCAACCACGGATGGCTCGACTCAAACTTCAGTTTTTCGTTTGACGAATACTACGATCCAGCACACATGGGCTTCCGAGCACTGCGCGTCATTAACGAGGACAGCGTCGCGCCCGCAACGGGCTTTGGCAAGCATCCCCACCGCGACATGGAGATCCTCACCTATGTCCTGGAAGGCGCGGTCAAGCACGAGGACAGCACCGGCGCAAGCGAGACCCTCGTTCCCGGAGAGTTGCAGCACATGTCTGCCGGTAAAGGAGTACGCCACAGCGAGATGAACCCCTCCGACAGCGAGACGTTGCATCTGCTCCAGATATGGCTTCTTCCCAACCAACTCGGCCTCCCGCCGAAGTACGAGCAGAAGCGTTTCGCCGTGCAGGATGAGCCGAACCAACTCCATTTGCTCGCCTCCACCGACGCGCGCGCCGGTTCGTTCAAAATCCACTCCGACGCCGAACTCCTCGCAGCAAAGCTTGACCCCGGCGGCTCCGTCAGCCACACCTTCAAGCTCGGCAATGGCTGGCTGCAAGTCGCGCGCGGCGCTGTCTCCGTCGCCGGAACAACGCTGCAAGCGGGCGACGGCCTCGAGATCGAAGCCGAATCCTCCATCACCATCGCCAGCAAATCCGGCGCAGAGTTACTGTTGTTCGATCTTGCGTAAATCGGCGCTCGAGCTTTAGTCGATCACCCTGCGAAGAAATCCCCGAATCCCGAACCAGGTCAGCACTGCGAACGAGCACATAAGCATCGCCAGAATTAGCCACGGATTCATGTAGTGCAGCCCCGGCGTAAGCGCCGCGCGCAGCCCCTCGCTCATGTACACAATCGGGTTGATCAGCACGCCATATTGCAACCACGGGATCGCCTTCAGCGCGGCCCACGGATAGTACACGCAACCCAGAAATGTAATCGGCATCACCACCACGCCGAAGATCAGCCCGATCTGCTGCGGCCGCACGCTGGTGCCAATCACCAGGCCAAGCGCTCCCGCGGTAAGGCTGGCCAGCGAGAGCACGGCGATCAGAAACGCCCAACTGTTGACGTGCGCATACACCGGCGTCGCTGGCATGTAGTACGCCAGAGGAAAGACCACCGCAGCCGCAATCATGCTCTGCACCGCGGAGAAGACGATCTTCTCGATGGCCACCGCTGCCACCGGCAACGGACACATCACCCTGTCGTCGATCTCGCGCGTAATGCCAAACTCCTGTGCCAGCGGTAGCGCCACCGCCGCAATCCCCGAGAACATGATGGCCACCGCCATCAATCCAGGCAGCAGCACCGTCGAGAAATTGGCCCCTGCGGCTCCAGCCATCGAGGCCGTGGGGTTCATCGCCGAGCCTCCGCTCATGTGAGGCATGATGTAGGTGAAGACGAGGAGAAACAGCAGAGGATTCATGATCACACGCACAAGGAACGGCACCATCTCGCGCCGCAGCACATGCAGGTCGCGCAGAAACAGCCCAGCAAAGGCGCGCGCGTACAGCACACTCATGGACGCAGCGGGCCGAGGCACCGGCTCCGGCTGATAGGTTGCATCGGTTTCAGATTGCAGTAGCGCCATGAGTCTCTACTCCCGCAGTTCTATTCGCGAAGGTCGCGCCCTGTGAGCCGGATGAAGACCGTCTCCAGGCTGGTCTCTGTAATGGTCAGGTCGCGCAGGCCATATGGATTACTGGCCCGAACTATGTCAGGCAGTAGGCCATCGGCGTTGTCGGCGAAGATGAGGATTCCGCTGGACGTAGTCTCCACGCCACGCACTCCAGCCATCTGCTTCAACTGCTCGCCCAGCACTGCTGCGCCCGCGGCTTCGCTCAGCTCCAGCGCATAGACTTTCTGCGCGCCCACCGATCCCTTCAGTGCGGCGGGCGTGTCCTCCACCAGAATCTTTCCGTGGTCTATGATTGCCACGCGGTCGCACAGCTCGTCGGCCTCCTCCATATAGTGCGTCGTCAGCACCACGGTGATCCCCTCCTCGCGCAACCGCCGCACAGCATCCCACATCGCAATCCGGCTCTGCGGATCGAGTCCCGCGCTGGGCTCATCGAGGAAAAGCACCTTGGGACGATGCGCAATCGCACGTGCAATCTGCACCCGCTGCGCCAGACCGCCGGAAAGCTGCGAAGGATAAGCCTCTGCCCGCTCGGCGAGCAGAAACTGCTCCAGCAGTTGGTGCGTCCGCCGCTTCGCCTCGGCGTGCGAGAACCCGAAGTAGAGACAGTGAAAGTGGATGTTCTCGTAGATTGTGCAGGAACGGTCGAGCGTGTTGAACTGGGGTACGATTCCCATCGACCGCCGCGCTACCGCCGGCGATCGCACCACATCCACGCCCGCAATCAGCACCCGCCCTGTAGTCGGCAGAACGCGCGTAGTGCAAATGCCGATGGTCGTCGTCTTGCCCGCTCCGTTGGGGCCAAGCAGACCGAACATCTCGCCTGCGCGCACACCCAGCTCGATGCCATCCACGGCTACGACGCGCTGTTTGCCTTCATAGACCTTGCGAAGGCCCTCTATCTGAACAATGACTGACAAACTTTCCCCCACTCGATTTCATCAATCTCGCGTGATCTGATTATAGGCATCCGCGCATCAGATCCACCATGCACAGGCGCCACGCGGACCGCTCCCACGTAGGCCGTTGACCCCCGAAATCTGATGCAATCCAACAGGTCGGCGTAAAATTAACCTATGTCTCAAGGATTAGCAACACAATCTGTTGAAAAGCGTTCACTGCAGGCCACCCCATCCAGGCAAGACAAAGCAATCGCCCACGCTCGCGAGGCCGAATGCACGCGGAAACGACAGGCTCTCATTCTTCAGCGCAACCGCATCCTCTCCGAGCACGCAGCCAGCCCGATCCGGCGCAGTGCACTTGCCAACGCGCTCGCCGACATCGAGGAGAAGTTGTCTGAGCTTGGCTGGACGGTCCACATGTAGCGGTGGCTGGTTGAATCGGTAGAGTGGCGATTTCGTCATTGTGGCTGCACAGAATGCCATCAGGACAAGAACGCCGTGGTTTGTCCAACTCCTCCGTATTTCTCTTACCCAACCGAGCGCTCTAATCGTGTCGATGGAAGACCGTAGAATTCGCCTGGTCGATCGTGGTCAGCACAATGCTGTGAACATTCACATGCGCCGGTCGCGTCGCAGCCCACACAATCGCGTCCGCAATATCCTCCGGCTCCAGCGGCGTGATCTTCTCGTAAACTTTCGCCGCGCGCTCCTCGTCCCCGCGAAACCGTACCCGGCTGAACTCCGTCTCCACCATCCCGGGATCGACCGAGGTGACCCGTACCGCAGTGCCCATCAGATCGATCTTCAGACCCTCGCTGATGGCCTTCTCTGCGGCCTTCGTCGCGCAGTACACCGCCCCATTCGCGTACGTAAGGTGCCCAGCGGTCGAGCCCAGGTTGATGACGTGCCCTGCGTTCCGCGTCACCATTCCAGGAACCACCGCGCGAGTGACTGTAAGTAACCCCTTCACGTTGGTGTCGATCATCTCGTCCCAGTTATCCGGGTCATCCTCGTACAGCTTGGCCAACCCGCGGCTGAGCCCCGCATTGTTGACCAGAACGTCGATAGCCTTCCACTCCTCCGGCAGTCCCGCGATAGCCGCCGATACCGCCTCGCGCTCCCGTACATCCAGACGGAGGAGCGATACGACCGCAGCGCCAGCCTCCATCAGCGGCGCTTCCAGCTCCTGAAGCAGTTCCAGGCGCCGCGCACACAGCAGAAGCCGCGCCCCCTCGCCCGCAAACGCAAACGCCGTGGCCCGGCCAATGCCCGAACTGGCCCCGGTAATCAGAACAACTTTGCCCTTGAGAGACATCATCCTTCTTTTATAAACCCACGCGCCGCCCACATAAAGCAAGAGGGCCGCGTGTAGCGGCCCCCTCGATACAAACAACGAATTGTTTATGCTTATTACTGCACGACCATTACTGCACCAGCGTCGACACCGTCTGCGTAACTCCGATCGCATCGCCCGACACCACCAGATTCACGCGCCGATTCTGCGCACGTCCACTGGCGGAGCCGTTATCGGCCACAGGATCGTTCTTTCCAAATCCCGTCGAGCTGATGCTGCCCTGCGACTCGCCCTGCGACACCAGGAAGTCCTTCACCGCAAGCGCGCGATTCTCAGAGAGCTTCTGGTTCATATCGTCCGAGCCAGTCGAGTCGGTATAGCCCTCCACCTGCACCTTCAAGCCAGGATAAGCCTCCAGAATCCCGGCAACCTTCGCCAGACTCACCTGTGTCGTCTGCTTCAGCGTGTACTTTCCGGTGTCGAACAGCACATCCGACATATTTACGATCAACCCACGAGCCGACTCGCTGGTTGCCAGCACCGAGTTCAACTGCGCGCGCAGCTTCTCGCGAATCGCATTTGCGTCCTCTGCGCTTTTGCTAGCCTCGGCCGCCTTGGCCTGTGCTGCTGCGGTCTCCGCCTCAGCCTGTGCGCGGGCCGCATCGGCCTGCGCCTTGGCTGTCTGCGCCTGCTCTGCATCGTGCTGAGCCTGCTGTGCCACCACTTGCGACTGGGCAGCATTAGCCTGAGCCTGTGCCGCCTGCTGTTGCGACAACGCCGCATCGGCCTGTGCCTGCTCCTTCGCAGCTACCTGAGCCTGCGCCCGATCCGCCGCCTGCTTGCGCAATGAAGTGATCCGCGCATCCTCGGCGCGCTCCACGGCCTCGCGAGCTTCGGTGATCTCCATCTTCCGGTCACCATGCTTGCTGCTGTCCAGCGCGCCCGCATTCTGCTCGTCGAGCACGGCCTGCGCCATGATCTTGGGTGCATACGTATCTGCTCCCGCTTCCTGCGCAATCCGAACTGCATTGTCCGCCTCATACAACTCCAGCGGTGAGCGTTCATTGCGTGTGATCGGGTTTGCAACCGTGCGCGAACCCGCTGTCTCCGCGTACATGCCGCGCGGCAACAGGCTATAGTTCGCCTCTACCTTCTCCATCACGCCGTTCGTCTTGTCGGGTCGAATCTCGTTCTGTAGCACCACCACGTCGCTTGGCTCCGTCACCGAGAAGTAAGGCTCAGCGGTAATAATCAAGCCAAACGATTGCAGCGCGGTCGTCACCTTCAGGTTGTTCTTCGTCCCCGCAGGCAACACCTCGCCCAGGTTCTGAGCCCGCCCGTCCGGCGAGATCGCCCACAACACATAGGTCAGATACTCCTTGCCAAATCCATTCGCCGGAGTCAGACCGTCAAAGTGCGCGTCGATCGTAATCTTCCCGCGTTCGCTCGTCACCTTCGCCTCGCCCCGCGCTCCGCGCAAAAGAGCTGTGCCCTCGAACCCGATGTGCGTCGAATCGCTGCGATTCAGGTAGTTCACGCAGTCAAGATTCCGCTCCACCACCTTCACCCGGTAGATATAGATCCCGTTCTGTTCTGTAATCGGGTTTGCAACCTCTACAGTTACAGCCGTCGGCTGCGAGGTCGGATTCGGCTCCTGCGCCTTTGCTGTTGTCGGAGCTATACTCGCAAGAACTCCAAATGCCCCGGTAATAGCCATCGCTGGCAATGTGCGAGTCCATAAACTGCGAAATGTGTTGCTGATGTTTTGCACGCGTGTCTGCGCAAGCGCCATAGCAGGCGCTGAATAGTTTGTACGGTACATAATATTGATCTCCTGGCGAGCCAATCGCCGCTTCCGAATTGGGACCCTTCGCACTGTGCTGGTGCAAAAAGCGCTTCCAAAGCCCTTGAATGGGCCTGTTCTTGGGATGCAGGATCCACAACAAAGGGTGTCCGCGGAAAAAAACGAAGACGCAGCCTACCCACCAATTGAGCACAGGAATAGATCCGAAGGCGCGCACTATACCAGCCTCGGGCGTAGTCCAGGACGAGGCTTATGCGCCGTGCAGCGGCGTCGCCGAGTGACGCTGCACAAAATGATACGGAGGCCACGGCCCAGACAACTGCATCCGGCACTCCTTCATCTCCAACGTCGCCGACGAGTACTTGTTCTGGTAGCGCTCCACCGTCTTGTTGTCGATCAGGTGGGCGATATCCAGCAGCATCTTGCCAGACTCCGTACGCTTGCAGGTGATCTCCTCGGCGATTGGCAGGAACATGCGATGCATTTGCACCGACAGCGCCCTGGCCCGCGACTGACGGTCCCGCTGCCGCGCCGCGCTCTCGCGCAGACTGGTCAGGTATTGCTGTCCCACCGTCATATCGCGTGCGGCGATGCCGGGGCAGGTATCGTCCATCAGAACCTTCAGGTGCATCTCGGCCTTGCCGCGCAGTCGCTCCACATTCGCCGTGAAGTGCCGTTGGTTCGAGCGAACCGACCGGCGCAGTGCATCATCGTCAGGAAAGGTGGTGCCAAAGCGAAAGGGAAGCACTGTGGAAAGCTTGAAGCAGTCCGCAATCACGCGGGCGTGGTCCTTGGCTGCGTTCTGGTCCATCCGAGCAGCGTCTTCCACCGTGTGTTCCGAGACGATCACCGCCAGATCGCTTGCCGGAAACAGAAAGGTCTGGTTCCCAAAGAGGCCGGTGACTCCAACCAGTGGCATTGGGCGGCGATGTCGACAAAGTTCAGGAAATGCGTTTCGTTCTGCAATGCAGTAGGCGTACCAGGTCATTGTTTCGTCACTCCAAAGCACGGGAATTCAAATCCCTTACCTGTGGATAAGGGTGATTTGACCCAAACTTGCCTCTCCTGGATTTCCCCGGTGATTCGGGCTATATCCGGCTACAACTTAGTTCTGAGTCCTTGCGGTGCGTGTTTGTGCATTCATTGCGGGATCGAATCGGATACTAAGCTCATCGCGTGACGGTTGGCAAGACCAAATTTTGAGGAATGTGTACGTTGGGTTGGCAAGAATACCCTGTCCTCATAAACATGAGTTGGCAAGCTCAAGCGACGCAAGAAATCCACCGGACACTCGCTCCCTGTCTCGCAACAAATGAATTGAACGCAAGGCAAAGCAACTCCTCCGCCATGCATGGCTTTTATGCGATTGTTCGGTGGTTAGGATTCCTTGCACCACCAAGCCTCTCCACCAGTGCTACCCTTGACTTATCCCCATGAGTCACGAAAACACGCCAAAATCGCCTGCCCAATCGCTGCCGGAATCACAGAATATTCCACTCGCCCAATCGACCGGCCAATCGTCCGCAAAAGCTTCTGCCAGCAGCCTTCCCAAAGCCTACGACCCCTCGATCATCGAACGCCGCTGGGCCGAGTACTGGGTCAGCGAGAAGCTATTTGAAGTCCCAAGCCCTGCGGGCACCACCACAGGCAGCCCCACAGAGAACTTCACCCTACTCCTGCCGCCGCCCAACGTCACCGGCCGCCTGCACATGGGCCACATGCTCAACCAGACGGAGATGGACATCCTTACCCGCTGGCACCGCATGAGCGGCCAGACCTCGCTCTGGGTTCCCGGCACCGACCACGCCGGCATCGCCACGCAGATGATGGTGGAACGCCAACTCGCCAGCGAAGGCACCAGCCGTAAGTCCCTCGGCCGCGAGGCCTTTACCGCACGCGTATGGGAGTGGAAGCGCCAGTACGGCTCTGCCATCACCGACCAGATGCGCCGCCTCGGCGCCTCCGTCGATTGGTCGCGCGAGTACTTCACCATGGACGACCACCTCAACGTCGCGGTGAAGGAAGCCTTCGTCCGCCTGTATGAGCAGGACCTCATCTATCGCGGCAGCTACATCGTCAACTGGGACCCCATCCAGCAGACCGCCGTCTCCGACCTCGAAGTTGTCCACGAAGACCGCCTCGGCAAGCTCTACCACATCCGCTATCCCTTCGCCGATGGCACGGGCTCCATCGTCGTCGCAACCACGCGCCCGGAGACGATGCTGGGCGACACTGCCGTTGCGGTGAATCCCACCGACCCGCGCTACACCGCCGTCATTGGCAAGATCATTTCGTTGCCACTGAGCGCTGTCAACGGCAGCTCCAACCGCGAGATCCCCATCCTCGCCGACGACTGGGCGCAACCCGAGTTCGGCACTGGCGCCGTCAAGGTCACGCCCGCCCACGATCCCAACGACTTCGCCATCGGCCAGCGTCATAACCTCGCCTCGATCACGATTCTCGACACCGAGGCGCACATCGACCTGCCCGGCTCGCCCTATCACGGCCTCGACCGCTTCATAGCCCGCGAGCGCATCGTTGCCGACCTCGAAGCCGCCGGCCTGCTCGTCGCCGTCAAGGACCACAACCTCGCCATCGCCCTCTCGCAGCGCACCGGTGCCGTC
>Ga0187851_10005599_pt1 | contig 9987 bp, 7 predicted proteins | sample June2016WEW_6_10_FD_132997 | JGI IMG/M metagenome (GOLD analysis project Ga0187851, IMG submission 132997) | Peatland microbial communities from SPRUCE experiment site at the Marcell Experimental Forest, Minnesota, USA - June2016WEW_6_10 | ecosystem: Environmental > Terrestrial > Soil > Wetlands... | reverse complement strand
TGGCGGTCACTGGGGCACGATTCCACGCTTCCGTGACCAGATGCAGCGGCTCATCGGCGCGGCCATCTCGACGCGCTGGGAGCAGGATGGGAACGGTCAGCATCTGGCCACCGGCGAGAATCTCTTGCTCGCCGACCGTTTCCAACTCTGGTGGACCCCGCAGACCGTTCCGGCCGTGCGGCCGACGATCTCCTCCATCATGCTTTCGGCAGATTTCTTCGAGCAGCTTGTCGCATCTCCAGTCCCGCTCGATCTGCGCGCGGTCCGAGTACTCAAGCAATCGCCGCTGGCACTCGATCTCTACGCCTGGGCAACCCGGCGTGTCAGCTATCTGGAGCGGCCTACTCTTATCTCGTGGGAGGCGCTGCGCCGGAGTTTTGGGACCGGGTATGCCGACACACCGCAAGGCCGCGTGAAGTTCCGCGCAAGGGTTCTGGACGCCCTTGGGCGTGTTTGCCGGGTCTATTCCTCTCTGCGTCTTGAGATCGAAGACGACGGCGTGCTGCTTCTTCCCTCTGCTCCGCATATTCCCAGAATCCCGCGCTGAGCGTCGCAGGCGCCTTTTCCCCGCGGGGGCGGAGGTCTTGCGCCGCGCGGCGTTCGCGAAAGCGATTTCCACAGCGCGTCCGGCTATTACAGGCTATCTATATGGGTAATTCATATAGGGATACAGGGGGGCATGCATCTGTCGCATAATCAGTATGTTGCAGTCATTCGGTAGACCATTGATGCGTAGATGTTGACCAAATATGCGTGGAAAACTCGCGTTTGTAGACCAAATATGCGTGAAGAGGTAGACCAAATATGCGTGGAAAACTGTCCGGCTGCACACCGCCCTGTGGATCGGCGGAATGGGTAGTGGCACAGTTTCTGGTTAGCGGTCATCCGATCGGAGGACTGCTGATATGTCGGAAGACGGTCGCGGTGCCGAGTTATCATTACCGACTCATGTGCCGGGCTGCCCAAATCTAGGGGTGGCATGGAGGTCGGGAGCAGGCCACCCGCCGGCGTTCTATATCTGTCGTGGAACCGTGTCGTAGGTTTGAATGCAGTATATGAGGTCACCAATCATCGGATCACCAAGGATCGGCACTCTTGGTTTCAGCGACGGAAAGAACGCTCCCATCCCGGTAGGAGACGGACTATCGTTGTCGCCGTAGTAAAACGCAAAGTTTGTAATCAGAACTGCGCTCTCAGGTGTAGGCTCAGTGGCAGCGTTCCAAGTCTCCAGGAGACGGTCACGAATCTCCTTCATCCAAGGAACAGTATCGACAGGAATATCCGAGTATGACGGAAGTCCCTTCTGTGGACTGTCAGGAACATTGGGGTCAATGAAAATCAGGAAAGGTATGTCGCCATTTGGTGCTTGTTGAATCGCCTTGTCATACAAGTCATCAACGTTGCCTTTGAGATGTGTTTCAGGCGAGACCGTACCGATATAGTTCATTGCTCCGGGGCGTTGCCGGCTCTTCGTTTCCACACCAACTTTCTTGCCTGTAACTTTGTGGGTTGCGATAAATTCTGGATGCTTGCCGGGCGCCTTGTTGTCATCGATCCATTCAATCTCAAAACCAGCACGCGCGAAAATTGCAGCGATTAGAACCTCATAGCGCGCGCCCTGAAAGGCTCGAAAATCCTTCAATCTCTCGATGATGGACTCAGGCAGCTTGTGGACCAATTGCAGCCAATACAGGTCGTATCCAAAACACTGGTAGGCTTTCGCCGGGCCAGTGAGAGTATGGCCAGTGCTAACACCATCGTTTGCGTCTCCCGGCCTGTGAAGCAGCTCAAGCCTCCCAATCTCCCTTGGTTCGGACGCGGTCAAGCAATTCGTAGTACGCCGCCCGATTTGTCTTGAAGTAAAGGCTGAGGTAGAGAATCGGCTCTCTCAGCGCATCCTTTGCACAAAGTAGGAAGGTGATGAGAAGGCGTCCAAGCCTGCCGTTGCCATCCAGGAATGGGTGGATGGTCTCAAACTGCACATGCACCAATCCGGCCTTGATGAGCAGAGGTAGATCGGCGCCAGTGATGCAGCAGCAGTCACCACCGCGGAGCCGATGATGCCGTACATGCGGAACGACTGAAAGCGAAACATCTCCTGAATGCGGAACCATGAGATCACTTCAGACCGGCTCAAAACAAATCCAAAGGCGATGCCCAGCAAAAGGTAGACGACCAGAAATGCGGGCCTCAGAACTTGCTGTCCTGAACTGCCCGCTCCGCATCCGTCGTATTCGGAAGTTGTGCCCGCGGTCATAGCCCGCCAGCACAAACGGTAAAATGAAATACGTGGCGGCAAGGCCGCCGGCAAAGAATCCGAAGACAGCAATCAGGGATGGCAGCTCAAAGTTGGCCAGGCCGCTGATGGCGTGGCCCGAGGTGCATCCCCCCGCGTAAGCCGTGCCGAATCCCACGAGAAATCCCCCGACGACCACCAACACAAAACCGCGCAGGGTGAGCAGAGCATGCCATGTAAAGAGCTCGTGCGGCGCCACACCGGAAAAATCGTGAATTCCCAGCCGCGCCAGCGCAGCCCTGGTCTCTGTGGAAATGGCGAAAGTTTGCGGCGGCTCTCCATGGAAGGCCAGAAGGCCCCCAATCAGCACTCCGGCCACGAACACGAGATTCCAAAAGCCAACCTTGCGCCAGTCATGGTGGAAGAATTCCAGCTTGCCCGGAGCAACGGCCGCACAGAGATGACTCAAGTTGGACGAGATGCCGAAGACCTTATTGCCGACGAGCAACAATGCCGGAACGAAGAGTCCAATGAGAGGACCTGCCACATACCACGGCCACTCCGCAAAAGCCAGACTTGCACGCGGGGCGCCTCCTTTCATACGGGTCTGCCTAACTTGAAGCCCTCAGCAAAAGGATTAGCGCCAATGAGGCCGACCTTTCTCTGCGATCGCCAAGTCAATTTCACGCCAGGCCCGGATTGCGCCCTTGCCGCAGATCCCATAGTGCAGCGACGAGTGCATCTACTTCTTCGCAAGTATTGTAGAGCGCGAACGTGGCGCGAACCGTGCTTTCTAGGCCAAATCGGCGCAGGATCGGCTGGGCGCAATGATGTCCGCCGCGCACCGCAATGCCCTTGCGGTTCAGATAGTCGCCAATCTCTTCCGTGCGGAAACCATCGATCACGAAGGAAAGAACACCGGCCTTTTCCTTTGCCGTGCCGATGATGTGCAATCCCGGTATGCGCTCGAGTGCGGCAGTAGCGTAGGTCAGCAGCAGATGCTCGTGGCGCGATACATTCGCAATGCCAACGCGATCCAGATAGTCGATCGCAGCGCCCATAGCGACCGCATCGGCAATGTTTCCCGTTCCCGCTTCAAAACGCTGCGGAGGCGGCTGGTACAGGGTCCTTTCAAAGGTCACGTCCTGGATCATGTTGCCGCCACCCTGCCACGGCGGCGTATTGTCCAGCACTTCTTGCTTCCCATAGACGACGCCAATCCCTGTTGGCGCGAAAACTTTGTGGCCCGAGAAGACGTAAAAATCGCAGCCGATGGCCTGCACGTCGACGCGCATGTGCGAAACCGCCTGCGCGCCGTCAACCAACACGCGTGCACCGTGACGGTGGGCGGCTTCGGTCATCGCGTTCACAGGCACGATAGTGCCCAGGGCGTTGGAAACGTGCGCGATGGAGACCAAACGCGTCTTGGGTCCAAGCAGCTTCTCGTACTCGTCGAGCAGCACTTGTCCTGAATCGTCCACCGGCGCAACGCGCAGTTTTGCTCGCTTTTTCGCGCAGAGCATTTGCCAAGGAACGATATTGGCATGATGCTCTAACCACGTGATGACGATCTCGTCGTCCTGTTGGATGTTTTGGAGCCCCCAGCTTTGCGCAATCAAGTTGATCGCTTCGGTGGCTCCGCGAACGAAGATAATCTCGCGCGTTGCGCCGGCATTGAGGAAGCGCCTTGTCTTTTCGCGCGCTGACTCGTAAGCATCCGTCGCGCGCGCTGCCAGCTCATGGGCTGCACGATGAACGTTGGAGTTCTCATGCTCGTAAAAATAATCGATGCGGTCAATAACCGACTGGGGCTTCTGTGAGGTTGCGCCGTTGTCGAGCCAGATGAGCGGATGTCCATTAACGGTTTCGCGCAGAATGGGAAAGTCGCGGCGAATTGCTTCCACGTCAAAGGAGTAGGACGAGAGGCCGAGGTCGCCCAGGAGCGGCGATGGGTCTGCACTTTGCTCGGAAACAGCTGTAGCACCTGCCGGATAGAGCGGCCGAGGCTGGCCGTCAGTGTCGTGTATGGCCGGAACGCGGAAGCCCGGCGCATGCGCCACGGTCCCTGCGAGCTGAGGTGTATATGGGGCGAGCGGCCCGGCAAATGGATTGCCGGCGGCTGCAGCCTGTTCCTCTCTCGCTGCGGGCTTTTGAGGCGCTCCCGCAGACGGAACCGGACCGGGAATCGTAGGAGGTGACGAAAACAGTGGCCGTGCCTCCTCAAGAAATGAGAAAGCGGGAATAGCCGAAGAATCGAGCGCGCCGAATGCGCCCGGAACCGCCGGCGCTGGAGGCTGCGGGATTTGCCCTGGCTGAGAGGCCGGAATATCCGTGACCAACGAAAACGGAATCGACGCAAATCCTTCTTCGCTCGGAATTGTACCGCCGAAGGCATTCGAGGGCGAATTCACGGCAGCGGGCTCTGCACCGGGTTCGGCAAAGATCGGCCGCGCGTCCGCGAGAAATCCAAAAGGCGGACCCATGTAAGGGTCAATGCCGCCACCGGGTACGGCTGGGCGCGGAGCGGACGGAGCAATGGACGGCGGGTTCGGTGCGGCGTTTCTGTCAGGTGCGACGTTCCTGTCGGGCGTGGCTTTGAACGCTCCAGGCGCCACTTCAATGAAACTGCTCAACAGTCCTGGAACCGCGGGCGCTGTCGGAGCAGGTATTGCCGCATAAGGATTTCCCGTGAAGGCAGGGTTTGGCGGCAAAGCCGTCGCGGCTGCCTTCGCTGCAGGCAACTGCAGCTCCTGAGGCAGCGCGTTGAATATCTCGTTGGCCAGGCGCGTCAACTCCGCCGGCGATGGAGCACCGGCAGGCAAACCTGGACTCGAATCCAGACCCGAAGACCAATTCGACGTTTCTGGGGTCATCACCGGAGCTGAAGTCGGGTCACTTGTACTCATGGTACTGTCCCACGTCTACATCTTCGAGCAGGGCAATCGCATCGTCCACCAGAACGGCTGCGGAGCAATACAGTGACACGAGGTAAGAGGCGAGTGCTCTCTCATCGATTCCCATGAAGCGAACCGAAAGTCCGGGGCTCTGTTCTCCAGGAAGTCCGGGCTGGAAGAGGCCGACCACGCCCTGCTTCTTTTCACCAACGCGCAGCAGCAGGATCTTCGACTTCTGGTCCTTACTCCTGATTGCGAGCTTGTCCGAAGGAATGAGGGGAACTCCTCGCCAGGTTAGGAACGGCGTACCGAACAGGGTTACCGTCGGAGGAGGCACGCCGCGGCGAGTGCATTCCCGCCCAAAGGCTGCAATGGCGCGCGGATGCGCCAGGAAGAACGAAGGTTCTTTCCAGACTTTGGTCAGGAGCTCGTCCAGATCGTCCGGGGTTGGTGCGCCCTTGCGAGTCTTGAGTTTCTGCGCGGCGACCACATTATTGAGCAGACCGTATTCTGCATTGTTGAGCAACTCGCTCTCCTGCTTCTCCTTCACGCTTTCGATGAGCAGGCGCAATTGCTCGCGAGTCTGGTCATAGGGACTGCTGAGAAGATCGGAGACCCGGGTGTGAACGTTAAGGACGGCATTGATACTGCTCAAGCGGTATTCGCGCGGCTTTTCCTGGTAGTCAACGAACGTGGAGGCTAGCGTTGACTCGTCTTCGTGACCGCACGTTGACTCGATGGCTTTGCTCTCGTCCACTTTATTGAGTCGGAAAGTTCCAGCCTCAAGCGGCTTCCAATCCAGCAGGCGAACGAGCCATCGCGGAGTAATGGCCCCGAATTGCGGAGCTGTCTTGGTGACATTGGCTAACTGAAATGCGGATGCCTCGGGTAACGAGGCGCGGCTGACATCCTCAGGCACTGGTTGCCTCCTTTTAGTATCAAAATCCTAGCTTGTTTGAGTGGCGAAAAGTGCTGTGCAAATCGAGATTGCATTCAGAATTGAGTGGAGCGGAAGGAAGGTTCGCGCCCCGGTTGCGGACATGCGCGTTACTCGAAAATCTGGAGCGCCGAGCGGGGATCGAACCCGCGAATACAGGTTTTGCAGACCTGCGCGTTTGCCACTTCGCCACCGGCGCTTGGTGTGATCCTCTTCAGTACTTCCGAACGCTCTTGTCCACGCGATCTGACCAGGCGTGAATCCCCCCAGTCAAATTCCACACATGCGTAAAGCCCGCGTTGTGGAGAACCTGTGCCGCTTTGGCGCCGCGCGGTCCCATCTTGCAGACGGTCACAATCTTTTGGTTCACATCCAGCTCGTTGACCCTCCTGGACAATTCAGCAAGCGGGATCAGCTGCCCACCAATGTTCGAAATCTCATACTCGTATTCATCGCGAACATCGAGCAGAAAAAGGTTCTCACCTGCATCGAGCCGCAGCTTCAGTTCTTCTACGCGGATTTCAGGAACTGCCATCGTTTTCTCCTAATCTCGAACCATGCGGCTTCCACACCTGCAGCCGATATTTCAATTTCCGGCCAAAATAGAAAACCCACCTGCCAGTTCGATTTCTGGCGGTGGGTCAATATGAGGTGTCGGCTTGTAAGTTACTCTACCCCAGCCATTTCCTCACGCCAGAAGACATGCATGCGCAACACATCGCTGCGCAACAACATGCTTCGGCCTTCATGGCGGTAAGAGTTTTCACTCGTTTAAGGTAGCACCAAAGCCCATCAATGGCAAGAAACCAGCGAGAAAGTCTTCACGGGAGGGGGGTGTTCACACAAAAGTTGCAGGCAAACGACAACTACTCGGCGGGGTTTAACACGACAAACCCGCCTGAATGGCTGATGTAGATCCTGTGGAAAATTGAAGCTGGCAGCAGGCCGACAGAGTCGAATGCAACCGAGCGGCGGGACTGAACCACGTCCAGGCCGGGGATCATCACATTGCCAATTCTAATGGTGATGCTGGAATGAATGGTGACAACATCCGCAACGCTCGTGGTTGCGACCGATCCACTCCATGGCTGTGACGCCCAGGGCTGGGATCGATCAGCATCATAACCGGCGGGGAATAGTTCCGGCGTCTTGGCGCCGGTATCCAACTGAAGCTGCACCGTTGTCCCGCTCGGGTCCATAAGTTCGACTGGAATCAGAAGGCGGTTCGTCGTGGGGGAGCCGTGATATTGGCCCGTCGTTTCGAATCGACATCGTTCTCCTGTGGGAGGTGCGCCGCCGAATTGCAATGAATGTTGTTTGTAGTCGATGAGAATGTCAAATCCTGAAAGGAAATCCTCGCCAAGAACGCCGCGAATCCCCGGTGCTAATGTCTTCTGTCGCACAAGTTTGTCTACGATTACTCCCAGGCCGGACGCCGAAACCACGCCTAACCGTACATTTTCAAGTCGCACCAACTCATCCTGCCGTACATGCAAAATCCCGGTGAGCGAAGCCTCGCCGACGACGGGAGCCTGTAACTGCCGTGCAAGTTCAGGGTCAATTACGGTGCGGGTGGCACCTGTGTCCAGGAGAAAGCTGAAAGGGCCGGAGCCATTCACCATCGTTTGAACGACAATCAGATACCCGTCGCGCAATCGGAACCTGATGATCTCGCCCGGCTGTCTAACTTGCGCGGCAAGCGCGCCGGGAAGCGCGAACAGAAGCGCAAGAAGAAGAAATCCAGTGATGGGGCGAAATCGGCACAAGGAACGACACCGATTTGGACGGCAGCATCGATCGGGCGGCAGGCGGACCGTCAGCATCATGACTTTTCCATCGGCTTCGCGCTCAATTTCCTCGAGCGTGCACTTTCCACCAAAATTAAGTCTAGTCGTGGGACTTTGTCCACAGAAAGGAACCTAGCCACCCGTTCATTCAGATTCTGTGCTGTCGATCACTCCGTTTCTCTCTTAAACGAGCGGGACGCCATGACTCTTTAGGCTGTCAAGAAGACAAACGAGGCCCTCCAGCGCTTTCAAGCGGTGGAGGGCCTCGGCTTAGAAAAAGGCTACTGGTTTTGACTGCTTTTGGTTATGTCTTTTACCTCATCTTGAAATGACTTTCCGCCTTGGATGCGGTGAATTCGGCCATTGAACACATCGTCCCAGGTGATGTAGGGATAAAGATTGTGCTCTTTGGCCTGCTCCTCGAACTCAGCCTTCAGTTGAGTTAGTTTCTCAGGGTACTTCTGGGCCAGATCGATGCGCTCTGTCGGATCGTCGTTCAGGTTGTAGAGCTCCCAGGCGTTTTCATCGAAAGGCTGTTTGCTGGCCGCATTGCCGGTGATAAAGCTGCTTGGGTAGGCCAATTCGGCTTTCCATCCGTTGTCGTAAATCGATCTCGAGCCAAAGATGTAGTAATACTGCACCGTGTGATGCCAGGGAGCGTTGGCATCGTTGATGGAATCGGCGAAGGAGATACCCTCGATCGGCTGCTGCTTGATGCCCCTGATCCGGTCAGGAGCCTTGATGCCCACAAGATCGAGGGTGGTGGGGAGAAGATCGATGACATGACTGTACTGAGTACGGACTCCACCTTTGTCCTTGATGCCCTTCGGCCAGTAGACGATCAGCGGATTGTGCGTGCCGCCCTCGCTGTTCGCGTCCTGCTTCCAGAATTTGAAAGGAGTGTCGCAGGCCTGCGCCCAGCCCAGCGGGTAATTCCCGTTTGTCGCATGGGGCGTGCCAATCTCTCCAATCTTGTTCAGGTTGTAATCGATATTCTGCTGTTCCGGCCTCGGCCCGGCCAATAAACCCTGATCGACGGTCCCGTTCAAGGTGCCTTCTTTGCTGGCGCCATTGTCACCGATCGAAATAAAGATCAACGTATTGTCGAGTTGTCCAATCTCCTTCAGGTGATTGATAAGCCGGCCGATCTCAAAGTCCGAGTAGGTCAGATAGCCTGCATAGACTTCCATGAAGCGCGCGTAGAGTTTCTTCTCGTCGGGCGTAAGCGAGTCCCATGCCTTGATGTCCGGATTGCGATCGGGAAGGATCGCATTCGCCGGAATCACGCCAAGTCTCTTCTGATTTTCAAAGACCTTCTCGCGAAAGACATCCCAGCCCTCGTCGAACTTGCCCTTGTATTGATCGCTCCAGTACTGGTCGACCTGGTGCGGCGCATGCGTGGCGCCCGGCGCGTAATAGAGGAAGAAAGGCTTGTCCGGCGCGACCTTCCTCTGACGGTCGATGTAGAAGATCGCCTTATCGGTGATCTGGTCGCTCAGGTGGCGGCCGTCAGGACGGACATGAGCCTGGTCCTCTACCAGGTCCGGATGATACTGGTCCGTCTGCGAACCGAGGAAGCCAAAGAAGTGATCGAAGCCCTTTCCGGTTGGCCAATGATCGAATGGACCGGCGTCGGTCGCCTCTTCGTCCGGCGTGATGCCGTACTTGCCAACGGCAAAAGTGTTGTAGCCATTGTCGCGGAGGATCTCTGCGATGGTTCCCGCGGTGGCGGGCACGCGACCGTCCCAGCCGGGAAATCCGGCGGACATGATCGTGTGCGAAAATCCGGCTTCATGCACGGAAGAGCTGTTACGGCCCGTCAGCAGCGCCGAACGGGTCGGTGCGCAGATCGCGGTCGTATGAAAGTTCGTATAGCGCAAACCATTGGCGGCCAGGCTGTCGAACGTGGGAGTATTGATGAGCCCGCCGAATGTGCCGGCAGCGCCGAAGCCCACATCATCCAGGAGAATCCACACGACGTTCGGAGCGCCCGCGGGTGCTTTCACAGGCTCCGGCCACCATTCTTTTGACTCGGCAAGGGTCCTGCCGACCGTTCCCTGATAAGGCTGCGCCTCTTGAGCCTGCATGGGTAGTCTCGCGCTAATGGCAAGAATCAGCGTCGAAGTCAACGCC
>Ga0187851_10005596_pt1 | contig 9992 bp, 5 predicted proteins | sample June2016WEW_6_10_FD_132997 | JGI IMG/M metagenome (GOLD analysis project Ga0187851, IMG submission 132997) | Peatland microbial communities from SPRUCE experiment site at the Marcell Experimental Forest, Minnesota, USA - June2016WEW_6_10 | ecosystem: Environmental > Terrestrial > Soil > Wetlands... | reverse complement strand
TGCAGATTCTAGACAACAAAGGGGTTACGGCGTTGCGCCCTTCCCCGAAGCCTCTAAAAACCGATCTGACTGGATTATGCGCCCATGAGCCGAAATTCTCTGCAAAACGGGGAATTGGAATTCTTCGGAAACCCATCCGACGCAACCGACCTGGCGGGACCGATGGCAAAATTGCGCAAGCGAGCGATCGGATTTGTCGCGGCTCGGAGGACGGTGGGCGGAATCACAGGAGTAAAGCGATAAACCTAGCCAGACACTCGTCTCGCCTTGTAAAGTTCGTAGCGGCTGACCTTTCAGTTTTATTTCCGTCATCGTCTGACGGGCCTGGCTGGCCGTATCGGGCATTTCCTGAGTCACCTGGCGGCCCTGTATTGTGGGTGTCGCCGTCGGAGGAATCTACCATGTCGTTCCGCTTCCGGTTGCCGATCAGTTTGCAAGCAATTGCGGTTATCGTCTCGCTTTCATCCCTAGCCGGTTCAGCGCAGCAGGCTCCCTATCTCGACACCAAATTGCCAGCCGCCGAGCGAGCCCACGACCTGGTAGGCCGGATGACCCTGGAAGAAAAAGTGTCGCAGCTTGAAGATTGGGCTACATCGATCCCGCGTCTCGGCATTCCCGACTACCAGACCTGGAACGAAGCACTTCATGGCGTTGCCCGCGCCGGCTACGCGACGGTGTTCCCGCAAGCCATCGGGATGGGCGCCACCTGGGATCCGACTATAGTGCGGACGATGGGCGCGGTAATCTCTACGGAAGCGCGCGCGAAGTACAACGAGGCCCAGCGGCAGAATAACCACCGCATTTTTTACGGCCTGACATTCTGGTCACCGAACATTAATATCTTCCGGGATCCGCGCTGGGGGCGTGGCCAGGAAACTTACGGCGAGGACCCGTTCCTGACCGGGAAACTCGGCGTCGCCTTTATCCACGGAGTTCAGGGAGACGACCTCGATCACCTGCGCGCCGTTGCCACCAGCAAACACTTCGCCGTACACTCCGGCCCCGAATCTCTGCGCCACGGTTTCAATGTCGATCCGTCGGCGCGCGATCTTGAAGAGACATATCTGCCGGCCTTCCGCGCCACCGTGACAGAAGGGCACGTGCAGTCAGTGATGTGCGCCTACAATTCCATTGACGAATTCCCCGCCTGCACCAACAAGATGCTTTTGAAGGATCACCTGCGCGATGCCTGGGGCTTCAAGGGATTCGTGGTTTCGGACTGCGGTGCGATTGTGGATGTGAACCAGGGCCACAAGAAGACGCCCGATATCACGCACTCCGCGGCCCTTGCACTGCAGGCGGGTACCGACCTCTCGTGCAGCATCTGGACTCCGGGGTTCAACACCCTGGCCGATGGGGTCCATCAAGGCCTGGTGAGTGAGGATCTTGTGACGCAGGCCGCGGAGCGCCTGTACACGGCCCGCATCAAGCTGGGACTCTTCGATCAGCTCGGCACGTCGCAGCTCGATCGCACTCCCTTCGGAATGGCGGGCTCGATGCCCTTTCGTCAAGACTCGCTCAAAGCGGCTGAGGAGAGCATCGTCCTGCTTAAGAATTCTGGCGTTCTTCCGCTCAAAGACTCTCCAGGCCACATCGCCGTGATCGGGCCGACAGCCGATCTGCTGCCCTCAATCCTCGGCAACTACGTTGGAACTCCTGTAACACCGATAACGCCCCTGGATGGTATGCTGCGCCAGTTCCGGGGCGCGCCCATTCTGTATGCGCAAGGTTCGACGCTTGCCGATGGCGTGGGTGTTCCTGTTCCACGGAGCGCCTTTGGGTTTGGCAAGGGTCTGCGCACGGAGTTTTTCCCGACTCCTGACTGGACCGGGCGCGCGGTCGCCGTCCAGACTTTGCCGAACGTCCAATCCGACTGGGAAAACGCGCGTCCGGTGCCGCAGATTGAGACGCCCAACTACTCTGTTCGCTGGTCTGGCGCGATCACCGCGCCCGCTGCGGGCCACTATGTTTTCACCCTTGAGCCGGGCGACAGTTTTCCGTACTCGCCGGTGGAATCGTATCGCCTTTTCCTGGATGGCAAAGTGATTTCGGAAGGCAGTTTGCGCCAGGGCATGGACATTTCGGCCATGGGCAACTTCAAGGCCGCGCCCGGCGCCTCACCGACTGCGCCGCCGATTATGCAGTTTCCAAAGGTACCTTCAATCCCCGTGGACTTCGCCGACACCAATCCGCACGAGTTCAAGCTGGAGTACTCGCACTCCGGCGATCAGTCTGGCGGCGGGCTGACGCTCAAGTGGGAAGCGCCCGCACAAGTTTTGCTCGACGAGGCGGTGGCGCAGGCCAAGCAAGCCGACGTGGTTGTGGCTTTTGTAGGGCTTTCGCCGCAACTGGAGGGCGAAGAGATGAACATCAAGATCGAAGGTTTCAGCGGCGGCGACCGGACCAGCATCAACTTGCCCGCGCCGCAGCAGAAGCTGCTTGAGGCCGTGGCGGCAACGGGAAAGCCTTTGATCGTGGTGTTGCAAAGCGGGAGCGCCGTGGCACTGAACTGGGCCAACGAACATGCGCAGGCAGTGCTTGAAGCCTGGTATCCCGGCGTGGAGGGCGGCAGCGCAATTGCCCGAACCCTTGCAGGCCTGAACAATCCAGCCGGCCGCTTGCCCGTGACTTTCTACGCCAACCTCGACGGTCTGCCTGCGTTCACCGATTACAACTTCAAAACGAAAGCGGGAGGGCGCACCTACCGCTATTACACCGGCAAGCCGATCTGGGGCTTTGGCTTCGGCCTGAGTTACACAACCTTCAATTACGGTCCCGTGAAGGTGTCGGCTGAGTCACTGAAGGCGGCCGAGGTGGGAAATGCCTCAAGCACGGATCCACTCACCGCAACCGTAACTGTCACCAACTCAGGGAGTGTAGCGGGAGATGAGGTGGTGGAAGCATATTTGAGAACGCCTCAGTCCGATGGTCCCCTTCACTCGCTGGTGGGGTTCGAACGGATCAACCTTGCCGCGGGACAGAGCAAGAACGTGACCATTACGCTCGATCTCCGTTCCCTTTCAAGCGTGGACAACGATGGCAATCGCGCCATTTTGCCCGGCAAATACACACTCACGCTCGGCGGGGCGCAACCTAAGGAAGCACAAAGCAAATCGGAAGTCACGTTCACGATCGAGGGCAAGCAGGAACTTTCAAAGTAGTTCTGGTTCGGACAGTGATTGTCCCGTAAAAACAGCAATGGGCGGCCTGGAGACACTCCAGCCCGCCCATTGCTGTCTCGCCCCTTGTTATTCCTTCGGTACGACGGCGACGTGCATGCGGCGCCCTTCCCGCTCGAGCATCCGATCCTGACGTTCCGCTCTCTTGCGTTCCACGCGGTCCAGCTTTTCTTCATGGGCCAGTCTTCTACTCTCCATCCGCTCAAGACGGGCCTCAGGATCGTCGCGCCGGAACAAGCCCACAATTGCACACAGCAGAGCCCATGCCAGCACAATCAATCCAAGTGTCAACAAGCCGAGACCGCCGATAGCCGCGGGGCCAGTGGTTGCGATGGACAGATTCACGTTTGCCGCCGATACCGGGTAGGCCGCGCTCGCTCCGGCCGTTCCGTGCCCATAGGCGAAGATCAAAGTCAGCCCACAGGCTAAGAACAACACAGCGAGGAGGATCGGACCGTCCGACTTCATAAGGTTCACCTCGTGATTTTTTGACACACGGCACGCCGTTCGCGCCCGCGCTCGAGCCCCGTCCGGGAAATCGATGTTTACTGAGATGCACGCCGCGTTGCGAAAGCCGCCTGGGAGAAGAGATTCTTGCCGCCGGATAACGGAGTGACTGGCGTCACATCGCTCCCTTCCTGGTTCCACAAGAATTCAAGAAGGAGGAGCGGACACTTCCTCACCGCTGGGGTTTGATTCCAGCCTCGCTCCCACCTGCGACGGAGGCACCGTGCTTTTAGGAATTCTGAAAGAAACCCTGGCCGGGGAGACCCGCGTGACGCTACTGCCGGAGAGCCTGAAATCGCTTCTCGCCCAGGGCGTCTCGGTACAGGTGGAGTCGGGAGCAGGGATAGCCGCCGGGGCAAGCGATGCCGCTTACACCGAGGCCGGCGCAACCGTGGTGACGGACCGCAGATTGCTGCTGGCCACGGCCGATTTGTTGCCGGTAGTGAACGCTCCTAATTCCGCCGATCAACGGCTTCTGAAGGCCGGGTGCATCGTGGTGGGATTTCTGAGACCACTGGAGGCGCTGCAAGCCCTTGCCGAAGCCATTGCGCGGCCCGCGACGCTTTTCAGCATGGAACTGATTCCGCGCATCAGCAGAGCGCAATCGATGGATGCGCTGTCTTCCATGGCTACCGTAGCCGGCTACAAGGCTGTGATCGCAGCCGCCGACCGGCTGCCGCGTCTCTTTCCGATGCTGATGACCGCGGCGGGAACGATTCCGCCGGCGCGCATCTTCGTGATCGGAGCCGGCGTTGCCGGACTGCAAGCGATTGCCACAGCCCGGCGCCTTGGAGCGGTTGTGGAAGCCTACGACGTGCGCGCCGCCGCGGGCGAGCAAGTTCGCTCGCTCGGCGCACGCTTTCTGGATGTGGATCTGGGCGGGATTAGTGCGGAAGGAGGCGGAGGCTATGCCGCGGAGCTGACGGAAGAGGCACTTGATCGCGGGCGCGACCTTATTACGCGCACCGCCGCGCACTCGGACGTAATTATCACGACCGCGCAGGTTCCGGGGCGTCCCGCGCCACTGCTTATTCGCGGGGAAGCGATAAGGGCGATGCGGCCCGGTTCCGTTGTCGTTGATCTGGCCGCGCCCGCGGGTGGCAACTGCGAGCTCACACAACCGGGCGTCGAGCAAAACATCGACGACGTGATCCTACTCGCGCCACTCAACCTGCCTGCGGAAGTACCGGTGCACGCGAGCCAGCTCTATGCGCGCAACATTCTCAACTTCCTGGCGCTGATCGTGAAAAATGGCGAACTGACCCTGGACCTGAAGGACGAAGTTCTGGCCGGGGCCTGCGTCGCACATAATGGCCACCCTGTGAATCCGCGCGTGGCCAAACTGTTGGAACCAGTCGCCGCGTCAAGCTAATGCCACGACCTATTCGGTGATTTACCTGTACGCTCACCGCGCTGTTTCGGAGCCCTGATGAATCCTGCTGTCCTGATCGCTTCAGTTTACGTTTTCGCACTGGCCGCGTTTCTGGGCTACCAGGTGATCAGCCGCGTGCCGCCGCTGCTGCATACGCCGCTGATGTCGGCGACGAATGCCATTTCTGGAATATCTTTGATCGGGTCGCTGGTGCTCGCCGGGGCGAAAGGCTATCCGCTGCCCGCGCACATTCTGGGCTTTGTGGCTGTGACCACCGCAACGGTGAATGTGGTTGGCGGCTTCGGCATTACCGACCGCATGCTGAAGATGTTCGGCAAGCGAAAGCAGGAGAAGAAGGAGGGAGCCAAGTGACGTTGACCTCCTACTTTATGGAAGCGACGTATCTTGTGGCGTCGATTCTCTTCATCCTTTCGCTGAAGATGATGTCGCATCCAGAGACTGCGCGGCGCGGGATGTTTCTTGCCGAGGGCGGCATGTTCGCGGCCATTGTGGGCACACTGGTTGGCGCGCATATCGTGACGTGGGTGTGGCTTATTGCGGGTCTAACGATTGGCTCGGGGATCGGCGCATGGATGGCGGTGAGTGTTCCCATGACGGCGATGCCGCAGCGAACCGCGCTGTCGCACGCATTTGGCGCACTCGCCGCGGCGCTTGTTGGCATAGGCGAATTCGTCGTCAAGGCTGCGGAGATGGGCGTGGTCACGCGCGGCGCACTTGGCTTTGAAGTGATGCTCGGCGCACTTACGACCACGGGTTCGCTTATCGCGGCGGGCAAGCTGCAGGGTGTGATCGCCGGCAAGCCCGTACAGTTCCGAGGGCAAAATGCAATCAATCTAGTGATTGCGATGGCCATGGTCTCGAGCTTTGTGTTGTTTTGGATTCACCCGGAGATGGTGGCCGCGTTTTACACCATGCTTGGCCTGGCATTTGTGTTTGGGGTGATGCTGGTGATTCCGATTGGCTCGGCCGACATGCCCGTCGTCATGTCGTTGTTGAACTCCTATGCCGGCCTGGCCGCCGCGGCCACGGGCTTCGTTCTAGGCAATAACGTGCTGATTATTGCCGGCACGCTCGATGGTTTTTCGGGATTCATACTCTCTGTGCTCATGTGCAAGGCGATGAACCGCTCCATCACGAATGTTCTGTTTGGGGGATTCGGAGCTGTGATTGCAGAGGCGAGTGCCGCGAATTCCGGCGGGGTGATGCGAGAAATCACTCTTGATGACGCAGCCATGCAGTTAGCGTTTGCTAACCGCGTGGTCTTCGTGCCCGGCTACGGGCTTGCCACGGCGCAAGCGCAACACGCTGTGCGGGAACTCGCCGAACTGCTCGAAGGGCGGGGCGTCACAGTCAAATACGCCATTCACCCGGTAGCGGGACGAATGCCGGGGCATATGAATGTTCTGCTCGCCGAAGCCAACGTGTCTTACGCGTCCCTTTACGAGATGGAGCAGATTAACCCGGAGTTTCCGTCGACCGATGTCGCCGTTGTGATCGGCGCTAACGACGTTGTGAACCCCGACGCGCGTGACAATCCCAACTCGCTGATTGCGGGGATGCCGATTCTCGAAGTCGATCGCGCGAAGTCAGTGATTGTGCTCAAGCGCGGTCAAGGCCGGGGTTTCAGCGGCCTGGAAAACCCACTGTTTTTCAAGTCATGCACAACGATGCTCTATGGGGATGCAAAGTCTACGCTGAGCCACCTGGCTCAGGCTGTTCAGCATGTGTAGGGACGGGGACTGAGGGGCTGGGGACTGAGGGACTGAGGGACTGAGTGGGGGAGATGAGAGCTGCTCAAAAAAATGGGCGGCAAAGGGTGAACCTTTGCCGCCGCCCTGTCCCTGGGTTGTCTTGAAATCGCTGCAATTCTGCTTAAGTTCAGAACCGGTTTACGGCCACTCGTCACTGACAACTGATCACTGACAACTGACCACTCGCTCTTACTGCAAGAGCTTGGTCACTTCCTGCTGCACAGAGTTGGCTTGGGCTAATGCGGCGATGCCCGTCTGGCTCAGAATTTCGTATTTCGACATGTTTGCCGTTGCCGATGCGTAATCCGTTGCCTGGATCGCGTTCTGTGCTGATACCACGTTCTCCTGCTGCGTGCTCATGACCTGGCTGACTGAGTTGAGCGTGTTGATCTGCGCACCGATATAGCCGTCCTGCGCTGCTACGTCGCTCACCGCAAGATTCAGATCGTTCAGTGCGGTCTGGGCATCGGCCTGGTTCAGCAGATCCGTAGTATTCAATGCCTGACCGGCGCCGTCGGAATAACTCACTGTCGCCACTCCGCTGTCTGACTTCGAGATGGCTGCGAAGGTAGCGGCCCCGGCCGCGAGCGCTGTCTGGCCAGATGTAGAGTCATACACCGTGTTGCTGCCGTTCGAGAGCCCCATGCCGTAGGCGCGGGTACCTGTATAGGTCAGGTTCCCCATCGCGGTGGTGTCGACCAGCGTTGTCGGAGTTACAGCATTGATGGTGCCTGCACCGCCAACCGTGTTCGACGTGAGGGTGATACTGCCAAAACCGTTGCTGCCCTCAGGCGTCCACGCGGCCGAGATACCAAGATCCGCTCCGGTGGTGGAGTTGGACTGGATATAGGAGATCAGGCCTGCGACCGTCGAAGCATCTCCACTCGCCGCCACATCCGACATGTTGATTGTTTCCAGTGGGCCACTGCCTATGCTGAACTTCAGCGAGCCGGAGAGTGTGTCTCCCTGGCTGGCGAAGGCGCCGTTCAGGTTTGTGCTCGATGTCTCGCCCAGTGTGGATGTCGAATAGGTGCCCTGCGTGGTGTCTACGAGTGAGTTTGTTGCGGAGGCAACGGTGATGGCCGCTCCCGTGTAGTGGCCCGCAGTGGCATTCTGCGTCAGTGTCAGACCACCGGTGCTGGCTTGCGCGTTGAGTCCCAGCGTAGCGCCCTGGGCCGTGATCAGATTGGCGAGGCCGGCCAGAGTATCTCCGTAGTCAGTGCCATTGCTGTCAGTGTTGTCGGTGTAGAAGGTGCCGGCGACTGCTGTATTCGATCCGCTGCCGGCTACAAACTTGTCGGTAATACTGCCGTTTCCGATGACCACGCTTCCGGTCATCGTGTCCCCGGTGTTCACCAGGCCTGAGGAAGGTGTGATGAGGGTGGAAGCGTTATTGCCCGCGACAATTGTGGATCCCGGCACCAACGCCGTGTGCGAGGTTGCGGTAGCGCTGGCCAGTGTATTGGTGGCGGACGTGATCGAAATCGAATTGTTCCCGGAGTAGTTATCGGTCAAATAAATACCGTCGGTGCCGCCGCCCGGAGCATTGGCTGTGAGACCCAATGTGGATGCTACCGAGTTGATGGCCGACACCAGGTTGGCGACGGAATTTCCCGCAACGGTGGTGACGTTATTGGAGGTTGTCGTGGTCGCGACCCCGGCCCCACCCATCACGAACGTTTCGCTCCCGATGGCGCCGTTGGTCAGCTGGAAGCTTCCGGTAAGATCCGCTCCAGACAAGGAGCCTGAACCTAGCTGGATGATCGCCGTGCTCGGCGTGGCGATTGTGCCTGCGCTGCCGGTGACGTTACCGGCGTTGGCGGCATCCACGGCCACGGCATTTGTTGTGCCTACCCCGCTGTTGTAGGTAATGTCTTCCATTGTGTTTACCGGAGAAGCCGCGATGCTGACGGCGTTGCCGGTGGGAGCGTCCGACTTGACCAGAACGGCGTGGTCGGCGGCATTCCACGAGGCTGTAAGTCCCAGTCCGCTGGTGTCAATATCGCTGATGAGCGTGTCGTACGTGTTGGCGCCCGATAAGGTGAAGGCAGCGCTGTTGCCGCCGAAGTCGAGCGTGAAGCTTCCATGCACCGTGTCGGTTTCGGCGCTCAATGCGCCGGCATCGAGTGCGGTGACCGAGTCGGTGCCCGAGGAGAGCGATCCACCCATCGTGGGGGAATAGAGGCCCACCACATTTGTGGCACTGGTGAGGTTATTCGTGATTCCGATGTCTTCCCCGGTTGTCGCGACGGGAGTGAAGGTTCCTGTGCCATTCGCGCCGCTGAAGGTTCCCGTGGTCAACGTAATGCCGGCGCCGGCGCCCGATCCGGGTGTGAGCGAGGCCTGCACGTCCAGTGAGCTGCCTTGCGCATTGATGGTTGCAACCAGACCGGCAAGTGTGGATGCGTTGTTCACGCCGCCATTCGCGGTGTTATCGGTGTAATACGTTCCGGCTGGTGCGGTCGCGTCGTTGCCCGCTCCGACAATGAACGTCATGGATTCGGGACTGCCCGGAATGGAATTGGTAATGACAAGGCTCGAGCCAGCTGAAAGCGCATCGGCGCCCAGGTTGCCCACTCCATCGCTTATGACGACGCTGGATGGAACGCCTGCCTGGGAAGCGATGCCTGCGACGTTGGAATTGCCGGCGCCATTGATTGCCACAGTGCTCAGACCTGTGGTGCCTGCGGAAAAGACAGGCGCCGTGGTCGCACCACCAGTTGTTGTGACGGTCAATGCGTCCTGGGTTGAGGCGGAGTTAGCCAGCGCGAGACTGAGGCTTCCGTCGCCGTTGGTAATCACCGAAGCATCGATTGGGTCGCCGTTGAATCCCGTAACCCCGGTACCGGTTCCTGTGTTGATGGCATTCGCCAGTTCCTGAAGCGTGTTGATGCTGGAGTTGATGGTGACCGTGCCCACCGTAGTTCCACCCTGGGCCACTGTGACGACTTGCCCCTGAGTGAGCAGTTCGCTCGACGGTATGCCAATGGGATTGAGCGTACCGCTCGTGCTCGAGGAGCTTGGGTCAACACCGGCCGATACCAGTCCTCCCGTGATCTGAATGCCTGTCTCGGCGCCTCCGCCAGTGACGCCAGCCTGCGCCTCGGTGGCGAAACTTGCGGTCAATCCCAAACCAGAGTTGTTGATCGCGCTGATCATTCC
>Ga0187851_10005592_pt1 | contig 9993 bp, 10 predicted proteins | sample June2016WEW_6_10_FD_132997 | JGI IMG/M metagenome (GOLD analysis project Ga0187851, IMG submission 132997) | Peatland microbial communities from SPRUCE experiment site at the Marcell Experimental Forest, Minnesota, USA - June2016WEW_6_10 | ecosystem: Environmental > Terrestrial > Soil > Wetlands... | reverse complement strand
GGGCTATCTGCTGGCGATTGCAAATGTCCATACTGATAACTGATTCATGAAAATCTTCCTCACAGGCGCGACGGGGTTCATAGGCCATCATGTGGCCAAGGCGCTGGCTTCTCAGGGCGTTCAGTTGCGTCTGCTGGTCCGCAAGACGAGCAAGCTCAGCAAACTGGAAGGCGTTGCAGGCGAGACGCACGTGGGCGACCTGAGTGGCCCCGACTCGCTCAAGCCCGCGCTGGCCGGCTGCGATGCCGTGGTTCATGTCGCCGCCGATTACCGGCTCTGGATTCCCGATCCCGATGCGATGTACAAGGCCAACGTCGATGGCACGCGCGAGCTGCTCCGCCTGGCCCGCGAAGCCAATGTGAAGCGCTTCGTCTACACCTCCAGCGTGGCCACCATGCACTTCCGCAGCAACGGCCTGGTCATCAACGAAGATACGCCCGTCTCGCTTGCCGACATGGTGGGCCACTACAAGCGCTCCAAGTTTCTCGCCGAGCAGGAGGCGATCAAGGCCGCGCAGGCCGGCCAGCGCGTCGTGATTCTGAATCCCACCAGCCCGATCGGCTCCAACGACGCCAAGCCCACCCCTACCGGCCGCATCTTCGTGGACTTCCTCAACGGCAAATTCCCCGCCTACATGGACACCGGCCTGAATCTCGTCGATGTGGCCGAGGTCGCCCGCACGCATGTTTCCGCGCTGACCAAAGGCCAATTCGGCCGGCGCTACATCCTCGGCGGCGAAAACCTCACACTCAAGCAGATTCTCGACAAGATGTCGGAGATCACCGGCATCCCTTCGCCCACGGTCAAAATTCCCTTCGCCGTCGCCGCGACTTACGCATTCTTTGAGGAGTGGATCACCGGCCGCATTCGCGGACGCGAGCCGCGCGCCACGCTCGAAGAGGTGCGCATGGGCCGCAAGAAGATGTATGCCAGCAGCGCCCGCGCGCAGCAGGAACTAGGCTTCCGCATCCTGCCCATCAACCCGGCGATGAAGGCCGCCATCGAATGGTTCCGTGCGCACGGGTACGCACCCAACAGCTAATATATGAAGTGTGAAAGGAACAGAAGATGTTTGAATTGATAGATGATTCTGACACAAATCGAAACTGGAGGAATGTGTTTGTTTGGGGTTCAATTGGTGTGGCTTTTTTATTAGTGATATTGAGTGGAATTCTTCATCACGACCTGTTAGAAGTAATTCTCGTCCCATCGATTTTTTTGATAGGGCCTAGAGAATATTGGAAACGGATGAATGAATATTGGACAAGCCGCCTTTGGGTGATTATACGGATTATTCCGCCTGTTTTGATGGCTGTCGCAGGATGGTACCATTGGAGGTTTTTCTTTTGGATTAGTCTGATTGGTTCCACGTTGGTTCTTATCGGCTTGGAAAACTATTTGAAACGCCGAACCGGAAATCGGGAACAGTTGGCTGAAACAGACGAAGTGCAGAAATGACCCGCCCTGGCATCATTGTCGCCATGTCCAAGGAACAAAGCAGGGCCGCGCACCCTCTCCGCATCCTGGATGGAAAGGATGGGGCACCACGAACCTCAACCGGCCCTTGCGTCAGAACTTGACTGACGGCGCATTGCGCGCGCCGGGGCTGGCCTCGAAGTAGGCGTTATTCTGCTGGAACCCGGCCATGCCGGCCCAGATGCTGTTGGGGAATTGCAGGATGAAAGTGTTGTAGTTCTGGATCGCGTCGTTGTAGCGCTTGCGCGCCACGCCGATGCGGTTCTCGGTCCCCGCCAGCTCGTCCTGCAGGCGCATGAACTGGTCGCTCGACCGCAATTGCGGATAGTTCTCGGTGAGCAGCAGCAGCCGGCCAATCGCCGAATCGAGTTGTCCGTTGGCCGCGATCTTGGCCTGCGGTCCCTGCGCATTCAACATGCCGGCCCGCGCGTTGGCAATGTCGCCAAAGACGGTGCTCTCCTCCTTGGTAAAGCCCTTCACGGTCTCCACCAGGTTGGGAATCAGGTCGGCGCGGCGCTGCATCTGTACGTCCACCTCCGACCAACTGCTCTTCACAACCTGGTCTAACGCCACCATCTGATTTCTCGCGCCCACATAGCTCGAAAAGACCATCAGAAGAACCAACACAAAAGCGCCGACCACTCCCAGTGCAATCCAAAGTCCCTTGCTCATAATTCTCTTTTTCTCCTCCGGCTCCCGATGACGGAAGCCCCTTGATGAAACTCAAAAACTACCAGTCTCCCCCGGCGCCGCCGCCGCCAAAGCCGCCGCCACCGAAACCGCCGAAACCACCGCCGCCAGAGCTTCCTCCGCCGCCGAACCCGCCACCACCGCCGCCGCCAAATCCCCCGCCGCCAATCCACCAAATACCACTGCCGCCAAGGAATCTCCCGCGCCGGCCAAAGAGCATCCGCAGGATGGCGGATCCGAAGAAGATGCTCAGCCATATAACCAAAAAGATGATTTTGCTCGTCGCCGGCCCATGGTGAACCGGCTGACCGGTGGCCATGGGTTCATTGTCCGAGAGCGTCACCTTGGCATCGTCGGCGATGACCTGAGCGACTTCGCCCACGGCGAGAGTCACAGCGCCGTCAAAGTCATTCGCGCGCAGATCGGGAACCATCTCACGGCCAATGTCGCCCAGTTTGCCGTCAGGCAGAATGCCTTCCAGGCCGTAGCCCACTTCGATCCGGCGCTTGTGGTCGTCCACAGCCAGAAAAACCAGCACGCCGCGATCCGAGCCCTTGCGGCCCATCTTCCACTTGTCCTCAAGCGCATTTGCGAATTCCGCCGGGTCGTCGCCGTCCAACGTGTGAATGGTAACCACGGCCACCTGCGCATTCGCCGCGGAGTGGTCGAGCTGTTCGCAGATCGAGTCCAGCCGCGCAATCGCCTGGGGCGAAAGTACATGAGCAAAGTCGCTGACGTAATCGGTGGGCTTGGGCAGATCCTCGACCCGCTCGGCCAGGGCTGCGGCTGCGGGAACGCAGACGAGAGTTGCCAATAGCAGCCGGAGGGCGGCGAAATGTGCGCGTGGAAAGCCCTTCATCGCTTTCTATTGTACGGGTACGGCGGGAGGAAAGTTTCCAAGTCAGCTTCCAGCCGCCGCGGATTCCTCGGCCGGAGTGCTAGCGGCGGGCAAATCGGGCATCCCTTAGACCCGCCCGCGGCTCTCCATCGTTCAAAATAGATACTGGTCCCGTGCAGAAACCAATCTAGCGCGTGTTCACACTACACGCGGGGCCTCGACGATGAGGGCAAAATGAAGGAACGCGAGGAAGACGACGCCGAGCTTGAGGAGTATTTCTGAGCTACGATTGACGTGAAGTAATTCCAGTGGTTTCCACCATCAGGCAGCCCCCGCACGGCTTGCGAATCCGGTGCTCCATCTTGGATGGCCGATTCATCTCATTGCAACCGGATTGTCATACACTGAAACAAATCCCCTGGCCGAGATTCCTGGCCTGCGGACCCCAACCGGAGAATCAGCCATGCAGACAGCAGGCATTCCCAGCGAAGGCCAGACGGCGGCCACGGCCCCGATCTCTGAGGCGATCGTTCGCGCCGAGAAGGTCGAGAAGTACTACGCGCAGCCGAGCGAGAACCGCATCCAGGTCATTTCCGCCACAGACCTTTCGATCGTTCCGGGCGAGATTGTCGCGCTGCTTGGTCCCTCCGGCTCCGGCAAATCGACGATGCTGCGCATGTTGACCGGCCTCTCCACGCCCACGGCCGGCCAGGTCTATTGGCACGAGAAGCCCATAGCCGACTCGGAGATCAACGTCTCGATTGTCTTTCAGAGCTTTGCGCTCTTTCCCTGGCTCACAGTGCTGGAAAACGTGGAAGCTCCGCTGCAGGCCCGCGGCATTCCCTCCGGCGAACGCCATGACCGCAGCATGAAGATGCTGGACACAGTCGGCCTGGACGGCTTTGAAGCTGCGTATCCGAAGGAGCTCTCAGGCGGCATGAAGCAGCGCGTCGGCTTTGCCCGCGCGCTGGTTGTCGAGCCGGAGGTGCTCTTCATGGATGAGCCTTTCAGCGCCCTCGACGTGCTGACGGCCGAAAACCTGCGCAGCGAGCTGCTGGAACTCTGGGCCAACAAGACCATGCCCACCAAGGCCGTCTTTCTGGTCACGCACAACATTGAAGAGGCGGTGCTGCTGGCTGACCGCATCATCGTTCTAGGCAAGAACCCCGGCCACATCCGCACTGATTTCAAGGTGCAGTTGGCTCAGCCCCGCGACCGCAAGTCAGAGTCCTTTACCCAGCTTGTGGATTACATCTACAAGGTGCTGACCAAACCCGACGAGGCTCCCGATCAGGCGCCGGGCCACCAGCATCCGGAAGCCCGTGTCCGCGACCAGCGCCAGATGCATTACCAGATGCTGCCTCACGCGCGTCCGGGCGGCATGGCTGGCCTGTTGGAGTTGCTGCTCGACAAGGGCGGGCGCGACGATATCTACCGGCTGGCCGACGACCTGAGCTTCGAGATCGACGACCTACTGCCGATTGTGGATGCGGCGCAACTGCTCGGCTTCCTCCAGATCGAGGAAGGCGACGCGGCCATCACACCGAGCGGCACACAGTTCGCCAACTCGGAGATTCTCCGCCAGAAGGAGCTCTTTCGCGACGCCGCGGTGGCCAACGTCCTGCTGCTCCGCCAGATTCGCCGCGCCCTGGAATCCAAAAGCGACCACACGGTTCCGGAGGACTTCTTTCTCGACATGCTCGACGAGCAGTTCAGCGAGGAGGAGTGCCAGCGGCAGATCGAAACCGCAGTCACCTGGGGTCGATACGCGGAGCTCTTCGACTATGATGCCGGACACCGCCGGTTCATCTTGCCCGACGCACAAGACGAAGAGATTGCCGCCCGCGAGGAGGCTAAGTGAAGACTCCACACGCACTGGCGCGAACGCCGGTCGCCGCCCGCACCTGGCCGATTCTCATCGATCTGGGTGTGGGTGCCTGCGGAGTCGCCGTCTTTCTCGCCATCCTGCATACTGGGACCTACTGGATGGGAAAGCCGGTCCCAATGGCGCAGATTTCGCACTCCATCGGCGCGCTGCCGGCCTATGCCTTTTACTCCATGGTGCGCATGGCAATCGCCTACGTGCTCAGCCTGGTCTTTGCCATCACCTATGGGTACTTGGCCGCATACAACCCGCGGGTCGAGGCCTGGATGATTGGGGTTCTGGACATTCTGCAATCGATCCCCGTCTTCAGCTTTTTGCCTCCCGTGGTTCTGGCCATGGTCGCGCTCGTTCCCCGGCACCAACTGGGCATCGAGATGGCTGTCATCCTGCTGATCTTCACCAGTCAGGTCTGGAATATGGCCTTCAGTTTTTACTCCTCATTGAAGGGTATCCCCAAGGAGATGGTCGAGACCGCGCGCATCTATCGCTACTCGGCCTGGCAGCGATTCTGGCAGCTTGAAATGCCGTATGCCGCAATCGGTTTGGTTTGGAACTCGATTGTTTCGGTAGCCGGCGGATGGTTCGCCCTGATGATCTGCGAGACCTTCACCATGGGCGACCGCAGCTTCCAGTTGCCCGGCCTGGGAAGCTATATCCAGTCGGCTACAGATTCCGGCGACATTCGCGCCCTGCTCAGCGGCATCGCTGTGGTGGTCCTGATTGTTGTGGCCACGGATCAGCTCGTCTGGCGTCCGCTGATCGCCTGGAGCGACAAATTCAAGTTCGAGCAGGTCGAGTCCGCCGACCGCGCCACTTCTCCCATTCTCGACCTGCTACGGCGCTCGGAGCTTTTGGTCTCCCTGCCCGGCCGCATCTGGAGCAGCCTGGAAGAGCCTCTTTACCGCCGCATGGCCCGCACCAAGGATTGCCGCATCGTTCATCCACTGGACGAGGAACAGGCCGCTCGCAAGACCTCAGCCGGACTCTGGGCGCTGGCCGCGGCGGCGCTCTGCGTAGCCTGCTGGGGAATCGCACAGGCCGCGCTCATGATCCGCAGCGTGACCTGGCCCGAGTTGCGCCTGCTGCTGGAGGGCGCGGCGGCTACCTATCTTCGCGTCAACGCATCTTTGCTAATGTCGGCCGCATGGACCATCCCCGTCGGCGTCGCCATCGGCCTGAACCCCAGACTCGCCCGCATCGTGCAGCCGGTGGCCCAAGTCATGGCCTCGGTCCCGGCTTCGGCCCTCTACCCGGTCCTGCTCATCGGTCTGATTAAAATCGGCGGCGGCATCGGGGTTGGCTCCTTTGCCCTGATGCTCCTCGGCACGCAGTGGTACATCCTCTTCAACGTGATTGCCGGGGCCATGTCCATCCCCTCGGATCTGAAAGAGGCCGCAGCAGTCTACCGCTTCACGCGCTGGCAGCGCTGGACCAAGCTCATTCTGCCCGGAATTTTTCCGTTTCTCATTACCGGCATGGTCACCGCATCGGGCGGCGCATGGAACGCCTCCGTGATGGCCGAATACGCTCACGTGAAGGACCGCACCCTGGAGACCATCGGCCTGGGCGCGCAGATCAGCTCCGCCACCGACAGCGGCCAGTTTCCCATTATCCTTCTCGCCACCATCTTCATCTCCTTGATGGTGGTTACCATGAACCGGCTGGTCTGGCGGCGGCTCTACCGCTTGGCCGAGACCCGGTATAAACTTGAGGGCTAAGGGAACTTGGCCGCATCGTGCCGTTGCCCAAAAATGCGGTCGCCCTATCTTGTTCGCAGCTTTTCGAGGATGAGACTCGAAAAGGGTCCTTTTAGGGACGCAGCCGCAGGGAGAGGATCGTTGAACGAGAAAGGCCGTTTTGAAATAGACTGGTATTGGAGCGCAGGGTCACATGGTCGAATTCATCGATAACGAAGTTCAGTCCTTAGCTCTCAGCCTCAATGGGGACGCGGTTCTTCCAAGTTGGCATCAGAAATGCGACAGCGCGAGTAGAACCTACCCCTTCACCGACATTGTCATCAGAGAGTATACCTATTTCCACGAAAACCGCTTTTCCCAGACAGACTCTTCCGACAACAAGAACGAAAAAAAGCTTTACCCGGAAAAGGGCCTTCAACTCATTTGCGTTGAGAGGGGAGACGCCGGTCAAGGCAAGCGTGGATCATCCAGTGGATGGAAACTGTATCTGCTGGAGTCTGGAAAGCTGCTGCTCGTTGATTTTGAGGTCGAAAGCGATGTGACAGCGGGCTGGAGCCTCGGGTATGACGAAGACCTGTACGATTATCAATCCGTGCAAACAGAAATGGAGAATGACCTTGACGGACTACAATCCCTGTTCGCACGTATCGAAGACATTCGACGTCAGGTTAGGACTAAAGCGTACCGTGAGTGGGAAACGCGACAAGGGTTCATAGAAGAATGGAGGAACCAGACGGACGCCCTAGGCGATTGGCTAGAGGCCAAGAGGTCGCTGGACATCCCGGACGAAGTATGGATATGAGGTCGCAGGACTGGGCATGCAAACCGTCGGTGCCTCATCTTTTTCGTGACCTTTTCGAAAAGCGCGGGAGGCCGCAAACTTCCACCGGCGTTGCCTTCCGGAGCTTGTCGTGAGCCGATACTTCCGCTAAGATCAAAGCGAAAGGAAAGCGGGGATGGCAACAGCACAAGCAACCATCGATTGGTCCCGTTGCCCGGTACTGGAAAGCAAACCCGGTACGCAGGGCGGTGCGTGGGTGTTTCGTGGAACGCGCGTGCCTGTGACGGCGATACTGCGCAATCTGAGCGAACTGAGCGTGCCGGAGTTGTCGCAGGAGTTTCCGACCGTGCGGCGCGAGGAGATAGCGGAAGTGCTGGACTTCATCGCGCGAAGCGCCGAAAAGATTCCGTAATATGTCGAAGCGAGTCCTGCTCGATGAAAACCTGCCCCAAAAACTCCGGCTGCTTCTGGCAGGTCACGAGGTCGTTACCGTTGCGTATCGCGGATGGACGGGAATTTCGAACGGCGCGTTGATCGAAGCGGCTGAAGGGGCGGGTTTCGACGTGATGATCACGGCGGACCAAGGCATTAACTACCAGCAAAACCTGAAAGATCGCAGCTTGGCGGTGGTGGTTTTAAGCACCAACAGAAACAGCCTCGTGATTGAGAGGGCATCACGCATTCTCAATGCGATCGACGCTGCGCAGCCCGGCGGCTTCACCTTTGTGAATATTGGGTTTTGAAGACGGATTTAGCGACAGATGATTCGAGTGGGTTTGGTTGGCTTTGGATTGGCGGGGCGGGTCTTTCACGCTCCGCTGATCTCGTCGGTAGAAGGGTTGGAACTGGCCGCCGTGGTCGAGCGCCACACCGACCAGGCCGCCGAGCGCTATCCCGGCATCACGGCCTATCGCTCCCTGGAAGCGATGCTGGAAGACTCCACGCTGGACCTCGTGGTGGTGGCGACACCCAGCGGAAGCCATTACAAGTCCGCACAGCAGATTCTGGAAGCGGGCAAGAACCTGGTTGTGGACAAGCCGATGGCGGTCCGCTCAGCCGAGATCGCCCGGTTGATGGAGCTGGCATCGGCTCGGAGCATGCTGCTCGCTCCGTTTCATAACCGGCGCTGGGACAGCGATTTTCAGACGATTCAGAAGCTATTGCATGAAGATTCTCTGGGCCGCTTTGTGCATCTGGAATCTACCTTCGACCGATGGAGCCCAGGATCGACCCGACGCCCCTGGAAGGATGATCCTGCCCAGGGCGGAGGGATCTTGCAGGACCTCGGAACGCATCTTGCCGACCAGGCTCTCGTGCTCTTCGGCAAGCCCAAGGCGGTAAGCGCTGAGATCGGCCGCGAACGCGACGGCCAGGGCTCGGATGATTCCTTTACCATGCGGCTTCGCTATCCGGCATTCTCGGTCACACTGGGCGCCAACTGCCTCTCCGCGCTGGCGCGGTCCCGCTTCCATCTGCGCGGGACGAAGGGCAATTACTGGAAATGGGGCCTTGACCCACAGTAGGCCGCGCTGAACCAGATTACCCGCATTGCCGATCCGGCATGGGGTCAGGAGCCGGCTGCCAACTGGGGCACGCTGTGTATGGATGTAGACGGCGGCATGGTCACCCGGCCCGTAGCGCCCATCCCCGGCGACTACCGGCTCTACTACGCCGGAGTTCGCGATGCGCTGCTGGGAAAGATGCTTCCTCCGGTCACCGCAATGGAGGCCTGGCGTGTGGCGCGTCTGCTGGAGTGGGCTGTGGAAAGCTCCGAGAAACGCCGCGAGATAGCTTGCGACTGGAGCGAGGAGCCGAAATCAAGGGGAGCCGGGACGCCGTAACTTTTCTTGAGCGGTCTGCTCCTCCCCTTGCAGACTCGAAACCGGCTACAATCAAGCCATGAGAGTCACGGTTGGCGTCTCGGGGGGAATTGCCGCGTACAAGGCGGCAGAACTGGTCCGCGCCCTGCAGCGCCAGGCCATCGAAGTTCATGTCGTGATGACCGAGGCCGCCTGCAAGTTTGTCCAGCCGCTGACTTTCGCCGCGCTCACCGGCCACAAGGTCGTCACCAGCTTGTGGGAGGACACTGGCACGGGGGATACCGCATACGGCGTTTCCAACGAGCAGAATGGCATCGAACACATTGGTGAGGCGCAGTGGGCGGACGCCCTGGTTGTCGCTCCGGCCACGGCCAACATTCTGGCCAAATTTGCCCACGGCATCGCCGACGATTTTCTCACTACTATGTATTTGGCCACTACCGCGCCGGTTCTGGTGGCGCCCGCCATGAACGTGAATATGTGGGAGCACCCGGCCACGCAGGCTAATCTCGAAATCCTTCGCCAGCGCGGCGTCCGGATGGTAGAACCGGGCACGGGCGATCTGGCCTGCGGCATGGTGGGCGCGGGGCGCATGGCCGAGCCCGCCGCCATTGCTGACGCGGTGCTGGGCGCGCTGGGCCGCCGCCACGACCTGGCCGGCGAAGTGCTGCTGGTCACCGCCGGAGGCACGCGCGAAGCTCTGGACCCGGTCCGCTTTCTGGGCAACCGTTCCAGCGGCAAGATGGGCTTTGCCTTGGCCGAAGCCGCGCAGAGCCGCGGAGCTAAAGTCATCCTCATCAGCGGGC
>Ga0187851_10005590_pt1 | contig 9995 bp, 8 predicted proteins | sample June2016WEW_6_10_FD_132997 | JGI IMG/M metagenome (GOLD analysis project Ga0187851, IMG submission 132997) | Peatland microbial communities from SPRUCE experiment site at the Marcell Experimental Forest, Minnesota, USA - June2016WEW_6_10 | ecosystem: Environmental > Terrestrial > Soil > Wetlands... | reverse complement strand
TGCTGGAAGAGAGCGGTTGCGGTGTCGAGCTGCGCGTGGGCGGAGGCGACGCGCTCTTTGGTTGCGATGATCTGGAGGTACTCGCCGCAGACCGCGAGAACGACGGCGTCACGCGCATCACGGGCGGTGAGTTGCGCGGCGTGGACCTGTTCACTGGAGGCGCGGAAGTTATTCCATGCGGTGAGATCGACCACCGACTGCGAGACGCTGGCGCGCAGGTCGATGTTGTTGTACGGGCCGACGATGGTGGGGAAATTAAAACCGGGGATGGGAATGTGGATGCGCAGGCCCTCGGCGGCGAGGTTGGCCTGCTGCAGCGATTCGGCGAGATAGCCGCTGACGTTGGGAAGTAGCGCGCTGCGGGCGATCTGGCTCTGTCCCTGGGCCTGGAGCACGGTGCGGTTGAGGTTGGTCGCGCCGAGGTTGTAGCCGAGGCCGCGCTGGATGGCGTCGCGCAGAGAGAGCTTGCCGGCGAAGGGGAGCTTCGCCGTGCTCGATGAGCTGCCGGTGTAGGGGCCCTGCACCTGCACGGAGGGATTGATCGTCGTCACGCTGTTGGTGGTTCCGGCGATGGGTGCTTCGATCGCGGTGACAGAGCCGCTATTGCCGGGGCGGCCAGAGAGTGGCAGCGGCGCGGCCTGCGTATGCTGCGGCTGAGCTGCGCTCTGCGCAGCGGCCTGCAATGAGAGTGCGAAGACGCCCAGGCAGGCCAGCAGCGCGATGGCAGCCATGGTAGATGACGGTCCGGATTTGATCTTCGTGTGGATCATGGCGGGGAGTCCTTCTTTAACTGAGTTGCTTGCGGAAGCGGTTGATGCTGATCGATACGAGTACGAGCGTAAAGAGGAGGAGGCCAAGAAAGTTGGGCCAGAGGTCTAAGAAGCCGCTTCCCTTGAGCGTGCTTCCGCGGACGATGGCTGCGAAGTGATGGACCGGGTTGAGCACAGTGAGCGGCTGTAGCCACTTGGGCATCGCTTCGACGGGATTGAGCGCGCCGGAGAGAGCAGAGAGCGGCGGGTTGACGAAGAAACTGGTGAGTTGCGCCTGTTGCGCGGAGCGGCTGAAGGTGGCGATGACGGTGCCGATGCTGATGCCGGAGAGGATGCACAGGCATCCCGCGCCGATGAGCATCATCAGGTTGCCGCGGAATGGAACACCGAAGACCAGGCGGATAACAGAGAGCGCCGCGAACATCATCAAGGAGAGGAGAAAGAAGAGCGGAGCGATTTTGGCGATGATGATCTCAGTAGTGCTGGCGGGCGACATGAGGAGTTGCTCGATGGTGCCGGCTTCGCGCTCACGCACCATGGCGGCGGACGAGACGATGGAGCTGTTGAGGATGAGCAGAAGACCGAGCACACCGGTGACGATGAACCAGGAATCGACCAGGCCTGGATTGAAGAGGAACGCGGGCTGCAGTTGTACCTGTCCTCGGCGCGCGAGGCTGTCGGCTGCGACAGGCTCGACCTTGAGGTTAACGGCCTGCTGGCTGAGGCCGGCGTTGTAGCTTTGCAGAACGCCCTCGGCATAGGCGCGCGCGATGGTGGCCGTGTTGGCGTTGGTGGCGTTCAACAGAAACTGCACGGTGGTGGGACGTTGGCGCACAAGGTCTCGCGCGTAATCGTAGGGGACGACCAAGCCGGCATCGGCGTCGCCACGGCTGACCGCGTCGCCGAGCTGATCGACGGAGGTGTAGTAGCCGGCGAGGCGAAAGCTCTTGCTTTCGGTGAGGGTAGAGACCAGTTCGCGGCTCTCCGGAGAATGGCTGTCGTCCACCACGGCGAGGCGGACATCGGAGACGTTGGCGCTAAGCGCGAAGCCGAAGAGAGTGAGCTGCAGGACGGGCGGCAGAACAAGCGAGAGCTGGAGCCTGCGGTCGCGGCGAATCTGGTTGAACTCCTTACGCACCAGGGCGAGGAGGCGATAGTTGAAGAAGCGATTGAGGAGGTCTCTCATGGCTATGCCTTCACCTGCATGCGCCTCATGCCGCGCCACGCAAGGGTATAGAAGATGGAGCCGATGACGGCGATGATGATCACCTTGTACCAGACGGCGGGCCATCCTCCGCCCTGCAGCAGAGCGTCACGGACGATCTCGATGTAGTAGCGGCCCCAGACGAAGTTGGAGATCCAGCGCAGGGCGATGGGAATGTTCTGGATGGGAAACATGAGGCCGGAGAGCAAGAAGACAAGCAGAAATCCGCCGAGCGCGACCGCCTGTAGGGCTGCGGTCTGGCTGGGAATGACCGCGCCGATCATGGTGCCGAAGGAGGCCACGCAGAAGGCATAGAGGACGGTGGCGAGGATGAGTGGCGTGGGATCGCCGGCAAAGCTGAGGCCAAAGTAAGTGAACAGGAATGCGGCCATGACGACTGCCTCGCCGAGGGCGACGGCCATGAAGGCTAGAATCTTGCCCAGTAAAAATTCATTCGCTGAGATGCTGGAGACGTAGATCTGTAGGATCGTCTTCTGCTCGGTCTCCTTGGCCATGGCCAGCGCCGCCAGCAGCGGTGGAAACATGGAGATGGCAAGCACGAAGACTCCGGGGCCGTAAAACTTCTTCGACGAGAGGCCGGGATTGAACCACAGGCGGATGGCGGCCTGCACGGGCGCGGCTTGGCTGCCACCAGCGAGTTGCCGGTTGTAGGCGGCGGTGATGAGGCTGGCGTCTCCGGAGACCAGCTTTGCGGTATTGGCGTCGGATGCGTCCAGCATGAACTGAACCGGGGTTTGCACTCCGCGTGCCAGGTCGCGGCCAAAGTGGGGCGGAATGATGAGCACGGCACGCGCTGCGTTGGAGGCAAGCGCCTCTTCGGCGGACTTGTCCACGGGCCACGCGACGATGTGGAAGGAGAAGGAGGCGCGGAAGGCGTCGATGAAATTGTTCGAAGCGGAGGAGCCGTCGAAGTCCTGCACCGCGATGGGAAGATCGCTGACCGTGAGCGATAGCGCCGCGCTCATCAGCAGAAGCATGACCACGGGAAGCAGCAGCGCGAGGGCCAGCGTGCGCCAGTCGCGAACAATCTGGGTGAGCTCTTTTCGCACCTGCGCAAGGATTCGTCTCATGGCTGCTCCTGTTGGCTGCGCTGATTATTTTTATGCTTCAATGGCCACCTTGCCTTCGAGACGCGCCTGCTCGACGATGGAGATGAAGACGTCTTCCAGGGAGAAGCGGTCTTCGCGCGCGCTGAGTACGTGCAGGCCGTTTTCTTCCAGCCGTTTTGTGGTTTCGCGGATTGCGATCTCCGGCGCATCTTCGGTGATGAGATGAAGACGTTTGCCGAAGAGCGAAACGCGCCAGCTTTCGGTGGATTGCTTCAACAGGTCCACGGCGCGCTGCGGCTGGTCGACCAGGAACTGGATTAAATGTCCGGACTGGCGGGCCTTGATGCCGCTGGGCGTGCCCTCGGCGACCAGCTCGCCGGCAACCATCATTCCCAGGCGATTGCACTGCTCGGCCTCTTCGAGATAGTGCGTGGTGACGAGGATGGCTGCGCCGCCGTCGGCGAGGCGGTTGATCATGGTCCAGAACGCGCGGCGGGCGAGCGGATCGACGCCGGAGGTTGGCTCGTCGAGAAAGAGGATGTCGGGCTCGTGCATGATGGCTGCGCCAAAGGCAACGCGCTGCTTCCATCCACCGGGCAGGCTACCGGTGATCTGGTCCTGCTTGCCATCGAGTCCGGAGAAGGAGAGCACCCAGCGAATTTTTTCCTCGCGCTCCTCGTCGGGGACGCCGTAGACACCGGCGAAGAAATCCAGGTTCTCGCGGATGGTCAGATCGTCGTACAGGGAGAACTTTTGCGACATGTACCCGATGCGCTGACGCACCACCGGAGAGCGGAGATTGTCCCGCGCGCCGGCAAGCTCCATGTCTCCGCTGGTTGGTTCGAGCAGGCCGCATAGCATTCGGATAGTGGTGGTCTTGCCCGCGCCATTGGCGCCCAACAGACCGTAGACCTCACCATTGCGGATTTGCAGGCTGACGTTTTTTACCGCGGTGAAATCGTCGAACTGCTTGATGAGGCCGGTGGCACCGATGGCGACCTCTCCGCGCAGATTTCCGTGGTCGTGGCGCGCGGGAAACTCGGCCGTCTCTGCGCTTTGCCCCAGCGCACGCAGCTTGGCGACAAAGGTATTCTCCAGCGTGGGTTGATCGACATGCATCTCGTCGATGGAGACTCCCGCGCGGGACAGATCTTCGGCGACTCGATTCTGCTCTTTGTCCGGATCGCGGACAAGCAGGTCGAGGCGATCGCCGAAGCGCTGCACGTCGAGGATGTCTTTGCCTGGGCCGGATTGCGCGGAGAGAAGCTTCTCCGTCTTGCGCAGGTTCGGCGTGCGCAGCTCGATACGCATTGCGTCAAGACTCGCGCATAACTCCGCCGCTGTGCCGATGCTGAGGATTTCTCCCTGATGCAGGAACCCGATGCGATGGCAGCGCTCGGCTTCGTCGAGATAAGGCGTGGCGACGAGGATGGTGAGGCCTTCCGACGACAGATGGGCGAGCACATCCCAGAACTCGCGGCGCGAGACTGGATCGACGCCTGTGGTCGGCTCGTCGAGCAACAGGATGTGGGGCTGCGGGACCAGCGCGCAGATGAGCGAGAGCTTCTGCCTCATGCCGCCGCTCAGCTTTCCGGCGAGGCGGTCGGCGAAGCGGTGCATGTCGAACATGCGCAGATATTGCTGGCCACGGTCCAGAATCGCCTGCGGATCGATGCGGCGCAGATCGCCGCTGTAGCGAATGTTTTCCGCGACGGTGAGGTCGGGATAGAGGCTGAAGGTCTGCGTCAGGTATCCGGTCTGCGAACGCATCTCACGTGCCGGGCGGCCGAAGATGTTGGCCACACCGGAGGTCGCTTCCATCACGCCGGCGAGTATCTGGAAGGTCGAGGTCTTGCCCGCGCCATCCGGACCGATGAGGCCGAATATTTCGCGGGGATGGACTTCAAAGCTGATGCCGCGCACGGCCTCGACCCGGCCATAGCGCTTCGTCAGGCCGCGAGCTTCTATGGCTGGCGGCTCGACAAAGCCCTGCGCGGTGTCAACAGCACGGTCTGGAATCGCGGCAATCACTTATGCGTGTCCTTCGGCCAGGTGCTGCCTTCGACGAGGATTTCGCCGTCGACGGGCATTCCTGGCTTGGCAAACCCGAAGCCGCCTGTCAACTGCATCTTGATTCCGACCACCTGCTTGATGCGATCATCGCGGAAGTAGGTGTTCTCCGGCGTGAAGGTAGCCTGCGGATCGATACGCGAGACATAGGCGTCGACCGGCTTCCGCGGATTGGAGTCGAGATAGACGCGCGCGGGCTGGCCAACTTTGACCTTACCGATCTCGCCCTCTGGAACGAAGCCGCGCAGGTAGACTTTGGTCAGATCGAGCAAAGTGATGACGGCAGTTCCTGCGGGGATGACCTCGCCCGGCTCGGCGGCACGCGTGACCACGGTCCCGCTAAACGGCGCGCGAATAGTGAGGTCGTTGCGATTGTCTTCGGCCTCGGCGAGCTGTGCGTGGGCCTGTTGCGTCTGAGCGGCTGCGCTGTCCACTTCGGCCTTCTGTTCGGCCAGCTGACTACGCACCAGAGCGACCTGCGATTGGCGGATATTGGGATTGGAGAGGATTCCCTGCGCGGTTGTCAGCGCGTCTTGTGCCGCCTCGACGCGGCGCTGCGCGGCGGCAACGGCTGCCGCCGACTGATCGGCGGTGGCGGCGGACTGTAGCCCCTGACGCTCCGAGACAGCACCGGTCTTCGCGAGTCGTGTGTAGGCGTCCTTATCGAAGGCGGCGATCTGATAGGCGGCCTGCTGCTGCGCCAGGTCGGACTGCGCGGCGGCGAGATCGGCCTGGGCCTGCTTGACGCGGCCCTCGGTGTCGAATTTCGACTGACCCACCTGCAACTGGCTCTGGTCCAACTGCTGTTGCAGGACGGCGATCTGCTGACGCGCGGCGTCGCCCTTGGCTTCAGCCGATGAGAGCGCATCCCTTGCCTGATCTTCACGCGCGCGGATCTGCGCGTCGTCGAGGATGGCGATCACATCTCCAGCGTTGACGCTGTCGCCCTCGCGCACACGAACTTCAAGAATGCGGCCGGTGGTTTTGGAAGCAACGGCGGAGTCGTCCCCCTCGATGCGTCCGCTGACGGCGACGATGCTGCCGGGCAGCGCGGGTGTGGAGAAGAAGACACGCCATACGATGAGGCCGACAACGATCAGCAGAACCGCGCCGATGAGGATGCGTGGCCTTCGGCTTTGTCCTGTTGCCGCGGGATTGGTGGCGTCCGGCTGTGTAGTTGTCTCGGCCTGCTGCGGCTGGCCGGGAGGTGTGGGTTCGGTCATTTACTTGTCCTCTGTGATTCTGCTCGATTGGTTCGTTGGATGCTTCGTGCGGAAGTTGTCGCGCGAAAATTCTGGATATAGGAGAGTGAAAAGTCGGCGATGTGGTCTGCGATGCGCTCCACCTGGTCGGGTGTCAACTCGAACTCCGGCCAGATTGCGGTCACCAGAGGGCCGGCCAGCGCATAAACCATGATCTGCCCCAACAGGCTAATGGCACAGAGACGCGTCTTTTCATCGTTGGAGGGCAAGCCTATCATTCCCCCGATGAGTCCGAGCAGGCGGTGAAACAACGGTTGGCCCGCTTTATTCACAAGCCGCCGCAGCGCCGGTGTAGGCTGCGCCAGCTCATGGGCCATGATCTGGAAGTTCCAGTCTGGCCGGTCCCCACGGAACAGACTGTGAATACGGGCGCGAATGACAGCGCGCAGAATCTCTTCAGGCGGGGCCGACAGGTCGAGCGCGATCTGCGCCGCCTGAAATTCGGCGAGGCGCGCGGATTGCCGCACCACCTCGGTATAGAGGCCCAGCTTGTCGCCAAAGTGATAGTTGACCGCGGCGACGTTAGCCCCGGCAGCGATGCAAATCTCGCGGATGGTGGCGGCGCGATAGCCGCGGTCAGCGAAGATGCGCCCAGCAACGTCCAGCAATTTATCGCGCGTGGGGTCCGAGGGCGCCGGTTTACGGCTGCGTTTGGCGGATTTCGATCCGATAGATGGACGGGCTCTGTTCATATTCAAACACAAGTATAAAACAAATGTTTGAATTGGTCAAATGGGACCACGAATCACAGTAAATAGTCGTGAAAACTTTAAGCGAAAACTTCATGTACTATCATTATTTATGAGTCAGATACGATGTTTGGATTTTCAAAATGAAAGACGCCGAAACGAACAATGCGCTTAAACACTTCACGTCTGAAATTTTAAAATTATGTGTGCCAGTACTCGGTCAGGCCTTTCAAGAAAAGAAAACCGGCAGAAGGCATACTGAGTCTGAATATGAAGTTCTTCTAGTCGATGTTTTTCGCAGGTTTTACGAGATACAGACTTCATTTGAAAGACTCGAAGAATTCAAGAAGATGGTTTCAAAAAGACCGCCACGTTCATGGCATGTATCAAATCTGACCTTTCTCAAAATAATTACTGAGGCCTATCTCAGCGAGTCATTTGTTTTTCGCGAACGAATGCTTCGCTTCACTAAATTCATTGAGAGGAAACTTGGCAGGGCAGCATTCAAGAACTGTTCTATGTCCGGAGCCAACGATAAGACAACTCAATTCTTCAAGAAACTGTCAGAGATTCGCTCAAGCCATGTGCATGAGAAGCGATATTTCCGACAAGAATTTAGCGATGCAGATCCATATGAATTAATTGCGAGCACGAGGATAGATGGAGATCCGGAACGCGAGGTGTGGATCGAGGCCGCTGACCAACATTTTAAAAAGGCCCAACAAAGTATCCAATCGGGCCTCTACGCCGATTTGTCTGAACTGGAGAACTTCTTGGATTGGTATTTTGGTCTAGCTAACGATGTCGTTCTTGAACACTTGCTCAAACCTCAAAAAGTTCCGACTACTCCTTGACGTTGACGCCGAGGGCCTTCATCTTGCGATAGAGGTGGGAGCGTTCCAGGCCGAGGGCTTCGGCAGCGCGGGTGACGTTGCCGCCGCACTCGTCGAGCTTTTTCAGGATATAGTCGCGCTCGTAGGCCTCGCGGGCTTCCAGCAGAGTGGAAAACTCCTCTCCGCGGGATGCGGACTTCGCTCCGTCGCGTCCACTCTCGCGCGAGACCAGCGGTGGGATATGTTTGCGCTCGATGCGCTGGGCCTTGGGGTTGAGAATAAGGACGCGCTCGATGAGGTTGCGCAGTTCGCGGACGTTGCCGGGCCAGTGGTACTGGCGCAGGGTGTCGAGGGCATCGACGTGCATCTCCACATGCGGGCGGCCATACTGCTGGCCAAACTCCTGCAGGAACTCCTTGACCAGGAGCGGGATGTCTTCCTTGCGGTCGCGCAGGGGCGGGACGAAGAAGGGGATGACGTTGAGACGATAGAAGAGGTCTTCGCGGAAGTTGCCGCGGGCGATCTCCTCTTCCAGGTCCTTGTTGGTGGCGGCGATGACGCGCACATCGACATGGATGGGGTGGGTTGCGCCGACCGGCAGGAAGCTCTGCTCGTCCAACGCGCGCAGTACTCGGGCCTGCGTCTTGAGGCTCATGTCGCCGACCTCATCGAGGAAGAGCGTTCCACCGTCGGCTCGCTCAAACGTCCCGCGTTTTTCGGAGGGCGCACCGGCAGGACCGGCGGGCATGGCTCCGCGGCGATAGCCGAAGAGTTCGGTCTCGATGTGGTCCTCGGGGATGGCGGCGCAGTTCAACTCGACGAAGACGCGGTCCTTGCGCAGGGACTCGGCGTGCATGGCCCGACCGATGAGTTCCTTGCCCGTGCCCGATTCACCGTAGATGAGGACGCGGCCGTTGGTGGGCGCCATCAACTTGATCTGCTGGCGCAGGGCCTTCATGGGAACGCTGTCTCCGGTGACGCAGGAGCGGAAGGCGAGCTGGCGGACGAACTCCTGGTTGTCCACGCGGAGCTGGCGCGCGTTGATGGCGTTCTTGAGCACGATGAGGGTGCGGTCGAGGGAGAGCGGTTTTTCCAGGAAGTCGTAGGCCCCGAGTTTGGTGGCGCGCACGGCGGCCTCGATGGTGCCGTGGCCGCTGATGATGACGACCTCGGGCAGGTGCGCGGGGTCCATCTGGCGGATGTCGGTGAGCGCGTCGAGACCGTCGCGGTCAGGCAGCCAGATGTCCAGAAGGACTACATCGTAGGGCGCGTCGGCGAGCAGGGTGAGGGCTTCGCCAGCGGTAGCGGCGGCGGTGACGAGATAACCCTCTTCGCTGAGGATTCCTTCCAGCGAGTCGCGGATTTCGGCTTCGTCGTCAACGATGAGGATGTGGTTCATAGGGGCGGTTGTTAGTTGCAGGTTGTTAGTTGTTGGTTGTTAGTTGTTGGTTAGGTGCTACAAGTTGATTTTAGTGTCTCGTGGTTACGGTTGCTATGGGTGAGGTATGTGGATCCGGTTCGGATTGCGGCTGGGAATCGGCGGCGGGCGGGTCGTTGTCCATGCTGGCGGAGCGCAATTCGATGATGAATTTTGCTCCGGCGGGGTGGTTCTTTTCGGCGCGGATGGTTCCCTGTTGTTCTTGAATAATTTTAGCGGCGATTGTGAGGCCGAGGCCGGTACCGCGCTGCTTGGTGGAGAAGTAGGGCAGGAAGAGGCGCTCGCGCATCTCGTCGGTGAGGCCGGGGCCGGTGTCGGAGACGGTGAGCTCGACCATGCCGCTGGGCAGCAGGACGGTGGCGATGCGCAGCTCGCGCAGGAGCGATTGCTGCATGGCCTCGGCGGCGTTGTCGATGAGGTTGCCGAGGGCGCGCTTCGTGGCCTCGGGATCGGCGAGGACGAGCGGGAGATCGGGTTCCAGGCTTTGGATGAGGCGGATGTTCTGCAGGCGGCCGGCGAAGAGGGCGAGCGAGTTCTGCACGATGGGGTTGAGATCGGCGGGACGCGGCTCGACGGTGGGAAACTGTGCCAATGCGGAGAATTGGTCTACCAACGTCCTCATGCTCTCGACCGAGGAGCTGATGACCTCGCTGGAGCGG
>Ga0187851_10005588_pt1 | contig 10000 bp, 7 predicted proteins | sample June2016WEW_6_10_FD_132997 | JGI IMG/M metagenome (GOLD analysis project Ga0187851, IMG submission 132997) | Peatland microbial communities from SPRUCE experiment site at the Marcell Experimental Forest, Minnesota, USA - June2016WEW_6_10 | ecosystem: Environmental > Terrestrial > Soil > Wetlands... | reverse complement strand
TTGGCCAACTACAAGCGGCTCCGAGAGCTGACCGAAAAATGGGTGGGCTTATCCCTCCGTCTGGCCAAAGAAAAACGCCAAAGGACCGCGTAACGTATCGGAGAACGTTTCACTCCTCAGTCAGTAATTCGACAAATGGGGAGATGTACATAGTTGCTTTCCGAGATGGCAAATCCTGGTGGACTGTAAACGAAGACGTACTGTCCATGAATGCGGGCGTCAATCAAGAAGTGACACTGCGGCTTGATAGGATAACCGGGCGAGTCAAGAGTACCACGATTGAACTAATAGATGGTGACGGAAAGAACTGCTACTTCACTGATTTTAACGCAGATGGGATACCCGATAAAGAGCGTGTTTCAGGTGAAGAGGATTTCCGGGTCTTTTATGCCGGCGAATTCATGCCATCATTTAAAGATGGCACGAACCGACTTATAAGACTTGGTGCGACGAACTTGGCGATAAGGTTTGACGGCAAGAAATGGGTGCCTAAATAGCGCCATCAATTGGTTAGTTCGCTGCATGGCAGAAAGCAGCGTTGGTTTCACAGATGCTTGTCGGCAAAATCGAGGAAGATTTTCCAATCGCCGCGTGTCATGGAGTGTTTTCCAGGGCGGATGAAGTACCCCACGTTGCTGTCAATCAATTGGTTTGTGCCGGGCATGGTCTGCGCGGCCAGGCCTTCCGCGCCCGTCAGCCGGTAGGCCCCGCCGGCCGCCTGCAACATCTCGAAGGCCCCAGATGGATTGGCCCACGTGTCCTCCACCGCTGCGCCCAGCAGGACGGGGCGCGGCGCACACAACGCAACCAGGCAATCCTGGTCGAACGGCAGGCGCTCCGGCTGGTCGTTGAACTGCTTGAAAACGTCGCAGAACCAGTGCGGAAACTGACTGTTAATCTGTTTGACTGACTCGCCAATCCTGCCGCGGCTGGGCGCGGTGCCGCCGCAACCGGCTTGCAGGGGGATGACCAGCGCCACCCGGTCGTCGAACGCCCCCGCCAGGAGCGCCGCCTTGCCCAGCCGCGAATGGCCGACCAAGGCGATGCGCTTGCCGTCAATGTCCCTGTCCGTGGCCAGATAATCCATCACGCGCTGCAATCCCCAGGCCCACGCCGCGATGGTCCCCCAATCATCGGCGGCGCGCGGCACTTGAATCGTCTCGCGCACCCCTCCCGCCGCGTTCGTTTTATCCGGTTCCACGTCGCCGCAGAAATACGTCGACACGGCATAGCCGCGGTCGATCGATTGTTCGAGCGCCCAAGTGTCAACCTCCGTGCCGCGCCCTGTTTTGCTGCCGTAGTCCGGCACGTTGGTTTCGTCCACCAACGCGTGATTCCCGTTGAAATTCATCCCCAGAAAAACCGGCGCCGGTTTCTTGCGCTGGTTCGGTATCACCATCAGCAAATGAATTTGGGGCGCCGGAGCCTGGTCGAAACTGATCATCGCCAATTTCAGCGTAGCCTTGCCGCCAAAAAAGCCCTTGTCAGCATAAGTGACCTTCCCTCTGACTTTAACCGGTGGAGGGAACCAGCCGTACATGTAATGTTGGAACAGCGCCTTGAGTTCCGGACGGCGTTTCTGGAACCAGTCCTCTTTCGTCGTCACCGGCGTCCCGTCCAACATGACCAACGGGTCGGGCGCATCGGGTCGTAAAGCAAGTTCCGCCACCGGAGGAAATGTTTCCGCGCCGCCGGCGCCAAAAGCCGCAAGAAGTAACGCAGTCATAATCAAAAGAATGTTCAAAAACGGCCCCCCTGGCTGACAGATTCCTTCGCGCGCCCGGCGCGATGGCCGTAAAGTCCATAAAAGGCGATATACGCGAATGCCGCCATCGGCACAACAAACGAGGATTGAATGCCATGATGGTCCGCAACCATGCCTTGCAGGGGAGGCAGAAGCGCGCCGCCCAGGACGGCCATGATCAACAGAGAGGATCCCTGCCCCTTCAACGGCCCCAACCCCTCGATCGCCAGCGAAAAGATATTTGACCACATCACCGAGCAGAACAGGCCGACACCAAGAATGGCCCACTTGGCCGTGTCGCCCGCCGCGCCGATTCCGACCCCCAATAGCGCGATGATGACCACGCTGAACAAGGCCAGCATCCGATGAGGACTGGATTCGCCGGCAATAAAGGCCGCCAGCAGGAGCAGCAGGAGAACGCCGTAGTGTTGCGCATTGGCCAGGCTGCACAATTCGGCCGCGCGCGGCACCCAGGCAAAACCCATGGCGCCGGCCAATCCTGGCAAGCAAAGAATGACGCCGAATGCCGCCAGAGGCGTAAGAACAACCAGGGTATGTTTCCTGACCGGTTTGATTTCGCTCAGGGCGAACGCCCCCATAAAACGCCCGATCATCAGCCCGCCCCAGTAAAACGCCAGATAACCGCTGGCCGTTTCATGAGGCACGCTCCCCAACTTGGGCAGGGCGAGAAAATTGACGATGACGCTGCCGACCCCCACTTCGCCGCCTACATACATGAAGATGGCGAGCATTCCCAGCGCTGTGTGCGGATGCTTCAGCGCGCCCGCGCCGCGTCCGATTTGTTCCGTGTTGGCAAAGCCGGGCAGATGCGCAAACTTGAAAAGCACCGCCAGCAGCAGGAACACCCCGGCAAAGCAAAGGTACGGAATCTTGACTGAATCTGCCCCATGCTCTCCCGGCCGCATGAAGAAAGTGAAAACCAGCCATCCGCCGATGATCGGACCGATGGTGGTGCCAAAGGAGTTAAAGGCCTGCGACAGATTAAGGCGGCTCGAGGCCGTGCGTTCCGCGCCCAGGATTGTTACGTAGGGGTTCGCCGCAATTTGCAGCATGGCAAATCCCAGGCCGACCACGAACAATGCGGCCAGGAAAAGCGGATAGGACGCCAGCGTCGCAGCCGGGTAAAAAAGCCCGCTGCCGAGAGCCGCGGTCAACAAACCGACAATCACCCCGTTCTTGTAGCCCATGCGATTGATCGGATCGCCGCCTGCCATCGAAACAAGATAATAAATCAGCGCCCCAACACTGTAAGCTCCGAAGAAGGCGAACTGCACCAGCATGGCCTCGAAATGACTCAACTGGAATGCATCCTTGAAACGCGGGATCAAAATGTCGTTCCAAACGGTCATGAACCCCCACATAAAAAAAAGGACGGTCATGATCGCAAACGGGCCGCGATACGTTTGAGTGGCGCTTTCCGGCGCGCCGGAAACGGTCCGATCAGAAGGGCTGCTGATGTTGGACATGGTCGATTGGGTTTCTGAAGGTGCTGCGTGTGTTTCCCCTGCCGCCGCCATCATTCATGGGATTGCTTGAGCCCCAGGTCCTTCTCATAAGCGCCCAGCGTTTTGGTCTGGACCTTCTGGCTGGCCTTCAACTCCGATTGCAAGCTGGCCAGTCGGCTCATCGCCATGGTGGCCAGGGCGCTCCCGGGAAATTTTTCCATTACACGACGCAGCGTCCCCTCCGCCGCTGCCGCATCATGCGCCACCTTGATATGCAGCGTCGCCAGCAAATTGAGCCACCGCGCCACATGTTTCGGCGGTTCGGCTGGCAGCTCGATCAGTTGCTCCAACTGATCCGAGGCCATATCCAATCGTTGAAATTCCTCCGCGTAGAGAACCGCCAGCTTCTCCCGCGTGTCCGTGTCCGATGGGTGCAATTCCAACTGTCTGACATACTCCTCCGCCAACGCATGAGGATCGGCGGGGGCTGCAACCGCCGCGCTCTCCTGGCTCAACCCGACGTCGCGCCTGCCCGGCGCCACCGTGAACTTGCTGTGATGCCGGACGCGGCTGGTTTCATCGGCAGAACCAAGACGCGCGATGCGCTGTTCCGCCGCGTGCGCGAATGGCGTGTCCGGATAAAGCTGGACAATGCGTTGCAACGATCCGATCGCCGCCTGGGCATCCCGGCCGTATTGCAATTGCCAATCGCTCAACAAATGCAGCGCGCCGGCCGCCTCTCTGGGCGCGCGCTCCGGCAAGTCCAGAAACTCATTCAGCGTCGCTTCCGCGGCGGGCAGGTCCTTCAGGTCCTCCATTTGGATCGAGGCCAGCTTCGTGTACCCCTCGCAATCTCCCGGGAATTTCCCCAATTGCCTCCGCACCTCGGCCATCGCCTCCTCAAAAAGCCCCTTCTGCCGTTTCGCCTCCGCGATGAAATAAAATGGCCTGGCTTCAGACTCCTCGTCCCCGCCGTCAAGGGCGACCGTCAGCGGTTTGCACAGCATGGTGCCGATGCTGGGCGCCCACAGCACGGCCAGAATGAGCGAAGGGATCAGCACAAAAATGGGGGTGTACAGATTCACAGAATGAATCAGGCGCAAAAGGACCCATATCAGCGGCGCCGAAATAATCCACCTCACAACCAAGCCGCCCCGGTCAGTGCTGCGCTTGTAAGCCCGCCAGGACAAACAGGCCAGGATCAGCACAACGAGCACCCAGGAGACCACATCGACTGCGTTGCTCCATGGGTGTGTCATAATTCATTGGCTTATATCAAATTTCAGTTCCGTACGCGAGCCTGTTTTTTTATTGCGGATGTCCATCTTCTCCAACCGCCACCGGCCGTTGACCTTCTTGAAGCTGCTGCCGTGCAGGGAGTACTCCTTGACCACGTGTCCCTGCGCGTCATAACCCACGGCGATCAGGGGCGCTCGGAATTCCTTGTCGATGTCCGATCTCACCCTCACGATTTCCCCGGCGCGCGAATTGCTGCTTTCCAGGACTTCGCAAGGTTCGCCCAGGCGCATTTCGCCTTTCAACTGTCGTTGCGCGGGCCAATGCAGAAATTCCAGCCCCAAATCCGCCAATGAAAAATCAGAGCCGGCCAGGGGAATGCCTGCCTCCGCCGCCGGCACGGGCGCCGGTGTGGGCAACGGGCCCTCAGGCGACGCTGCCTTCGCGTAAAAATACTGGCTCGGCCGGTTGGTGCTGTGCAACACCACCAGGCGTTCCGCTCCGCATTGGCCGGTCCCGGCTGTTTCATAATCCGTTTCCCAGGAGTCGGCCTTGACAGTGACCCGGCAGACGATGGGAATTTCCCTCTGCGCGCCTTCCGACTTGATGATGAGTTTGCCGTGGATTTCCGAACTCTCCGGAGGGACGGAGGAGCGCACCAGTTCGGCCAGGGCCTGGCCGCCGGCCAGTTGCTCCGCCGTGGACGGACCGTTCACCGCCGACGGAGGCGCGGCCCAGAGGGCAAAGAATGGAATGGAGACAAAAGCCAGGACGGTGGCGGCCAGAACGCGGCGCATCATTTTGGGCAGAGCGCCAGGGCGATCATCTGTGAAATATTTTTGACAAAATGCGCCTTCAGCTTCCGCCTCACTTCCACCGGCACTTCCAGCCAGTCGTTGCGGTTCTGGTCCGGCAGGATCAATTGTTTCATCCCCGAACGCGCCGCCGCCAGCACCTTTTCCTTGATGCCGCCCACGCGCAGAACGCGGCCCCGCAAACTGATCTCCCCCGTCATGGCGAGATCGGACCGGACCTGCCGCCCCGAGAACAACGACGCCAGCGCGGCAACAATGGTCAACCCCGCGCTCGGGCCGTCCTTGGGCGTGGCCCCGGCCGGGACGTGGATGTGGATATCGCGCTTGTCGTGGTCGCTCAAGTCGATCTTCAACTCCGCCGCGCGATTCCGCAAAAAACTGAAGGCCGTATGCGCGCTTTCCTTCATCACTTCCCCCAGCGACCCCGTCAAAATCAACGCGCCCTTGCCGGGCATCCGCGTGGCCTCGATAAACAGGATTTCCCCGCCCACCGGCGTCCAAGCCAGGCCGATGGCGATGCCGCACTCGCTGATGCGCTCCGCCAGTTCGGAGGTGAACGGAGGCGGACCAAGATAGCTCACCAGTGATCCCGGAGTGATGATCAATGGCCCGCGTTGACTGTGTCGCGCGACTATCTTGCGGGCCGCCTTGCGGGTCAGGGCGGCGATTTCGCGTTCCAGTTGGCGCACACCCGCCTCGCGTGTGTAATCCTGAATCACCCGCCGGAGGGTGGCTTCGGGAAAGCGCACCAGCTTCTTCTTCAATCCGTGCTCTTCCAATTGCCTCGGCACCAGGTGCCGCCGCCCAATCTGCACTTTCTCCGCCGCGGTGTAGCTCGGCAGTTCGATCACCTCCAGCCGGTCGCGCAACGCGGGATGGATGGGATCAAGCCAGTTCGCCGTGGTCACGAAGAGCACGCGCGACAGATCGAAGGGGACGTCCAGATAATGGTCGGTAAAAGAGTTGTTCTGGGCCGGGTCCAGGACCTCCAGCAGGGCCGAAGCCGGATCGCCCCGGAAATCCGACCCCACCTTGTCCAGTTCATCCAGCAGGATCACCGGGTTGCTGGATTCGACCCGGCGCAATGTCTGCAAAATGCGGCCGGGCAACGCGCCCACATAAGTCCGGCGATGGCCACGAATCTCCGCTTCATCGCGCATGCCGCCCAGGGAAATGCGGGCAAATTTCCGGCCCAGCGCGTCCGCCACACTCTTGCCCAACGAGGTCTTGCCCACGCCTGGCGGCCCGACCAGGCAAAGGATCGGGCCTTTCAATTGTTGTTTGAGCTTGATGACGGCCAGAAATTCCAGCAGCCGATCCTTGACTTTGCGCAGCCCGAAATGTTGTTCATCCAGCAGCCGGCCCGCCGCCGCCAAATCCAGTTTGTCCTCTGTGAACTTGGACCACGGCAGGTTGATCAGCCAATCCAGATAATTGCGCGTCATCGTGTACTCGGCCATCGAAGGGGACATCTGCTGCAACCGCTCCAATTCCTTCAAGGCGGTCTTTTTCGCCTCCTCCGGCAACAGGTTCCGCTCGATTTGATCGTGCAGCTCCTTGGCCTCCGTCGCCCCGCTGTCCACCTCCCCCAACTCGCGTTGAATGGCGCGGATTTGCTCCCGCAGAAAGAAATCGCGCTGGTTTTTGGACATCGAGGCCACCACCTCGTTTTGGATTTTCGAGCCAAGCCGCAGTACTTCCAATTCGCGGCTGAGCAACGGCAGCAGCCGGGTCAGCCGCTCTTTCACCACCGGGGTCTCCAGCAGGCGCTGGCGCTCCTCCAGGCTCAGGTTGAGATTGGCCGCGATTAAATCGGCCAGCTTGGCCGGCTCTTCCGTGTTGAGCGCGGCCACCTTCACCTGCTCGGCCAGCGTGGGCGAAAGCTTGACCACCTCCTGAAATTCGCGCTCCGAATTGCGCGCCAGGGCCGTTAATTCCAGGGAATCGTCGGCAATGTCCTTCAGCTTCTCGATCCGCGCCACCAGATACGGCGTCTCCGAGGCGTAATCAATGACCCGAAACCGGCGCAAACCCTCCACCAGCACCCTCACGGTGCCATCAGGAAACTTCAGCATCTTCAGCACCCGTCCGGCGCAGCCATTCGGCCATAAATCGGCCGGCGTCGGGTTCTCCACCTCGGCATTGCGCTGCAACACCAACCCCAGAAATCGGTCCCCCGCCACCACGTCGTCAATCAGACGGATGCTTTGCAGCGATTCCACCAGCAGCGGCATGACCGTTCCAGGGAAGATGACTATGTCCGACAACCCCAGGATAGGCAGGGATTCGGGCAGGGCTTTGGACCAGACTTTCGTTCCGGACGAATCGGGCGTCCCTCCAGCCCCAAGGATGCTGATAAACTCAGTTTCCGGTGTGCTCATGCCGTGGTGTTAAATCTCGTCGCTCCCGACCATGTTGGATCGGTCAGACTGCAGGTCCACCGGCACATCCACGCGCAGGAACCCATTTTGATAAGCCGCCCTGGCCCGGGTCAAATCGTAGCCTTCCGGCAGTTCGATCACGCTTTCGAACGCTCCATAGTTAATCTCCATCACAAGAAATTTGCACTGCGGCGGACGACATCCGTCCGGCCGCTGCCCGCGAATGTGCAGGCGCGGACCATCGATGGTCAACTCCAAATCCTCTCGCTGCATGCCCGCCAGTTCCACCTTGATGATGATCGCGCCGTCAGTCACATACACGTCCGTGTTGGGGACCCAGTGCGTGTCGTGGTCCTTGGAGAAAGACAGCTTGGTTTTGGAAAACTGCACGGTTGAACTGAGTTTTTGCATGGTAAGAGTTGATCCTATTTCATGTTGAGGGGTTTGGCAAGCAGGAAGAAAACTGGGCATATGAAACCTATCTTGACTTGACGATAATGCGCGCGCGCTCCCCCTTGCGCGCCTGAAACACAATGGATTCCTGCCGGCCTTGCATGACAGTGCATCCGCAATGGCTGTCGCGCTCGAAGCTGAACTTGCGCTTGCGCAATTTCGCCCGGGCAAAAGCCCCCGCAGTCACACCCACGACGACAAACGATGCAATCTTCTGCCAATCCATTCAACTAACATAGCCGTTTGTTGGCCGTGCGCAACTGGTTGTTTGCGCCCCATCCTGCGGCAGGATTTCTTGACACCCGCGCCGCGCCAGGCTGCGCCCCTTCCCCAGCCCCTGCATATCCCGTTCGTCCTGTCAGTCCGGCCCGTCCGACCTGTCCCATCCAGTCTGATGTGGTTCCTGGGCCAAAAAGTTGCCACCCCGCAATGCATCAGGCCGGTCCCGACGACCGGCCTGTCCTGAAAGGAAGATTCTGAAAACGAACTCTATGCAGTGCGGTTCTTGCGCAGCATCCGCAGCAGACCCGCCCCCAGCGGCGTCAGCAACAGCGCCATCGTCGAGGGTTCGGGTATCGACTCAATCTCGTCCAGAGCGATGTAGCCGTAATCAGGCTGAGTAAAGCCATATTCTGTGGCGCCGGTGCCGACTTTAGCTCCGTCGTCGTTTGGTTGTTCACCCAATGGCGACCAACCATACACTTCCAAGACTGAGCCTACCCCGGTAAGCGTTTCGGTTTCAACACTTAGGGTAAACGATTGCGCACTGGTGCCGGCATTATATGGAGAACCTGTCTCGCCATTGCTCCCCCAAGGATCAAGGACGTTGATCGTTCCCGAGACCGAGGAACCGCTCACGGCCAAATTCACACCAGTCAACGTGACAAAATGTCCACCACTGCCGATGGAAACAGCGCCGCTGACCGGCTCAGAAGTCCACAAGATGCCCAACTGGACCGCCTGAAGAGCGCTCGCGCTGCCTATGGATGCGGCCATGGTCGTGGGAGTTGAAACGCTGTTTTGCGCGTAGGTAAAGTAGTCGTTCGCCGGATTGTCCACGGTGCTATAAGTGCCCAGTCCAGTCGTGACGCCGCTGGCATAGGTGCCGGTGCTCGTCGTGCCCATGGCCGTGATGAGTTGGTTCACGGTTCCATAACCGTCCGGGTTGTTCGCAAACGAAATCGGGTCTTCACCATACAGATAATCCAGCCCCATTGCCACGGCCGTGGGTGCGCAGGCGTTGTTGGCTATCGCCTGTGTGTTGGCCGACACGATGTCCGAGTTCCCCTGACCCAAGCTAATGGAACCGTAGTTCTCGCTCCAGTTATAGGTTTGGGCGTTGAGGCTCAAGGGGATACAGACCGACAAGGCACTGAGCAGGGGGGCCAGGAACCGCCGCGTAAACAAGGTTTTTTGCAATGTCTGGTTCATATTGGTATTGGATTCTGCACATTTTGAAAGCTTATGCAAGCTTTTTTTATGCGAATTATGCATTTTTTCGGGTTTTTTCAACATCAGAAGTTGCACGTTCCGGGGTTGCTAAAGTTGCCGGTACTGTTCGATCCGCCCAATCCGGTGCCGCCAGGGGTACAATAGGGGCTGTGGTTCTCCGGAGCCCCGGCATTGTCGGACTGATTGAAATACTGCCCATTCTGACAGGGTGTTTGATGGCAGGCCTTGGGGGCGAGGGTGCCATAAGCCGGCTGGGCGTCAGAATAACATGCGGCTCCAAACTGCCAGTTGAAGGACAATCCCGGCAAATTGCAGCTAAAGTCGGCCGTCCAACAGACGGACTGGCAGTTGGCAAAAATCGGCAGCCACGGGATTGTGCAACCGGACAGGAATATCTGGTCGTCCCCGCCACTGGGCAGCGTGGTGTTCCAATTCGTCCCGTCAAACCAGTTG
>Ga0187851_10005585_pt1 | contig 10003 bp, 9 predicted proteins | sample June2016WEW_6_10_FD_132997 | JGI IMG/M metagenome (GOLD analysis project Ga0187851, IMG submission 132997) | Peatland microbial communities from SPRUCE experiment site at the Marcell Experimental Forest, Minnesota, USA - June2016WEW_6_10 | ecosystem: Environmental > Terrestrial > Soil > Wetlands... | reverse complement strand
GCTCCGGCAGCGGGTACAGCTCCTCGCCGCGCCCCAGGCCCAGCGCGGCGCCGCCCATCAGGAAGAACGGCACGTCCGAGCCCAGCCGCGACGCCATCGCGCTCAGTTCGGCGAGCGTCGCCTCGCGCCCGGTCAGCGCCGTGAGCGCCAGCAGCACGCAGGCCGCGTCCGACGATCCGCCGCCCAGCCCGCCACCCATCGGGATGCGCTTCACGAGCCGCATCTTCAACCGTCCGCGTACTTTTTTCGACTCGAAAAACAACCGCGCCGCCCGCAGCACGAGGTTGTCATCGATTGCCAGCGCATCTTCCAGTTCGATCGACGACGCGCGGCCCGGCGTGAACTCAAACTCCAGCGTGTCGTGCAATCCAATGCTCTGAAAAACGGTGCGCAGCTCGTGGTAGCCGTCCGCGCGCCGCCCCAGTACCTTCAGGCTCAGGTTGATCTTGGCAAACGCCGGAAGTGTGGCGGTGCGCGAATTCATAATGCCCCGTCGAAACAAGGTGCGGCGCGTGTTAATAATGCAGCAACGAAAACACCTCGCGGCCGGCCAGCTTGTCGCGCCCGTGCAGGAAATCCAGCTCGATGACGAAGCCCAGGCCCACCAAGCGCCCGCCCAGCCGCTCCACCAGCGAGGCCACCGCCGCGGCCGTGCCGCCGGTGGCCAGCACGTCGTCGAGTATCAACACCCTGGCGCCGGGCTGAATCGCGTCCTTGTGCACCTCCAGCCGGTCCGTGCCATACTCCAGCGCGTACTCGACGCTCTCGGTCGCGGCCGGCAGCTTGCCCGGCTTGCGCACCGGCACAAACCCCGCGCCCAGCGCGTAGGCGATGGCCGGCGCAAAAATGAACCCGCGCGCCTCGATGCCCACGACGACGTCAATCTGAGTGCCCGCGTAATGCGCCTGCAGCGCGTCGATTACCTCGCGCCAACCGGCGGCGTCCTTCAGCAGCGTCGTGATGTCGTAAAAATTGATGCCCGGCTTGGGAAAATCGGGCACTTCGCGGATCAACAATTTCAAGTCGGACATAGTAGAGAATAAGGGAGAAACCTCCACGATTGTATCGCGTGGTCCGTCACTAAAGTCATGGCAAGTTCATGCCGGCCGGTTTGGATCGCCTCGCTCGCGCTGATTCCGGCGCTGGCCCCGGCCCAGATCGGCGGCCCGCCGCCGCCCCGCACGCAAATCGAAGTCGTGGTCACCGACACGAACAATGCACCGATATCCGAGGCCGAGGTGAATGTCAGCATCGCGGGGCCGCTGGCGGGAAGTCGCCGGCGCACCAACGACACGCCGTCCAAGTTCACTACCGGCCTGGATGGGAAATGCACCGTGCCGATCCCCACGGCGGCTTTCTGGCGCGTGGGCGTGCAGCGCGACGGCTATTTGGACGCCGAAGATCCGACTCGCGTGGAAGACGTCGAGACGGTGCGCGTGGAATTCAACAAGACCGTCCGCCTCACCGTCGGGCTGCTGAAAGCGTCCGCGCTCGAAGGCACCGTCTATCTCGACGACGGCCGCCGCGTCAGCCAGGCTCGCGTGCAGCTCCAGCCGGCCGTGATCGCCGCCGGCCCGGAGCGCCGCTGGGGTCCGGCGTGGCTCGTGCAACGCACCGACAAGGACGGTCACTACCGCTTCCCGGTGGTGCCGCCCGGCGACTACGGCATGTGGATCTCGCCGCCCGAGGCGCTGGTCATGGCGTCGTTGAAACAGGGCGTCAACGGCGAGTGGACGGGCTACGCCGGCACGCTCTGGCACCCCAGCGTCACGGAGGTCCAGAACATTGTGCCCGTCACCGTGGACCCGGGCTCCGACCTGCGCGGCATCGACCCCGTCCTGCGCCCGGTGAAGGTCCATCCCCTCAAGGGCGTGCTCTACGACCAACGCACCCACGAGCCGCTGACCCACGCCATGGTCGGATTGCGCGTCGCCGGCGCGGCGCCGGTCGAAGTGCTGGCGCCGCGCGCGGTGAATGAGGAAACGGGCGCGTTCGAGTTTCCGCCGCTGCCCGAAGAGGACTACGACCTGCTGGTCTATCGCGACGGCCCGGGCCTGACCATGCCCTGGCCGGTGCGCATCAGCCTGGGCGGAACACAGGAGCGGAATGAGCGCCTCTTCGTGCCCGGGCCTGACCCCGTGGAGGCCTCATGGATGCGCCTCGGACACACGCAGGAGGACGGCGTCGGCGTCCTGGTCCCGAATTGGACGGCCTGGTCGGGTCGGCTGTGGTTCCACGATTCCGTCAAGCCGGACCAGGGCGGCGCCCTGGACTCGTCCAGCCAGGCGCTCACCGAAGTGCGGCTGCTCCCGCTCGATCTGCCGGAGTTCGCGCCCGTCGTTGGCAGTCTCGATCCACGTTCGCCGAAGGTCGACGCAGAGGGTCTGCGCCGCGGCTTCGACCTGCAAACGACGCCCCTGCCGCCCGGCTCCTACGAGGTCCAGGTGGTCCTCCCCGAGGGCTGGTTCCTCGATTCGATTACCAGCTCCAACACCGATCTGTTGAAGCCGGAAGGCGTCGTGGTGAGGCCGGAGATGGCGGGCCTCGAGATCAACCTGCAGCGCGGCGGCGCGGCGCTCCAGGGCCTGGTCGCCAATAAAGAGGCCGAGCCGATCGGGAACGCGGCCGTGTGTATGGTCTCAGGAAAGCCCTGGCGGCTGCGCCAGCCCGGCGGCGCGTTCTGCGTGCACGCCGACGAAGCCGGCCAATTCCGCTCGCGCTGGCTCAGCCCCGGCGCCTGGCGCGTCTGGGCCTTCCCCAAACGGCCGTTGGAGCGGCCCGGCAGCGCCGCCTTTGAAGCCCGCTACGGCCTCGCCGCCCGCCCCATCGACGTGCCCCCGGACGCGGGGCTCCTGCGCATCACCTTGCTGTGCCCTGAATAGCGCGCCGGTTTGAACGGCCCAGCCGGCCAGGTTGGCTTTTCAAGCTTGTCGTCATGACCGTCTGCAGCTTGTCGCCTTGGGCGTCGAAGCTTGTCGTCATGACCGGCTGCAGCTTGTCGTCATGACCGTCTGCAGCTTGTCGTCATGACCGTCTGAACCTTGTCGTCAGGGTCATCTGCGGCTCGACATCCCGTACGGGCGCTCGCACTAACTGGAGATCTCCTATGCTCTCGCATCGGCCGTGATTCGAAGCGTGCGCGCGGCGACGTGTGCTATCCTCAACGGCCATGTGCCGCTCGCGACTGGGAAGCGAGGCTGGCCACTGGGAGGTTCTTTATGCGCATGCTCATGCACGTTAGTTTTCCATTCGAACCGTTTAACAGCGCCGTTCGAGATGGATCCATAGGTCAGAAAATGCAGCGAATTCTCGAGGCCGCCAAGCCCGAGGCTGCCTATTTCACCGAGCAGAACGGCCGGCGCGGCGGCACGCTGGTCGTAAACCTCAACGATCCCTCCGATATCCCGCGGCTGGCCGAGCCGTGGTTCCTCACATTCAATGCCGAGGTCGAGTTTCGGATAGCCATGACGCCCGCGGATCTCGCGCACGCGAATCTGGAGGCGTTGGGCAAGCAGTGGGCTTAGCCAATCCGCCCGTCGCGGAGACAAAGTGACTGCGCCGCGACCGCTGTGACGGAGCCGCGACTGTGTGACGGAGCCGCGATTGTAAAGGAGCGGTTGCTTCGCCGCCGCTGTGACGGAGCCGCGACTGTAAAGGAGCGGTTGCTTCGCCGCCGCTGTGACGGAGCCGCGACTGTAAAGGAGCGGTTGCTTCGCCGCGATCGTGTGACGGAGCCGTGATCGTGTGACTGAACCGCGACTGTAAAGCAGCGGTTGTCCTGCCGCTACACCTCGCCTCCGACGCCAAGGAGCGGCTTCCCGGCCCCGGCAAGCCGCTCCAATACGCCGCCGCAACTCGACACCGCCTCCGCCCTGCGATATGATCTCTGGCGATTGAACCATCGCTGGAGGATTACCTTGCTAAATCGCAGAGAATGGATGTTTTGCGCCGCTTCCGGAGTGTGCGCCCCGCTGCTCGGCCAGACCGCGGCTACGAAGGACGCCCCGAAGGACGACGACGCGCCGGTGGCGCTGGGACCCGACGGCGTGTGGCCCTCCCAGCCGCCCGCCGGCTGTCCTTTTCCGCCCTCCAAATCACTGCGCGGCATCGCCTTCACCGGCCGCCAGATCTCCTACGAAAACGCCGACACCTGGTACCCTAGCTGGGCCGCCGACGGCAACCTGTATTCGCCCTGGACCGACGGCAATGTCGAAGGCGTGAACTCGAGCTCCGGCGGAGCGAAGGCCACCACCGGTCAAGCCAAAATCGTCGGCGACTCGCCGCTGGCACTCAAGGTCACCGACGTCAGCACATTTGCCAGTTCGCCCGAACCCTATGGCGGCCGCTACCCCTGCGGCAGCCTGGTCTACAACGGCGTGTGGTATTACGGCACCTATTGCCTGATCGAGACGCCCAAGCTGGGCCTGAACTGGGACGTGCTCGGCCCGCTGGTAGGCTTTCGGACGTCCACCGATTTCGGCAAGACCTGGACCGAAACGCCGCACACGCCGGCCGATCCGCTGTTCCCCGAGCCGGAGCACGTGGGTGGACCGGTGAAGCTCGGCGCGCCGCATTTCGCCGATTTCGGCCGCAACATGGAGCATTCGCCCGACGCCTACGCCTACCTGGTGGGCCACGGCGCGGTGGCCAGCGACCCCAAGCCGCGGCCAGCCAATCTGAGCTGGATCACCGGCGACCAGATCTACCTGGCGCGGGTCCGGCCGTCGCTCAAGACGATGAACGACCGCGCCAGTTGGGCGTACTTCGGCGGGCACTCGAAATCCGGCCAGGCGGTGTGGACGCGGGACTTCGCCAAGATCCGGTCGCTGTTCGAGTGGAATAACCGAACCGGTTGCGTAACAATCACTTACAATGCTCCTCTCAAGAAGTACTTGATGTGCGTGACCGACGGCGGGACCACCATCAGCCGCTTCAACACGTACATTCTGGAATCGGACGCGATCACCGGCCCGTGGCGCCTGGTGACGTTCATGCGGCACTTCGGCGAGCAGGGCTATTTCGTCAATTTCCCCAGCAAATTCATCAGCCCGGACGGGCGCACGGCGTGGCTGCTGTACGCCGCCAATTTCACCAACGGGCCCAAAGGGTCCAACTACACGTCCAACCCGCCGGGCAGCCGCTACGGGATGTGCCTGCAGGAGGTGAAGCTGGTCTGAGCCAGATTCCGGGCATTCTTGTCCCTACGTGCCCATCCTGGGGCGGACGCTCCGTAGTGAGGCGGACGCTTTTCGGGTGGGGCGGGCGTCCACGTCCGCGCCGAACCTCCAGGTCCGGCTCCGGCCTGAGTCCGGATTCGGTGTATTCATGCCCCGCCGAGTCACGCCAGACCCTCGGCTAGGTCCGACCGCGCCGTGCGGGCGCACATTCTCCCCTAATCGCACTATCGGCCAACTGCCATCAGGTTATTAGGGGTGCGTAACGGTTAGTAGCTTGGCCGCCGGGCATACGGCCTACTGCTGGTGGAATACCCCGTCTCCGCCGGCAGGATACGGCAAGAACAACGTCCTGACGCCGTGCATGCACCGCGCCGCCGCCGGCAATCTGCCGTGTCTTGGCCGTGAAGTCGCGGTGCCTTACCGTGCTTTCACGGTGCACACGCGGTCCTCTGACGGTGCTTTCACGGTTGGCGCGCGCATCCGCCGGCCCGGTCGAAGCATCCTTTCATGCAAGAACTTCGTCCGCGAAAGGGGTGCGGGACTCGGATGCCGGCCGACCAGGAGACGCGCGCGATCGGGCGACTGATCCAGGAAATCGACTCCATCGAAGCCTGGCGCGACCGCACGGGCCGGCGAATCGTGGTGCTGTTCCTGGCGACCTTCGCGGCAGCCGCGTGCCTGCTGGTGTGGGCGGCGATGCACGCGCAGGCGGTGGTCGCGCCGCCCGGCCCCAGGGTTCCCGGTGTGTTGCACTCCGCGAAAGACTCCCCGCGCTGAGGCCGCGCCGCGACCGCGCGTTTCTGAGCCGCGACCGTAAGGAAGCGGTATGCGGCCCCGCTTGGCGGCCAGTTGAGATAACGCCCGCGCTGCGAGATGGGCGGAGTGACAATGGTTGCTGATGCCGTTTCACGCCTCGGGCATGCGCCTCCTGGCAGCGGCTTGTCTGGCGCTCGCGCTGCCGCTTTGGGCCGCCGACGCGCCGGCACTGCCCGCCACCGGTAAGCTGTTGGTGGCGACGCGCAAAATGCGCGACGCCGACTTCGCCCAAGCCGTGATTCTGCTGGTGCACAGCGACGCGCAGGGCGTGATCGGGCTGATTGTGAACCGTCTGACCGAAGTCCCGCTGGCACACCTGTTCCCAAGCCTCAAGGACGCGCCGGCGGGTAAAGCGCCGGTGTACCTGGGCGGCCTGGTGGCACAGGGCGCGCGCGGCCTGGTGCTTTCGGGGGAGAAGAATCCGCCGAAGACCAGTCCGGAGAAAACGCCGGATAAGACACCGGATAAGACAAGAGACGCGCTGCCAGTTTTCGGACGTGTTTCCGTGATCTCCGATGCGACGGCGCTGGAAAAAATGGCGCTCAGCGGGGCGCGGCGCGACATGTTCCGCGTCTACGCGGGCTACACCGGCTGGTCGGCCGAACAACTGCGCAACGAACTGAAGTTCGGCTATTGGACCATCGCGACGGCGACCGAGAGCATCGTCTTCGACCCGCATCCGGAAACCCTGTGGCGGCGACTCACCGGCCAGACTCACCCGGTTGCGGCTCGGCCCAAATGACTACGAATAGTCATCCCGGTTTTCTAACCTATTGATTTAATTATAGATAAATGATCGAGTGACTACTCAGTAGTCAGCGCGGGTCTCTATCTCCACCGGAAAATGCGCAGCGCCACGGTGAAGCAGACTACCATCCACACGCCAAGAATGGCCATCTGCGGTGCGAGTTGGGCGAAGCCCGCCCCTTGCAGCATGTTGGCCCGCAGGGCGTCGATGAGGGCCGTCAGCGGCAGCACCTTGATCACCGGCTGCAGCAGGTCGGGGAAGCGCTGCGCCGAGAAGAAGACGCCGGAGACGATCCACATCGGCAGCATCACCAGGTTCATCAGGCCGTTGGCGGCCTCGATGGTCTGGGCGCGCGAGGCGATCAATAATCCGATGGCGCCGAAAGACATCGAACCAAGGACGCACAGCGCGCCCAGGTCGACCAGCGAACCGCGCAGCGGCACATGGAACACCAGCGCGCCGAACCCTACCAGCACGCCCACTTCCAGCACCAGCAGCAGCAGCCGCGAAAGCGCGAACGAGAGCAGGTAGTAATGGCGCGGCATGGGCGTGGCGACCAGGCGCTTGATCAGCTTCTTGCGGCGCGAATCGACGATCGTGAAGCCCATCCCCCAGATGGCGCTGCCCATCAGGTTCATGCCCAGCAGGCCGGGGATCAGGAAGTCGATATAGCGCGAGCCGGGCTCGCGCAGCATGCGGTCGTTCGCGACGACGACGTCCACGCGCCCCGCGGCGCGTTGGATGGCGCGGTCGGCCAGCATGCGCGCCGTGCGGCCCTCGGGATTGGTGTCGTCGTACTCGTAGACCACGCCCTCCAGCTCGTGGACCGCGCCTGGCGTCTCTCCGGACAAGCCGGAGGCATCGCCGCGAAGGATGCGCGGGTCCGGCGTCGCCACCAACGCGACCTGGCCCTCGCGCAGCGCGCGTTCGGCGGCCGCGACGGAGAGCCACTGCACGTCCAGCAGTTTCTCCTGCTTCAACGCGGCGGCGAGGTGCGGTGTCACGGCGGCGATCTTGAGCACGTCCGGCGGCCGGTTGCGGAAAGCCAACCCCAGGCCCGCGGCCAGCAGCACCGGGAAGATGAAGACCCAGAACAGCGCCTCGGGCTCGCGCAGGAATTCGAGGAAGCGCACCAGCGTCAGTTGCGCCAGCGGATGGCGCGCCAGCGCGGAGCCGCGCGGGCTGGGGCGTGGGACCGCGCGGGCCGGCACGGGCGGAGTTGGCGCGACTTCACTCATCGCGCAAGTGCCTCCCGGTCAACCCCACGAAGACGTCCTCCAGCGTGGCCGAATGGGTGCGCAACTCGGTCAGCGCCACGCCCTGCCGCGTGAGCTCATCGAGCAGCGCCGGCACGGCCTGGTGCAGTTCGCCGACTCGCAGCAGCACGGTGCCGTTTCCCGGGCTCACGCCACGCACGCCCTCCAGCCGGCTCAGCGCCGCGAGGTCGGGCGCGCCAGCCGCATCGCCGGCCGAGAACTCGACCACGTGCTCCGCGCCCAGCGAGGCGACGAGCTCGCGCGGCGTGCCCAGCGCGATCACTTTGCCGTGGTCCATGATGCCCACGCGATCGCATAATCGCTCGGCTTCATCCATGTAATGCGTGGTGAGCAGGATCGTGCGCCCGGCCAGCTTGAACCGTTCGATCAGTTCCCACAACTGGCGCCGGGCCTGCGGGTCGAGCCCCGTCGTGGGCTCGTCGAGGAACAGGAAATCGGGATCGCCCACCAGCGCGCAAGCCAGCGCCAGGCGCTGCTTCTGCCCGCCCGAAAGGCCGCCCACGCGCGCGTTGCGCTTTTCGTCGAGTTGCACCAGGGCGATCACTTCCGCCGGCTCCGGCCCCTGGCGGTAGAAGCTGCGGAACAGGCGCAGGGTCTCGAGCACGGTCAGCTTTTCGGAAAGCTGGGTCTCCTGGAGTTGAATGCCCAGCCGCTGGCGCAGCTCCTGGGCGTGCTTGTCCCACTGCAGGCCGAGCACTTCGACCAGGCCCGAATCGGCCGCGGTGAGGCCTTCGCAGATCTCGATGGTCGTGGTCTTACCGGCGCCGTTGGGGCCGAGCAGGCCGAAACATTCTCCGGCCGGCACGTCGAGATCCAGGTCGTCGACGGCCACGACGTCCTTGTAGGTCTTGCGGAGATGGCGGATGTGCAACGCCGCCCAGGGTGCGCCTTCGGGCATCGATCCAGTATCGCGAAACGCGCGCGGTTTGGTCAAAACATTGCGCGCGGCTCGCGCCGGTCAGCGTTTTTTCAACGTGACCGCGAGCTGGTTGCCCTGCAGGTAGAAGACGGTTTCGAGAGCCGGATTGGCGGTCACTACTTTCACGTATTCGGGAACCATGTCCACGTTGTGCGCGAGAATCAGGCCGCCCGGCCGCACCAGCGGCAGCGTCTTATTCAGATAGTCCACGTAGCCCGGTTTCTCGGCGTCGATGAATACGATGTCGAGCGGCCCTTTTACCTGCGCGATGTTCTGATGCGCGTCGCCTTCGATGAGCGTGACCAGCGAGTCCACGCCCGCCTTCTTGAAATGGGCGCGGGCCAGCGCGGCGCGGTGTGGATCGAGCTCCAGCGTGGTCAGCCGGCCGCCGGTGGTGCGCAGGGCCATCGCAAACCACAGACCGGAGAGGCCCGTCGAGGTGCCGATTTCGAGCACCTGTTTGGCGCCGGTCGCTTCCGCGAGGACTCGCAGCATGCGGCCGTCGATGGCCGGCACATTGGCGTACAACTCGCCTTTCTGGACCACCTCGCTGATGGTCGCGAGAATGCGCTTCTCGGCATCGCTGTGAGCGAGCGGTGGATATTCGACGCCCTCGGGCGCCAAGGCGTCGGAGTGGGTCTGGGCGCGGGCGGACATGCCCATCAGGATGAACAGGAGCGGGAAAACGATGCGATGCATAGCGTGCTCGCATTGTACTCCAGCCGACGGCGCGCGGGGCGTTTGCGGATGGTTAGAGATCGCTTGGAGGCTGACCCGCCTCCGCGGTTTTTCAATGTTCGCGCCGAGTCAATTGGGCAATTTTGCCCGACTCGATTTCTAAGTAATTGATTCTAATAAACGCAAAATGGCGTGTTGGGAAATCGTTGCCCAGCCACTCGCTGCCGCAGCCGATCCGGTGTGCCTTCCTCACGGCCCGTCACAACGCACGACCGCTCCCTTGTATGTTTGAAATGCGGAGTGAGCAGGACCCCGTTGGCTGACGGGGTCCTGCGGACGGCGTAAGGTCGACCGCTCCCTGGATCGTGTTGTGAGATCGTCCGTGAGC
>Ga0187851_10005584_pt1 | contig 10003 bp, 6 predicted proteins | sample June2016WEW_6_10_FD_132997 | JGI IMG/M metagenome (GOLD analysis project Ga0187851, IMG submission 132997) | Peatland microbial communities from SPRUCE experiment site at the Marcell Experimental Forest, Minnesota, USA - June2016WEW_6_10 | ecosystem: Environmental > Terrestrial > Soil > Wetlands... | reverse complement strand
TCCCGCAAACGCCGCAAAACAGCCAAAACTCTTCATTCTCATACTCCCTGTCCGGCCTCTTCTCAGGCCTCCGCCAACCCCGCTCCGCAGGCAAACAAACACGCTCGGAATCGGACTACCCGCATACCATCCTAGTCCCAAAAGGCCATGCACGTGGTCCCGCGGGCGAACAGGATCGCATTCCCTCAAAAGGCCTCGTTCCGTCGTACTGCCTTGCAACGTGCAATTCACACTATTATCCCATTTATTTTCAACAAGTTGATGTTTTTTGCGCGCAGCAACTACAATAAGTCCATGTTGCGCGACCTGGCCCCGCTCTTCGCTTACATGCGCCGCTACCGCTGGGGATACGTCTGGGGCACGCTCTCCTGCATCGCGGCCAACGCCATCTGGGTGCTCTTTCCCCAGGTCATCCAAAGGGCCATCGACGCGATGGGACACGGCGTCAGCCGCCAGAGAATCCTTGTCTTCGCCGGATTGCTGGTCTCGATCGCCCTCGTCAAGGGCGTCTTTCTCTACTCCCAGCGCTGGATTCTTATCGGCATCTCCCGCGAGATCGAGTTCGACCTGCGCAACGACCTCTTCCGCAAGCTGGAGGAACAGGACTCGGGCTTCTATCAGCGCTATCGCACCGGCGACATCATGGCCCGGCTCACCAACGACCTGAACGCCGTCCGCATGTTGCTCGGCCCCGCCCTGATGTACAGCGCCAACACCGTCTTCTTCACCGTGGGCGCATTGTTTTTCCTGCTTCGCATCAGCCCCTGGCTCACGCTCGTGGCCTGGGCGCCCATGCCGCTGGCCAGCATCCTGGTGCAGTACTTCGGCAGCCGGATTCACATCCGCTTCGAGCGCATCCAAGCCAGCTTCTCCGAAATCAGTTCGCAGGCCCAGGAAAACTACTCCGGCGCCCGGCTGGTCCGCGCCTTTGCCCGCGAGGAATCCGAGATCGGCCTCTTCGAGCAGCTCAACCGCCAGTACATCGCTCGCTCCCTCAAGCTGGTGCAACTCATGGGCATGTTGTGGCCCACGCTGGAGTTCATCCTCGGCGTCTCCATGATCATCACCCTGCTGGCCGGCGGCCACCTGGTCGTCGCGCATCGCATCACCGTGGGCCAGTTCGTTGCCTTCAACACCTATATGGTAATGCTCATCTGGCCGATCATCGCGGTGGGCTGGGTGGTGAACCTCTTCGAGCGCGGCACCGCCTCGGTCAAGCGCATAGACGAACTGCTCAAGGCAGAGCCGGCCATCGACGACCGTGCCGCCGATCCCGCAATTCCCGCCGATACGGTCTTCCGCGGCGAGATCGAGTTCCGCAATCTGAGTTTCAGCTATAACGAGACTCCAGTCCTCCACCCCACGGACAAAGACCTGTCCGTGGGGACCCCAGTCCTGCGCGGAATCTCGCTCCGGATTCCCGCCGGCTCGAGCCTGGCCATTGTCGGCCCCACCGGTTCGGGCAAATCCACGCTGGTCAGCCTCATCTCCCGGCTCTTTGAAGCGCCCGAAGGCTCGCTCGTGATCGACGGCCGCCCAGTGCGCGTCTATCCCCTGGCCGTGCTGCGGCGCAATATCGGCATGGTGCCCCAGGAGACCTTTCTGTTCAGCGCCACAATCCGCGAGAATCTCACCTTCGGCGCACCCCATGCCACTTCGGAAGAGATGCTCGAGGCCGCCGATGCAGCCCACATTCGCCGGGAGTTTGAGGAGTTTCCGCAGGGCTTTGAGACCGTAGTGGGCGAGCGCGGCGTCACGCTCTCCGGCGGGCAAAAGCAGCGCGCGGCCATCGCCCGGGCGCTGCTGCGCCGGCCCGCCATCCTTATTCTCGACGACGCGCTGGCCAGCGTGGACACCTACACGGAAGAGCGCATCCTGGGCGGCCTCGGCGCATACACCAATGCCGCGACCACCATCCTGATCTCCCATCGCGTCTCCACCGTGCGCAGTGCCGACCAGATCGCGGTGCTGGATCGCGGCAGAATCGTCGAACTGGGCCGTCACGAGGAGTTGCTCGCCCTCGACGGCTACTATGCCGGCCTCTTCCAGAAGCAACAATTGGAAGAAGAACTCACCGTCGCCGGATGAGCCGCTCGGGCGGTGCTTCTCACTTGATGATGGCTGTTACACACGAATTGAAAGGAGCATTGATATGACGGCATCCGGGGAAATCAAGAGGAAAAGCAAGGCAAGCGTACTCGTATTAGTGTTCTCCTTTGTGCTTTCGGTATCCTGCTCTGGAAATGGTCAGACACTAACACAGCAGCGGGCGCCCCGCTCCGAGGTGAGACACATCGGTGGTGCCGAGGTGAAGTTAGTCGTACAGGGAAGCCTCGTTGATCCGCAACAACAGCCGGAAGTGTACTGGCACGACCCAGAGTGGAGCATCGATTTAGTCGCTCCCGAGTCCGCTGATCAGGCCCCTAGGATAAGCATTCGCTCGCATTTGGGAAACACTTCACTAGCAAAGCTGCCGGAGTATTATGAGCAGATCAGCGAGATTCTTCGCGGTCCAGAGGACAAGGCCATAGTACTCGAAGATAATCATCTCGCAGAGAGCGATTTTTCAATCATTGACCTTAAGAGCGGACAACTTATGAATAACGTGGGCGTCGCCTTTACCGAGGTGTCCCCTAACCGCCGCTTCGTTTTTTTTGAAGATGTCCGGCCACTAGTCGCCGACACCGCAAAGGACGAGTCTCGGTATCGCTTGTATGATGCACTGAAGTCGCCGCGAGGTAACACTTGCGGCTATCGGCGTAATGATCCTACACACAAGTATCTGGACCCCGACATGCGAGGTTTTCAGGTTTACCCACGGAACCCTGGGCACACTACCTGCGACAGTGTCGATGAGGACGATGACAACTCCGGATCGAACTTTGTCTGGGCCGATGATTCGAGCAAAATAGTCTTTGCAGATTTGAAGAATAACGTCATGTCGTTGGTTTTGGTCATGATGCCACTCAACACAAAGGATCCGCCGAGAACCTTGCTTTATCCATTGACCGGCGCGGAGAATGTCTGCGCTGGTGCGAAATACTGCGACAGCATTGTCAAGTCACTTACCTGGAATAGCGACGCGGTCAATGTTGCCTTTGTTCAAGTAAACCCGGCTGGACCGCCAATCGCGAAGAGCCTGACCATCCCTCTCTCGAAATTCGTCCCCATCGGCAAGTAAACTGTACACTCTTCCTCTGTTTCGCCGCGGATGTTCCGTCGGCGTTCTGTGTGCATTTACGCCGTAGGGTCGGGTGAGAGGGAGGATGAGGAAAGGACAAGGGTGGTTGGTAGTCAGATGCTGTGCGCCGCATCCTTGCTGTCGTCCTGTGCGGAGCGCAGCGGAGTCGAAGGACTTGTCTCTTGCTACCTTGGTTGAAAGTGGGATTCGACGCAATCGTCTCATGCATTCCAATGGGAAGCGGCCGAAGACTCTGAACCGTAATCAGAGCCATCGAAGCCTGACGACCTGAGGACAGAGGCCATGCCGGCCACCTGCGCCGGGGCGGGATTGACGCTGGGGTCCTGCGCCACCTGCCGCCAGGCCTCCCGCACGTTCTTCACGCAGCCGATGGTGTGCTCGAACTTCTGCCGCGAGGCCGACTGGGAGGCCTGCAAGATCATCGCGAAGATCGATGCGTAGAATTCGCTGAGCGCCTGCGCCGGCCGGCCGCCCACATCCATGCGAAGCCGCGCCTGCAAGTGGATGATGATGTCCAGCGCCCGCTTTACCGCCGCCCGCCGGCCTTCCGCGTCGCCGCGCTCAACTGCCGCCGCGGCCGCATAGAGAAAACGGATGATTCCGTCATAGAGCGCCACCACCAGATCCACCGCCGAAGCGCTGTCCAACGCATGTTCCTGATAACTTCCCATGGGGAAAGAACTCCTTAGCCGTTTGTTTGTTGGTTATGGCCGGTGATCGCCGAGTAAAGCTCATTGACCTGATCCAGCAGGGAGGGCAATTGCTGCATGACTTCGTTGGCCTGGTTCAGCTCCGTCGTCAGACTCGACTGTTGCGCGGAGATCATCAGGTTCTCTTTGGAGATATCGGCGTTCAATGTCGATTCGATGTTGCTGTTGGAGGTGGAAGCCAGCGAGAGAATCCCGGTGGGCGAACTGTTGCCGGCATCGGTCAGGATGGTGGAAAAGCTCTGCCCCCAACCGGTCGTGTTCTGGAAGAAGCCCGCCACCGAGCTATAGTCCGTGTTCAGCACCGAATCCAGGCTCGTTGCGTCGAAGGTCAGCGTCCCGTCGTTGTTCACGCTCACCCCCAGGCTGGTCAGGCTGTTGATGTCCGACGAGTTGGTGTAATTCAGCGTTGTACTGGTCGGGCTGGTGGTGTCCTGCACACTCGAAGTCACCGTCATCGCCCCGGCCGGGCCCACGGTCCCGGAGGTGAGCTGAATGTTCGACGCCCCCGTGGTGGCGTTGGTCACCACCAAGGCCGTTACCCCGATGTTGGCCGAGTTGATCGCCCCGGCCAGCCCGGTGAGATTGTTGCTCGGAGAAGTGGCGGAAGCGGGCGGCACATCGATCGTATGCGCCGCGCCGCCACCCACCGTGACCGTCAGCGAACCGGTCAGCGCATCGCTCAGGCTCGGCAACGAGCCGAAGGTGCCCACGTCTGCTGTGGTGCTGGTATAGCCGCCAGTGTCGGTGTAATACTGCGGAGTAGGGCTGGTGGCCACGATGCCTGAGCTTACGCTCAGATCCCCTTTGCTCCCGGCGATCTGCGAGGTCAGTGTCAGCGTTGACTCTCCGTGGCTGGGCACCACCGCCGCCGTAACGCCGATGTTGGCTGAGTTGATCGCCGACGCCATCCCGGCAAGCGTGTTCACGCCGCTGCCGGTATAGAAGGTGTTGGCCGTATCGGTTCCGCTCCCGACAACGATGGTTTGCGCCGTGCCGCCGCCCACTGAGATCGTCATCGAGCCGGAGAGAGTCGTATCTCCGCCGGCTGAAACCGAGGTCAGAGAGCCGTTCGGGTTGGTCGCATTCAGCCCGCCCATCAACTGCTGCTGCAAGAGCGTCAGCGTCGGCGAACCGAAGAGCGGCTCGGGAGTGCCCGAACTGTTGTTTCCCTCCTGGGTATTCATCGCGCTGATCAGCGAGTTGTAGTCGCTGACCATCTGATTCACCGTGCTCTCCACAGCGCTGTTGTCGTTGCCGATCACCACCTGCACCTGCTCCAGGCCCCCGCCGGTCTCGGTTGCGCTCGGCGCCAACAATTGAAAGGTAATACCGGGAATCAGATTGGCCACCGTATTCGATGCGCTGGTAAGATTCACCCCATCCACCGACAGTTGGGCGTCCGCGCCCGTCACCGTCGAGGTGTAGCCCAGCGAGTCGCTCGTGTCCACGACGCTCGAGGCCACGGTCAGCGTACCGGCCGAGCCTGCGGTCTGGGAGAGCAGCGAAAGGCTCGACGAGCCGTCGCTGTTGGTCACAATCGAAGCCGTAACCCCAATGTTTGCCGCATTGATCGCGCCTTCAAGCCCGGAGAGATTGTTGCTGGGAGACGTGGCCGAATTGGGCGGCACATCGATCGTCTGCTTAGCGCCGTTGCCCACCTGGATTGAGATTGAGCCGGTGAGCGCATCGCCGGCGTGGGTGATCGAACTCAGCGTCCCGGTCGAGTTCCCCGCGCTGCTTCCGGCCGAGCCGGAGTACTTCAACGCCGTATTCGTGGCCACAATCGAATTCGCGCTGACCGTCAGGTTCCCATCCGCGCCTGAAGTCCCTGAAACCAGGCTCAGCCGCGATCCCGACGAATCGGTGAGCACACTCGCGATCACGCCTACCCCGGAGGAGTTGATCGCCGCCGCCAGTCCGGAGAGCGTATTGTCCGATGAATTCAGCGTGATCGTCTGCGCCGTCCCGCTGCCCACCTCGAGCGTGATCGAACCCGACAGCTTCGCCGAAGCACTCGAGATCGGAGCCAGATAGCCGCTCGAAGTCTGCGCCAGGCTGGTCACCGTCACCGTGTGCGTACCAGCGGCCGCCGAATTATTGGCCGCTGTCAGCGTCAGCACATTCGTGTCCGAACTGGAGCCGGTCTTCTGCGACAGAATCCCTTCCAGATCCGTCAGCGAACTCATGTCGTTGGACAAATTCGAGAACAGCGTCCCCAGGCTCGAGATGGCCGTGTCCTGGGCCTCCAGGCTCGTCAACTGGCTCTTCCACGGCGTCTCCACATTCTGCAGATTGCCCACGATCTCGGCCACCGTCGCGCTTACGTTGAAGCCGGCTCCGCTGGTCGGCGATCCGAAACTCAGTCCTACTGTGCCCATCGCTCTCTCCGTTAGTGACTTGAGCAGCCGGATAACCACACCGATGCCGAGCCGGATTGGACCAACCTCATTAACGCCGAGGAGCAGCCTTCGCCCTCGCCTCAGAATCCTCTAAACGAAGAACTCCCTCCAGGCCCGCGATCCAACTCCGCCCGGCAACAGCTTCATCGACAAGAAAAATGCTCACCTTTAGGAGGTTTCCGCCGCCACCTTATCCTTGGGTGCCCCATTCTTGCCGCCTGCTCGTTCTTGCGTTAGGGTGGATACCGCGAACCGCGGCCGGCTTTCTTCCCGCGAAGCGCAAAGAAGGGCGCCCGCGCGGGCGCCCTTCTTTGGTTGGTTGGCTTTACGCCGCTCTGTTTATTGCAGCAGCTTGGTCACTTCCTGCTGCACGCTGTTGGCCTGCGCCAGCGCCGCGATGCCGGTCTGGCTCAGGATCTCGTACTTGGACATGTTCGAGGTTGCCGTCGCATAGTCGGTCGCCTGCACCGCGTTTTGCGCGGCGGTGATGTTCTCCTGCTGCGTGCTGAGAACCTGGCTGGCTGCGTTCAACTGGTTGATCTGCGCGCCGATGTAGCCGTCCTGCGCCGCCACGTCGCTGATGGCCGTGTTGATTTGGGTCAGCGCCGTCTCCGCGTCGTTCTGGTTGGAGAGATCGGTTGCGCTCAGCGACTGGCCCGACCCGTCGGTATAGCTGATGGTGGCGATGCCGCTGTTGCCGGTCATATCCGCCGTAATCCCCGTGTTCACGGTGCCGCCATTGTTGGCCCCGACCGCGGTGGCCGAGTCCGAGATGGACGCGCTCGCGACCCCAATGGTGTAGAAGCTCTCCGCTGTGGTGGCATTGGCGGCCTTGGCGGTATAAGCCAGTGTTCCACTCAAGTCGGTTTGGTCGCCGGAGCCAAGCGCGCCTGTGGCTGCGGTGTATCCAATGGTCACAAGTGGTGTGTTGGCGGCCAGCGCCGAGTTCGAGGAGGTGAACACGATATTCTGGTTGGCCTGGCTGTAGGTCGCCGTCACCCCATAGGAGCCGGCGTTGATCGTCTTGGCCAGATCCTGAAGAGTGTCGGTCGTGCCCGTGCCGCCCAGCGTAATGCTGTTCGTGCCGATCTTGAGAGTGCCATTCAGCACATCCGTCACGGCTGATCCGGCTCCGGTAAGAGCCAGAGTGCCCACCGTGGTGGCGCTGTTCAGCCCCACCGTCGGCGTTCCCGTCAAGCTCGTGGCCGCCGCGGTGGCGACGGAATCCGCAGTCATGGCGCCCAGCGTGATGGTCGGAGTTTGAGCGGTTGCCGATGTCTCGCCGGAGTTGCTGATCGTCAGGATTGTTCCGTTGGTGGATGCCGTTAGACCGGCAAGGGGATTCTTGGTCGCCCAGGTGTTGATGGTCTTCACCAGGTCGGCTAGGTTATCCGTGGCGCCCGACTGACCGAGGGTGAATGCCTGTGCGGCGACACCGCTGTCCTGGCCCTTGATGGTGATCGTTCCGCCGGTGAGGATATCGCCCGCCGCGCCCAGGGTCAGCTTCATCGTGCTGGCCGTGTTGGATGTGCCGGGAGTCGATGCGCCCGCATACGGGGTAATCGTCTGCGTCGCATCCGTGCTGGTTGCCGCGTCGGTAAGGTTGACGCCGGAGACGGCCGCCTTTGTGCTTGCCGACGTAAACGTCAACGTGGCGTTGTTGGTGCCGCCCGCCGTGGCGGTGATGCCATAGCCCGCGGCGTTGATCGTCGCCGCAAGATTGGCGATGTTGTCGGTTGAGTCCGCCTGACCCAGGGTCACGGTGTGGGCCGTGCCGTTGGCGTCGGTGACGTTGAGCGTGCCGGTCAGCGGGTCAAGGCTGCTGTTTCCCGTGGTCACCAGCGTTCCAATCTGGCCGGCGTTGGTTCCAGCCCCAACGCCCGCACCGGTGATAATGATACCGGTGTCGGCTGCTCTGCCGCCTCCGTAGACAGCGGCATTGGCCGTGGCCACTGCGCCGGCGCCCGCCTGGGCTGCCGTGCCGAAGCTCGCCGTCAGGCCGAGACCGGCGCCGTTGATGGCGCTCATCAAGCCCTGCACGCTATTCGCGTAATTGGTGCCGTTGCCCACTGTGATAGTCGACTGGGTGTTGCTCAACTGGCCGTTCGCCCCGGTCGTCAGGTGGTTGACCGTCACCACGGTCGTTGCCGTCGAGAGGCCGAGACTGTCGTTGGCCGTTGCTTTCACGCCGTCGTTCGACAGGTCGACGAAGACATTGCTGGTGTTGGAGCCGGTGTTATAGGACATCACGCCCTGAGTGTCGCCCAAGTTGGAGGCCGACAGCGTGCGGATATTCAGATCGTTGATCGAAGCGCCCGACATCGAGGAATCGCCGGTGTAGATGTTGGTGTTCGAGTTGAAGACCGCAGACTGGTTGTAGGTCGTGGTCGTTCCGATGTTGTTGACTTCGTCCAGGATCGACTGGTACTCCTGGTTGGCCGCAGTGTACTGCGAGCCGGTCAGGGAGCCGTTCGAGGCTTCGGTAGCCAGCGTAACGGCCCGGTTGAGCAGGTTCGTCACTTGCGAGAGTGCGCCATCGGCCACTTGCAGCATGGCCACGCCCTCACTGGCGTTGGTTTGCGACTGGGTCAGAGCCGTCTGGTTGGCCTGCAAGCCGTTGACCAGGGAGAGGCCGGCGGCATCGTCCGCGCCGCCGTTGATCTTCGAACCGGAAGATAACTGCTGCAGCGTCTTCGACAGGCTGTTGTTGCTGTTGTTCAGATTGTTCTCCGCATAGATCGCGGAGAGGTTGTTTAAAACACCCAGGGACATGGGGTTCTCCTTGTGATGCGTGGATTTGCGGCCCTGCTCCGAATGTGCCCCCATATTTTTTGTTAACCCTGGGTAGCTGCCTTCGGTCTGGTTACCGCCGCATCTGGCCCTTTCTTCGGCGGGGGAGTTGGGGACTTTATATTTCCCCCTTTCTGTCCTGTTACGGACACTTTCAACCCCTTCCGTCATTAATCTTTCAATCTTTCCCCCCGCCCGCCGATAACCTCTGCTAAGGAGCTTAGGCGATGATCGAACTCACACGGCTCAATGGCGCGCCAATCGTTCTCAACAGCGATCTGATCAAGACCGCCGAGGCTTCTCCGGACACCATGCTGACCTTGATCAATGGAGAAAAGCTGATTGTGCGCGAGGAATGTGGCGAAGTGGTCGAGCGCGTCATCGCGTACCGCGCGCGCCTGCTGGCTTCGGTGGCCCGGCGGCTGCCTTCCTATGGCGATCAGCAAAAGATCGTCGCGCTGGCCAGCCTGGATCTGTTCGGCCAGCCCAGGCCCCCAACGGCAGCATCCAGAAATGACTCTCTGGAGGGCCGCTGAAACGCGAACCTCCGCCGCCGCGCATAATTCTTCACATCATTCTTCGAGGAGCGATTCATGGATAAGGGCAGCGTTGGCGGAGTTCTGCTGGCCATCCTGGGCATCATGGCCGGGTTGCTCCTGGAGGGCGGCAACTTGGGCCAGATCCTGCAGCCGACCGCGGCCCTGATCGTCTTCGGCGGCACGCTGGGCGCCGTCCTGCTCCAGTTTCCCCTGCCCACGGTCCTGGCCGCCTTCCTCAGCCTGGGGCACATCTTCTCTGCGCCCCGCAAGCACAACAACCAGCTTCTGCGCCAAATTGTCGCCTTTGCCAATAAGGCCCGGCGCAACGGCCTGGTCTCGTTGGACGGCGACCTGGCATCCATT
>Ga0187851_10005582_pt1 | contig 10005 bp, 5 predicted proteins | sample June2016WEW_6_10_FD_132997 | JGI IMG/M metagenome (GOLD analysis project Ga0187851, IMG submission 132997) | Peatland microbial communities from SPRUCE experiment site at the Marcell Experimental Forest, Minnesota, USA - June2016WEW_6_10 | ecosystem: Environmental > Terrestrial > Soil > Wetlands... | reverse complement strand
CATGCTCACAAATTGGCTCTTGATCCGGTTTAACTCCCGCTCGAGCTTAAGCTCCTGACGGGAATGCTCTTCGTTATCTTTGTGCTCGATCACCTCCTGGGCGAGGCGCTTGCTCTCGGTGATGTCGCTGGCAATGCCCGCCAGGCGAATCAGTTTGCCTGCCGCATCTCGAACTTGGAAACCGCGGTCATAAATCCAGCGGACGGTGCCGTCTGGACGGGCAATTTGATACTCGACGCTTACTGCCGGTTCGTTTGACATCAGCCTGGTGAAGACGGCAAATACGCTGTCGCGTTGCGCTGGAAGAATAGCTTCCACCCACTGGTGAGGGTTGTCATGCAAGCTCTCTATCGTATGGCCCCAAATCAATTCATACCCGGGGCTGACGTAGTGGATTGTTTTAAGGTCGGGCGAAGTCATCCAGAACACATCGGTGATGTTATCCGCCAATTGGCGGAACTTTTCCTCACTTTCGCGCAACGATTCTTCCGCCCTTCTGCGTTCGGTGATGTCGCGGAATGTCCACATCCTGCCGTAGTATTTTCCGTCTCCCCCGACCATGGGGGCCGTGTACCGGTCAAGAATCGTCCCATCTTTCATCTCCATTTCATCCCGGCTGATTTCCTTCTGGTGAGAGTTTAGAAAGCGCACATTCTCAATAAATTGTTCAGGGTCTTTGGTCATTTGTGAGACCCACTTTAGCTGGATCTCATCATTTCTTGACTCAACGATGTGCCTGGGAATTTTTAACAAATCGCCCATTTGCTGGTTTTGCAGTTTCTTGCTTCCGTGCTTATCCACCACGAGAATGCCGTCGATGGAGGTGTTCGCTTGCGCCTCCAGGAACGCTGTCTTCCAGCGCAATTCCTCCTCGACTTGCTTGCGTTTCGTAATGTCGCGCCCGATGCCCACCACACCACAGGAAACTCCCTCTTCATCCAGCAGAGGCGCTTTGGAAGATTCCAGCCAAACAGTGTCGAGGCTGGCACTGGTTATTTGAAACTCCCCTTGAGAAATCTTGCCCGAAGACATCACTGCTTCATCCTCGGCCCGGAGCCTCTTCGCCAATTCGGCCGGATATAGTTCCGGAAGATCCGCGAGGGTTTTCCCCACCATTTGAGATTCCTTTATCCCGGCGAAATCACACCAGGCGCGATTCGCCGCCAAAAAGCGTCCATCCCGATCCCTCAGCCAAATGTGATCGGCGGCGGCATCGAGTATTGCCTTTAGCCGGCGTTGGCTTTCCGCCGATTCCTTCTCGGTGCGCTTTAGATCCTCGAGGGCCCGCTTCCGTTCGGTGATGTCCTCTTTGATCGCAACAAAGTGCGTGACCTTACCCTTGTCATCGCGGATGGGGGAAATGGACGCCGATTCCCAGTAAAGCTCTCCGTTCTTTTTCCGGTTGTGGAATTCCCCGCGCCACTCCTCGCCGGCGGTAATTGTGGCCCACAATTGCGAGTAGGTTTCGGCAGACATTTCGCCCGATTTGAGCACGCGAGGATTTTGCCCATGAGCTTCCTCGAAGCCATAGCCCGTGATGGCGCAGAACTTTGGATTGACGTATTCGATCCCACCCTGGAGATCAGTGATGACGATGGACGCCGGGCTTTGCTCGACCGCCCGCCAGAGCTTGCGCAATTGGTGCTCAGACTTCTTGCGCTCGGTAATGTCCTGGTTTGCGCCGCGGAGTTGAATGGTTCGCCCGGAGGCATCTTTGGTAATGGCAATGTGTGTGGACACATCCCGAACCTCCCCGTCCCGGCGAAAAAGGCGCACTTCGACTTGTGAGACGTAATCTGGATCAGCCGTCGCCACGGCTTTGGCAATTTCTTCACCAACCAAATGCGCATCGTCCGGATGCATAAATTTCCGGGCGAAAGTTTCGGATGACATCACGTCGCCGCCTTCCAGTTCGGAGGTGGTGCCGTGGAGGGCGTAGTAGCTGTCGCTGAAGGTGAACCGTCCGCTGGCCACATCATATTCCCAAGCCACCAATTGCGCCAGGCTCATGGCGTGAGCGAGCCGGGTTTTTATTTTGCTTAGGGCCTCTTCATCTCGCTTACGCCCGGTGATGTTTTCGTGTGCGATGACCACCCGCACGAGCCCGTCGCCGGCAAAGCGGGTGGCTCGCGCAATAAACCAGCGCTCTTCCTCCGGACTATGGCACGGATACTCCAGCAGAAATTCACGGCGCTGACCGGCTATAACGGCGCGAATGCCTTCAGCCATCGCCGATGCTTCTTTGGAGAAACTGTCGCAAGCCGAATCGCAGGCTTTCAGGTAATCGGCGCCTACGCCACATTGGCCGCCCACGCCGTTGTTGTCGCAGGCAAAGCGATTCCAGGCAGCGTTGACCTCGATGATAGTCCCGCGCTCATCGAGAATTGCGATGTGAGAAGAGAGCGCGTCGAGCGTGGATTGCAGGAAACGGTTCGACTCCGGCGACGCGATTTTCTCCGCATTCGAATATCCGCTGGCGGAAGGGGTGTTCAAAGGGGTTGCTGTCATCAGAACATCTCCACGTTATCGCCCAATCCTTCGCTGGCAGCGGGATTCTCCGACGCGAGCGGATGCGTCGGCTCTGGCGGCGCAGCTCCGCCCGCCGCCAAGTCAGCCGGGGGGGGTTGATGGTCTGACCGTTCACTTGGCAGAGCTATGTCGCCGAGGGAATCGGCGGCCGTGGGCGATTTTGACTCCAACTGGTCGAATATCTCGATTGAAGGCTGGGGAACGGCCACACTCGCCAGCGCTGGCTGCAACGCCGCAGTGTGGGCAGTCCGTTCCGATTCCATGGTGTAATTTGCTTTGAGGGAATCAATTTTTTGGAATGCCGCAGACCCAACCACTTCCGGGCCGCCTGCGCTCGCCCAAGCTACCAAATCTTGAAAAAAGCCGATGGACCGCGGATTGGCTTTGGCCACGGCAACTGGAAATTGGACGTTGGCAAGCGCCGCATCAACGGATCGGGCGAAAACTCCTTGTTGCTGAGAGATGCTCTGGATCAACACAGGGATGGTGCTTTCCAAATCGGAAAGCTTTTGCCGTGAGAGAGCGGATTCATTGGTCAGGACCTCCTGTTCGGCCTGGCCCAGGGACTGAAATTCTTCCAACCGCTGCCGGATGTTGCTGATCATTTCGTCCGTTTGGCGAAGCGCGGTCCCCATCTGCTGCACTTGCTGGATGGTGTCCTCCGAAATGAAAAGCATTCGCCCCGCCAGAACCTCCAAAGTGGCTCCGTCGCGCGCATGAATGGCAAAAACCTGCGCATTCAGCGCGGCGTAGCGCACATCGCGGGCCATCTCAGTTGCGTTGTTGGTGCAGTTGGCGAACCTGGCCTGCAATGGTTCAAAAGCGGCGCGGATATCGGCAATTTTCTGAACGGCTTGTTTGATGATGGCAAGAATCTCGCCCATACTGGCTTGAGACAGGCTGGCTACGTTTGCTTCGAGGGTGGTGCCGCCCACCTTGACCGCCACTTCGGCGGCTGCGGCAGCTTCGGCGCGCAGGCTTTGCATGCCGGAGGTGAGACTGTCGGCGGCGTGATTGAGTTCGTCGAAAACGTTCTGCACCTGATGCAATTGAATCTGGGCGGCTCGGAAGACGAACTGGCGCGGGTCCGATTCGGTAACAGAATCGGCCAGTTGAGCGGCGTCCAGATGGCCGCTCATTTCATCCATCGCTTCACCCACATGTTCGATTTTCTGACGTGTAATGTCCTCGCATTGCAGGGCCATGACGATGCTTCCAATGTGTTGTGTAACCGCTTGATTTTGCCGGGCAAGATCCGAGGCCCCAGCCCCAGAGATGGAGAGAGCCTCGCTCAACAACTCCAGACCGCTCCGGCTCGTTTCCAAAGTGGAAGCGACCTCTTTTCGATGAAGTCGAACTGAAGCCGATATCTGCTCCATTAGAGTCCGCGCGATTTTTTCGCTGGCCGCGAGTTCGTCAAATTGCCGCTCCAGTGTGCCACGGACTTCGCTCACCATCTGATTCATATTGGTAGCGAGCAGGGAGAATACTTCCTGGACTTCCGCCGGATGCCGGCTGGCTTCCATGCGCAACGAAATCGTGATGAAGTTCAGCGGCAACAGGACGCGCATGAGTTCGTCGTGCTGCTTGGGAAGGTGGCAGAGCCAGCGCTGGAGCTCGGTGAACGCGGCAAAGACGTGATCGTATTGGTCATAGCAGGCCAGGACAAGATCCTCCGCCTTTTTGAGGAGTTGAAACGCAAACTCGATGGCCGCATCCTGTGACCGGCCCAGGGTCAGATCGGTCAGCGACAGGCAGTCTTTCTGGATTTGGTCCAACTGGTCCGTCAGGTTCGTGAGCCCCTCGCCTGTGGCCAGGAATTCCGTCTCCATGCCGTGGACCAGGGATAACAGGGAATTCTTTTCCTCTTCCAAGGCCCGCGCCCAATTTCCCTCCGCCAGATGCGGCGCGGCGGTCTTGCCGGCTTTCGCGAACGTCCAAATGCGCCGTCCCAGACGGCGACAGCCGTTGAGAAAACTCCGGCGTGTCAGGCGAAGGCGTCCCGGGTCCTCAAGCACCCTCGCCAACCCAGGCACCCATGTTTCGAATCGTTTCACAATCAAGCAATTGCGGTTGACTGCCGTGACTGTTGGACACGATACACCACGGCTTTGCCATGGGTGACCGGCTGATATTGCGGATCAAGGTTCGTCGTCGTTTCGGCCGTCCCCAAAAACAGATAACCATGCGGCAAAAGACAATCGCGGATTTTTTTCAAGATTGTCTTTTTAGTTTCCACGTCAAAGTAAATCATTACGTTGCGGATGAAGACCAGATCCAGGGGCGGCATGACGGGCCATGATTGGATCAAATTCATCGGACGAAATTCGATCATTCGCTTGACCTCGTCCTTGATGCACCATTTCTCATCCTGCTTGGTGAAGTATTTGACCAGGTAACTGGCGGGCAATCCGCGGTTGACTTCGAATTGCGAGTATTTGCCCTCCTGGGCCAACTTCAAAACCGTGGGTGACAAATCGGTGGCCAGAATGGAAACGGACCAGGCGGCCAATTGCGGAAAATGCTCGAGCAGCAACATGGCCAGGGTATAAGGCTCCTGCCCGGTCGAACACGCTGCCGACCAAATGGTCAGGCGTCGCGCGCTGGCGCGCTGTTCCAATATTTCCGGAATGATGAACCGGCGCAAAGCCTCGAAAGGATGAAAGTCACGGAAGAAGAGCGTCTCATTGGTGGTCAGCGCGTCAATGGCTTTGTGATGCAATCCATTGACTTTAACTTCCGAGCGCATTTGCTGGATCAACGCGGCCAGCGACGCGAACCCCTCCCGCTGCGCCAACGGACCCAGGCGGGTTTCCACCAGATACTCTTTGCCCGGTTCAATTACGAGGGCAGCCTCACTATGGGCGAGCCGGCTGACATAATCGAAATCTGTTTTTGAAATGGCCATGATAGTTCGTTTTTCGAATTGTCTGCTAAGGCTTGATTTCGGCCCTGCTTGTTCGCACACGACGAGTGATTTCGCCGGCGATTTGGTTAAGAGGAACGATCCTGTCCGCGTATCCGGCTTTGGCGATGTAGCCCGGCATGCCCCAAACGACGCTTGTTTCTTCGTCCTGCACCACGACGTGGCCTCGTTTTTCGCGGATGATCTCGCAGCCGCGCAATCCGTCCTGGCCCATCCCGGTCATCACCACGCCCAACACCGCGCCTCCGTAAGCCGACGCCACACTGCGAAACAACACGTCCACGGCGGGCCGGCACGAATTCTCCGGCGTCCCATCATGCAGATGCAGCGTAGTGCGGATGCCCGGTCGTTGCACTTCCATGTGCCGGCCGCCGGGCGCGATGTAGGCGTGGCCGCGCTCGATGACCTGGCCCTCCACCCCCTCGTGACAGGGGACAGAAGAATGGGCCGTCAACCGCTCCGCCAGCATGGCCGTAAATAAAGGCGGCATGTGCTGCACCATGACGATCGGCACGGGAAAATCCGCCGGTAAATTGGCAAACACCTCTGCCAATGCGTTCGGCCCACCAGTGGAGGTGCCGAGGCAGACGATTTCAATCGGTCCCGGCCTTGGGCCAAGAGGCGGGGCAAACGGCAGCACGGCGGCAGGCGTATTGGCGCTTTGGCGCTCCGGTTCAGTACGGCACAGGTGCCGGCAATGGACCTTGATTTTGGGAATCAGTTCCTGCTCCAGCCGCGTCATGGCCTCCGTCACGCTGCCGACGTTGGCCGGCTTTGTAACGTAATCGCTCGCGCCCAGGGAAAGGGCCTCCAGCGTGGCCACCGCTCCCTTCTGGGTTAGCGTGCTGAACATGATGACCGCCAATTTCGGATACAGCTTCCGGACTTCGCGCAGGGTGGCCAAACCATCCATTTCGGGCATTTCGACGTCGAGCGTGATGACGTCGGGATTGACCTGCGGGATTTTTTGCAGCGCAATTTTCCCGTTGGCCGCGATGCCAACGACTTCCAAATCCGGGTCCTGGCGCAGTGTTTCGGTGATCAGCTTGCGGACGACCACAGCATCATCAACCACCAAGACGCGAATTTTAGGCATTGTCAGTCTTCAGTCACACTCAGTCCACCACTCCCAGGATTTGCAGTTTTTCCATCAACATCTCCTTGGTAACGGGCTTCATCAGAAAATCATTGGCGCCGGCTTCGAGCGCCTCGGCCACCCGATCCATGGAATTGAGGGTTGTAACCATCAATAGTTTCAGATCGGCAAAGTCTTTGTTTCGGCGCACAGCCTGGACGAATTCCAAGCCGTTCATGCGCGGCATCTCCCAATCCACCAGCGCAACATCAAACGGTTCGCGCGGATCGTTTCGGATGAGTAAATCCAGCGCGGCGCGCCCATCACAGGCTTCGCTCGTGTCGGATGAGATCTCCTGTGCGACAAACCCCAGAAAAGTCCGCATGGGTTTCGAATCATCGACGATCAATATTCTCATACTTATTGGGCTTCAGGCCTCCTTGGGAGGCAACGTGGCTTTCCTTGCGTGATTAAAACAACTGGAGACCAAAACCATATGACTTCCGGTTGAGTTGTATCGACCGCGGAGGCCGCGCCCGAAGGGCGCGGCCTCCCGGCTGTGAGCTTATTGTACCGTTTGCTGGACGACGCGCTTGAGGTCGGCAGCGAGCTTGGACAATTCGGTGGCGGCGGTCAGGGTGTTGTTCGCGCCCTGGGTCGTGTTCTTCGCCGCTTCGGAAACATTGGCGATATTCTTCGAGATTTCCGTGCTGCCCTTGGCGGCCTCGGTGGCATTGCGGGCGATTTCATTGGTCGTGGCCGTCTGTTCTTCCACGGCGCTGGCGATGGTGTTCTGAATGTCGTTGATCCGGTTAATGATCTTGCCGATCTGATCAATCGCGGTCACGGCAGCCTTGGTGTCATTTTGAATGGCTTCGATTTTGCCACTGATGTCTTCGGTGGCGGTGGCGGTTTGCTTGGCCAGTTCCTTGACTTCATTGGCGACGACCGCGAAGCCTTTGCCCGCTTCTCCGGCGCGCGCGGCTTCAATGGTCGCGTTCAACGCCAGCAAGTTCGTCTGCTGGGCGATGCTGGTGATGACCTTGATGACCTTGCCGATCTCGATGCTGCTTTCGCCGAGTTTGGCGACTGTCTTATTGGTGTCGGAGGCAACCTTGACCGCTTCGGTGGCCACTTTGGCGGCTTCGGTGGCGTTCTTGGCAATTTCCTTTGCGCTGGCGCTCATTTCCTCGGCGCTGGTGGCGACGGTCGCGACGTTCTTGCTGACCTGCTCGGAGGCGGCGGCCACTACATTCGACTGCGTGGCAGTTTCCTCGGAGTTGGAACTCATTTGCTGGCTGACGGCGGTCAGTTCTTCCGAAGAAGAAGCCAGCGCCTGGGCGTTTTGATTAACGGCCTCGATGGTGACCTTGAGTGCCGCTTCCGCTTTCATGCGGGCGGTGATGTCCGAGGCGTTTTTGACCACTTTGAAAGGCTTGCCGTCGGAGTCAAAGATAGGGTTATAAATAGCCTGCAGCCAAACTTCGCGGCCGCCTTTGGCGATGCGCTTGTAATCGGCGGCTTGGAATTTACCCTCGTTTAGGTCCCGCCAGAACTGCCGATATTCGGCGGTTTCCCGGTAGGTGGGATCGATGAAAAGGCTGTGATGCCGCCCTTTGACTTCCTCCAGGGTGTAGCCCATGGTCTTGAGGAAAATGTCGTTGGCTGTCAGGACGTTGCCATCCAGGCTGAACTCAATGATGGCCTGCACATGGCTGATGGCCTCTTCGCTGCGTTTGCGGCCAGTGACGTTGGTGGCGAATTTCACCACCTTGAAGGGCTTTCCGTTTAGGTCGAGAATGGGATTATAGCTGCCCAAAATCCAGACGACTTTGCCGCCTTTGCCAACGCGTTTGAATTCACCCGCCTGATACTTGCCTTCATTGAGTTCGCGCCAGAACTGCTTGTATTCGGCGCTTTCCCGGTAGGAGGATTCGACAAACATGCTGTGGTGCCGTCCTTTTATTTCGTCCAGCGTGTAACCCAGCGCCTTGAGGAAATTCTCGTTGGCGTCGATTATGGTGCCATCCAGATTGAATTCAATGGCCGCCTGGGTTTTGCCGATGGCGGCAAGCTGGCCCTGGTAGTCGGCATTCTTGAGTTTGTTGGCGCTGACGTCAGTGGCGTATTTGACGACCTTGAACGGTTTGCCGTTCAGGTCAAAGATGGGGTTGTAGCTGGCCTGAAGCCAAACTTCCTTGCCGCCTTTGCCAATGCGCTTGTATTCGGCCGCCTGAAATTTTCCTTCATTGAGTTCCTGCCAAAACTTTTTGTATTCCAGGCTCTCGCGAAAGGCCGGCTCGACAAAGATGCTGTGGTGGCGACCCTTGACTTCATCCATCGTGTAGCCGACGGTCTTGAGGAAATTCTCGTTGGCATGCAGGATGGTGCCGTCCAGATTGAACTCAATCACCGCCTGCGCCTTGCTGACCGCCGTGAGTTGGCCCTGGACGTCAGCATCCTTTATCTTTCGCGCGGTGACGTCCGTGGCGAACTTGACCACGCCGTAGGGCTTGCCTTGGTCGTCGAAAATCGGATTATAGCTGGCCTGAATCCACACTTCTTTACCGCCCTTGCCGATGCGTTTGAATTCGGCGGCCTGAATTTTACCCTCGTTCAGGCTCTGCCAAAACTGCTTGTATTCCGCGCTCTCGCGATAGGCGGCTTCCACGAACATGCCATGATGCCGGCCCTTGATTTCCTCCAGCGTATAACCGAGCAGTGTGAGGAAATTCTCATTGGCATCCAGGACGGTGCCGGAAAGGTCGAATTTGATCACGGCCTGGGCCTTGTTGACGGCGGCTATTCTATGGCGGAGGTCCGTGAGTTCGGCATCATGATTGGCGGAGCCGTTGCCCCCGCCCTTGCCGTTGATATTGTGTGAACCGTTTGCTCTGGTGCGAGGAAGTGTAGGAGTGCTGAGTTTCATATTTTGTGAATTTATTTTGAGTCTTAACTTGTGAGATTTTGCATTTATTACAATTGAATCGTTATCGCTGATATCGTTCGCAAAGAATTCTTGATCGAATTATTGCCCCTGTTCTTGAACGCGGTTGCCCGTGCCCGTCAGATTGACTGTTTTTTCAGTGTCGAGGATGAGCAGCAGCCGCTCCTTGAGTTTATAAACCCCCTGCACCAATTCGCGCGCCACGCCCTTTAGCGTCTCTGGTGGCCGCTCATAAATATCGTCCTGGATTTCCACCACGTCGCCGATTTCATCGACGAGCAGGCTTACCGCGCCATCTTCGCTGCGCACGACGACGTTCATCGGGAGTTGCCCTGGCTGGCGCAACGCCAGTTCGAGCCGGCGGCGCAAGTCTATGGCGGTGACGATCTGGCCGCGCAGATTGATCAAGCCTTCTATCGTGCTTGGCGCCAGTGGCACGCGCGTCATTTCCTGGTAGCGAATGACTTCCTGAACCTTCAGCACTTCGACGCCGAAGAACAGGCCGTTGACGAAAAATGTGCAAAACTG
>Ga0187851_10005581_pt1 | contig 10012 bp, 8 predicted proteins | sample June2016WEW_6_10_FD_132997 | JGI IMG/M metagenome (GOLD analysis project Ga0187851, IMG submission 132997) | Peatland microbial communities from SPRUCE experiment site at the Marcell Experimental Forest, Minnesota, USA - June2016WEW_6_10 | ecosystem: Environmental > Terrestrial > Soil > Wetlands... | reverse complement strand
GGTGAACCGCGTCGGCTTCGAAAAAGGACCTACCGACACTGGTCTCGAATTCTGGGGATCGTCATTCATAGCCGACCCGTTCGGACAGATTATCGCCGAAGCGTCGACGGATAGGGAAGAGATCCTGGTGGCCGAGTGCGATCCCGCGCGCATAGACGAGGTGCGGCGCAACTGGCCCTTTTTGCGAGATCGGCGGATCGATGCCTACGCGTCGATCACCAGCCGTTGGTTGGGGTAACGGAGACATGCGGCGACAGCCGCGTTTGTCCGGCTGATGCGTTAACGCGGCTCTCGCCGCGTGTCCACTAAGGCGCTTCCCACTCCAGCGCGTAAATCTCGCGCGTGCCGGCATCGCGCAGCGAAAGGATGCAATCGTCCGGGGCGAGGCCGGTCCACATATCCCGCGCCTGGATCAGGCGCCCCGCTTGCTTGTTGCTGTAGAGTTGTTCGAGTTTCCGGTCACGCACGCGCACGCGATACCACGTCCGCACGCCGCTGGCGGTCACGAAATGAATCCATTGGCCGTCGTGCGACCAAGCCGGGTACCCGGCCTGCGGAGGCGCCAGCTCGGTCTGTTTGTGTGTGGCCAGATCGTAGAGCACGACTTTCCATTCCACGGCCGACAGACCGGCAATCGAACGGCCGTCGGGAGACCAGCGCGGCGACCACATTCCCTCCGAGCCGGGCAACACGGTGATCCGGCGCGTATTCAGATCGATAACCCGGATCGCGAACCGGTTGGGGTCCGGTGCGGCCGCGTTGGCAACGGGGGTGGCGCCGAATGCGAGCGACTTTCCATCGGGCGACCAACTCGGGTCCGCATCTCCCGCCTGCCCGGCCTCGCCGTTGGTAATTCTTTGCGCCTCGCCGCCGTCCGCCGGGATGACGTAGACGCGATTCGGCTGACCTGAAGCCGCCCCGAAAAACGCGATCTGTTTTCCATCGGGAGACCAGCGCGGCAATCTCGCCTGCAGCGGCGCAAAAGTCAACTGCACCCGGTTGCCGCCGTCAGGCGAACTCGACCACAAAGTCTGCTCGGGATAAGCCATGTATGCTACGCGCGTTCCGTCGCGCGAAAAATCGACGTCCTGAGCCGAAACGCCGTCGAGATACGGCTGGAACTGGTTGGAGACCTTGTTGAGGATGGCTAGTTCGTAGCGCATCTGGACGCCGGTCACATACAGACGCTTCCCATCGGGACTGGCCGCCGGATAAACGAGATTGGTGGGGCCGGTGGTTAACTGAACGGGCTCCTGACCGGCGCGCCGGAGGAATCCGGATTTCTCGCGTACTGCCCAGATAGTAGAGGTGCCCCCGCTGAACGCCTGAAAAACGAAATATTTCCCGTCGGGCGTCCAGACGCCACAGCAGTGCGGGTCGCGGATGCCAGGGAAAAGACGATGCACATGGCTCCCGTCGGCGGCCACTTCCCAGATGGAATCGGACGCCGCTCCGCCGCTCACAGTAAAGCGCACCGCGGCGCCGTCCGGAGACCAGCGTGGAAGATAGGCGTTGTTCGGCAGAGCCGCTAATGGACGGTCCCCCGTTCCGTCGCTCCTAACAATGCCCAACTGGCTGCCGTTGGTGTAAACGATCTGCTGTCCATCCGGAGACCAGGCAGCTCCGCCGGACGCGGCAATATTGCCGAGCCTGCGTGGCGAGCCGCCCAACAGCGGTTCCGCCCACAGCTGGGACGATGTGAATGGGCCACTGTCACGAATAACCAGCAGCTCCGAACGATCCGGCGAGAGATCGACGACGAAAGCGGCTTTGAGGGAACCCGGAAGGGGGATTGGCTGGCCACCATGGGAAGAGACCTGCCACTGCTCGTCGTGGCCATCGGCAGACCTCGAAGTGAAGTACACCCGCCCACCATCGGTGACCACTGGCATTCTTTCGGCACGGCGATCATCGGTGATTTGCACGGTACGAAGAACTCGCGGCGGCGGCAACGGACGAGTCATCAGAAGCGCGGCAACGCCCGCGAACCCGACGACAATGGGCAGGATGAGCTTCCATCGCACGGTCTTTTTCACGATCGCTGGTTGTACGCTCGTGACCACTCCGGACCGGCCGGATTCCGTATCGCGCTTGAGCCGCTTCAGGTCGGCGCGCATATCGGCGGCGCTTTGATAACGAGTGTCGGGGTCTTTCTCCAGCGCTTTCAGAATGATTTGTTCCAGCGCCGCGGGCACGGCCGGATTCACATTCGACGGCGGCGCGGGCGCCTGATGCAGAATCGCGGCCATGACGACGGCGGACGTTTTTCCATCGAAGGGCACTTTCCCCGTGGCCATCTCGTAGAGGACAACGCCGAGACTGAACAGATCGGTGCGGGCGTCGAGGTCGTCGCCTTTGGCTTGTTCCGGAGACATGTAGCCTGGCGTGCCCGCGGACGTGCCGGGTGTAGTGAGAAGGTCGACGGCGATGGTTGCGGTACGGTCGACGGGAGCGGCGGTCACCGTCTTGCCCGCGTGCGTTGGTTTGGCGAGGCCGAAATCCAGAATCTTCACCTGGCTTTGATTTACAAGAAAGATATTGGCGGGTTTGATATCGCGATGGACGATGCCGCGGGTGTGGGCGGCGTCCAAGCCATCGGTGATCTGAATGGCCCACGTGAGCAGCGAATCGAGCGGCACAGGCCGGCCAGCGATGCGCTCCTTGAGAGTTGAGCCTTCCAACAGTTCCATGACGAGGAACGGATGGCCCCCGTGCTCGCCCACTTCATAGATGGTGCAAATGTTGGGATGGTTGATGGCCGCGGCCGACCGCGCTTCCCGTTCGAAGCGCTCCAGGGCGATGGAATCCCGGGCCATTTCGTCGGGCAGGAATTTCAGCGCCACCTGCCGCCCCAGCTTCAGGTCCTCGGCGCGGTACACGACACCCATGCCTCCGCCGCCCAGTTTCTCAACAATGCGGTAGTGGGAAACCGTCTCGTTTATCATGACCTGATTACAGCTTCAGCAAGGACCGCAGCCGTTTCGTTTGCACGCGGCTCACCGGGATTTCGGTGTGCTTGCGGTCATCCATGCGGAGCTGAAAGCTCGACTTGAACCAGGGGATCACTTCGCGGATGCGATTGATGTTCACCAGGAACGACCGGTGCACTCGCCAGAAAATGTCCGGATCGAGATTCGATTGCAACTCTTCAATAGTACGGTAGTTCGATTCACCCTCGACGCTCGAAGCCACCAGAGTGATGACGCCGTCGTCGATGGTCGCGTAGACAACGTCCTGCGCATCCACGATCAGATTTCGCCCACCGCTTTTCACCAACAGCTTGGTGCGCTGTCCGCTGCGAGACACGGTCTCGGGCGGCTGCAACGGCGCTCCCGGGGTGGAAGCCGACATCTTGTCGGCCACCGCTTTGCGTGCTCGTTCGACGGTGAGCACCAGACGGTCCTGCTCAACAGGCTTGAGCAGATAGTCCATGGCGCCCCACTTGAACGCCTCCACAGCGTACTGATCATACGCGGTGGCCAGGATGAAATGGGGCAGGGGGACTTCCTTCTCGGTGAGTTTTTGAATCACGCCGAGCCCGTCGAGACCGGGCATCTGCACATCGAGGAAGACCAGGTCCGGGTCGAGATCCTCGATCAGCTTCACCGCTTCAATGCCATTATTCGCGGTGGCGAGGATTTCGATATCCTCAAATTGCTTCAGCAGATATACGAGTTCATCGCAGGCCAGGCGTTCGTCGTCCACAACGATTGCCGATATCGTGGCGGCCACGCGGGTCTGCATGAAGTGTTAGTATAGCGTGGGACAATCAACAAAGGAGATCGTTTTGCCTACGAATGACAACGTCCGTATTGCGCCCGCGGACGGTAAACTTGGCGTCCTCATACCAGGAATCGGCGCAGTGAGTACCACGTTCATGGCCGGCGTTGAGGCCGTGAAGCGCGGGCTTGGGGTGCCCGTCGGCTCCCTCACACAGCTTGCCACCGTGCGGCTGGGTAAAAGAACCGAAGCGCGCACGCCGATGATTAAGGACTTCGTGCCGCTGGCCGGTCTGGACGACCTGGTCTTCGCCGGTTGGGACATCTTCGAAGACTCGGCATATCAAGCGGCCGCCAACGCGAAGGTGCTGGAACCGGCCTTGCTCGAACAGGTTCGCGAACCGCTGGAGAAGATCAAGCCGATGAAGGCCGTCTTCGACCACGAGTACATCAAGCGCATCGACGGCCCCAACGTGAAAAACGGCGGCACGAAGATGGACAAGGCGCAGATGCTCATGGAGGACATCCGCACCTTCCAGGAATCGACGGGAGTGGCGCGGACCATCATGATCTGGTGCGCGTCCACTGAAGTCTTCCATCGGCCGTCGCAGGTTCACCAGACGCTGAAGGATTTCGAGTGCGGCCTGATGAAGGACGATCCGGAGATCGCGCCCAGTCAGATTTACGCGTACGCGGCGCTGAAGATGGGCGTTCCGTTCGCGAACGGCGCACCCAACCTGACCACCGATACGCCCGCGCTGCTGGATCTGGCGCGAGAGAACAACATTCCCGTCTGCGGGAAAGATTTCAAGACCGGCCAGACATTCATGAAAACCCTGCTCGCGCCCGGTTTCAAGGCGCGCATGCTGGGAATGCACGGCTGGTTCTCCACGAACATTCTGGGCAACCGCGACGGCGAAGTGCTGGAAGATCCCGGCTCATTCAAGAGCAAGGAAGAGACCAAGCTGTCGGTGCTCGACCAAATTCTGCAGCCGAAGCTGTACCCGCAGCTCTACGGCGATTTGTATCACGCGGTGCGCATCAATTACTATCCGCCGCGCGGGGATCAGAAGGAAGGCTGGGATAATATCGACATTTTCGGGTGGCTCGGCTATCCCATGCAGATCAAGGTCGATTTCCTGTGCCGCGATTCAATTCTGGCGGCGCCGCTGGTGCTTGATCTGGTGCTGTTCCTCGACCTGGCGCAACGCGCCGGCATGCGCGGGATTCAGGAGTGGCTGTCGTTCTATTTCAAAGCGCCGATGCACGCGCCAGGCCTGTACCCCGAGCACGACATTTTCATTCAGCTCATGAAGCTGAAGAACACGCTGCGATGGATGAAGGGCGAGGACCTGATCACGCACCTGGGGTTGGAATATTACGACTGAGTGGGGAGGGCCTCGTCGGGTCGTGCCCTGTTCGCCGTTAGGGCGTGGATGAAATAGTCTTTCGCGTGGAACCGGGCGAAGGGTCGCGTTCTCGTCGCCTCGTGGGACGCTCCGGGCAACCAAAGCGGCATCACGACTCAAGGGACGGATTTGCGCGATCTGCAGGATCAGCTCGCCGACGCAATCCATTGTCACTGTGAACACGGCTCTAATCCCAGGGAAGATACGATTTCACTTAATCGCGGATCCCCTGCTGGTTGATGTGTGAGCTGCCCATATACCCATACTAATAAATATAGTAGTATGGGAACATGAAGACCACCGTCGAGATTGCCGACTCTCTTTTCGAAGAGGTGCGCGCGTGCGCCGATTCGCAAGGAGTTTCCTTTCGTCATTTGGTGGAGGAAGGGTTACGGGAGGTAGTTGGACGGAAGCGGAAACCGGCCGGGCATTTTCACCTGCGCGATGCGTCGTTCGGCCGCGCCGGCGCCGCCGCCAGAATTTCGTGGCCTGACGTGCGGGCGGCCATCTACGGGGGCCGGGGCGAATGATCGCCGTCGACACGAACATCCTTGTGTACTCGCATCGCCGCGATTCGGAATGGCACGAAGCGGCAAACCGAGCGATTGCGGAACTCGCCGAAGGAACGAGACCGTGGTGCGTGCCCTGGCCGTGTGTGCATGAATTCCTGGCGATTGTAACTCACCCGACGATCTACCACCCGCCGACGCCGCTCGCGAAGGCGATCACACAAGTGGATGCATGGCTCGAATCGCCATCTCTGCGGACCATCGGCGAATTGAAAGGGCACTGGAAGGAACTGTGCGCCATTCTCTCAGCCGGGCGCATTGCCGGGGGTGCCGTTCACGACGCGCGGATCGCAGCTATCTGCCGCGAAAACGGCGTGCGCGAACTGTGGTCGGCCGACCGCGACTTCAACCGCATGAAAAGCATCACGGTCCGCAATCCTCTGGTCGGATAAGCCACCGGCCGGGCATGCCTGGCGACGGTCATCGTTGACTCGGGGCCCTGTTCACCCTTAACGTTAAGGCGTGGACGAAATCGTCTTTCAGGTAGAGCCTTGCGAGGAGTCTGGTGTGCTGGTCGCTTCATGGGACGCCCCCACTGGACTCGGCGGAATCACGACCCAGGGCGCGGATCTTCGCGAGCTTCAGGAGCAGGTGGCAGAGGCGGTCCGCTGCCATTTCGAACCGGCCGCCATTCCACGGAAGATTCGATTCCACTTCATCGCGGACCCCGTTCTTGTCGGCTTGTGAAACTGCCGCGCGATTGCTCGGGTATTGATGCGATCCGCGCCTGGAATGATTGGGATTTCGCAAGGTCAGGCAAGTTGGTTTCCACGTTCAGCTCGCGAAAGGCGAACGGCGGGTAACGATTCCGAAGCATAGCTCAATCGCGCCGGGAACACTGCGGAGCATCCTGCGACAAGCGGGAATCGAGTTGGAAGTGTTTCTGAACGAACTCTGACTCCCCACCCCGGTAGCGCTCCTAGCCCCTCTGCGCATATCATGAGTGCCGGGGCGGATTCGCATCCCGTTCCAACAGAGCATGGACATTCTGGTGATCGGAGGGACGCTGTTCATCGGCCGGCTGCTGGTGAACGAACTGCTCAAGGCCGGGCATAACGTCACCGTTCTGCATCGGCGGCCAAAGCACGATTTCGGACGGCGGGTGGCCAATCTTCGGGCCGACCGCAATGACATCGCCTCTCTGAAGTCCGCTCTTGCCGGACGCCGTTTCGATGTCGTCTTCGACAACGTTTACGATTGGGAGCGGGGCACCACGGCGGCACAGGTTGAAGCAACCGCGCGTCTGCTTGCCAGCGACCGCCTGCATCGCTATATCTATGTTTCCAGCGTGGCCGCCTATGGCGACGGGCTAAATCACCATGAGGGCGACGCGCTCGCGCCCGACGATCATCCCGAGTCTTATGTCCGCAACAAAGCGATGGCTGAGCGGGCGCTGTTCCGCATGCACCAGCGCGACAAATTTCCGGTGGTGACAGTGCGCCCGCCTTTCATCTACGGCCCCGGCAACAATTTCTATCGCGAGGCATTCTTCTGGGACCGGCTGCGCGACAAGCGCCCCGTCATCATTCCCGGCGATGGCCGCCGTCTGATGCAATTCGTTCACGTGCGAGACCTGGTGGGGGCGATGCTGAGTGCGATCACGGCGCCGGAAACATCTGGCCAGGCATTTAACGTTGGTAACGCGCGCCCCATCGCGCAAATCGAAGCGCTGGAATCTATCGCACGAGCCGCCGGCCGGCCTTTGCAAAGGCTGGTGCGCATTCCACGCGATCGAATCCTGCGCGCCGGCGGAAGCCCGTTCGGCCCCAAACTCTATTTCGCGTTCTACTACGACCTGCCTCCCATCACCATGGTGGTGAACAAGGCGCAGCGTGTTCTGAAGCTCAGGCCAATCGATTTCGACGAAGGGATGAAGGAGACGTATCGCTGGTGGCAGCGGCACAACCCGTTTCCGAAGCCCGATTATGCGTTTGAAGATTCGCTGGTCGCGCTGGCCGCCACGATCCTTCCGCCGGTGGATGACGATTAGCATTTTCCCCGCTCTACAATCGGGCCATCTTACAATAAATCGTGCGCCTGCTGGTGTTTTCCGACATCCATGGCGACCGACGTGCACTTGAGAAGCTGATGGCCACCGAGGCGGACCACTACTTCGACGCCGGCGATCTGTCCACGTGGGGCCGTGGGCTGGACGAAATGGGGCCAATTCTCCAAGCGCATGGCGAACGGGTCCACATTTTGCCCGGTAATCACGAGTCGCTCGCCGATACCCAGCGCTTGTGCGTTCAGTACGGCCTGGATTCGTTTCACGAGCGCACCCTGCAACTGGACGGCTACACAGTCGCCGGTCTGGGCTACTCGAATCCCACGCCGTTCAAGACGCCGGGCGAATACAGTGAAGAGGAACTCGCCGAGCGGCTGGCCAAGTTCGCCTCGTTCGACCCCCTGGTGCTGATCTGCCACGCGCCTCCGTTCGGTACTGCGCTCGATGAAATCCGCCACGGCCTCCATGCGGGATCGACTGCGGTGCGTGAATTCATCGACAAGCATCAGCCGCGCTGGTTTTTCTGCGGCCACATCCACGAGGCTGGCGGGCGAGCCATCGAAATGGGGACGACGCGAGCGATGAACGTGGGCCGCCGAGGCTATCTGCTGGAGCTGTAACCAGCAAGGCGACTAAGTATCGCCCTAAGGCCGGAGCGTGAAATTCACGTCGATGACGGTCACCACTTCGACGGGCTGAGCGTTGAACGTCGTCGGCTTGTACACCCACTGCTGGACAGCGTCCTGTGCGGCCTCCACGAGCGCGGGATCACCGCTGACGAGCTGAACGCTTTGAACGTGACCATCCTTGCCAATAATCACCTGGAAGCGTACGGTCCCCTGGATGCCCGCCTTTTTTGCCTCTTTCGGATACTTTGGCGCGACCTTCTTAATCAGATTGGCCGCCTCAACGTTGCCGCCCACGCGAATGCGGCTGGGGAACGGCCGCGCCTTGCTCGCTTTCGCAGCCCAGTCGTTTGCCTCCATTATGTCCTTCTGAAACTCCTCCGAAGTATCGTCGGTGTACGCGCGCGAACGCACGAAGAGGTTCATGTATCCAAGAGCCTGCGCGTAGGCGGGATCAATATCCAGCGCCTTCTGCAGGTTTGCAATACCGTCATCAGCCAGTGGCCGCCCGCTGTTTCGCGGGTCCACACGGATCTTCTCATCCGGAATGGGCCGTGACTCATCCGGCTTCATGCCCGCTCTTTTGAGGGCATCCGTGTACTTCGGATTCCATTCCAACCAGTCGATCACGCCAAGACTGCACCAGGACTCCTTGCCGCGGGGATCGATACTGGTCAGCTTCTGGTACCATGATCGGGCCTCGTCCAGCCTCCGATTTTTCTCCTCGGCGTCCTTAGTGGCGGCGGCGCGCTGGAACGCGAGTGTCGCCAGATACTGTGGTGCGATCTTGTTGGCGGGCTCGATCTTCAAGACCTCTTCGAAGGCGTCCTCCGCTTTTTCAGCCTCGGCCAAGTTCTGCGGAGAACTATCCGCGGACTTGTATTGCTTGAATGCCTCCACACCGCGGCTCATCCACCCCGCCGCGTCCGTCGGCGCTGCGGCGTCCTGGGCAAACAGCACACCGGAGCAAATCCAAAACACAACACACAAACGCGGTCTGAAACGCATTTCGAAATTAGATCACAACGGCAGGGTTCATTGGGCGCTGAGCGTGAAGTTCACATCCACCGTCGTCACCACTTCAACTAACTCGCCGTCCAGCAGCGTTGGCTTGTACGCCCACTGCTGAACTGCGTCGCGCGCCGCTTTCACCAGCAGCGGGTGGCCGCTGACAAGCTGCAGATCCTGGACGTGGCCGTCGGCGGCGATGGTCACTTGGAAATGCACTGTCCCCTGAATGCGAGCCTGCTGCGCCTCTGGCGGGTACACGGGCGGCACGGTCCTGATCAGGTTGGCCGCCTGCACCTCGGCACCGACATGAATGCGTGGAACTTCGGACGCCTGCGACGTATTCGCCGGAGGCGGAGGCGCACTCGCGCTCTCGCCCCCGCCGGCAATCTCATCCGCTATGGCTTTCTTCGCTTCAAGGGATTTCTTGACCCAGTCATCGGCGATCGCGATGTCCTTTTCATACTGCTCCTGACTGTCCGCCAAGGAAGCGCGTTCCCGCACAAGGAGGTTCATGTAAGCCATGGCCTCGGAATACCGGGGATCGATCTCGAGCGCTTTCGTCAGCTTCATCAGTCCATCCTCGACAAGCTGCCCCGAACTGGTCCTGAGCTTTTGCCGGAGATTGGAATTGAGAATGGGGCGCCCCATATCCGGCTTCATACTGGCTTGTTGC
>Ga0187851_10005579_pt1 | contig 10016 bp, 10 predicted proteins | sample June2016WEW_6_10_FD_132997 | JGI IMG/M metagenome (GOLD analysis project Ga0187851, IMG submission 132997) | Peatland microbial communities from SPRUCE experiment site at the Marcell Experimental Forest, Minnesota, USA - June2016WEW_6_10 | ecosystem: Environmental > Terrestrial > Soil >... | reverse complement strand
GTCTTGGAGGTGGTGGGGGAGGCGTGCTGAGCCGGGCTGGCCGAACAGGCCGTCATCCACGCGGACAGCATCAGGGCCGCCGCCGCCAGAGCGACCCTCGTGCTCCCTCCGGTCGTGGGCACTGGTGCTCTCCTCTCCCGCGCTACAGGACCCGGTGACGGAGCCACCGCCGGCCCCAGTTTAGGACCGTGTACCGAGCCCCGGTCAGTGGCCCGGCAGCATCACGCCGCCTCCCCGCGGCAACCCGCGGGGCGGGAGCGTAAGGTGAGCGGCATGATGCAGCTGGCCCGTCACCCGCTCTCCGCCCTCCTGCTCGTCCTGGTCGTCCTCTTCTTCGTCTTCTTCGTGCTCTCGCCACTGCTCCACCTGATCTTCGCGGTGGTCGTGCTGCTCGCGATCCTGTGGGTCGTCGCGATGCTGATGAGGCTGAACCGGAAGTACCGGAGGAGCGGCGCCAAGCGCTGAGGATCGCCGGCTGGGTCGGAGGTTCACCCGTGTCCGAGGTGCTCAGCACGAGACGGTGCCGCACCACCCGCCCGGCCTGAGTGCCGAACCGGCGGAGAGGGCGACGCGGACTCAGACGCGGAGAGGGCGGGATTCGAACCCGCGGTGGCTATTGACCACACCGCTTTTCGAGAGCGGCACCATCAACCACTCGGACACCTCTCCGTGGGCGAGTATACGGAGAGGCTCGGGGCGCGGAGAGGGCGGCCCGGAACCGGGCCGGCTGGTGGTCCCGGTCAGTGGGCCCGCCGGCGCCGCACCAGGCTGCGGACCACGAGCAGGGCGACGATGGCCACCACCTGGCCCTGGAGCACGATACGGGTGACGTCCACGGTCGGTTGCCACGAGACCGTCCCCTCACGGATCACGTAGACGCCGAGAGGTCGCGAGTCGATCCCGAAGCCCCCGCCCTGCCCGTGGCGGCCCTTCTCGGAGCCGTCGCTCAGGTCGCTGCCGGTGCCGCCACCCCCGCCGCCCCGGATCCGGGCGACCGGTACCACCAGCATCCCGTCCTTCTCGTAGGGCTCACCGAAGACCTGACGGACGGTGGCGACCTCGCGCACCCGGTTGAGGATGTCCTCTGGCTGCATGGCGTGACCTCTCCATCTGAATGGCCCGAACCTGGCTGAGCTGGCCGAACCCAGTCACGATCATCCTCCGCCGGGCAGTCGCGGGACGGTCTGGCCGGCTCGCGGCTTCGGATCCGCCGGTGAGGGACCCCGGGAGAGTGAGATCCGAGCGGCCCGGTGGCGTGGGTGGCCCCGTGGGCGATGGGCAGGCTGGCGCTCGGTACAATCGCCCAGGAGCGATCGCCTAGCTGGTCGAGGGCGCCGCACTGGAAATGCGGTATACGGGGTCAACTCGTATCGAGGGTTCGAATCCCTCTCGCTCCGCCAAGTCCGTCGAGGGGACCTACCCCCTCACCACCACGGGTGTTCCAGGGCGCGATCGGTGCCGGCCGTCTCGTCGAGCGCGTCGAGATCGCGCATGTCCTGGCCGGACAGCTGGAAGCTGAAGAGGTCGGCGTTCTCCTCGATGCGCTCGCGGTGGGTGGACTTGGGGATGACGGGCACATCGCGCTGGATGCACCACCGCAGCAGCACCTGAGCGGGCGTCCGCCCGACGCGCTCCGCCACCAGCCGGACCGTCTCGTTGCCGAGATGGCGGCCCGTGCCCAGCGGGCTGTACGCCTCGAGGACGATGCCCCGCTTCCGGCAGGCCTCGAGCAGGGCGCTCCGGTAGTTCAAGGAGCTGAACTGCACCTGGTTCACGGCGGGCGAGATCGTTCCGGCGCCGATCACCTCTTCCAGCTGGGTGGCGCTGAAGTTGGAGACACCCACCGAGCGGGTGTGGCCCAGCTCGCGGGCTCGCTCCATGCCGGGCCACGCCCAGGTCGCCCCGCCCTGTGGCCAGTGAATGATGTACAGGTCCACGTGATCGACCCGGAGCCGTTGCAGGCTCTGCTCGAGCGCGGTGACGGGATCCTTGTTCCCGGGGAAGAACTTGGTGGTGATGAAGACCTCGTCGCGGGGCACGCCGCTCGCCACCAGCCCCTTCCCGACGCTCTCCTCATTGCCGTAGGCCTGGGCGGTGTCGATGTGCCGGTAGCCGAGCTCGAGCGCCCAACGCACCGCGTCGACGCACTCCCGCCCATCGGGCGTCTGCCAGACCCCGAGGCCGAGCAGGGGCATCTGGTTGCCATCGTTGAGGACGAGGCCCCGCCCGTCCGCTGTGAGTCCGCCACTTGTCATGGTTTGCCACTCCTCGGTCGACCGGGGCCCGGAATCGCGACCCGCTTGTCACGGCAGTCTAGAGGCGCCGCGACGTTCCGGGATGGGGGTGACCCCGGGCGCGGCCGGTCTCATGACCGCCGCGCTCCAAGTCCGGGGGGACCCGGGATGGTCCGGCGTGGAGAGTGCTGGGTCAGCTCTGCTTGCGGAACCGGCGCAGCTTGCGCCCGCGCAACGGACCGCGGATGAGGAGCAGGCTCACCAGCGCCGCGAGGAGGATCAGGGCGTCGACCCACTCGAAGACCGCGCCTCCCGCCGAGGTGAGCACCGCCGACGCAAGCGAGACGCCGTTGGCGCCTGCCATGGCGGGCGGGATGGCCATCTGGGCGAAGGCGTCCTCCAGGGCGGAGGGGCTGCTCGACGGCCCCGGGGTCGTGGTGAGGCCCGTGCTCTGAGCTGTCGATGGCGGGGTGAGCTTGGGCGTCGGCGTCGCCGGTGGGGGAGTGGGGGTCGGGACCGGAGCGCTCGTCGGGGTCGAGGTCGGCGCGGGGGTAGGCGCCGGGGTCGGGGTCGCGGTCGGCCGCGGGGTCAAGGTCGGCACCGGGGTCGGGGTCGCCGCCGCGGTGGGCGTGGGAGTGGGAGTGGGTCGCGGCGTCGGTGTGGGAGTCGGCGTCGGTGTGGGCGTCGAAGTCGGGGTCGGGGTCGGGGTCGGAACCGGCGTGGGTGTCGCGCAAGCGGCGCTGTCCGCCGCCACCGCGGCCGCCATCACGTGTCCGGTGTCCCACCGCACATAGATGGTGGTGTAGGTGCTGGTGCTGTTGAAGGTGAACGGCACCACGGCAGACGTGACCTCCGTCCAACCGCCCGTGCCGGTCGCCGAGTAGTCGATGTTGTAGTTCGACTCGGTGGTTCCGTAGGTGACCTTCCACGAGTATGTCCCGGCACTGGGGCTGCAGAGGGCCGTCACCGTCGGCGCCGTCGTTGCGGCGGCGGACACTCCCAAGGTCCCTGCCACGGCCAGCGCGAGGCCACCCGCCACGGCGACGGAGACCGCCGAGAGACGCCGGCCGAGCCGGCGCCGGGCGAAGGGGGCTGGCGTCACCATGGGGGATCTCCTGGCGGCCGAGGCGGGGCTGTCCGGTCGCCTGCCGTCCGGCTGTTGGCGACCATGTTCACGCCCGACCGGGAACGCGGTCCGTCCTGTCTCGCGGCTTGTCACGCCGCCGCCATCCTTTCGCAACGCTGGAACCACGCCATGCAACGCAATGGTGGTTCCCGGGATTGGCCGGCGTCCGAGAACCACCGAAGGTCGCGGTCGTCTCGCACGTCAGCAGCCAGCCGCCATCGAGGTCCACGCCGCCCTGGCGTTCAGCTGATCCGGCGCGCAGCACCGGTCCGGTGACTGCGCTCCGGGCGCCTCAGACGGCCCGGCGGGTCCACCAGTGGCGCGCCCGCTGGCGCAGCCGGTCCTCGAGCTCGTCGATCCTCGCCTGCAGCTCGTGCATGCGGGCGAGCGCCGATTGGGTGTTCTGCTCGGCGTCCTCGGCCAGGGTCATCTGCTCGTCGAGCCGGGCGCGCAGCGCGTCGGCCTGTGCGAAGGCCTCCCGCGTGCTCTCCTCGGCGCTCTCGATGGCGGAGATCTGTTGATGGATGACCCCGACCAGGTCGCGCTCGCGCTCGAAGGCGAGCCGTTCGGCGGCGGCACGGGCCTCGATCTCGAGGCGGGCACGCTCGCGCCAGTCGGCCAGGCCCCGCTCCAGCAGGGCAACCCGGGCGTCCTTCTCGACGAGCAGCTCGCCGAGCTGAGCCAGCTCGATGACCTGGTCGATCTCGTGGAGCTGGTGGGGGAGGACCGCCTGGTCGACAGCGGCCTCAATTGCAGTCCGCGAGTCGACCCGCGGCGGGGTGGTCGGGTGGCCGATCAACTCGACAACGGGGCCGTCCACGGCGGGCGGCGCTGGAGGAGCGGCGCTGAAAGCCCGGAGCGGGCTTTCCTTCAGGGCCGGCCCCTGCGGGCGTAGGCCCTCGGACGCGGGGGCATGTGCCTGAACCGCCATGAGTCGAACCTCCTGCTGCGACGTTGAGTGGGGGTGAGGGACAGACGGCGCAGAGGCTACACCACCGAGGGCACCTGTGCTCGCCGAAGAGGGGAGACGCTCCCGCGCGCTACGCTCCACGGCCATGAACGCTCAGGACCTCGATGCCTACTGCGCCGCCCACCAGTCACGCTTCTTCGATGAATTGGTCGAATTCTGCCGTATCCCCTCGATCTCGGCCGACCCCGCCCATGCCGGCGACGTCCGGCGCAGCGCCGAACGGCTCGCCCAGGCGGCCCGGGATGCGGGCTTCGCCACCGCGGAGCTGATCGAGACGCCCGGGCACCCCGCCGTCTACGCGGAGAGGTTGGTGGACCCGGGGCTGCCCACCGTCCTGATCTACGGGCATCACGACGTCCAGCCCGCCGATCCCCTGAAGGAGTGGACGTCGCCGCCCTTCGAACCGCGGATCGTCGGCGGGGAGCTCCGCTGCCGCGGCGCCGTCGACGACAAAGGCCAGGTGTGGATGCACCTCAAGGCGGTCGAAGCCCATCTGCGCACGCGCGGCGAGCTGCCCCTCAACCTCAAGCTGGTCGTGGAGGGGGAGGAGGAGATCGGCTCGGCCCACTTCGAGCAACTCGTCGAGGCGGAGGCCACCCGGTTGCGCGCCGACCTCTGCGTCGTCTCCGACACGGCGATGCACCACCGCGGCCAGCCCTCGATCTGCGTCGGGCTGCGTGGGCTGGTCGACCTCGAGGTCGAGGTCACCGGGCCTGCCCTGGATCTCCATTCCGGTGAGTTCGGAGGCGCGGTCCTCAATCCACTCGAGGCGCTCGCCCGCATCCTCGCCTCCCTGCGCGATCCGCGGACCGGACGGGTGACCGTTCCGGGCTTCTACGACGAGGTGACGGAGCTGACCCCAGGGGAGCGCGAACAGGTCGCGGCCGCGCCCTTCGACGAGGCCGCGTTCCGAGAGCTGGCCGGCGGCGTTCCCGTCACCTTCGGCGAGAACGGCTACACCACCACCGAGCGCCTGACGGTGCGGCCCACCCTGGAGATCAACGGGGTCTGGGGTGGCTACCAGGGGCCCGGCCCGAAGACCATCATCCCCGCCCGCGCCGGGGCCAAGATCACCTGCCGCCTGGTGCCACGCCAGCAGCCGGAGGTCATCGCCGACCGGGTACGGGCGGCGATCGAGGCGGCGGCTCCCGACGCCGTGCGGGTGACGGTGACGCCGGGGGGCGGCAACCGACCCGTGCTGACCCCAGTGGACCACCCCGGAGTGCTGGCGGCATCCCGCGCCCTGAGGGACGTGTTCGACGCCGACGCGTACTGCACCCGGTCCGGGGGCTCCATCCACCCGGTCGAGATGTTTGACCGGTTGCTCGGCCTGCCCTCCGTGTTGGTCGGCTTCGGCCTTCCCGACGATCGCATCCACGCGCCCAACGAGAAGTTCGACATCGGACAGTTCCAGTCCGGCATCCGGGTGCTGACCCGGCTCTGGGACGAGCTGGCGGTCAGCCTGCCGCGGAGGCCGAGCGCGCAGTCCTGAGCAACGCCTCCGCGGGAGCCGCCGTCCCGGTGAGGGTGCGCCCGCCGGGTGGTGGACCGCCCATCGTCTCCCCCTGCCGGTGACCTCCGCCTCTGACGTCGAGGGGGTCATGGCGACTATCCTCCAAGCATGACCTTCATCGAATCGATCTCCGCCCAAGAGGTTCTCGACTCCCGGGGCAACCCGACCGTCGAAGTTCACGTCGAGCTGGCCAGCGGCTTCGAGGGCCAGGCCATCGTTCCGAGCGGTGCCAGCACCGGCATCCACGAGGCCGTCGAGCTGCGCGACGGCGACGCCTCGCGGTACGGAGGCAAGGGTGTCCTCCAGGCGGTCAACAACGTGGTGGAGGTGATCGCCCCCGAGTTGATCGGCATGGACGCCCTCGACCAGGGTGCGCTCGACGCTCGCCTGATCGAGCTGGACGGCACCGAGAACAAGGGCCGGCTGGGCGCCAACGCCATCCTCGGCGTGAGCCTCGCCAGCGCGCGGGCCGCGGCCGAATCCACCGGCCTTCCCCTCTATCGCTACCTCGGCGGGGTCGGCGCCGTCACCCTCCCCGTGCCCCAGTTCAACTGCCTCAACGGCGGTGCCCACGCCCAGACCTCGGTGGACTTCCAGGAGTTCATGTTCATCCCCCTCGGTCTGCCGAGCTTCGCCGAGGCCCTTCGCGCCGGGAGCGAGTGCTTCCACGCGCTGCGCGCCGTCCTCAAGGCCAAGGGGCACAGCACCGGGCAGGGCGACGAGGGCGGCTTCGCACCCTCTCTGAAGCACAACGAAGAGGCCGTCGAGCTTCTCGTCGAGGCCATCCTCAAGGCCGGCTACGTGCCCGGCAAGGAGGTTGGAATCGGGCTCGACCCGGCCGTCTCCGGGCTCTACCACGACGGCCACTACGTTCTCAAGGGCGAGAAGCGGACGCTGGGCCCCGTCGAGATGGTCGAGCTGTGGACCACCTGGCTGGACCGCTACCCGATCGTCTCCCTCGAGGACGGCATGGCTGAGGAGGACTGGGACGGCTGGAAGCTGCTCACCGAGAAGCTCGGCAACCGCGTCCAGCTGGTCGGCGACGACAACTTCGTGACCAACGCCAAACTTCTCCAGAAGGGGATCGACCTGGGAGCCTGCAACTCGGTCCTGATCAAGCTCAACCAGATCGGCACCCTCACCGAGACCCTCCAGACGGTGGCTCTCGGCCGTGCCCACGGCTACAACCCGGTGGTCAGCCACCGCAGCGGGGAGACCGAGGACACCTTCATCGCGGACTTCGTGGTCGCCATCAACGGCGGCCAGATCAAGACCGGGGCCCCGTCCCGGTCGGAGCGGGTCGCCAAGTACAACCGGCTGCTGCGCATCGAGCGCGAGCTGGGCCGCTCCGCGGTCTACGCCGGTACGGGCGCCTTTCCACGGGTTCCCAAGGCCAACTGATGCCGAGCCCGGCGTGCGGCCGGGGCGGACGGCGGTAACGCGGTGACGCGTCCGCCGAGCCTGCTCACGGTCGCCGCCCGGGCCGGGACACCGGATCCGGTCCCGGGCGGCGCCCCCCTCGTTGAGCCTCCCTCGCTCGCCTCGGTCGCCGCCTTTCCCGACCTCGACGATCTCGACGCCGCGATGGCCGCCGGCCATGGGGGCTACCGTCGCTTCGGCAATCCGAGCGTGCACCGGCTCGAGGAGGCGCTCGCCGCCCTGGAGGGGTATGGGCTCCCCGAGCCGCCGGTCTGCCGGGTCACCTCCAGCGGCCAGGCCGCCCTGCTCCTCGCCCTCAGCACCCTGGTCGGGCCGGGACGCCGCCGGGTGGTCCTCCTCCGTCCCTGCTACGGGGGCAGCGAGAGCCTGCTCGCGGGGCCGCTGGCCGCCCTCGGGATCGAGCCGGTGATGGTCGACCTGCCGCCGCCGGGAGACGTGGCTCGCCAGCTCGAACAGGTCCAGAAGGTGCTCACGTCGGAGGTCGCCTGCGTCGTGGCGGAGACCATCGGCAACCCGCTCATGGGGCTGCTGGACCTCCCCGCCCTGGTCGAGCTCTGCCGTGCGGCCGGCGCCGCCACCGTCATCGACAACACCTTCGCCACCCCCTTCCTGCTCCGGCCCCTGGAACTGGGCGCGGACCTGGTCGTCGAGAGCTTGAGCAAGCAGCTCTCCGGGCATGCGGACGTGCTGGGGGGAGCGGTGGCGATCCGCGCGGGTCACCCGGCGGCCCGCCTGCTGGCCGCCCATTCCCGATTCCTGGGCGCGGTGATGGCTCCGTTCGACGCCTTCCTCAGCCTTCGTGGCCTCCGCACCGCCGGGCTCCGGGCCGAGCGTGGAGCGGCCGGCGCCGCGGCCTTCGCCCAGCTCGCCACCGCTCACACGGCGGTCGCCGCCGTCCACTACCCGGGATCGCGCAGCCCGGAGGAGGAGGCGCTTGCCGCACGGCTTCTGCCGCAGGGGCGGGGGTCGATGCTGGCCCTTGACCTGGGTGGGCGCGAGCAGGCCGATCTGCTGCTCCGGACCCTCCCCGAGATCCGGCTCGCCCCCTCGCTCGGTGACGTGGCCACCACGGTCAGCCATCCAGCGCTCAGCTCGCACCGAGGGCTGAGCCCGGCCGCGCGCCGGTCTCTCGGCATCGGCGACGGCCTGTTGCGCTTCTCGGTTGGCATTGAGGAGATCGACGACCTCATGGCTGAGCTGCGCGCGGCGCTGGACGGGGTGGCGGGTACCATGGGGCCGGCAGGCAAGTGAGGAGCTCTTCCAGATGACCATCATCCGGTTCGTCAACGGCTCGGACGCCGCGGTGCGGCTCTCCATCGCAGAGACCCTGGCCGCGCTCCAGGCCAAGCCTGGCGAGGCGGGTTTCGTCGAGCTTCCGGGTGACGACGGCCCCATCCACCTCCGCCCGAGCGGGGTGATCGCCCTCTTCTCGGACGCGCGCAAGGGCAACGCCGGATTCCGGATGGGAGCCTCCGCAGCCGCCGACTGAGCCGTCGCCACCGGCCGGCGGGAAGGGGCCCTGGTGGTGGTGGGTCGCCGGTGCTCAGTGATAATGGCCTGGATGCCCAGTTCCGACCCCCAACTCTCGATCGTCGCGCCGCGCCTGGGAGACGGCCGCGGGGGCGTCCTCGCCGTGCGCCTCGCCGCCACCGCCCACGCGACCATCCGGCGACTCGCCGAAGCCGCCCATCCTCACGAGGGCTGCGGAGTCCTGATCGGCAGCCACCAGGGGGACGCCGTCCTGGTGCAGGAGGCCACCTCCGCACGCAACCTCTGGACCGAGAGATTGACCGATCGCTACGACATGGACCCCGCCGACATCCAGGCCGCCGACCACAGCGCCCGGGTTCGTGGGCTGGACACGGTGGGTTTCTGGCACAGCCACCCCGACCATCCGGCGCGCCCGTCGCAGTTCGACTCCGACCGCTCCTGGGCGGACTACGCCTACCTGATCGTCAACACCGGGGCCGACGGAAGCGGCGACCTCAACGCCTTCGTCCGCGACGACCAGGCGGCCGGCCTGCAACCGATCGCGCTGGAGCTGGAGGACGGCCAACCGTGAGCCCGCCCGCGGGGTCGGTCCGCAACCGCCGCAGCCGCCGGTACCATGACGACTCCGCGCTGGGGCCGGTGAGCGGCATCGTCACCATCGTCGGCCGGCCCAACGTCGGGAAGTCGACCCTCTTCAACCGTCTGACCGGGCAGCGGCACGCCATCGTCGACGAGACCGCGGGCCTCACCCGGGACCGCCTGTACGGGGTGGCCGAGTGGCGCGGGCGCCGCTTCACCCTGGTGGACACGGCCGGCCTCGACCCCGCCCTGATCTCCGAGGACCCGGGCATCGCCGAGCTGACCCGGGGCACTCAGCAGCAGGCGAAGATGGCCATCGAGGAGGCCGACCTCTGCATCCTGATGGTCGACGTCCGTGCCGGGGTGACCGGTCTCGACGAGGACATCGCGGCGATCCTCCGCTCCGGAGGCAAGCCGGTGATCCTCACCGGCAACAAGGCGGACTCGCCCACCGACCCCTACTACGCCCATGAGCTGTACCGCCTCGGCCTCGGTGAGCCGCGGCTGATCTCGGCGCTCACCGGCACCGACACCGGCGACCTGCTCGACGAGGTGGTGGAGCGGCTGCCCCCGGCCGAGGGCGAGGCCGAGGAGAGGGTTGACGAGCTGCGGGTCGCCATCATCGGCCGTCCCAACGTCGGCAAGTCGTCGCTGCTCAACTAC
>Ga0187851_10005576_pt1 | contig 10017 bp, 3 predicted proteins | sample June2016WEW_6_10_FD_132997 | JGI IMG/M metagenome (GOLD analysis project Ga0187851, IMG submission 132997) | Peatland microbial communities from SPRUCE experiment site at the Marcell Experimental Forest, Minnesota, USA - June2016WEW_6_10 | ecosystem: Environmental > Terrestrial > Soil > Wetlands... | reverse complement strand
GTGACTTTTTCACGGGCAACAAACCGAGGGACGTACTGCCCGGAGTCGATCACAATCTGGAGGGAGCGCGCCGCACCCTCGCCCTCGTAATACTCTTTCAGCTTCTTACGCAGCCGATGAACTTCCACCCGCACGATGGCGTCGCGGTTCTGGTCGAAGTCCGCTGTCTTTCCCAGGACCTCGATTGCTAGCGTGTATTCCTTAATTTGGTCGGTCCTGCCTTGTAGGTATTCGTCGCAAATGTACCGAAGCAGTTTGGCTTGTCGCGGGGCCTTGGCAAAGATGCCTGAGCTTAGTATGTGCTCAAGCTCGATTCTCTCTTCGTGGTCAGAGACTATCATCATCCTACCCCACTCTACCGAGGCGGAAAAACTTGGCGTGAGTTTAACACTAGATTGCATTTTTCGGAAGTCTTACTCGTTACAGTTGAACGTGGACATGTACGTGATTGAAACAAAGAAGGTTAGTGCAGTAACTGGTATTCGGTAAGAATTAACAGCATTAACGTTGTGTTACGGCTGACTATCTGGTAAAAGTCAGCGCGCACATATTTGGGGGGCAGGAGCGGGCGGTCCCGTAGGGACTTGCAGACCGTTCTTTGAAGTGCAGTCGCGTGCCCCCACTTTAACCTTAATTGTACTTGTTGCTGTCTGGCCTGTGTTCCAGCACGCGGGACAGCGGATACCTTATGCGATTTGTCTACTGTGGCATGAAGTAGGCAGAGAGCGCTTGCTATTTGTGTCGGGCCTTGCTTGCAGGGGGGAAAGTATGCGGTGTCGTCCAGGACGACAGCGAGCAGGGTGCCAATTCGTTCGGACTCAAGGCGGATCAAATCGCGGGAGTAAGTACCGGAATATTAAGCCCTCCTTTAACGTCTCGCTCGCACTTGCAGTGCTACTTGTCGACTGGTCAACCAGTCATGGTTTCTCTCGGGTCTTCAACCCTAGGAACAATCCGGAGAATGCGTACACCCAGGGCGCGTTGAGTTGGACGCCTCACGCAGCGCTAAGCCTGGCGCACGACCGCAGCCTGACTTTGCTGTTGTCAGCCTTCTTAGAGAAGGGTGAACGCGGCTTTCGGACCACACCTCACGAGTCAAAAGTTGACAAACTTCGCTGAATAGGAGTATCAAATGTCACATCTCAAAAAGCTTATGTTCGTGCCAGTAGGAGTCGTTTTCCTATTGGCGATCTGGCCTCGCGCTGGTTGGGGCCAAACCGTATATGGGTCCATCGCCGGAACCGTACTCGATGCAAGTGGAGCGGCAATTCCCGCTACGAGTGTTACCCTGACCAATCTCGGGACCGCGGACAAGCGCAGCATGGAGTCCGATGCGGCAGGGAACTACACGTTCGTCAACATTGTGCCGGGCAACTATCGCATCGACGCGGAAAAGGCCGGTTTTAAGCACTTCCGGCGCGATCCCGTCGTCGTGGAGGTCGGAAGCGGATTTAGGGTTGACATCGCGATGGAAGTCGGCGCCCTCACCCAAACCGTCGAGGTAACAGCACAAACACCTTTGCTGCAGGCGCAGACTTCCGACTTGGGGCAAGTGGTGGAATCGCGTACGGTTACTGAAATGCCTCTTAACGGACGCAATGTTATCTCCTTGGTGCAGCTCTCACCGGGAATCCAGCCGCAGGGCCCGCCATCGGGAGGCAACTCCTCGATGAGTAACCCCGTCGGCGCCAACCCCTTTGCGTCTAGTGACTTCCAAATAGGTGGAAGCCAAGCCGGTCAAAATGCGATATTTGTGGATGGTGTTCCCACCAATGGCTCCTACCTGAACGTCATCACCCTGATACCCACGCAGGATGCCATCCAGGAATTCAAAGTGCAGACGAACGCCATGGGACCCGATTTTGGCCGTTTTGCCGGCGGGATCGTCAACATGACGACCAAGTCGGGCACAAACTCCTGGCACGGCAGCGCCTACGAGTTCCTCCGCAACAAGGTTCTTGACTCCAACAGTTTTTTCCTCAACGCCGCAGGAGGAACGGGCACCGATGCTGTGGGCCCCTGGACCCAGAACCAGTTTGGCGCTGACGTGGGCGGGAAAGTTATCCGCGACAAGTTATTCTTCTTCTCGAGCTATGAAGGCTACCGCGTGCGCTCGTCCGCAGCCTTCTCCGGCATCGTCCCCTCCGCTGCGGAGGCAAGTGGTGACTTTACCGCAGCCGGAGAGCCCGCCATATATGATCCAATGACGAGCGTCACCACCGGCGCTGGATCCTGTACGGCTCTGGCAAGCGTTAGCCCACAACCAGCAGCACCAGCCCCCTGCCGAACGCAAGTTGGCCTGGAACCCGGCGGCAGCGGCACCCCCAACGTCATCGCCCTGAGCCAATTTAACCCGGCCTCGAAAGTCCTTCTGGGTTACTACCCGGCAGCAAACAGGACACCCACTGCGAACAACCCCGACAACTTCGTAACCTCTTATGGCACCGGGGGCGACACCGACCAGGCAAACGAGAAGGTTGACTGGAACGTCAGCGAAAAGCAGAGAGTAATGGTTCGTTTCACCTATTACAAGCTGCTCAACCTCCCGGACAGCCCCTTTAAAGATATCTGTACTGATCGCTGCACGGAAAACATCCACACCAAACAAGTTGCTTTGGGCGACACCTTTAGCTTCTCACCCACAACGATCATGGACTTGCACCTGGGCTACACACGTTACGATTACGTGCGCGTTCCGCTCACCTCGGGGTTTAGTATGGCCTCGCTTGGCGGGGCATGGGGCACCTATCAGTTCAACTCGACCCCCCTCCCGATACCGTGCATATCGAATAACTCGAACGACCAGACGTTGGGTCAAGGTTTTTGCTCAGCCGGAACAGGAAGCGAGATTGGCGCCGGTGACGACACTTGGAGCTTCACCCCCAGCCTCACCAAAATCAAGGGACGCCACACCCTCAAGATGGGCTATGAATTCCGCCTCCTGCGCAACAACTATTACCAGACCAATCAACCCACCGGCTTGTACGCGTTCGACCGCTACATGACCTCGGCGAATCCATTGGCTTCAGGGGCCACCGAAGGAGATGGTTACGCTTCTTTCCTGCTCGGCTACGGCGCCAATGCCAACAACGGCAGTGACGTGGTGACGCCTTCGCAAATGGCCAACCAGATTTTCTATAACGCCATGTACATTGGCGACACCTTGCAAGCCACCAAGAGGCTGACTCTGAATTTGGGAATTCGCTACGATTTACAGGGGAATTGGACGGAGCGCTTCAACCGACTTGTAAATTGGGAGCCGAACGCCGCCAGTCCCTTGGCGGGTGTGGTCAACCCCACGAATGGACTGACGATCCCTAGTGGACTCAAGGGCGCCTTTGCTCTGGTGAATACTTCGGCAGATCCGGGTCGCACCGAGGAGAATATGCCGTTGACCGAAATCAACCCGCGCATCGGCCTCGCCTTTCGGCTAAACGACAAGACGGTGATCAGGAGCGGGTATGGGATATTCTACCTGCCTGACGATATCGCGTGGAATTCCGCTCCCCACAACCTGTTCATTAACACTTACAGCACGGCTTGGCTGACGACCGTGAATAACGCCGGGGTTGTCCCGCTCAATAACTTCAGCGATCCCTTCCCCAATGGGGTTATTCAGCCCCCGGGGCGCAACCAGGCGTTCATTAACACCAATGCCAACGGGCCCAGTGCGGCGGTTTCCAATAATCCCGGCGCCTACTCGCAAGAGTGGAACTTCAATATCCAGCGCGAGCTTGGCAATGGCACCTTGCTCGACGTAGCCTATGCCGGGTCGAAGGGTACGCACTTGCCCATGCATAGCCAGGACGTCGACCAGTTGACTGATGCGAATCTCCCGGGCGGATCGGCCGGCAATACGGTCGCTTCACTTACGGCATCGGTTCCCAATCCGTTCTACGGTATCGTGCAAGGGAATTTGACCGGCGCGAATGTAAGCGCGGCGCAGTTGTTGTTGCCCTATCCCCAGTACTCCGATGTCTCCCTGGCCGAACCCGACGACCGCGATTCCATCTACCACTCCTTGCAAGTAAAGGTTGACAAGCGCTTCTCCCACGGCGGGACGGTCATCGCCAGCTACACGGTATCCAAACTCATTAGCGACACCAACAATGAAATCAACTGGCTGGGAGACGCCGCACCCTCCTGGGGTGACATCGATGCCTATAACCTCCACAATGAGAGAAGCCTGGATGGGTTTGATGTTCCCCAGCGCTTTGTCCTCGGCTATGTGTTGGACTTGCCCTTTGGCAGGGGCAAGAAGTTTGCCAGCGGCCTATCCCCGGTTGCCGATAAGATCGTCGGAGGCTGGGGGATCGATGGCATCGTCACTCTCCAGAGTGGCTTCCCGCTAAACATCGGCGGAGGCAGCAATGCTCTTGGCAACGCCAGTATCCCTGAATCTGGCGGCGCGCGGGTGACCAGAACGGGCGCCGAATCGCTTACCTCCGGGTCCACTACCGCACGGCTGGCCGAATGGTTCAATACCTCGGTATTCACCAACACGACCACCCTCACTCGTGGTAATGATTCCCGTACGGAACCGGATCTGCGCCAGGATGGGGAAAAGAACATGGATTTTGCGCTCTTTAAGAACACGAAGTTCGGCCCCGATCAAAGGCTTGGTCTGGAGTTCCGCGGGGAGTTCTTCAACTTCTTCAACCACCCGCAGTTTTCCGCTCCCAACACGTCCTGCTGCACCTCCGTCGCGAATGGGGGCACCTTTGGTCTGGTCAATTCGCAGTACAACCTGCCACGCCTTATCCAGTTTGGTCTGAGGTTCACTTTCTAGATTTCTAGAGGTGGACTTGGATCGACCTACAGGGGCGAGCGGTTTGTCCCGGATTCAGTGCACCGGGATGGGTCGCTCGCCCCATCTTTATTATTGGCTCCTCCGCGGATGCTGGAGGTAGCGCATCCATCCTATGCCGGGGCCTTCCCGGCGCCTGAGAAGTTGTGAAATAATACGCGAGTGTTGTGGCTGGCGATTGAGTTGGGAAGCAGGTGTAGCGCGGACCTGTTTTGTAGGTCCGCGGCTCGTTCCCGAGGGGCAAGGAAAAGCCGCGGACCTACAAAACAGGTCCGCGCTACCCTTCTGAGGGGCAGAAACGAGGAGGCGCAGAGATTTGGAGAATAGACGCAATTCCACTGAGCTTCGCCGGTGCCGCCACGAAAACCCCGTCATTTTCCCGACCTCGTGCTCGCGCCAAACCGAAATGGAATTCAGCCGTTATCCGCGCCTCGCTGGCAGACCCACGCTGTGCGTTGCCGGTAACCGGCCGCCGGCTCGCCACCCAGCTTGGTTACAACCCGCAACTCTCGCGCTCCTCCTTGTCGTCGGGTCTATTGTCCAGCGGCCCGCAACTTGTGCCACCGTTGAGGATCAGGAAGCCGCACACTTCCGCGCGGGACAGGAGGCGCTAAGGCAGGGGGACCTCGCTCAGGCCACGAAAGAGTTTAAGAAAGTGCTGGACCTCGATCCCAGCTTGTTCCAGGCGCGCGTCAACCTGGGCCTGGTCTATCATGCGCTCGGCGAATACAGCCTGGCGGCGAGCAACTTGTCCGTAGCACTGCGTCAAAGCCCCGACCTGCCGGGCCCCGCCGTGATACTGGGGATTGATTACCTCAAATTGGGCGAGCCGGAAAAGGCCATCCCGGTTCTCCAGCGTGCATTGCACCTGGAGCCCTCCAACTTGGAGGGGCGCCGGGCCTTGGCCAGGTGTTACCTCGCGCGGGCAGAATTCCGGCAAACTGCGGATGAATACCGGAACCTAGCCAGTTTGAATCCGGACAAGGCGGAAGCCTGGTATAAGCTGGGCCACGATTACCTGGATCTGTCTGCCCGTCTGGCGTTTCGAGGATCCCGGTTGTATAGTGGCTCGGCTTGGGGCCATCGTTTTCTCGGGGATATCCTGTTCCAACGCAACCGTTGGCGAGACGCGGCGGAAGAATACCTTCAGGCGCTCGCTGTCGAGCCGGGCGAGCCCGGCCTGCATGTTTCGCTGGGCAAGGCATATTTGCAGGCAGGCAAACCGGATCAGGCCGAGGCGGAGTTTCACCAGGATCTCCGGCGCGATGCCCGGAGCGAACCGGCGTGGGTGGGGCTGGCGGAAACGCGACTGGCAAAGGGTCAGGCCACGGCGGCCCTGGAAGCGGTGGGCAAAGCGTGGGAAGTCTCTCCCGAGTTTTTGGCCCTGGCACGAGGATTCCCCATGGTTGACCTTTCTCCCGACGCCGCCAAGGCTTTGTTGGGGGACCTCGAAGCCGCACCGGATGGAGCCCCCAGAGATTTTCTTTTGGCAGGTCTCTGCACCCCGGCGGGAGAAACCGCTCAGGCAGATGAGCGATGGAAAGCCCTCCAAACAGATTTCCTGGCGTGGCAAAAGGCCAGGGGCGGCGCCGCCGGCGGAGGGCCGGACCGGAACCCTTGTCACGCCCACCAATATGCTGACTGCGCGCATTGGCTGGAATCCCGGAAGCCACTATCCCGATCGGCCCTCTTGTTGCTGGGAACCACCCGGTACACATTGCAGCAATACGGCGACGCGGCGGAGATCTTGGCGAAGCTGCTGCTGGTCACTGACAAGGTAAGCGCGGAGGCAAGCTATTGGCTGGCGCTAACCTACCAGGCGCTGGGCGCCGAGTGTTATGACCGATTGGAGGAGTCGTTTCCAGAGTCCTGGCGGACCTTGGAGCTGCGCGCAGAGGGCTACAATCTGCGTGACGATGCGAACGACGCCCTCCAGGAATATCAACTCGCCCTCCGGATGCGTCCCGATGAGGCGGAGCTCCATGAAGCCCGGGGAGATCTGCTTCTAAAAAAGAAATCCTACGACGAGGCGCAGGCGGAATTGGAAAAAAGCCTGCGGCTTGATCCCTCCCGCCCCCGCACTCTGTGCCTGCTGGGGCGCTTGTACGTGCAGGAGCATGAGACCGAAAAGGCCGTCCCCTACCTGCAAAAGGCCCTTAGCTATGAGCCGGACATGCCCGATGCAAATATCTTGCTGGGCACCGCGTACGTGCGCCTGGGAGAAGATGCCAAGGCTATTCCGACGCTTGAAAAGGCAATCTCCTTGGATTTCTACGGAGACGTGCATTACCAGATGTACGTGGCTTACCGCAAGCTGGGCAAGCTTGAGCTTGCCGACAAGGCCCTGGCGCGGTCACAAGAACTGCGACGCGACTCAGCGGCGGAACACCAGGCCATGGTCAGCGGGGTCGAGAAGGTGGAATAGGGTTCCGCTACGGAAGAAGGCGATGAGGGGAGTTGTGGCTGATACCAAGGGTTCGCCCCCCCCGATAGGGCGTAGGGGCGGTTCGCGAACCGCCCCTACCGGACAATATCCTCAACCGTGGGTATCACCCACGGCAAATGATATTGTTCCCTTGCGGGGAACGCATTAGCCCGCATTTCCCACCACGATTTTGGAGGGGCGGGGCTTTACAGGCTGCGGAAAAACTATCTCCGGTGTACAACCACCCCGGCGCTCAAGGCGCCACCCCTCCTGAATCAGGAGGGGAGTTGTTGAAAACGCACCCCTCCTCAGATGAGGAGGGGTGGCGCGCCGAGCGCCGGGGTGGTGCTGAAATGCTAGCGCCAAGCGCCAAAGGGTTTTTCAGCGGCCTGTTTCGCCCCGCCCTTCCAGCATCGTCCAAACGTGGTGAGAAGTCCGGGCTAAAGAAGGCAATGAGGGCACTTGTGGATAAGGCTTTCGGCTCTTCGATGAATACCACGGATTCAAGCTTGGTTACCTCCTCCGCACTCGCTTGGGCGCACCCCATCGTTCGCGAGTGGTTCCTCGGCCGGCTTGGCCAGCCCACCGAGCCGCAAGAGCAGGGCTGGCCGCACATCCTGGCGGGAAAAACCACGTTGATTTCCGCCCCCACGGGCTCGGGGAAAACTCTGGCGGCCTTCCTGGTTTGCATTGATCGTCTGGTGCAGCGAGCGCTCGCGGGCGAGCTCCGGGATGAGACCCAGGTGCTTTATATTTCCCCATTGAAGGCGCTGGGAAATGACATCCAAAAAAATCTTGAGATTCCGCTCGGAGAAATCCTGAAGATGGCCACGGCGCGCGGGCTCACGCTGCCGGAGATTCGAACGGCGGTGCGGACAGGCGACACGCTGGTGCACGACCGCCGCGCCATGCTGAACCGCCCTCCGCACATCCTGGTCACGACTCCGGAATCGCTTTACATTCTGCTTACGGCGGAAAAGAGCCGCCAAATCCTGAAAACCGTCGAGACGGTCATCGTTGACGAAATTCACGCCGTTGCGGACGACAAGCGCGGCGCGCATCTGGTGCTTTCCCTCGAGCGTTTGGAAGCGCTCACGCACCGGCCTCCGCTTCGCATCGGCCTTTCGGCCACGCAGAGGCCCATTGAACTGGTCGCGCACTTTCTCACGGGAAATGGCAGGCCGGATCCCGCCGTCGTGCAAATCGGCCACCAGCGAGAGGTGGACCTTGCTATCGAAGTCCCCGCCAGCGAACTGGGGCCTGTGGCGTCCCATGAGATGTGGGATGAAATCTACGACCGCATCGCGGGGCTCGCGCGGCAGCATCGCTCAACACTTGTATTCGTGAATACTCGCCGCCTCGCCGAGCGTGTGGCGCATCATTTGGCGGAACGGCTGGGCCGTGACGCGGTGGCCACACACCACGGAAGCCTTTCGCGGAAATTACGGCTCGACGCTGAGCGGAGGCTGAAGGCGGGAGAAATCCAGGTATTGGTCGCCACGGCATCGCTGAACTCGGAATCGACATCGGGGCGGTGGAGCTTGTTTGCCAGGTCGGATCAACGCGTTCGATCTCGGTTGCCTGGCAGCGAATCGGGCGCGCCGGCCACTGGCACGGCGCCATTCCCAAGGGCCGCATCTTTGCCACCACTCGCGACGAATTGATCGAGTGCGCAGCCCTGGTGCGAGGCATGCGGCAAGGCGACCTGGACCGCCTGGAGATTCCCGACGCCCCGCTCGACATCCTGGCGCAGCAAATGGTGGCGATGTGCGCGGCGGAGGAGTGGAGCGAGGATGACCTCTTCGCGCTGGTGCGCCGAGCTTATCCCTATCGCAACCTTCCGCGCGCTGAATTCGACGAAATTGTGGAGATGCTTTCCGAGGGGATTGACGCCCGCCGCGGCCGGCAGGGCGCGCACCTTCACCGCGACCGGGTAAACCAACGCCTGCTGGGAAGGCGCGGCAGCCGCCTGGCCGCCATCACCAATGGCGGAGCGATTCCGGATAACGCCCTCTACACGGTGGTGGTAGAACCCGAGGGCGTTACCGTCGGCACCGTTGACGAAGACTTCGCGGTCGAGAGCCTGCGCGGAGATATTATGCTGCTCGGCAATACCTCCTGGAGAATTCGCCGCGTCCAGGCTGGGCGCGTTCTTGTGGAAGATGCTCACGGGGCTTCCCCCAACGTGCCTTTCTGGCGCGGCGAGGCGCCCGCACGCACACCCGAGCTCTCGCAGCAAGTTGCCGCATTGCGCGAGAAGGTCAGCGCGATGACTCCGGGAGTGGGGCCCGGCACGGCGCTGCGAGAATCGGCGGAGGCCCAAGCCGCTGTAGCGTGGCTCCAGCGGGATTGCGGACTCGATGGCGCGGGCGCCGAGCAGGTGGTGCAGCACATCGTCGCGGGGCGAGCGATTCTGGGCGCGGTTCCGACCCAGACAACCGTCATCGCCGAACGATTTTTCGATGAAAGCGGCGGGATGCAACTGGTGATCCACGCCCCCTTGGGCGGGCGAATCAACAAGGCTTGGGGACTGGCGCTGCGCAAGCGTTTCTGCCGCTCGTTCAATCTGGAATTGCAGGCGGCAGCGACGGACGACGGCATCAACATTTCCCTGTCGGAACAGCACAGCTTTCCTCTGGCGGACGTCTTCCGGTTTCTGCACCCGGCTTCGGTGGGGCAGGTGTTGGAGCAGGCGGTGCTGGCTTCTCCCATCTTCACCACGCGCTGGCGATGGAACGCCTCGCGCGCCCTGGTATTAGCCCGCTTTCAGGGTGGGAAAAGGGTT
>Ga0187851_10005575_pt1 | contig 10018 bp, 11 predicted proteins | sample June2016WEW_6_10_FD_132997 | JGI IMG/M metagenome (GOLD analysis project Ga0187851, IMG submission 132997) | Peatland microbial communities from SPRUCE experiment site at the Marcell Experimental Forest, Minnesota, USA - June2016WEW_6_10 | ecosystem: Environmental > Terrestrial > Soil >... | reverse complement strand
GGCGGGAAAAAGCAGACTATTTACTACTTCAGCAAGGACGAGCGTCCAGAAGCTGCTGAACTGCCAGTTGGTTTCGTTGTCAACGAAAACCCACGCAACGGCTTTTTGACCGTCAAACGCAAATAAATATTTAGTACATTACTTAAATACCCGGCACTCAAAATCGAGAGCCGGGTATTTATTTTGTGCTCCAGCAGGGAGTCTGTATAATTTCACGCTGTATGGCTCAAACTATCTTGGAAGTTAACGATCTTCACAAGGCTTACGATAACAAGCCGGCTGTTGATGGCGTCAGTTTTAAAGTCGATAAAGGTGAGATCTTCGGAATTCTAGGGCCTAACGGTGCCGGTAAAACTACGACCCTGGAGATGATCGAAACGCTTCGTAGTATTGATAGTGGATCAGCCACGATTGACGGTGTTGATGTTGCCACAGAGCCGTACAAAATCCGGGGTATGATTGGTGTTCAACCACAGACACCCGGTTTTCAAGACAAAACAAAACTAACTGAGACACTACAGATGTTTGCAGCCGCTTATGGCGAAAGAGTTAATCCAAAGGAATATCTTGATGATGTTGAGCTGGGTGATGATGCCGACAAATACGTCGAGAACCTTTCTGGTGGCCAGAGACAACGCTTTAGTATTGCCGCTGCCTTAGTTCATAGCCCGAAGGTCTTTTTTATGGATGAACCGACCACTGGCCTTGACCCCCAGGCACGTCTTCATCTGTGGGATCTTGTTCAACGGATTAGAAGTCAGGGTATCAGTGTTATTTTAACGACTCACTACATGGAAGAAGCTGAGCAGCTTTGTGACCGCGTAGCGATTATGGACAATGGCAAGATTATTGCTCTCGATACACCCCAGAGCTTAATCAAACAACTACTGGCTCGAGGTTTTAAGAAAAAGCATCATATTGAACAAGCCACTCTTGAGGATGTCTTTATCGACCTGACTGGTCGGGAATTGAGGGATGTATGAAGAGCTTAGCCGTTATTGTTTATATCGTTCTGGCTGTCGTTATCTTGCGCTTTGGTATGCGGCTTTATAGTCGCTTTCGTCGATCCAGGTTAACAGCTACTTCAGCCGAATCCAAAATGCCGCCTCGTAAGCTTACTCCGTGGCAGCGCAAAATCTTTACCGTTTGGGTATTTTTTATCGTCAGTCTCAAAAGGGTCTTTCGTGACCGGGTAGCTTTGTTCTTCACGTTTCTTTTCCCGCTGATCTTCCTGTTTGTTTTTGGAGGCATCTTTGGCAACAACACCAGTGTCTCATTCCATGTAGCGGTTATCAATCATTCAGGCTCGCCATTCGCCAGCCAATTTATCGGTCAACTAGAGTCAACTAAGCAGAAAGTCTTCCAGGTGGATACAACCATCACAACATTAGCTCAGGCCAACGACAAGATGTCGCGCGGTGAACTTGACGCGGCTATTGAGTTACCAGCTAGTTTTGGGGCTGAATCGCCGGGCCTAACTTATCCGTCGGGGCAGGCGATTGTTCACTACACCGAAAACGATCAACAAGCAGCCCAAACGTTGACGTCTGTCCTGCAAGCTGAATTTCAGGGTATCAATGCCAAACTAGTTAAAACGGTAACCCCATTTACGGTGACGTCTACCCAAACCAACACACTCAGTCTGTCGCAATTTGACTATACGTTTACTGGCCTACTTGGTTTTGCTATCTTGGGCACAGGCATCTTTGGTCCGATGAATGTTTTCCCAGAACTTAAGAAAATGGGTATCTTGCGACGCCTCCACACTACACCGCTAAGGGTTTGGCAGTATTTCCTGTCAACTATGATGGGCTACGCGGTTCTAGGGCTGCTGTCACTAGCCCTAATGTTTGTAGCGGCTATAGCCGTCTTCCACCTTAAGGTGGTTGGTAACTACTTTGGTTTAGCCGCTTTCTTGACCTTCGGTATCGTCATGATACTAGGCATTGGTTTGGCACTTGGGGGCTGGGCTAAAAATGAACGCCAAGCGGCACCGCTGGGTAACATTATTGTCTTTCCGATGATGTTTTTGAGTGGAACGTTTTTCCCGCGTTATCTGATGCCTCATTGGCTGCAGGGCATCACAACATATATGCCTCTAACACCAGTTATTGACGGCGCCAGGTTAATAGCTACCGAAGCTAAATCATTTGCTGGCATTGGCGAACAGTTGATCATCATGGCTGTTTGGACGGTTATTATTTATATAATTGCCTTCCGAGTCTTCCGCTGGGAGTAGGGCTTGCGGGCCTAGAGCATCTATAATTAGAAAATCATGAACTTATTGGATAGCTTGCCAAAGCCATTTTTTGTGCTGGCGCCAATGGACGACGTGGCTGACACTGTCTTTAGGCAAATTGTGGCCGATTGCGCACCGTCCGATCTGTTTTTCACTGAATTCGTTAATGTTGATGGTTTGCAAAGTCCCGGCCGGCCAAAGCTGCTCAGGAGACTTTTGTGTTCTGCCAAAGACACGCCATTAGTGGTTCAATTATGGGGGAAGGATCCCAATAATTTTCGTAAGACTGCCAGTGAACTGGCTGACGGTACTTTTGCGCGAGAACTAAATTTACCAGATGAAGTCAGTTTTGCCGGGATCGACCTCAACATGGGTTGCCCGGACAAAACGGTTGTCAAGAATGGCACTTGCAGCGCTCTGATCAACAATCGCCAGCTAGCAGCCGATATAATCCGGGCTACTCAAGTGGGCGCCGACAATAGACTGCCAGTCAGTGTTAAAACGCGACTAGGCTTCAGCGCTGTTGACCTTAGCTGGCCTGAATTCTTACTCCAGCAAAACCTAGCCATGTTGACTATCCATGCGCGCACTCGCCAGGAAATGAGTAAAGTCCCGGCCCATTGGGACATTTTTGGCGATATTATCAAGCTTCGTGATCAACATGCTCCAGCTACTAAGATTGTCGGTAATGGTGATATTACCAGCCGGCAGCAGGGTATCGAACTGGCCAAACAATATAGCCTTGACGGTATTATGATTGGTCGAGGTGTTTTTCAGGATCCGTTTGTTTTCTCCGGACAAAGTCCATGGTCCGGTTACTCAAAAGATCAAAAACTAATCCTGTTTGAAAGGCATGTACGACTTTTTGCTCAAACTTGGCGGCATGATGAACGACCGTCAGTATTACTGAACAAGTTTTGCAAAATTTATATTCAAGGTTTTGACGGTGCTAAAGAATTGCGAGAGGTACTAATGGGAGCCCATTCAGTCTCAGAGTTACCTGATCTATTAGGTACCGCCAATGTCTAAATACAAAAATCATTTACAAGGTTGTCTGGTGGGGATGGCAGGACTCGGACCTGCGACCAATCGGTTATGCGCACCACAGAAACTTTCGTTACCTCTTTCGAGTTTGCGGTTCGGACTGTCTCTTCATCCACGTGGGATGCCTGCCGTTCAGTCTCTACACCTTTCCCTGAATTATCTTCAAGGACTTGGCTCGGGATTGCCGTTATTAATTTAGGTTTCCCCGAATTTGACAAGATATACTTACTGGTTGCCCAATAAGCAGCCCTTAACTTTTTGACGTATTTACAGTATTGTGCAGTTATGAAAGATATGCCTAACTGCACTATTTGCAGTAAAAAGCTTATCGGTAAACAAGCGCTTTATTGCTCTGTGGGCTGTAAGAATGTATATCATCAATCTTACCAAGCCCAAAAAAGGAGAGGAATAAAACGAAAGTTATACCTTATTACATTACTTGGTGGCAAATGCTCACGTTGTAATTACTCGACTAATATTGCCGCAATGTCGTTTCGTCATCTTGGCGATAAAGAGTTCAAGTTGGATATGTGTAGTCTATCGAATCGAAAACTCGATCCTATCCTCAAAGAGGTAGCTAAATGCGTACTACTATGCCAAAATTGCCACGAAGAAGTGCACAACCCTAGTTTAAACTTAGCCAAATTGTTAATTGAGCCGACTGCTCTAACCGCTGAGCTACATCCCCGCGATTTTGCTCAACAGACAAGAGTATAGCAGCAATAAGTGTATTAGAATATAAATTGGTAGACTCTATGCTTTCAAAGTCCAAAATCAAACAATCTGCAACAACAATATACACATATGTCAATCAATTACGTGACGTTCGTTTAGCTGGACGGGCAATCTTCGTAATCGTTGTCCTACTAGTCAGCTGGAGTGGTGTTAAAGCGATTGATGCCAATTATTCGCTAGAGAAACAGATATCAGTGCTTCAGCAGCAAAATGCTGTCCAGCAACTAGAGGACAATAATCTTAAACTGCAGAACCAGTACTATAACAGCAATCAGTATCTGGAACTTTCGGCCCGACAAAATTTTGGTCTGGCTGCCCCAGGCGAAACGGAACTGATTGTGCCACAGAATGTCGCTTTGTCCTATACGGTGTCCGAACCACAGACGCCCGTTTCCAAGCCCATTGCTTCGTCGTCACTTTTTGAACGTAACCTCAAGGCTTGGGTTAACTTCTTTTTGCACCGCCAACAAGCCACTGATTGACAAAACCACCTCTGTTTGCTACGGTTAATGTGCCTATCACTCATATGTGAGTGTCGTTTAGCCAAGGCATTGGCGGTATCGCGGGGTGGAGCAGCGGCAGCTCGCGTGGCTCATAACCACGAGGTCGCAGGTTCGAGTCCTGTCCCCGCAACCAAATAATAATGTATCAACAGAGATAGACCGGCTTCTAGGCCAGCCTTTTTAGTTTCTTCTCAAAATTTTAACTGAGCCTTTATCTACGGTTTGTGACTTACGGGTGCGACCGATTATTGCTATTCATGTTAGTTGTGCTTATGCTAATTAGTGATAACACTTAGCAATAGGTTATGAAACATACGATAACTTACGCAAAACTTAGAAAACAAAATCTTATTGCAGCTGGATTACATTTCGTTCAGGGGATAGCGGTGTTATTTATCAGTAAAAGCTTTGCTTTACCGATTACCGGTACATATTTGAAGTTTGATAAAGCTACCCAGCATTTAAACCCCGCCACAAAAACGCTTTTCCATATTCAACTGGCCTGGTTGATTGTTGCGTTCTTCTTCCTATCAGCGTTTTTCCATCTACTCATTGCCACTGTCTATAACAAACGCTATAACCGTAATCTTAAGCTGGGGATTAACAAGGCTCGTTGGATAGAATACTCGCTGTCAGCCAGCATCATGATGGTGGCTATTGGTTTGTTGGTTGGTATTTACGATGCCAGCAGTTTGTTAATGATCTTCGCCCTTATATCGATCATGAATCTACTAGGGTTAGTTATGGAAGTCCATAACCAAACAACCCAGAAAACTAACTGGCTGAGTTACTTAGTTGGCTGCTGGGCTGGCCTAATCCCTTGGTTGGTTGTAGCCGGATACTTAGCACTCGGCGCCCATATGGGTAGTAAAGCACCGACCTTTGTTTATTGGATATTCGTGTCCATATTCGTATTCTTTAGTTGTTTTGCGGTTAACATGGTTCTTCAATACAAGAAGATTGGCCCTTGGAAAAATTATTTATATGGCGAACGAGTATATATTATTCTGAGCTTAGTAGCTAAATCACTACTAGCCTGGCAGGTATTCGCCGGTACGCTACGGCCATAACCATTATTTTTAGATTAAGAACCAAGCCAAAAAGATTGACCATTAGTGCTTTAAATTCTGTAAATTGTACAGAAGTTTATGCTGTCTAAGGTTGATATATAGGTTTGGGCGGGACAAACGGGACGTAACCTTCTTGGTTGGCGAGTTGTTGAGCATTGGGCGAGTATACGGTTATAACTAGATTGTAGGTGTCAGGGAAGCAGATTATCTGGCAGTTACGATGACTATCAAATTGCGTGGAATCGATAACCAAAGTTTTGTTTTGTACGATAGTTTTAACATTAGCCAAATCTGGGTGATCGTAATACTTCAAGCTCACGGAGTATGTACTCGAGGTTTGGAAATTGATATTCTCTTCTGACCCGGTAATGTTCAGCGCTGTGAATGGTGCAAGTGAGCGGACGGTAACGTGAATATTATCGTTGTAGCGGTCACGGATATTTGGATAGACATCTCCGGCTAGGACGCCACCGATAGTGGCACCGATAAAAACCAAACCAACTAGCAAGCCGGTTATCCAAGTTCTGATGGGCCACTTCCGCCGAAAGATAGCGATGCCGAAGAGGATGATGAATAGCGCGACTAGGCCGATTAGCACCATGGCGATATCGAGCAGTAAGTTTTCGCGTAGCCCAATCGGGAAAATATTAACTCGTGCCAAAGTGCCACTGTGTACCAAAATGTACGTCTCAGCAGCGATTAATCCGAACAAAGCACTCAGACCGGTGATAATAAAGCACAGACCGACAAGCCTGAGTATGAACCTGAATATAGCGTTAATAGGACCAACAATTACCGCATTGACTCGATGAGCGGCGCCTTTAACGTCAGCTCGCTCAACGATTTCTTTGAGGCTGTCAACGTTTATCGGTTTCCCGGCCATCTGCAGGCGGTCACTTGAGGTTTTTGCTTCAGGGACTAGTAGCCAAAGAGCTATGTAAAGTAATATCCCCCAACCGAATGTGGCTACGGTGGCAATAATGAATAGTATTCTTACGAGCGGGACATCAACACCAAAATATTGTGCAAGACCAGCGGCCACTCCAGCTACCACGGCATTGTCGGTGTCCCGGAACAACCGCTTCGTCTCGAGTTGTCTTGGAGTTGTAGTATAAGTTTCGCTTTCTTCTTCTATAAAATCCGCCGGACTGCCTAGCTGTTTTTTCAAAAACTCCACGTCACTAGACAAAACCACCTTGTCACCGCTTACCCCATGTTCAGCCAAAAGTTCTGCCATTCGTAGCTCAATTTCGTCTACGACGTCTTTCTCGCCAACTTGCTTTTGGATATCTTCTAAGTATTTCTTTAGTTCGTGGTGGGCATCGACCGAAATCGTGAACGCCTGTCGCCCCAAGTGGATTTTTGTTACTTCGTTCATTGAGTTTTTCCTTCCTCTAGTCTTTTAATAGAAGCATTTAGTCGGTGATAGGTAGCTCTCAGGTTTACTAATAACTTTTTCCCATCATCAGTCAGCCAGTAGTATTTTCGGGGTGGTCCTTGGTCGCTTTCTTGCCACTCGTAGGTGAGGAGTTGGTCTTTGGCAAGTCTGTTTAGCAGGGGATATAAGGTGCCCTCAACTACGATTAGTTCAGCTTCACGAAGGGCATGAATTATCTCTGAGGTATAAACCTTGCCATCTTTTAGCAACAGCAGGACACAATAGACGAGCATGCCTTTACGCATCTGGGTTTCCGATTGGGCGGGGTCGCCGTAGACAGGACCTTCATTCATACACTACTATGTTATACAAGGTATCATGTAATGTCAACCCATCAAATTGATTGAAGGGGCTATTAAGACCTGTGTATTTTGTCCGATTTGTCTATTTTCATTTTTTGAATGGCAAGAATGGCCCAGTCAGTCGAAACACCGTATGCCGTAAGCGCGGAGAACCAAAGGTGTAACGTTACGAAGCAAGTAGCAATAATAAAAACAAGAACGGCATTGGTTCGACTGGTTGCAACCTCAGGCTTACTTTTGCCCCTAATGCTGGCAAACAATGAAAAGATAATGCAAATTTGAGCTGCTGATATTAGGTAATCTTGCCAGTGCATTAAGCTTATTCTAGCAAAGTTCATAAATTATGGTTGTGTAAGAATTTTGACAAATAATTAATTTTATGTATAATATAATATATTGTGATCACAAACAAAAACCTTAAATAATCAACAAATAAAAGGAAAAGAGGGAAACATGAAAACTATTAGCGATATGGCATTTGAGTATGCCTATATCAGTACTTCCGATAAGAGATTGCTACGAATAGATAGATTACTAAGCAAACTATAAATCTACCAGTCAGCAAGATCGTAAAGCCCCGGATTACCCGGGGCTTTTGTTATTAAGCGCATAAATCACTCAGGGTAGCGTGATGGGAGCGAATTGAGACCAAATCAAAAGGTAGCCAATAATTTTATGGTGATTAGTGACGCAAAGAGTTAGCTATTTACGGATCAATCAAAAAGTGACATAATATAGTGCACCTATGAGTCACTCAGAAAACATTCTCTATCCTCCCAGACCCGGTACTAATAATGAGACCGTTCATTTTGATTTTTACTCAGGTGACCGTTTATCGCCAGAGGCGATAAGTGACGTAGTAGCTTTCGAGAATCAACTTTATTCACTAACTTTAGACCCGGACCAATTCTCAACTGCTGAAGCTTTTAGGATTGATTGTGAAGCCGCCGGTCACAGCTTTGAGCCAATCGAGAAGATCTGGCAACGCAAGCTAAACTCAATTAATTTGGGTGTCGGATATTTTTTAACAACTAAGGGGAAGGCAGCTTTGCTTGAAGCCACAGGCGTGGCTATTAAAAGTGAGGCCACACCACAGTCATGTGCCCGAGAGCTTAGTCAATTAGATATTCACAATGTTGACTCGAGTGTACTCGACAAACTTGAAGCTAAAAGTGTCGGATTTGAAGAAAAACAAATCACTCAAGCATTTATTGAAAACGGTTTTAGCGGGCACGGAATCCCGGCTCCAAACATACTTACTATTTTTAAAAACCCAGAAGTGATTGCCGAAAAAGCTCAAGGATATCGGGACTTTAAAACATATCTAAAACTGGTGATGAAAGACTTGCGAGCAGCTGATACCGAAGAATACCCAGCCCTAAAAGCTAAGGCGCAGATAACTGAACTATATAAACGTCGGCTTAACGTACTACTCGTCGGCACATACGTTAGTGCCTATAAGTTGCTCAGCCAACAACGGACGAGTGGTATAGAAGCATATAGTCAATATAATGGTCAGCTAGTTGAGGCTTTGTCTGCCTTTATTCCTTCTGCCGATAACGCACAAATTGCCAATTTCCTGCAAAGGATGGATCGGTTAACAGAAGGGGTTAGTCGGTCAAAAGACGGTTCATTTACATGGTTAAGTCCCGAAGCGGCAAAATTAGCTGAACGAGGTAACTCGGGAGATATTGAAAGTCAGAACATAGACAGAGGTCTTTATGCTGATGTTAACCCTGACGATCTTAAATCCGCCCAGATTGATGGCGAAATGTTTGGCGACTGGGTATCTTCAGTACTTGAAAGTTACGGCTTTCTTAGTGCATATCAGGATTGGGATAGCGAGCGCGAAAGTTTTGCCCCAGATGGCAAGTGGCAAGTAATAGTCAATGATAAATTTAAAAACTTGGCAGTAAACCCTCAACAACGCATCGTCAAAGTACCAAGAAAAACCATATCAATCGCACGAGCAATCCCAGTTATTGACCACGAGACTACTCATGTCATACAACACGAAAACCAACGAGTAATTAGTCAATTGGCAATCATGGAACACATTGGTATTGACAGCGCTTCAGTACAAATTGAGTCTGGGGGTATATGGCAAGAGACGGTCGCCCGTGAAGCAATCCTTGGCGAAGTCGATCAAGAAATCAACGGCACTAGTTATTTACAAGCACTCCGTGTCAAAGCCCGAGGCGGCACATTCGGCGAGTGCGCCCAAGCGTATTTTGAAGATTTAACTATCAGGATGCCAGATATGGATTCGGATAAGGTTGCTGCCCAAGCCATTAATCGTACTCGTCGTATTTTTCGTTCTGGCGGCCTAGAATTTGCCCAAGAAAGTCCCTATCTAACTAATACTCAGCCACTTAATTATTTAGAACAACGCCTTATCTATGAAAACTTGGGTGAGCGGAACAGAAAACTACTTTTGCTAGGCGGAGTAGCAGTCAACAATTTTGTTAGATTGTCGGAACTCGGGTTAATGGATCCTGCAGCTATCAAAATTCCAGAGAAGCAACCTTGGCAACTTCTGCATGACCGAGTTATAAAACAGTTAACTAGCGTCTCTTAATCAAATAAACTACATTTGGTCGGAAAACCACAAGCATAAATGGTAGCGGCGAGTGGACTCGAACCACTGACCCCAGGCTTATGAGTCCTGTACTCTAACCAGCTGAGCT
>Ga0187851_10005573_pt1 | contig 10019 bp, 4 predicted proteins | sample June2016WEW_6_10_FD_132997 | JGI IMG/M metagenome (GOLD analysis project Ga0187851, IMG submission 132997) | Peatland microbial communities from SPRUCE experiment site at the Marcell Experimental Forest, Minnesota, USA - June2016WEW_6_10 | ecosystem: Environmental > Terrestrial > Soil > Wetlands... | reverse complement strand
TTGATTGGATGATGAATCCATCATTGAATAAAGAATTATTGATCGTTGTACCGATTTAAAAGTTAAGGTTTGTGAGCATGTTTTGGAATCAGCACTAAATTAGGTATAAAATTTATAATCCTTTTCCCTAAAAAATTTTGAATCTGAAGGATAATTGGATGATATACCCAAACTTAATGATTTCATATCAATTATCCAGTCAGGTTGCATATTAATTCTTAAAATTTTCCATTTGCTACTAGAAGCAATAAGTACCATTTGAGATTGCGTCATCATGAATGGTTTTATACTTTTGTTTTTAATGCTAATCATATTACCCTTTGCCCAAATACCAAATGAAGACTGATGTCCATCATTAGGGTGAATATCGAAGGGAGTACGAATGAAAATATCTACATAACTCGAAGTAATACCATGTATTTTACTGGCACTAATGGAAATATTTTTAACATCACTTAATATAACATATCCATCTTCCCGGTCGTGTGCATCATAACAAAGATAAAAAACATTATCATTATCACGTAAAGAGTACTGATAAATATCTTTATTCTTATATAGGAACCCATCTTCAGGTAATGATGCAGGATTATAATTGCCACCTCCTACATATTTCAACGGTCCATTAGCTTCTATTTCTTTGAATTTAATGCCAGTATTCATACTATAAAATGATGGTTGATCCCATGTGTTATTAGCATTCACTAGTAATGTAGAACCGTTAGGTACATTATTAAATAACCCATTTCGCATGGCATCTTCAATTATTTGACGGGGATACAACCAATTTTGGTTGGAATGCTCGACGACGTTTCTATTATCGATATAATTTATCATACCTGTAGTCATACATGTGATGGCGATAATCACCGTAATCAATACAATAATTTTCTTGCTTTTTATGCGATCATATGTTAAGTATATCAAGGATATAACTATCATTGCCAGTCCAAAATCAGACATATATACTGGTAAATATCCGAATCCTAATATTACCTCAGACTGGTATTTCGGTGATAAAGAAATCATTGCACTTGGCGCTAATAATAATATTAAGCCAGAGATCGCTAGAAATATTAACAAATTTTTTCCGGTTTCAATTTTTCTAGTAGGTTTATCTGTCGAGTATTGCCTATAAAATAATAGAAGCAGTCTACCATATCCTAATACAATTACAGCCAAAATAAATAAATCAGTATCAATAAATTCAAAGATTTGTGTGTTGAATATATGATTGGGATCTGTAATATAATAACTCAATGGAAATGCTGAGAATGTCTGTTTTATCAAAGTGTGGATGCATTGGATAATATCCATATTTGGTGCATATGCCGGGCCTCCAGGTCCGCCAATTATTGCTATCCGATTATGTAACCTTATAATTATCGGTATTAACGCAAGTATTGCTGAGATAAATATGTAAGGAATAATTGAATATATTGCTAATTTTTTATTTCTTCCATAAAAATAAGCTACTAATAAATATAATAATAAGGTACAATAGGAAATCTCATAAGTCAAAACACTTATAATATATATTATATAGCTCGCTATTAAAAGGTCTACCTTATTGTTTTGATAATAATACAATAAAAGTATCAAAGATGTAAAAGTAAAAAATACGATAAGAGGCAGTATAAATTCATATCCGAGTATTGCATCATGATATAACCGGAACTGGAATAATAAGGGCATTATTAATATCCCCAAAATTGCCGCTCCTGATGATCTTGTGTATATTCTGATGAAGTAGCCAAATGTTATAAGATCTAAGGAAATTATGAACAGTGTTAGAAGTTTATATATTAACAAATTGTTCACATACTCAAAAAATATAGGTCCATAAAAATAAGGGATTGGAAAAAAACGCCCAATAAAATTTGCGCAGTATGATATCTGACCATAGGTATAAGAAAATACATTCTGATGTGTTAAGGTGACAACACCTTGAACCAATGAATTAAACGAATCATCATTTGTATATCCGCTTTCTAACATCGGGGAAATAATTAGTAAAGATAAAAAAGTAGACAAAATTACGTGGCTAATAAATAATCTCTCTTTAAAAAAACTGGCATAAATATTATTTAATATCCTTATCATATTAAACTCCTTGAAAAATCTTTTATTAACCTTGATGGTGCTTGTTGGCCCATAATTTTATATACTTTATTATTCTCAGTGTCCTAGATCAGGTAGTGTTTTGATTCCCACTGAATTAGTTTTACTCTCGATACAATTTTTAAAAAACTAAGTGATTGAAGGTTCATTTATCAAAGAAAGCATACTGAACCCAAGCTTATTCAGGGTCATTGCCGAAGCCATGCAAAGTGATGAAGACGAGATCCAATTAAAAAAGTGATCCACCAAGCTTGGAGTACTTGCAGAGTATCTCTCGGCATCAGCATACATTAACGGGGCGTTATCAATCATAGGAGATGTTGTGTCATCCTTAACACAATAATATGAATTTTTTGTCGCTTCGTAATTAACGGTGTTCTTACACTTGGGGTACATAAGAGTGACTTTTTGATCATTCAAGTTAAAACTCCTGAGATAATATGTCTTTTTCAATATTATTTATATGTTTCGTCTGGATATAACTAGTTGTATATGAGGCAACATTATCATATTTAGATAATTATATTAATTTAGTTATGAGTCTTGAATAGCTTACACATATGATATTGGCACTGCTATATGTAGTTCCTGTGACAAAGATGAGCAGTTGAGACTTCAAGCTTTAATATTGGGGTCACGTAATAAAACGAGAAAAACTCATTTCTGGGTATGTTCATGTGCTGGAAAGTGTTTGGAAATTTATGCAGAGTACGCCAATAATAAATGATCTTCACTTAATGCGTAACTCTACTAGAATGATATTCTGAGTCAAGATATTAAAGAAATTGGATCATCGATATTCAATTTATATCGTATTAAATATATTCCACTGCACGAAAATTATGTGACAGAAGAACAATTGAAGTTTGAAAAAACTTTTGAATTAATTTATTGATTATAAACCAGTTTACTACAAAAATGATTCAATGTCTGTATATTATGTTAAATCTCTCCCAATTAAATCATTCCAATTGTTAAGTGATGGATGGCGGGATCTTGAAGATTGGAATGGGTTCCCAACGAGATGAATCTCTTCAAACGCCAGCTCTTCAAACGCCAGCCGTTTTATTTACTCAGATGAGAATTGTAGTGCAATCATACGTTTTAATTCAATGAGTTCTCATCGTGCCAGAACTTTAAATATCTGCAATGAAAACTCATTAGTCTCGGCAGTGGCTGTGCCTCCTGGATTTATTAACTTCGAGATTCCGGTGAAATTGAATAAAGGTGAAAATTTCATCAGATTTAATGTAATGAATGGATCTGAAAGATCATGTGATATTTCAGCATTGAATAAAATTGATTCTCGATACCTAACTGTGGCAATATAAAATATAACAATTAACAAGATCTAATACTTATAAACGAAATTTAAATTAAAGGGAGTTTCAATTAACATCAGAACAATTTAAATCAGACTTAAGCGGTTTAACTGAGAAATCAGCAGCATTAACAACCTACAGTCTAATAAGTGAGTTTAATCAAAACGTTTATTGTGCTTGATAATACACTTCAAGTGCATAAGTCCAAAATTTATGTTGTTAATTTGTGTTTAGATATCTTCAAAAATTTAGTTCAATGAATCTTATGCAGATGGTTTTTATGATAAAACCTATGTATTAATGAAATCAAGAACTCTTGTTTTGTAAGGAAAAATAGCTGGAGAACAGTCATTTTTACAAAATTTTCAGACTCGCTCTTGCGTTTGGAAGTGCGTTGATTAGTGGTGGATTTATTGATCAAATTTGGAAATCGAGTACATTTACCAATTCCAGATAATTTGAATAGTCGTTCTGCTCAAGAGCATAGAAAATTTTTGAAATAAGTAAAAACATTTTTAAATACGGTAGTCAATATGATTTAGAATTTAAGCAGTTGTTGACTAAAAATTTTAAATTCTATAAGCTAAGGAGTAGGGAGTGTATAGAAGTTATTTAAATTATCTCTTTTGGAGACTCGATGCCTTATGAGATCTAAATCTCTCGATAGCTTCCGGGGCATGGCTGCACTCATTGTCATTTTATATACCACTTGGCTCCAGCTCTCCTTACCATGAGTACCACAGACATCCACACCACTATATTAGAAGCTTTTGTAAGATAAACCCCCTTAAACTTCTTTTACAATGGCAATTTTGCAGTATGCGTGTTCTTCGTTCTCAGTGGGTATGTATTAACATACAAACATTTCCAGAAAAATGACACCATTATCCTTGTCAGTGGTGCCGTTGGCAGATACTTCAGATTGCTTGGTCCAATCCTGGCGTCTGTCCTCTTCGCCTACTTTTTGTTATCCTTGGCAAAATATATAATCAACAAGCTGCATTGTTAACGGGATCTCAATGGCTTGGCGGTTTCTATCAGTTTAAGCCCAGCATCGGAAAAGCATTGAGCCAGGCTTTCTACGATATATATCTGATCGACATAAGCAGCAGCATGAGAGCTTACAATGCTGTACTGTGGACGATGAATATAGAATTTGAGGGTAGCCTCCTAGTTTTCACTCTGGCATTGTTCTTCGGCAAACTCAAAAACCGGTATCATTTATATATACTAACTTTGTTTTTACTTTGAACACGTATTACATGGGCTTCGTTCTAGGTCTAATCCTTGCGGACATCTACAATAGTGACAAGAAAAATTTATTTAAAATAAAGAGTGGTTGTGTCTCCATGACGCTACTCTTAGTGAGCTTATTCCTAGGAAGCTATATTCCCATTCCCAGCAATCCAATTTATAATATGATGACACTTAGGATGTTCTCAAACGATACGATCATATACTACTCGGTCGGAGCCTCTCCATTGTTATTAGGGTTGCTTAATGCAAGGGAGCTTCAAGAAATTTTATATCATCGTTTTTTAGTTTTTGTTGGGGAGTTATCTTTTAGTTTATATTTAGTGCACTGTATCATTATTACTAGCTATTCGAGTTGGCTCTTTACAATTAGCTCCTCACATGACGTACTTTTTTGCTTTCATTCTGACCTTCTCGTCTTCGATTGCAGTGATCTTTGCACTCGGGTACCTTTTATCTATCGCATAGTGGACATTCATAGCATAAAACTATCTAGGTTCGTCTATGACAACTTGTTCAATCCAAATAAAGAGCTTCGGAGCTGGAATGAATTATTACGATACATCTTCGGCTGATTGAAGCGAATAAAAGTGAAAAATACAGTAAGCTGTAACACTAAAAGTATGTTTAATTACACTACATGAAGTACGTGAAGATTTTTATTAAAAAAATGATAAAAAGCTATGGCTAAATATGAGTGGGGGATTCCTTGTTTGAATTAACCTATTGAATAACTTTATATTGGAAATTACGTGAAAGATATTATGCAGTAGTGTGCCTAATTTTCTATAAAAATCACTAATGTCAAAAATCCTTATATAAGGAATCCAATATACTCCCAAAGCTGGAAAATATATATTTTTATTGATAAAATTAGCTATTTTTTGGATTTTATATTTTATTTTAATAGGTTTCTTGCCCTTTAAGGGAATTAAAAAGCAACTTTTTGGTTTTCAGTTGTATATATTTTAATAAAAACTAAGTATTTCCCCAATTATACACAGTTTTTTTGTGATAAAATTTATGTATTTTTGCCATTTCAACCGAGATCATAGAAAATTTGTGAATTCAATTTTGAGGGAAATACATAGTTTTTAGTATAATATATGCAACAACTGTCGAATATGTGCAACAACTGCAGATCAAAAAGTCGCTATATTTATGCTATTCGTGTTTTACAAACACCAATAGTGAAAGGATCCATCATTTTCGTACTTTCTACATCTTTAAGATAAGACGTGCGAATAGTTGTCGTTGCTGAGAAATCTTCTGATCTTTAATTTGAGTAATCATGGAACTGAATCCAATAAATATGAACGATTCGATTTTTCGATATAAGAAAGTTCTTCATTTGTTTTTTACCAGGAAAAGAAACAATTTGGAGATCAGTGGATTTTTCAGATTAATCATTCTCTAAAAATAATGGTTGCCTACTTAAAAAGGTAAAATAATGATATAGAATCGTAAAGACGTTTCTCTTTCAAAAATTCTGTGTGAGTAAGATATATAGTGAAGATTTTATTATAGATGTATTTAAAATCAATTGTTTTCCAAAGTATTGGTGTTTACCAACTCATGATAAGCTTTCTCAAAATGTTGATATTTTTGATCAAAACTAATGGATGAGTAAGACAATAACATATTTTGCAGTCATAACCACCTACGAACTGATTTGATATCAAGAGTTAGATATATTACAATACTAAGAAACAGATTGATTAATTTCTCAATGTTAGACTATTATCTTATTATTTTTCGAACTAATAACTTAGGGAAAAGACTGAAGTGCGTGATCAATAAACAAAAGTTGTATTCTATAGCCTTAGTTTCATCAGCCATGATTTTAATGTTGGTAGGTATCATAGGCTCATCGCCATTTGCATATATTACGAACAAGTTGATCAGTACTGTTTGTGTAATTGACACAGCTACAGTGCTTTTCTAAGCTCATTTTTCCTAAATTGCTATCTGGAATGTTATGAGTGCAGTAGATAGTTAAACATCTAAAATGACCCTCTGACTCATTTTGTGAAATCAAAGTCTTGATTTTTGTAATGCTTATTGTAATGCTTATATTCTATCTCTAGAAAAAGTCAACCTGGAATTAAATATTTAAACGATAGAAAGTTCATACTGTGGAAAATCGACAATATCCGTATCCACAATTTTTGAATATTACCGAAACCTTCACCATTGCTTTTTATATCTTGGAGCTCCAATGATCTTCTGATTTATCAGTGTTTGAATCTAATTTAACGTAAAAAATTACTTTAGGGATATTTAATACTAGGCGCTTGATAATATTTCCTGTATGAAGAGGGATAATAACATTGGTTATTCAGGTTTCTCCGGAATAATATTACTCTATTAACCGAAATAGGTTTCTCAAAAATGTCAATTGTTTAATGTAGGAGAACCTCCAAATCTATTTATTTTTAATATTAAAGTCTTAAGATTGATTTTGCGATCAAAAACTTCATCAATGATTTGAAGTTACAGATTTAAGTATTAAATTTTGAATTTTGGGGGAACTCATTATAAAAAATATTTGTTTTAAATAGGATCCATTTTGCATAACTTTTTTATTCAATCAACTATTTTACAGCTTGTTTGGAGTCATTCGATTGATGTATCGTTTCTTCTCATTCCATTCAGTAGCTTCAAATATTTCATTTCTACTTTATTCCAAGTATAATTTTCTTCAATATATTTTCTTCCGTTGTCTCCCATTTTATTCAAAACAGTACTGCTTGAGCATAAGAAATTCAGGCATTCACGAAACTCATCATAGTTCTGATACCAGAGGCCCGCGTTACTTCTTATGCAGTGACCTTTTAAAACATCACATTCCCCGTTTACAAGTACAGCAGTACCACAACCCATTGATTCAAGGGTGACTAAGGATAAACTCTCATAGGGAGAAGGCATGATCAAAAACTGTGCATTTTTTAGAAGAGAGTATTTTTCAGTCTCGGAAACGAAACCAAGGTATTTTATTTTATCATGCTTTGGAACGCCTATAGCATCATAACCTGCCAGAACCAGGGAAGGAATTTCTTGAGATTCCTTTAACAACTTAAGGTAATATTCAAACAACTGGTAACATCCTTTTGAGCCTTCGATTCTGCCAAGATAGAAAATGTAGTTACGATCTTTTAAATTCTTGTATTCCGGGATGACTTCAGGAATTTCGATTCCACATCCAACAATATCAAAAATCTTTTCTTCTTCTTTGAGGCTTGTTTTTGCTTTAATTAAATCTTGTTCCTCAGGAGTGCTGTATATAATACCTTTGACATTCTGGAATATCTCTTTTGTCGTAGATAAGTCGAGAGCTGGGTCATTTTCTGCGAAAGGAGCGATCAGTGCTTTGTCTCCCACTTCCTTAATTCCATAATAACTGGGGTAATACCGAAATGTAAAAAATACAAAAACTTCATATTTATTCTTATTTTTTGAGATGTATTCTACCAGTTCAGGACAGTAAGGCCCCTGTCCATTTATCCATAAAATCTCATCTCTCCGGCTGTGAGCAGAAAAAAAAACTTTTTCCTGAATTTTATTATGTCTATTTATATCACGTTTTTTGGAGGTTGTAAATCTTCGCACCAGGATGCCATTTATCATTTCAGTTCCTTTTTCATACTCATTTTTCCATGTATGGTAATCTTTTGCACATGTAGAGAAAACTTCAATTTCATGATATTTTCTCATATGTTCAGCAATTAATCTTGTTAGATACTCTGCACCTCCAATGATATCTTCACCATATCTTTGGACGATGAATGCAAGCTTCATTGATGCCCCCCTTCTTCAATTTAGTTATAATTACCTGTGCAATTATTTCCCAGGAATACTTTTCTTCAACCAATTTTCTTGCATTTATTCTTAATTTTTGTTGTAGTTCTTCGTTCTCAAGTAATCTAGTTATCTTTGATTGGAACTCTTCGGCAGGACAGATGAGAGAGTGTGCTTCGTTTTCGATGTCTAAACCTCTTGCTCCTATCGCAGTACTGATAACAGGGATTCCTGCACTCATATAGTCTAACATCTTGAGGTTTGTGCCTGATCCGCTGAACATGGGGTTGATGGCAATATCTGCAAGTTTATAAATCTCATATTTTTCATCTTCATCAACAGTTCCAAAGGCTAGAACATTGTTGGGGAGTTTTCCGTATTCATTTAAATAATAATCTTTGACGCTCCCAACCACTAAAAATCGATATTCTACATGTTTCCTGCACAATTCATCCGTGATAAATTTTAAGGCTTCAAGATTTGGAGGGTGCCAACTTCCTATAAAAATAATAGTTATAAGGTCAGATAATCCTGTAAGCTCCTGTTGCTTCTTTTTGTCTTCATTTTTTATATAGTGTATCCTGAGGGTATCGACTCCATTTGGAGCAATTAGAATCTTTTCAGGCTTGGATCCATAAATTTCAATAAGATTTTCTTTGTCTTCCTTCGATGTACAAAGAATTATATCTGATCTCAAAGATGCTTCTTTTTCAATATTATATATCTTATTTATATACTCTGAATTTTTAATGTAATCTTTTTTAAGTAAATATTCGAGATTATGAGCTTCATATATTATTGTTTTATTTCCATTTGTGAACTTATTTAAAGGCCATAAATAAGGATGTGAAAAAATTATGATCTCTGAATCTGCTGCTAATTCTTTTACTTTTTCGACATATTCTTTTGAGCAATCAACGAATTCTATCATAGCAACATCGTAGAGGTTTACACCTATTTTTTTCTCAACCTCCCACTGATACTTTGCATGTTCTACACTCTGAGGTATACAGATTTGCTTCAACCCGTTATCCAAAAAAACAAGATTTTGATATTGCTTATTAATCTCAACAATCGAGCAGATTGTCACATCAAATTCTTTTGCTAGTAGAGTATAGATGTTATATAACCTGTGCTGCCCCCCTCCTCTTGGTGGATAGCATGAATAAGTGGACAACACCAAGATCTTTTTTTTATCGGGTGTACAACTATTATTTTGGCCTAAAATATGAAATGTAAAATTCTTCCACGTTATACCATTTACACGCTCGTATGCAGTGGTACCCATTTTTCGAGCAGTTTCCGGATTTTCAACCAGATAATTTATTTTTTCAGCAATTTTTTGAGGTTCAGGTTCAACAATATAACCTGTTTCTGAATCCGTAACGAATTCGAGAGGCCCACCACTGTCTTTTGTAGTAATAAGAGGCTTTTTGCTCATCATCCCCTCAATCGTGATTAAGCCGTAGTCTTCATCAAAAGGAACAAACAGGACTGCAAGGGAATTTGAATATAATTTTATAA
>Ga0187851_10005569_pt1 | contig 10026 bp, 9 predicted proteins | sample June2016WEW_6_10_FD_132997 | JGI IMG/M metagenome (GOLD analysis project Ga0187851, IMG submission 132997) | Peatland microbial communities from SPRUCE experiment site at the Marcell Experimental Forest, Minnesota, USA - June2016WEW_6_10 | ecosystem: Environmental > Terrestrial > Soil > Wetlands... | reverse complement strand
CGTACTGCGCGATCAGGGAGTGGAGCCGCCGCGGCAGCGGGTCAATATCGTATTCATGGGCATGGGCGAACCTTTTTTGAACTATGACAACTTTATGAAGTCGGTGCGGTTGCTGGTGGAAGGTGTGGGGATTCCGGAGTCGCGGATGACGGTTTCCACCGCCGGCATCGTGCCGCGGATTTACGATTTCGGGCGAGAGCCGGTGCGCCCGAAGCTGGCGATTTCGCTGAACGGCTCGAACGACGCATTGCGCAGCGAGGTGATGCCGCTGAACCGGAAGTGGAACCTGGCGGACCTGATGAAGGCGGCACGGGAGTTTCCGCTGCGGACGCGAGAGAAGATGACGTTCGAGTATGTGCTGATCGCGGGTGTGACCGATGCCCCGGAGCACGCGCGCGAGGTGGTCGAACTAGTGCGAGGGATGCGAGCGAGAATCAATTTGATAGCCCTGAATCCAGGGACGGAGTTGCCGTACCGGACACCGGAAGAGGATCGAGTGGCGGCGTTCCGAAAAATATTGGTGGCGGCCGGAATTCCGGCATTCGTGCGGCGTCCGCGAGGGCGCGACATTTTTGCCGCCTGCGGACAGTTGAAGAGAACAACGGAAGTGGCGCCCGATAGCGAGTCGAAATCAACGTTGTCATCCTGAACGAGGGATATGCTTTCCCCCAGCGCAAAGAGAAAGCGAGTCCTGCGCTTCGCTCAGGATGACAATCCATTCCATACGGAAAACAAACTACGAGCTGCCGTGGGCCGCGGCCCGGCTGGGCACGACGAAAGAGGAACGGCGGGCGGAATCTGTCGCGACACGCAACTCCATTCGAAACGCGGGGTAATCGGGGGTTGAAGGCTGCAGAAGACGTCCACCATGTTCTTCGACAATGCGGCAGCAAGCGCCCAGGGAAAGGGTGGAGGGTTTGTTCGCGCTTTCCGAGTGAAGCAGAGTTGCAAAGGAGAGCGCGGCAGAGGAAGAATCGGCAGGATCAAAACAAGAGAAGTCGACCCAAACCACGTCGCCCTGGCTGTGTGTGCTGACGAAGAGAGTGGAGTTCGATTCGCGATCAAGACGGGCATTGAGCTGCCCGGCAAGGTGCATGCAGACATGCAAAATCTGGTTGGAGTCGGCGAGCACGGGTGGAATCGGGGAGGCGAGTTCGAGGCGCAGGGAAACGGCTCTTGTCTCCAATTGCGGAGCCAAAAGGCGGGCGGCGGTTTGCAATACGGAGTTGATATCGAGGGGAGCAAGCTTGGCTGGAGCCTGATTGGCAAAGGTGAGGAGGCTCGCTACCAGCGTGGTCGTGCGCCGCACCTGTTCGGCGACCTGAGCGGCCTGCAGTTGTTCCTCGGGTGGCAAGGCGGACGCGCCGAGCAGTTCGGAATATCCCAGCATGGCGGTGAGCGGGTTGTTGATCTCGTGCGCGGCGCCGCCGACTAGTTGGCCGAGCGAAGCCAGTTTCTCGGATTGAAGGAGTTTTTCCTGCAAGCTCTTGAGGTCTTCGAACGAGCGTCGCGATCGTTCGAGAAGCCGCGACAGCTCGGCTCGGAGCAGGCGTTGACGAGAGAAAACCACGATGCCCATCACGACCATGGTGACAAGACTCGCGGTGACGCGGAAGGTCCGCACCGAACCGGGAAGGTTGGGGTCCAGTTCGGCGGCCACGGCCGCCCAGAGCAGGCTGAATAAGGCGAGCATGCTGGGTCGGGTGATCCAGATGCCGAGCAGAGGCTGCGACGGTTTGGAATCGGACAAGTCCAGGCGAAGCGCGAGCAAGGGAACTGCGGCCGTCCAAGCGATGGAAACAGTCAAAGGGATGTCATAGATACTGCCGCTGTAATAAAGCTTGTGAGCAATCGCCCAGTTGGCGACATACGAACTGGAGGCATAGAGGGCGCTCGCGCCGAGCAACTGTCCGTAAAGTTTCCGCCAGCCGCCGTGAGTAGTGTAGGCAAGGATGGCCAACGCCCCCAGGAGCATGAGTTTTTCGATCAGATAGGCGAAGTTGAAATTGGCGCTGTAAACCGCTGCGTCGACCTGTACGGTTTGCCACGGGATGACCGCGTAGACATAAACAAAAACCCACCACGTCATCAGAAGCGTAAAGTCGAGAAAGCGAATACGTCCATCGCGCTCGTCGTCCCGCAGATGAGGAAGCACGGCAAGAGCGGCGATCATGGGCACCAGATGCAGAAACAGAACAATGTCGCCCAGGAAGGTGTCGGGCACGTCCTGGCGCTTGAAGACCTCGAAGTAATTCCACATTCCCTGGTACACCAGCCAGAAGAACATGCCCAGGCTCATGAGAATCCAGAACAGCCGGATGTGCGGAGTGGCGCAGCGCGCGCGTGAGATGTTGGGAAGAAAACTGGCGGTGGCGACCAGCAACAGGATGCCTTGGATGAGATCGCTGGCGATGGTGAGGGCCGGTCCTCTTGGCATGAGCACCGACACCGCAGTCTGTGCTAGAACCAGCGCGGTCAGCAAAGCGATCCAGAGTTTGGTGCGTGCGGCCAAGGCAGAGTACTCACCATTATTCTAGATGTGATTTGGGGTGGAGCAGGTTACTGGAGTAACCCGTGGCTGGGTACGTGGAAATCGACGTTCGATGTTCAGCCCCAGTCGAGGTATTCTGATTTCCGGTAGAGAATCAGCTTACTGCCCGGTAGCGGCAGAAACCCAGGGAGCAGTTCTATGAAAGCCGTTCGCATTCATCAGTTCGGTGGACCGGAAGTTCTCACCTACGAAGACGTTCCCGATCCCAAACTACGTAAGGATCAAGTGCTCGTACGCGTGCGTGCCTGCGCTCTGAACCACCTCGACATCTGGGTGCGCAAAGGGCTGCCCGGAGTGAACCTGCCGCATATTCTGGGGACTGACGCTGCCGGTGAGATTGTCGAGGTGGGCGAGTACATCACCGATCTCAAGCCCGGACAGCGGGTTCTGCTCGCGCCCATGTATTTTTGCAACCGCTGCGCGAAGTGCGTTGCGGGATTGCAGAACCAGTGCCGCCAGTTCACCGTGCTGGGCAATGCAGTCGATGGCGGCAACTGTGAACTGATTGCGGTGCCCGCGGTGAATGTAATCCCCATTCCCGACTGGCTCGATTTCAATGAGGCCGCCAGCGTTCCGCTGGTTTTTGTCACCGCCTGGCACATGCTTACGGGACGGGCCGCGATCCGGCCCGGCCAAACCCTGCTGGTGCTGGGCGCGAATTCAGGCGTGGGCGTTGCCGCCATTCAGATTGCGAAGCTGTTTCACGCGCGCGTGATCGCCACCGCGGGCGATGAACGCAAAACGGAGCGGGCGCGGGAACTCGGCGCCGATTTCGTCATCAACCATTATCAGCAGAAGATCTCCGACGAAGTCCGCAAGATCACCAATTTCGAGGGCGTGGATATCGTCATCGAGCACGTCGGGCCCGCCACATGGCAAGAAAGTGTGCGGTCGCTCAAAGCCGGAGGGACGCTCGTCACCTGCGGCGCGACCACGGGGCCGAAAGTCGAACTCGATCTGCGGTTTCTGTTCTCGCGGCAGTTGGCGTTGCTCGGATCGTATATGGGCACGATGAGCGAACTGCACGAGGTGCTTGGGCATGTATTCGCGGGTCGGCTCAAGGCGGTGATCGACCACACGTTTCCTTTGCGGGAAATTCGCACGGCTCACGAGTATATGGAGAAGAGTCAGATGTTCGGCAAGATCGTGCTGAACCCGTAGAAGGTCTCACTGCCGAGACGTGGAGGACGCCGAGAAATGCCGAGATTTGGTTTCCTCCGCGCACTCGGCGTCCTCTGCGGTTAAAATATCCCCATGGCGCAAGAACTCAGTTTTGGCCCCTACGTTGACGTCGAAAACGGCAAGAAAGTAGTCAAAGAACTGGTCTATGGAGACGGCGTGCCCGAAGGCATCGTCATGACCACGCTCGATTCGACCGTTAACTGGATGCGCAAGAATTCCATCTGGCCGATGACGTTCGGCCTCGCCTGCTGCGCCATAGAGATGATGTCGATGGGCGCGTCGCGCTTCGATATCGCGCGCTTCGGAGCCGAAGTGTTCCGGCCGTCGCCGCGGCAGTCCGATTTGATGATTATTGCCGGGCGTGTCTCGAACAAAATGGCTCCCGTGATTCGCCAGCTCTGGGAACAGATGCCGGAACCGAAGTGGGTGATTTCCATGGGCGCGTGCGCGACCTCCGGTGGCGTTTTCAACAATTATGCGCTGGTGCAGAGCGTGAACCAGGTCATCCCCGTGGATGTGTACGTGCCGGGTTGTCCGCCGCGTCCGGAGCAGCTGATTTATGCGATCACGCTGCTGCAGCAAAAAATCATGATTGAACGGGGCACGGTGAAAAAGGCATTGAACCTGGTGCCGGTGGACGAGTAGCCCTTCTCACTGTTTCATTCTGGTTGCCAGCTGCCGCTCTGGCGGCGTCATCTGATTCCAGATCGCGCTCAAATCTTTTTCCAGAATCTGATTGTTCGGGTCCACCCGCAGAGCCATCGCGAACCATAAATAAGATGTCGGCAGATCGCGTGGGGCGCAGTGGCCGGTGGCGTACATGGTACCGAACGCGCTCCGCGCCTTGGCATTGGATTTCGCGGACGCCGCCTTTAAATTCTTGACCGCCTCGTCACAATTCTCAGGGACGCCTCGGCCGTAGAGGTAGGCCTCGCCTCGGCGGAATTCCGCTGTCCCGGCGTCTGCGGCAGCGGGCTCGGGCAATTTCGAAGCCTTGACGGAGGTCGCGCTGGATTCGCGTTTCGCGGAACCCTTGGCCGCGGGTTCTACTCTTGGTTTCACCAACGCCGGCTTCGCCGCGGGCTTCGCCTCGGAACTCGCGGCTTGGTCTAGAGCGTCGTGGCTGGCAGGTGCTTTCTCCGTAGGGCTTTCCGGAACTTGGTTTTGCGGCGCCGGAACTTGCGACGAGCCAGCATCGGGCGCCGGAGTCCCATCCGGTGCGGCTGCGCTGTTTGACGGTTTGTCGTTCCCGGTACTGCTCGGAGAGTTGGTGACGGACGCAGGCACGGCTGATGGCTTTCGGGTGCCTGAATCGCCGAGGTAGCTGTAGGTCCACCAAGCCGCGCCGCCCAACGCGGCCAATAGCGCCACCAGGAGCAGTAGCCGTCTTCCGCCGGTCTTAGGCTGGTCGGCCTCCACAAAAGAACCGAGGCCGGAGAATGCGCCTTCCCGCAGCGCGTCCATGTCAGGTTGATTCGGGCGGGGTTGATTCGATCGAGATTGATTGGAGCCAGTCGGATTGGCGTCCGGCGGATTCAAACCCAGCATCGAAGGACCGCTGATGGGCGGTACCTGTTTGCTCGCGGTCCAGTCGGTGTTGTCAAAGGCGAAAGCTTGCGGCGCTGTTGGCGCGTTTGTGGTCTTGGGCGAAGTGATCTTTGGAACCGCGGTCTTTGCGGCAGTCGCGAGAGAAGCGTCGGGCACTGGCGTTGCGCCCGCAGGTCTCCGAGCTTCGAGCAAGGTGCCGCACATTCCGCAGAAGCGGAAACTGTTCGAGTTGTTCTCGCCGCACTTCGGGCAGATCAAAGATGATCCTTCGGATAGATCTTTGTACAGTCTAACTCTGGTCTAGACGCGCATGGCACTCAGCGCATTGCCGGTCCATATTAGAATGCCCTTTTCCGGTTACCGCTCATGCCGAAGGCCCACACAACCAAGCCTACGCCCGCGAGGCATTTCGAGGCCAGGCTCGAGCGCATGCGATCCCGCCTCAACTGGGTGGTGATCCATCTACCGTTCGATGCCGCCAAAGTCTGGAGGTTGCGAGGCCAGATCAAAGTCAAAGGCGAAATCAATGGCTTCGCGTTCCGCACCTCGCTGTTTCCCACCGGCGATGGCCGGCACTTTTTGCTGGTCAACAAGCGGATGCAGAGGGGAGCGCGGGCCGTCGAAGGAAGCGTCGCCCGTTTCCAGATGGAGTTCGACAGGGAAGAGCGCACGGTTGCCATCCCCGAAGAGATCGGGCGCATTCTCAACCAAGATCGCAGGCTTCATCGTTGGTATGGCGGGCTGAACCACTCCACGCGCGCCGACATTGCGAAATGGATCACCGAACCGAAGGGTGCCGAGGCGCGCGTGCGTCGCGCGGAACAGATTGCCGAACGCCTGATGAACGTGATGGAGGCGGAGCGGGAACTGCCGCCCGTTCTGCAGGTGGCGTTCGCGCGGCATCCTCGCGCCCGCGAAGGTTGGGATGCCATGTCGCCCTCGCGGCGCCGTGGGCATCTGTTTGGCATTTTCTATTATCGAACTCCGGACGCTCAAGGGCGGCGAATCGACAAGATGCTGGAAGACGCTACCGTGCTGGCGGAGAAAATCAGCCACAAGGACCACAAGGGAAAGAGAGACTAACTCTTGGGATTATCGCTTGGCGGTTGTGATTCTCGAAGCGGTTCGTACCGCCAATGCGCGGGCGGGGGTGCCCGCGTCCCACGCGCGTACCTTACTTAGCAGCACTTTTTATCGAACGATGACCAACGTAACTCCGCGCGCAGTCTTTGTCTGCTATACTGCTGTTAACGCTTTTGCTACGGTTTGCTCGTTAAGCGGGGATCCTGTTGGATCCGCTCCACCTCCGCATTTCCTGCCCGCCGTTCGGTTCCAGCGCCAATTTCAATGCGAGCGGCAGTGCGAACTCTCGTCGTGTGTTTGAGAACACAAGCCTGAGAAACTGACAACTAGCCCCTCCAGAAAGAAAACAAACGAATGACCACATTTACAGAACTGCCCTTGTCTGCTGCTTTGCAGCAGAAACTGGCGGCAGCTCAATTCATTACTCTCACCCCTATCCAGGCGCGCGCCATTGCTCCTGCCCTTGAAGGCAAGGACATCATCGGCACGGCGCAGACCGGCACCGGCAAGACTCTCGCGTTTCTGATTCCGATCATTGAAATGCTGCGCGCCGAATCTGCGAAGGCCGACTCGGCCAAGAGCGTCAAGGCTCTGGTTTTGTTGCCGACGCGCGAACTAGCCCAGCAGGTTCACGAGCAGTACGAACAGCTGCGCGGCAAGAACATGCCGAAGGCGGCGCTGGTAATCGGCGGCGTTGCGGAAAAAGCGCAAATTAACAGCCTCCGCTCGGGCTGCGAATTCGTCATCGCTACTCCCGGACGCTTGCAGGATTTCATTACGCGCAAGTTTGCCGACCTGCGACACGTGAAGATACTTGTCCTTGACGAAGCCGACCGCATGCTCGATATGGGCTTTCTTCCGGCCATCCGGCGCATTTTGCAGATTCTGCCGCAGCGCCGGCAGACACTGTGCTACTCCGCCACCATGGAGCAGTCGGTGGCTTCATTGGTGAACGACTATACGCGCGACCCGGTGCGGGTTGCCCTCGGCTCGACCCTGAAGCCCGCCGAGAGCGTGAAACTCGAAGCATATGAAGTGCGGCCATCCGAGAAACTCGATGTGCTGCGGCAGTTGCTGTATGAAGAAAAGGGACAAACGCTGATCTTCACGCGCACCAAGCGGGGCGCCCAGCGCCTGGCCAAGGAACTGGATCGTGATGGCTTCTCGACTGCCTTGATTCATGGCGATCGGACCCAGTCCCAGCGCAACGCCGCGTTGAGCGGATTTCAGGAAGGACGTCATCAGGTGCTGGTTGCGACCGACATCGCGTCGCGTGGCCTGCACTGCGACGACGTGGCCCATGTCATTAACTACGACCTGCCGAAGATGGCGGAAGACTTCATTCATCGCGTCGGGCGCACGGGCCGGGCTGGGTTGCAGGGCCGCGCTTCCACGCTGGTCACGGGGGTCGAGGTTCTTGATCTGCGGAACATCGAGCGCACGTTGAAACTACGCATCGAGCGCAAACAGATGAATGCCGCGGCGAACGATCAGCCAAGGCGGATTATTGCCAACACGCTGGCATCGCGGACGCTGACAAAATTGCCGGGTGAGGTTTTTGTTTAGGGTTTATTGATGGAGTGCCGGGTATTTCCGCCCGGCACTCCATCAGGTTTCAAGATTAGGGTTAGCGGTCGGCTTTATTGCCGTGCGGGGTGGCGAGCTCTAAAGCACTGGGTTCATCGTCCTCAACCCCGATGCCGAACAGTGCGGCCTGTTCTGCGGCGTGTTCACGCATCTGCCGCAACTCTTCGGCCTCATCCAGCACCACGCCGCCCGGTTTCTCGTCTTTCCGCTGGGTCTTGCGCTCGTTCTTGTCCCGTTGTTTCTGCTGGCGCGCTTGCTCTTTTTGACGTTTGGTAAAGGTTGATCGGCCTCGTGGCATAGAAAATCTCCCCGTATTGTATTTTTTATTATGATGGCCGGCTACATAAACCGTCTGTAGGGTTGGCCCAGCTTGTGTCCCTGGAATAAACCGGAGGATGATTCAATCCGACGTTTATTTCGAGTCGTAACCATAGTATAACCTCGACCGAGCCGCGATGCACATCGATCCTTGGCGCGCTGCGGCGGCGGCCCCATCGTCCCCGGCCCCGCTCTGTTTGCCACCCGCAACACCGCCGTGTTACCATCGAATCCGTTACGAATAACGAGAAGAGACAGGAGTGCAACAGGTAAGTGCTAGCCAGAGAGCAAAAGCAAACCGTCGTTGACACGTATCGCACGCACCCGACCGATACCGGCAGTCCCGAAGTCCAGATCGCGCTGTTGAGCGAACGCATTGGTCAGTTGACGGATCATTTCAAAACGCACCTGAAAGACCACGGCTCGCGCCGCGGACTTCTCATGATGGTGAGCCGGCGTCGCAGCCTGCTTGACTACCTTAAGAAGTACGACTCGGAACGGTATAAAACCGTAATTTCCAAGCTCGGCATCCGCAAGTAATAGCGCGACCGGCTCCGTGTGGCGCCGGTTCCAGACTGGTTTTCCAGACTTGGATTTCCAGATCGCGAGAGCCTTATCAAAAGTGCGTTTCCAACCGCGGCCTTGGCCTACGCCTATCCACGCGACCTCCGTATCCGCGCGGCCGGTGCCCTTGCTGCCCATTCAAAAGGATGAACCATGAAACCTGAAGCCACAAAAGTTGCCGTCGAACTCGCAGGCGGGAAACAACTCTCCATTGAAACCGGAAAAATTGCCAAGCAGGCCGGCGGCGCGGCCGTCGTTCGTTTCGGCGAAAACGTTGTGCTGGCCGCCGCGACCTCCAATCCCGAGCCCCGCGAGGGCATCGATTTCTTCCCGCTCACCGTCGACTATCGCGAATACACCTATGCCGGCGGACGTTTCCCCGGCGGCTTTATCAAGCGCGAAGGCCGCATGAGCGAGCGCGAAACTCTCACCTGCCGCCAGATTGACCGGCCGGTCCGTCCCATGTTCGCCGAAGGCTTCAAGTGCGAGACCCAGGTCATCGCATTGGTCCTCTCCGCCGACACCGAGAACGATCCCGATGTTTGTGGCATTAACGCCGCCTCGGCCGCCTTGACCCTGTCCGATATTCCCTTTCTCGGCCCGATCGGCGCCGTGCGCGTCGGCCTCATCGATGGACGCTTCATCGTCAATCCCACCTACACCGAAATGCGGGAAGGCCTACTGAACATCATGGTCGTGGGCAGCGCAGATGCGATCGTCATGATCGAATCGGGCGCGAAAGAAGTGAAAGAAGAGACGGTGGTGGACGCGATCGAGTTCGCCCACGTGGAAATCAAGAAGATCTGCGCCGCGATCAGCGAACTGCGCGAGAAGGTCGGCAAGCCGAAGCGCAAAGTCACGCCGCCCGAGTTCGACGAGGCCTATTTCAAAGGCCTGGAAAAGAAAGTCGGCGCTCGCTTGGCCGACGCTCTCGATACCGCGAAACATCCGAAGGCGGAAAGCTACGAACTGGTGCGCGTGATCGAGAAGGAACTGCTCGCCGCCGTGCCCGAAGACGCCAATGCCGCGGCGGGCAAGGCGAAGGTAAAGAAGTACTACGAAATCCTCCGCGAGCGCATTTTCCGCGACCAGGTGATCGACCACAAGCGCCGCCCCGATGCCCGAGCGTTTGACCAGATCCGCGAGATTTGGATCGAAGCCGGCGTTCTGCCGCGCGCCCACGGCAGTGCCAT
>Ga0187851_10005563_pt1 | contig 10031 bp, 9 predicted proteins | sample June2016WEW_6_10_FD_132997 | JGI IMG/M metagenome (GOLD analysis project Ga0187851, IMG submission 132997) | Peatland microbial communities from SPRUCE experiment site at the Marcell Experimental Forest, Minnesota, USA - June2016WEW_6_10 | ecosystem: Environmental > Terrestrial > Soil > Wetlands... | reverse complement strand
TCGGCTTCCGGCCTGCACCCTCGCTCCAGCTGTCCCGTCCCTCAGGGGCCAAGAAGTCCGTCAACACCAGCATGCTCGAGTTTCTGGCCAAGGGCTCGGGCAGCCCGCTTTCGCACCAAATCGAGCGCTACGCGACGACCCTCCGGGCGTCCGTGGCGGAACTGGAGGAGGCGGTGGCCTCCGCCGACCTGGCCGCCGTCCGTGCAAAGGCGCATGCGATCCTTGGCATGGCAAAGTATGTGGATTCCCAGGCGCTTGCCGACCTGGCAATCGCCGTGACCGCCGCGGCGCAGCGAGGGGACCCGGATGAGCTCGCCAAGCTCGCGCAACAGGTCAGGGACGCCTCCGACCGCCTCATTGAGGAGCTCAATGGGGGCGGACCAGGGACGTAGTGAATCCCTTTTCCTGGGCCCAGCGCTCCATCTCGATCCGGGTCGTCGTCCCGATCCGGTGGCCGATGTTCGCGCGGTGCTTCTCGACCGTGCGGACGCTGAGGTCCAGGCGGTCCGCGATCTCCTTCGACGAGAACCCCTCGGCGACAAGCCGCGCGACCTCGAGCTCCCGGGCCGAGAGCGTCTGGACGGCGTCGACCGAGGTCGTCGGCGGGCCCTCCTTGACCGAGGGCTCGACCTTGGGAAGCTGGGCGGCTGCTGCGGCGCCGGCCGCCTTCGGCGGGACGTGGGCGGCGAAGAACATGCCCCCGGCGATCACCGACTCGATCGCCTGCAGCACGTAGTTGAGCGGCGCGCTCTTGTCCACGAACCCGTGCACGCCCTGCGCTATCAGCCGGGCGGGCAGGTCGCCGTCGGGGTGCCCCGTCAGGACCAGTATCCGCGTGTTCGGGAGCTTCGCGCGGACCTCGCGCACAACCTCGAGCCCGTGCATCCCGGGCAGGTAGAGGTCGACGACGACCAGGCCGGGGGGGTCCTTCAGGCAGTGCTCGAGGCCCGACTTGCCGTCCTTGAATGCACCCGCCACCACCAGGCCCCGCACCCGGCTCAGCGCGGAAGCCAGCATTTGGCGGAATACGACCTCATCGTCGATAATGACAGTACGTATCGGCACTTCGCCGGCAGATTGACCCTCTCGGGAGCGGGGCGCAAGCGCAACTCCGACAAACTGGATTGTCGCCGGGCCCCCGCGCGGGCAGGCTCGGGGCGTGAGCGGCCTTCCCCTCCTCGCGCCCGTCTTCCTCGCCTTCGAGGCCTGGCAGCTGGCCATGGGCGAGCGCTATGTCGGGATCAAGCAGATCGCCCGGGGCGCCGATCCCCGCGAAATGGGCCCAGGCGAAGTGGTTTCGTTCCTCTGGAGCGCGGGCCTGATCGTCTACGCCGCATGGGTCGTGGCGCTTCTGTTGAGCCCGATGTCCCGGGCATACGCCATCGCCCTCGCCGCGGCGACCCTGGCGGGGTACTCGATCCGGCGCAACTGCCCCCTGAAATGGATCCTGGTCGTCATGACGATCGAGGGCTCGGCCAGGATCGGGTTCCTCTTCGCGCTTTCGGTGATAGCGTGGCACCGGGCCTAGGGGCCGGCCAGCCGATGGCCTTCAGGGAATTCGAGCGGCTTTCGCCAAACAGCGCGCCCGCCGCGCACGAGGGCCTCGGCGCCCTCTTCCACCACAGCGGGCTCGGCTTCGGGGAGACGGTCGCCAGGATGCTGGACCCGGGGAGCCGCGTGAGCTACCACTGCCTGATCGACGTCGACGGCGCCCGGTGCACCCTCGTCCCGGACGCGCGGATCGCCTGGCACGCCGGGGCCTCGCGGTTCCTCGGGCGCGACCGGTGCAACGACTTCCTCCTCGGGGTGTCGTTCGCCGGGGACACCTACCTCGCCCCGCTCTCCGGCCCCCAGATCGCCTCGGCCCTGGAATGGCTCGAGCCCCGCTGGGCGCGGCTCGGCTGGGGGATCGACCGCATCGCCGACCACCGCCAGGTCTCGCCCGGGAGGAAGCGGGACCTCAACCCCGCCGAGTGGGACAGGCTGTTCGCGGCGGTGTCGGCGAAATTCGGAGGCGGCGCCGCGCGCCGGCGCGTTTCCGGTTGAAAAGACTGGCCCTTGGCCGCAGAAAGGACCGACCCCCATATCACATGGATTTGCCCAGCGACACACCGAGGCTGCCGAAGTGGATCTTCCTGACCGGGGACGCCTTCCTCCTCCTCGCGGCGTGGTACATCGCCGACCAGTCGGCGCGCCCGATGACGGGGTCCACGCTCGTCGCCATCGCCATCTGCGTCGCCGTCGCGGTCGTGCTGGGCGCCTTCCCCTTCGTGGCCGACTACGCGCGCCGCCAGGACGAGGCCCTCGACAACCGCCAGCGCGCGCTCCAGGCCCTCGCGGCCACGGTCACCTCCGCCTCGGAGCAGGTCTCGATAGCGGCGAGCGGCCTCGACCGCCTCGCGGGCATCGCCCAGGAGAACTTCACCCAGTCCGACCGCGTCGCCCAGCAGATCAAGGAGAAGATGGCCGAGCTCCACACGGTCCTCGCCGCCGCGAAGGAGCACGACGACGATTCCGCGGCGAGGCTGGAGGCGGTGGCGAAGAAGATCGCGAAGGCCGCGACCGACTTCGAGGCGGCCGTGTCCAGGGCGCAGGAGCCCGTCCGCGCGGCGCCCCCGCCCGCGCCGATCCCCCTTGAGGTGCCGCCCGTGCCGGCGAGCCAGATCGTCGAGATCCGGCCAGCCGTGGTGTCCTCGATATCGCCGTTCGTCAGCCCGCCCCCGCCCGTTTCCGCACCCAAGCCGGCTCCCGCGGCGCCCGCCCCTGCACCTGCGCCCAAGCCCGCGCCCGCTCCCGCGCCCAAGCCAGCGCCCGCCGTCCCGGCACCGGTGGCGAAATCCGCTCCGGCGCCCGCCCCCGCCCAAGCGCCTGCGCCGGCGGCCCCGGCCGCGCCCGCGCCGGCCCCGGAGGCGGCCCCGCCGAAGCGGCCGCCGCGCAAGCCCGCCGCCCCGGCCGAGCCGGACCTGGCCCTCGACACGGGCCCGTCCCGCGCGGCGCCGGAGAACGCCGAATCGGCCATCTCGGCCGACGGCGCCACGCGGCTCGTCATCACCGCCTACATAGGGATCGGCAACCGGCTGTTCATCCGCGGCGCCGGCCCGGGGCTGACCTGGGAGAAGGGCGTGCCGCTGACGTTCGTCTCGATCGGGAAGTGGCGCTGGGAGACGGACGACGCCACGGCGCCCGTCAAGTTCAAGCTCTACAAGAACGACGAGATCGAGTGCACGGCGCTGGGCGAGCGCTCGGTCCAGCCGGGCGCGCAGCAGCACCTCACCGCGGACTTCTAGCCGCGGAGGCCTTCCGCGCGACGGGCGGCTTCAGCGCCTCCCGCTTGAGCCGAGCGAGCTCGGGGATCACCACCCTCTGGTAGCAGTCGGGGCACACCGAGTGGCTGATCTCGGTGCCGGTCCTCTCGTTGATGTAGCTCTCGATCTGCTGCCAGTAGTTGCGGTCGTCCCTGATCTTTTTGCAGTACGAGCACATCGGCATCATCTCCTCGAGCCGGTGCACCTTTATCGTGTACGTGAGGATCCGCTCGGCGACGCGAAGCCTCATCCAGAGCTCCGAGAGGTCGATCGGCTTGGTCAGGAAATCGTCCACGCCGGCATCCGCCGCGGCGCGGCGGTTCTGGCCGGATCCCCCCGTGCCGGTCAGCAGGATGAAATACAGGTACTCCTGGCCCTGCTGCGCGCGCAGGCGCCTGCAGAGCTTAAGCCCGTCCAGCTTCGGCATCCGCCAGTCGCTCACCACCACCCGGGGTTTCTCCTTGAGCCAGACCATCCAGGCCTCCTCGCCGTCCTTGGTGTCGATCACCTCGTGCCCGAGCCGTTCGAGCGAGCGGCGCAAGACAGAACGGGACAGATCGTCGTCTTCAACGGCAAGGACCTTCATCGTGATATGTCGCAATGCAAGCCACTCATTGGCCGAATGTAAACAATGCTGATTGCGCCCGCTAGGCCTCCCCTGGGGGGCGGCCGAGCGCCTTCCGGAGCTCCCCGGCGGTGCGCGCTGGCGCCCGGCAGGTGAATTCCTCGCAGACATAGGCCGCCGGGCCGTCCCCCTTGGCGCCGATCCCGGCGAGCCAGGGCAGGCGGGCCGAGAACCAGGCCCGCGCGGCCGGCGAGGCGTCCGGCGCGATCAGCGCCCGGATCGGCCCGAGCCGCTCGTGGACGACCGAGGCCAGGGCGGCGAAGCCCGGCGACCCGGGCGACCCGGTGATGACCACGTGGCGCGGGGCCTCGAGCGCGGGCTCCAGCGCGCACAGGAGCTGGGGCATCGCGTGCGGCGCCTCCTCCCATCTCCCCCGGAAGGCGGCGATCGCGCGACGGCCCCGCTCCCGCAGGCCCTCGTCCCCCGCCAGGGACGAGAGCCTGAGCAGGTTCATGGCGGCCACCGAGGTCGCCGCGGGCTCGGCGCCGTCGTAATCCTCCTTGAGCCGCAGGACGACGTCCGCCGCCCCCGCCGCCGAGTTGAAGTAGCCGCCCCCGGCGGCGTCCCAGAACCGCTCGTCCATCGCCCGCTGCAGCGCGAGCGCGCGGTCGAGCCAGCCGACGTCGAACGTCGCCTCGTAGAGGTCCAGCCAGGCCTGGACGAGGAAGGCGCAGTCCTCCGCGAACCCGGCCGCGGACCCCCTGCCGGCGCGCCACGAGCGCCGCGGGAGGCCGCCGGGCAGGTCGAGGAGCTCGCGCCCGGCGAAGGCGGCGGCGCGTAGCGCCGCCGAAAGGTACTCCCCGCGCCGGTCGAGGAGGGACTCGGCGGGGGCGACCGCGGCCCGGGCGAGCGCCGAGATCATGAGGCCGTTCCAGCCGGCGACGACCTTGTCGTCCAGGTGCGGGCGCGGCCGCGCCGAGCGCGCCTCGAGCAGCCTCGCGAGGCACGACGCGAGCAGGTCGCTCGCCGCCTGGGGATCGAGGCCGCGCCGCCTCGCCGTCTCGCCAAGCGGGCGCGCCTGGGCAAGGATGTTCTTGCCCGAGAACATCCCGTGGGGATCGCGCTCGCGGGGGACGTTTCCCTCCGGCCTCATCCCGAAGTGTTCGGCCGCGAGATCCGCGTCCCGGCCGAGCACGAGCTCGACCTCGGCCATCCCCCACACGTAGAACGCGCCCTCGGCCGGCCCGGTGCCGTCGTGCGCCTGCGAGTCCGCGTCCTCGGCCGAGTAGAACCCGCCCTCCGGCCCCGTCATGTCGCGCAGCACGTACTCGACGATGTCGGGCGAGCCAGGCGTGGCGCTCGTCGCCGGTCGCCTGCCAGGCCTCCAGCGCGCAGGACGCAAGCTGCGCCTGGTCGTAGAGCATCTTCTCGAAGTGGGGCACGAACCACTCGTCGTCCACCGAGTAGCGGTGGAACCCTCCGCCGACATGGTCGTGGATCCCCCCCCGGGCCATCGCGCCCAGGGTGCGCCCGACCATCCCGGCCGCCTCTCCCCCGGCCTCGCTCCCGGGGCCCTGGAGCGCCGCGCAACGCAGCAGGAAGGCGAGGCCCGCCGGCCTGGGGAACTTGGGCGCGCCACCGAAGCCCCCGTGGCGGGGATCGAAGCTCGAGGCGAAGTGCTGGTAGGCCTTCTCGAAGGCGGCGCCCGCCGCCTCGGCGAGGGGCGCGGGGGCGCCGGCCCCGGGCGCCGCCCCCTCCGACGCGCGGGCCCGGAGCGAGTCCACGACGCGCTCGGCCTCGCCGACGAGCCCGGCCCGGTCCTCCCTCCATCCCCGCGCGATGGCCCTGAGGATCGTCGGGAACCCGGCGCGCCCCCCGCCGTCCCTGGGCGCGAAGTACGTTCCCGCGTAGAAGGGCTTGAGTTCGGGCGTCAGCCAGACGCTGAGCGGCCAGCCCCCCTGCCCGGTGAGCGCCTGGACGTACGCCATGTACACCCGGTCCACGTCCGGCCGCTCCTCCCTGTCGAGCTTGATGCACACGAAGTTCTCGTTCAGGAGCCCCGCGATCGCCTCGTCCTCGAACGACTCGTGGGCCATCACGTGGCACCAGTGGCAGGTCGAGTATCCTATCGAGAGGAAGATGGGGCGGTCGGCAGAGCGCGCGGCCTCGAAGGCCTCATCGCCCCACGGGAACCAGTCCACGGGATTGCCCGCGTGCTGCAGGAGGTACGGCGACGTCGCATTCGCGAGCCGGTTCGGCATCTTTACTCGCCGAGCACCCAGGCAAATACGAGCGGGGCCACGATCGTGGCGTCGGATTCGATGATGAACTTCGGCGTGGCCGCGCCCAGCTTGCCCCAGGTGATCTTTTCGTTCGGCACCGCGCCCGAGTAGCTCCCGTAGCTCGTGGTCGAGTCGCTGACCTGGCAGAAGTAGCCCCAGAGCGGGATGTTCCTCCTGCCGAGGTCCTGGTGGAGCATCGGCACGACGCAGATCGGGAAGTCGCCCGCGATCCCCCCTCCGATCTGGAAGAACCCCACCGAGCCCTCGCCGGTGGCGAGCTTCGACGCCGTCCGCGTGTACCACCGGGCGAGCTCGACCATGTACTCGATCCCCGTGCGCACCGTGTGGGCGTTCTTCACGACGCCCGTTATCAGGTGCGCCGCGAACATGTTGCCCAGGGTCGCGTCCTCCCACCCCGGCACGAAGACCGGCAGGTTCTTCTCGCAGGCCGCCAGGAGCCACGAGTCCCGGCGGTCGATCTGGAACGACCTGCCGAGCTTGCCGCCCCTGAGCAGCTTGTACATGAACTCGTGCGGGAAATGGCGCCCGCCCGCCTGGTCGGCGGCCACCCACTCCTCGAGGACGGCCTCCTCGATCCGGCGCATGGCCTCCTTCTCCGGGATGCAGGTGTCGGTGACCCGGTTCATGTGCCGCTTGAGGAGCGCCTGCTCGTCCCCCTCTGTGAGGTTCCGGTAGCCCGGGACGCGCTCGTAGAAGTCGTGGGCGACCAGGTTGAACACGTCCTCCTCGAGGTTGGCCCCCGTGCAGACGACCGCGTGGATCTTGTCGCGGCGGATCATCTCGGCGAGCGATATGCCGAGCTCGGCCGTGGACATGGCCCCCGCGAGCGTGACGAGCATCTTGCCTCCGGCCTTGAGGTGGGCCTCGTAGGCCTTCGCCGCGTCCAGGAGCGCCGCCGAGTTGAAGTGCCTGTAGTGGCGCGCGATGAACTTGGAAACCGGGCCCTTCCTGCGGGCGAGCGCCGCGTTGACCGCCTCGGGAAGACGTTTACGGGATTCCGCGCTCATGGGGCCAAATCCTGCACCCTGTCGAAACGCGTTGCCACCCTAAACCGGCGCGATTGACGAGGCCGCCGGCCGGGTGTCCTCTAGCCGCCTTCATGCTCACGCTCGCAGGCGTCTCCAAGTCGCACGGGCCCCGGACACTGTTCGGGGACGTCTCGCTCTTCATCGGGCGGGAGGACCGCTTCGGGCTGGTCGGCCCGAACGGCGCGGGCAAGACCACCCTCCTGAACGTCATCGCAGGCAAGGAGCAGGCGGACACGGGCGAGATCACCTGGGAGAGGGGCGCGAGCTTCGGGTACCTGCCCCAGGAGACGGCGCCCGCCGGCGACGATACCGTCCTCGACCTGGCGACCGCCGTCACCCCCGAGTTCGCCGAGCTGCGCGACCGGCTGCGGGCCGCGGACGCGGGCGGCTCGACGGCGTGCATGCAGGCGGAGTTCGACGACCGCCACCGCTTCGAGGAGCTCGGCGGATACGCGGTCGAGACCAAGGCGAGGATCGTCCTCACGGGCCTCGGCTTCAGGCCGGCGGACTTCAACCGGCCGGCGAGGACCTTCTCGGGCGGCTGGGTCATGCGCGCGCACCTTGCGCGGCTCCTGGTCCGCGAGCCCGCGCTCCTCCTGCTCGACGAGCCGACGAACCACCTCGACCTGGAGGTCCTCCTCTGGTTCCAGGACTACCTCACGCGCTACCCCGGCGGGCTCGTCATCATCTCCCACGACCGGGCGTTCCTGAACGCGCTCTGCACGGGGATCCTCGAGATCCGCGACCAGGCGCTCCAGCGGTGGACCGGCAACTACGACGACTTCGTGCGCCAGCGGGAGGCCCACGTGGAGCAGCAGCTCTCGCTCCACAAGAACCAGCAGCGCGAGATCGCCCACCTGCAGCGGTTCGTCGACCGCTTCGGGGCGAAGGCCTCGCTCGCCTCCCGCGCCAAGTCGAAGGAGAAGCAGATCGAGAGGCTGAAGGAGGCCGCGATCGAGGCGCCCGAGGACGACGTCCGGCGCATCTCGTTCAGGTTCCCCCAGCCCCCTCGGTCGGGGCTCAGGGTCGTGACGCTCAAGGGCGTGCGCCAGGCGTACGGCGACAACGTGGTCTACCGGGACCTGAGCTTCCACGCCGAGCGCGGGCAGCGCCTCGTCCTCGTCGGCCCGAACGGCGCGGGCAAGTCCACCCTGCTTAAGGTCCTCGCCGGCGCGATCCCCATCCAGGCGGGCACGCGCGAGCTCGGCGGAAACGTGACCGCGGGATACTTCGCGCAGAACCGCCTCGACAACCTCGACGCCCGGCGGACGGTGCTCGAGGAGGCCCTGGAGATGCGCGCCAGGAACCCGGACGTGACGGAGCGCCTCGCCCGGACGGTGCTGGGCGGCTTCCTGTTCCGAAAGGACGACGTGTTCAAGAGGGTCGCCGTCCTTTCGGGCGGCGAGAAGTCGAGGCTCGCCCTCGCGCGGCTCCTGCTCGCGCCGCCGAACCTGCTCCTGATGGACGAGCCGACGACCCACCTGGACATCGCGAGCATCGACGCGCTCGTGAAGGCGCTGCGCCAGTACGAGGGGACGCTCATCTTCATCAGCCACGACGTCCACTTCATCCGCAGCGTCGCCAAGGGCGTCCTGCACGTCGCCGCGGGGCGCCTCACCCCTTACGCGGGCGACTACGACTACTATCTCGAGAAATCACGGGCCACGGGCGCCCGGGAGGCGCTGACCGCGCGGCTGTCGGACGCGCGCCCCCGCCACGGGGAGCCCGCAGCCCCCGCGCCGGCGCCCGCCGCGCCCCGGGGCGGGCCCAAGACGAAGGGCCAGAAGCGCGCGGAGGCCGAGAGGCGCGCCGCCAGGTCGGCGCCGCTGCGCGCGATGAGGGACCACGTGTCGAGCCTGGAGCTGGCGGTCACGGGGCTCGAGGCGAGGCAGTCCGAGATCACGGCTGCGCTCGAGGACCCCGCGACCTACGCCCACCCCGGCAAGGCGCAGGCCCTTAACCGCGAGCTCGGCGCCGTCGTCGACCAGCTGCGGGCGGCCTCCGCGGAGTGGGAGCGCCTGGCGTCGGATCTCGAGGCGATGGAGAGGGGCCCCGGGGGCGCGGCCCCGCCCTAGCCGATGATCTCGCCGACGCGCGGCGGCTGCGAGACGGGGCCCGGGCCGACGACGATCGCCCGGGCGAGGATCGCGTGGGCGTCGGCGAGGCGGTCCCTGTCGGAGGCGTGGACGAAGCAGAGAGGCTCGCCCTTGCCGACGCGCTGGCCGACCTTCGCCAGGCCGGAGACCCCCACCGCGGGGTCGATCGCGTCCTCGGCCCTCGCCCGGCCCGCCCCGAGCCCCTGCGCGGCCAGCGCGACGCCGAGGGCGTCGACGCCGCGGACCCAGCCGTCCGATGGGCTCGGAAGCGGGACCTTGCCCGGGCACGCCGGCAGGAGGGAGGGATCGTCGGCGACCCGGGGGTCGCCTCCCTGGGCCGCGACAAGCTCGCGGAACTTCGAGAGCGCGGAGCCCGAGGAGATGCTCCGCTCGAGCTGGACCCGCGCCGCCGCGGCGTCGGCAGCCGTACCGGCGAGGACGAGCATCTGCTCGCCGAGCGCGTAGGTGACCTCCATCAGGTCGGCGGGGCCCGATCCCCGCAGGCACTCGACGGACTCGGCGACCTCGAGCGCGTTTCCGACGGCGTGGCCGAGCGGCTCGTCCATGGCGGTCATCACCGCCCGGGTCGGCTTGCCCATCGCCTTAGCCACGGACGTGAGCGCGACGGCGAGCTCCCTCGCGCGGGCCTTCTCCTTCATGAACGCCCCGCTCCCGAACTTGACGTCGAGGACGAGGGCGTCGATCCCCTCCGCGAGCTTCTTGCTGAGGATGCT
>Ga0187851_10005562_pt1 | contig 10032 bp, 8 predicted proteins | sample June2016WEW_6_10_FD_132997 | JGI IMG/M metagenome (GOLD analysis project Ga0187851, IMG submission 132997) | Peatland microbial communities from SPRUCE experiment site at the Marcell Experimental Forest, Minnesota, USA - June2016WEW_6_10 | ecosystem: Environmental > Terrestrial > Soil > Wetlands... | reverse complement strand
TAACCATAGTTCAAAACAAACTTAACAACCGGCCACGGAAAAGGTACAATTACCGCACGCCAGTCGAGCAACGGGCTTACCTACTCAATTTACAGATTGTTGCACTTCGGGATTAAATGCGGGTCTAGTATACCCCTGACTTGTTCAATTGTCTCATTACAAACGCCTCCGTAGTGCGGTTGAGTAAGCAAACCGCAAACAAAGCCGCCAACATCTGATATCTGTTGGCGAGGGAGAAGCCGTGATTGTTGGGCCTCAATATATGCGGGCCTAATCGGTTCTGTCGCCTCATAACTGGCTAGCTCGACTAAGTCATTAAAAACTTCTAGCCTTCTTGCCGAATCGGCATTGCAGTCAAAAAATAAATCTATTCGCCAGTCTGTTATAGACGACCCGTGCCTTATAACGAAATCCAATAAAAATTTTCCGATGCCTTTTTTGCTTTCGGGATCCACACTAATGCTACTCAACAACAGGCCCCGCTCTTCCGGCGATAACGATACTCCCTCATCAGCATTGCCATCTACATCGAAACCAATGGCTTTTTCTGGTATACAACGAGCCGCAGCAAAGACCACTGTCTTAAAAATGTCTTCGGGCTTACTAGGCAATGGCGGGCCAGAATAGGTACCGTGGTACATATCGTGATGAACCTCAAAATCTACCAGCTGGGTACGACAGTTTAACAATGCTCGGCTTCCGGCGGTACGACCGATTTTAGAGACACGAGCCCTATCATGAAAGGCATGGTGTATATCTCTTGCTCTTTGTTGATGAACTAATTCTTGACTGTACACTGGGGCCGGCCAACCCAAGCCAAATACAAGTGGTAATGGAATACCCGTTAATGGGTCTACTGGTGTTTCGCGATGTCCTGACATATTTGCTATGTTTTATTGTGGTCAAAAAGAAAATCCCTATCACATGACAGGGATTTGCAGGCACTGTTGGTGTTGAACGTTATTTTTGGGGCGGAGCTGTCGTCAAGAAGGCCCATTGACCATCTAAATTGACTACTTGTTCCCCTCACGCTCTCTACTTTTACATTTAGGTTTTACACATTTAGGATAAACAATCCTGGCAACGTCAGCAAGGATATTATCTATGTATAATAGACAACACGTTTTTGATTTATAGTTACTGCAAATCGGATGATTCGTCTGGCTCGTCAGCGACATTATTGTTGCCGAAGACCGCATCCAAACTGTTCACTAATACTTCACGGGGCCTCGAACCATCGGCGGGGCCGACGATGCCCTGCTCTTCCATAGCTTCGATTAGGCGAGCGGCGCGGCCATAGCCGATCCGCAACCGGCGCTGCAACAAACTCGTACTAGCCTTGTGGCCTTCTATGACACAGCGGACAGCGTCTTTAAACATGTCGTCATCGGCGTCATTGGCTCCGTAGTCAGCCACAATGCTGCCCTTGCCGTTAAGCATCACCGGCTGGCTAATAACCTCTTCGTTATACTGTGGCGGGCGTTGCATCCGGATAAAATCGGTCACGCGAGCTGTCTCGTCTTCACCTATAAAGGCACCCTGAACACGTTTTGGCCGCGACATCTCGGCCGTTAACAGCAACATATCGCCCTGACCGAGCAATTTTTCGGCACCAATTTGATCAATAATTGTCCGCGAATCAACTTGTGAAGCCGTCGTAAAGGCGACTCGAGCCGGAAAGTTAGCTTTGATTAGCCCAGTAATAACATCGACGCTTGGGCGCTGAGTCGCCAAAACCAAGTGAATACCAACCGCCCTAGCCTTTTGGGCAATCCGAACAATCAGTGATTCCACGTCACGCGAAGCCAGCATCATCAAATCTGCTAACTCATCAATCACAATCACGATATAGGGCATGCCCTCTTCTTTTTTAATAGCATTGTATTCACCGATATTACGTTTACCGACCTCCACTAAAGCTCGGTAACGACGCTCCATTTCGACCGTCGCCCACTTCAGGGCGCTGATACACTTTTCTGGTTCGGTGATAACCGGCGCTAAAAGATGAGGGATATCATCGTAAGGTTTAAGCTCAACTTGCTTTGGGTCAACCAGGATCAACTTTAAGTCCGACGGCGAATTACGATATAACAGGCTGGTGAGAATGGTATTAATCATGACTGACTTACCGGAGCCAGTCTGGCCAGCGACAAGTATGTGCGGCATGGTGTCAAGATTAGCTACGACCGGGACCCCAGCAATATCTTTGCCGATAGCTATACCAAGCGGGCTGGATAGGGTTTGCCACTCGTGCGATAGAAAGATTGAGCCCAAGCGTACCGTAGCTGATTTCAAATTCGGCACCTCGACGCCAACCGCTCGCTTGCCGGGAATTGGTGCTTCAATCCGAATTGATTGGGCAGCCAGATCAAGTGCTAGGTTATTATCCAAGGCTGTGATTCGTCCTAGCTTGATACCGGAGGGCGGTTTTAAGGTGTACTGCGTCAACCTGGGGCCGACATTGGCCCCTTCCATCTCGACCTCAATATTAAAATTCGACAATGTGTCACGGATAATGGCCGCATTGGCACTGACATTGCCGGCATCAGCTTTATCTTGTGCTTCACTCAATAGGTTAACGCCCGGGTAACGCCAGTCCGGATCGCTAGTTGTGGTGAGCGCTTCCTGCTGAATATTGGGCAACAGTCGCTGGGTTGTATCTTTGAGATTAGCGGCCCTCATGGCTTCATGATGAACAATCGGTACGCCTTCATTTAATTTAAAGCTGCCGTTTTCGGCCCTAGCTTTGAGTGACGCCAAATCGTCTGCTTCGCCTTCACTGGATTGGGGACGGAAAACACTGAATAAACGAGCTAGAACTTTTGGTGAGATGCCAAACGCAAAAAAGATAGCTAAAATAGTTAGGATAAAGAACAGCAGGACGGCCGGGACTTTATCGAGCACACTGAGCACGCCGGAGCCGAGAATTTTACCGATCACACCACCGTGTCCGCCTTGCCAAATGCCGACACTGTTTTTGCTGACAAAACTAACGTATAGCCAGGCCGCCGAAAATAGTAAGATGCAGGCCATGCCGCCGAATTTAGCCGCCGACACACGGTGATCTTCGCTCCTTAGTTTTACGACGCCCCAATAAACCAGCGCCAGGGGCACTAGGTAGGCCGTCCAGCCAAAGACAGCATAAGCAGCGTGGAATAAGTCAACCGGTAACGGTCCGCCGGTGCCAAAACCACCAAGCAAGAAGAATAATGCCAACAGACAAAGTAAGGCGGCTATTGCGAAAGCCCAAAACGGCGATCTTTCGCCGGATTCCTTGAGCGTTGACTGTTTTTTCTTGGTTCGTCCTTTATGTTTTGTGGCCATAACTGCCTCGATTATACCCTTGTTACTTCTTATGGTCTAGGTTGCTTACATTGTGCTGCTGCAGGCAATAATAAGCTGAACATATATTACGTATTATAGCAAAAATTACATCACTTGTCAAAAAGCTTATGACAGTGCCACTAGTCTAATCAGACTCACTAAATTTATCTAATCAACTCTTGGATCTTGGGTTAGTAAGCGGGCTCGCATCTCACTGAAGCGTCGTTCCTGCTCAGCCACGATTTCCTCGCCAGTTTTAGGTGTACTGGTGGTCGAGACTGGGCTAGTGCTAGCCTCAGCTTTTGAAACGGCACCAATTACATTGACTACAGGTATGACAATTGGGCTGCGCTGGGTCTGGTCAAACAAATAATGAGTGACATGATCTTTGAGCTCGGCTTTGAAACGGTCAAGATCGACTCGTTTAAAGCGTTGCTGGGTGGCCCGGCGGAGTTCAATCCTTAGGCCGTTCATGATTTCCTCATTGTCGCGCATGTAAATGAAGCCGCGGCTAATGATGTCTGGACTGGTCAAAAGATTACCGGACTTTTTGTCAACCGTCAGAACAACCGCCACCAAACCTTCTTCGCTCAGTAGAACGCGGTCTTTGACAACCACGTTGGAGACAATCGCACCGGTTTCGTCGACTAGAATCGTACCGTGAGGCACTTCACCGATTATCTCCATTTTATCGGGCGTTAAAGCTACCACCTGGCCATTGTCGACATTCAGACAATTGGCTCGTGGCACTCCTCGCCTAACAGCTTCTTCTATATGGTATTTCTTGGAACGAAAAGCGCCGTAGATTGGTAAGAAAAACTTCGGCTTAATCATCTCGATCATGTCACCGTACTCTTCGAGGCTAGCGTGCCCGGAAACATGCAGCGGACCGCATGTATCAAGTTCATGAGTCGTATGACGAAAGACATGAACGCCTTTTCTCATCAGTTCGTCGACCATTTCGCCGATTAATCGATCGTTGCCGCTTTCCGGAATCGGTGTGCTCGATAAGATGACCGAGTCTTGTTCTTTAAGCTTGATGTATTTGTGATCGCCCGAAGACATCCGTTGTAAAGCGGAACTTGGTTCACCCTGGGAACCGGTGCAGACCACCACGACCTCTTCATCGCGCATGTTAGGAACATTGGCAATCGGTACAAACGTACCTTTGGGTATGCGAATCATGCCCAGCTTCACTGCTACCTCGAGTGTGCCCATCATGCTACGGCCATCCATAGCAATTTTACGGCCGTGGTGAGTAGCGGCATTAACAATCATTTGTATCCGATTAATATTGGTCGAGAAAACGGCTATAAAAACGCGGCCCGGTGACCGGCTGATTAAATCTATGAAGGTTGGCTCGATAGTGCTCTCCGATGGTGTCCGGCCAGGCCTTTCACACGTCGTGCTATCCGACATTAGTAGCAGCACACCTTCTTGACCGATCTGTTTGAGGCGGTCGGTGTCACTGCGTTCATGATCCAACGGATTCGGATCAAGCCGAAAATCGCCGGTATTAATGATCCGGCCGACCGGCGTATCAAGAATGATTGAGGTACTCCCAGGTATCGAATGAGTAATCCGGACCAGCTCTACAAAGAATGGCCCGATCTTAAGTTTCTCGTGCGTTTCCTCATTCATAATCACTGTTTGTAACTTGAAACCTTCGGGCAGTGGCATGCTGACACCTTCGAAGATTTTTTCAATCATACCGATCGTAAAGCGGGAACCGTAAATCGGAGCCGGAAAACGAGGCACGATGTGCGGCAAACCACCGATGTGGTCAAGATGACCATGGGTGATAACATAGGCTCGCAATTTATGTCGGATTTGTTCTAGGTAGGTGGTATCGGCAATGCCGTAATTAATGCCCGGCAAATCGACACTCAGGTCATTGCCGCAATCGGTTATGATGGCATCGTCCATGTATTCGATTAGAATCATGTTTTTTGAGCCACCATCATCCATACCGCCTAGACCGATGATATGTAGTCTCGGCTGGTCGTCGATAAAGTTAGCCCGCCGTTGTTCCTCGGGCGGTTGCGAAGAGGCTGCCGTGTATTGGTCAGCAATGCGCTGGGCGTCCATTTGAGAACGTTTTTGAGCTCTGACGGCTTGGCCCCGGGAGGTATTCAGTCTCTGCCCGGCCGGTGGTCGCTGGTTGCGTGATGCCTCCGACGGTGCGTGGTTACGGTTGTGCCGTAACGGTTGATTTTGGTTATTGTTGTTATTAGGATTCATTATTTCTCCTTAGTGAATATTCGTATTAAAAATGTTATGCGGCACTGGCAATCTGCTTAAGAACCTGCGGGATCTTAGCGAAATCATCAATCAGTGTCTGACGTAAACCGCCGTTATAAAGTGCTGCCGCTGGGTGAAAGAGTGGCAGTATGACCACCGGCAGACTACTGTCTTTCGGGGCCGGGATTTTCTTCTTACCTGAAGCTGCCGACTCAACCAATGGGCTGAGACCAATGTGTATTCGCTTCGGTTGGCCGTGACACTGGCTGATCCGCAATTCCGGTAAAAAGCAGCTTAAACTGTGGTTGCCCAGAGCCACGACAATTTTAGGTTGGATAATATCTATCTGAGCCTGTAGATATGGCATAAAGACTCGTTTTTCATCGGGCAGCGGATCACGGTTATTGGGTGGTCGATACTTGACGATATTCGTGATATAAACGTTCTCCCGCTTCAGATTGATCATCGCCAGCATTTCATCCAAGAAGTGCCCAGCGGCGCCGACGAACGGCTTGCCCTGTTCATCTTCGTTCTTGCCCGGTGCCTCACCAACAAACATGATGTCTGAATCGGGATCGCCGACACCGAACACTAGTTGGGTAGCTGTTTTGGCCAGCTCGGGGCAGACTTGGTCTTTCAGAATTTTGGCTCGCAGATCGTCAAGCTGCTGTTGCTTTGTGGCCATGAATTGCCTTCCAGATGAACCTTAAAAAATTTCGAAAAACGCCGACCACTGCTAAGATGGCCAGAGCGTACCACCCTAAGCCACCTCGGTCGATTGCTAAAGAAGCTAAGCCGTAGGCTAGTGCCAATTCAACGACCCCGAAAACAAACAGTCCAGACAGAGTCTGATGCCATCTCGCGATTGGCTGCAGAATTGAGGAGTAGTTCATACGGCTGCTCCTGGTAGGTAGTTGATCTTGTCGGGAGTGGTGTCGGCAAAGTTTTGTGCTTGACGGAAATTCATCTTATTTCTTATTACTTAATTCTCGCTGAGCGGCTTTCATGCTTAAGACTAAACGGCCTCGGTCATCGATGGCCAGAAGTTTAACGGCCACATGATCGCCTTCTTTAACGACATCGCTCGGCTTATCGACTCGCTCTTCCTTCATTTCACTAACATGAACCAGGCCTTCTTTACCGGGCGAAATTTCTACAAAGGCACCGAAATCAAGCACACTGACCACTCGGCAGTTCGAATAAATCTTACCGACTTCCGGGTCATCCGTAATGTTTTTAATAATCTGGATGGCACTGTCGATCGACTTCTTATCAGGGCTGGAAATTAGGACTGTACCGTCATCTTCAATATCAATTTCGGCACCTGTTTCGGCGATGATTTTATTAATCGTTTCGCCGCCCTTACCAATAACTTCACGAATCTTCTCCGGGTTGATGTGAATTGATTCCACGCGGGGAGCATATGGGCTAAGACTGTCACGCGACTTTTCAAGCGTCGTCAGCATGTGCTTTAAGATAAAGGCGCGGCCTTCCTTAGCTTGCAAGAGAGTCTTTTTGAGGGTACTGACCGGTAAACCATGGACCTTCATGTCCATCTGCAAGGCGGTGATGCCCTTGGCCGTACCAGCCACCTTAAAGTCCATATCGCCGGCAAAATCTTCGGCGTCGGCTAGATCGCTCATGATGAAGGTTTTGTCACCTTCCAAAATGAGACCCATGGCAATACCGCTAACCGGTGCTGTCAGAGGTACCCCAGCATCCATCAAAGCCAGACAGCTGGAACAAGTGGCTGCCATACTGGTCGAACCATTTTGGCTCATAATTTCCGTTACTGAACGAATCGTATAAGGGAAGACTGCGGCATCCGGGATGACCGGCAATAATGCCCTCTCAGCTAAGTAGCCATGCCCAATTTCGCGGCGGCCCGGGCTGCCCATGCGGCGGATTTCGCCGACCGTATAACCTGGAGCATTGTAGTGGTGTAGATAACGGCGTTCGCCGTTACGCTCCATGGTATCAATTAGTTGGGCGTACGACGGTGGTGCTAAAGTGACGACGTTTAGAGCTTGCGTTAAACCTCGAGTAAAGAGGCTTGAGCCGTGGGCTCTCGGTAAAATACCGACCTCACTGGAAAGTGGTCGAATATCGGTCAAAGCCCGTCCGTCTGGGCGAGCACCGTCCTCGACGATGCCCTTTCTAACGTCCTTGTAAATAGCCAGAGTAAAAGCCTCATCATATTGCGGTTTAACGGCCGCAAAGTCTGCACCGAATTCAGTTTCAAAATGAGCATGCATGGTGGCTCGCAACTCTTTGACCAAGTCATTGCGCTCTGGATAGGGAACGCGTAAGCCAACACCTAAACGGCCAGCTAGCCAGGTTTCAACTCTTTGGATACTGTCACTGTCAGGTAGATCAAGTTCGTAGATCTGCTTAGTTACGCCGACCTTTTTAACAAGTTCTTGCTGGATGGCGATAGCTGGTTGCATAGCTTTAAAGGCATACTCCAGGGCTTCAACAATTTGGTCTTCGCTGACTTGCTGAGCGCCAGCTTCGACCATGGTGATGGCGTGTTCTGTACCAGCAACAACAAGATCAAGCGGTCCAGTGGCCAGCTCGTCGGCTGACAAGAAGGCGGTTGGTTTGCCATCCTTAAGACCGACCCGAAGGCCGGCAATTGGACCGTCAAATGGAGCGCCAGTTAGCATCATAGCGGCACTCAGGGCAATCATAGCAATCACATCGGGACGGAAAGACGGATCGTGGCTCAAGACTGTCGCTACGGCCTGAACTTCGTGCCGATAACCCTTCGGCCAGAGCGGGCGAATTGGTCGGTCAATGATCCGCCCAATTAAAACCGCCTCGTCAGATGGACGACCTTCGCGTTTAATAAATCGGCTGCCACTAATTTTGCCGGCAGCATAAAATCGTTCTTCATAGTCGATACTAAGTGGAAAATAATCTGAACCACTGACTGGATTTTCGCTAAGCATGACGGTACCGAGTACGACGGTGTCGCCGTAGCGAGCCAAAACGGCGGCCGAAGTCCGGAAGCCCAGCCGGCCGACTTCCAGCGTCAACGGACGGCCGCAAAGCTCGGCTTTAACACTAATAATATCTTTACCTAAGGGATTAATTGTCTGACCCATGAAAATATTTATGACCTTTCTACTTCATGATAATGTTGGTTTCGTGCTTCTAAACAGGGTGCAAATATACGATTGCCCTTGTGCAAATAATAATTGGCACAGTATATCTGTTGCTCCGCTTACAAGCACGTACGTGTTCGAAGATTTAATGTGCACAAGCTGGTGTTCTCGAAATTCGAGGAAACGGGTCTATGCACTGCCTAGCGGCGGATACCAAGCTTTTTAATCAAATCTAGATAAGCTTGGCTATTGCGACTGGCGATGTATCTGAGCAAACGACGACGTTGACCGACAAGTTGCAGAAGACCGCGACGGGCCGCAAAATCTTTTTTGTGAACTTTAAGATGCTCAGTCAATTCTTTAATGCGTTCGGTTTCGACGGCTACCTGAGCAGCTGATCCGCCGGTATCGGTTTTATGGGCCTGGACGCCAGCAATAGCGGCCTGTTTTTTCTCCGTTGTTATCATGTTGCGGGTATTGTATCAGATATGATCTAAAAAGGCAAGCGAATTATGTGCACAATAAAGTGTTCAACCAAGCAACTGGAGATAGCTGGTTATGGTGTCCGCGCTCAAATTTTGTACAGACAGAGCCTGCTTTAGCGAAAACCAGCCCACACTGAGACGGCACAAGTCGGACATATAAGCCCCGACTCCCAGTTGCTGACCGATATCCTCGACTAACGACCTGATGTAGGTGCCGCTACTGACCTGGCTCGTGAATTTGATTAGCGGATACTGATAAGACTCGAGGCTATTGCTGTGAATTATGACGGGACGGGCTTCCAGCTCAACGGTCTTGCCGGCTCTAGCCAACTGATAGGCCCGTTGACCAGCCACCTTAATGGCCGAAAAAGCCGGCGGGGTTTGCATCATATGACCGCTCAGTTGCTTGAGAATTTGATTAATTTCATCGAGACTGGGTATCCGTTGGCTACCTACTTGTTTCTGACCTTCTTCATCACCGGTTGAGCTGATTTTGCCCAGACACGCCGTAACATCATAAACTTTATCAAGACCGCTCAGTTCAGTGGCCCGACGCGTGTAGTTTTTACCAACCAGCAAGACCAACAAACCGGTTGCTAAAGGATCAAGCGTGCCGGTGTGGCCTACCTTGACGCTTTTCGGCTTGACTCCTTCGGACTGAGCAACTATTCGCCTGACACGGTTAACGACATCAAACGATGTCCACCCTTTTGGTTTGTCAATTAGAAGTAGTCCCTGCATGCTAACAATTGTACAAGACAGCTTGGACAATAATTGTTTAATTAACGATTAAGAGAAGTTACTCGGCATAAACGGCGGCGGTACGGGTGGCGGTGGCGAAGTAGCTGAACTCGGAGCCTCGGGTGGGGCAGCCG
>Ga0187851_10005558_pt1 | contig 10038 bp, 11 predicted proteins | sample June2016WEW_6_10_FD_132997 | JGI IMG/M metagenome (GOLD analysis project Ga0187851, IMG submission 132997) | Peatland microbial communities from SPRUCE experiment site at the Marcell Experimental Forest, Minnesota, USA - June2016WEW_6_10 | ecosystem: Environmental > Terrestrial > Soil >... | reverse complement strand
TCTCCGACGCCCATCCAAACCCGTTTAGATTGAGGGTCCCGTCGGGGACGTGCGCGGAAGTTTTTTGGAACCTACCCGTCCCGCCTCGGCGGGCACGCCCTTGACCGCCCCTCCTGTCGTTTTTTTCCGATTCCCCCACCGCGCGGCCGCGGCTTTCCTCGCAATTTCCTTCCGCTGCTGAACGGTAAGCGTGCGCGCGCGGGCACGTCCGCCGGCCACGCCGCCGCTGCGAGCGAACTCCTCACGTTCCTCGGCGGTGCGGTTCCGCATAGACGCTTTGCCGCCCAGGCCGCGAATCTTGGCCAGATGCTCTTCGAGCGTAATGGCTTTTTTCTTTGCCACGACAGTAGCTTAGCACGGAATAGACAGTCATGCATCCAAAACATGCTTGATAGTGTGTTGACTGTCATGCATAATAGAGCTGCAAGTATAGCCGCGAGGCTCTAAAGCGCGAAAGGAAAAACGAATGTACTCGATGTGGAACGCTCCAAGGCCACTCGAGCGTAAATATCACCGCCCGTGTCTATGCGCATTCGTTTCGCGCTGATGAAATAGCGGCGGCCGAGGCTTGGGAGAACGTGATGCACAGCACGACGAAAAATACTCGATTGAAACAATGATTTTAGGGTGGTACGGACCGGAGTGTAGCAGAGTGTAGCACGCATACTGGCGGGAGGTGCTTAAACTATTGATATCCTTAGGCAAACTTGGTAGCGCTAACGGGAATCGAAGACGTTTGGTACGGGTCCGCCCGATACTGCCCAGTGCTAAGTCGTTGATTCTAAGCTCCCCTGGTACTTGAAATGCCATCGCGTCCCGTCGTGTACTTGCATGGGATGACATGGCGCGCCGCCACTTTTAACCAGCCTTCTTCGGCTTCCTTGCCGGCTTACGCGCCTGTTTCTTCGCCGCAATCCGTCGAGGCTGGGGTGAGACAAGATCCTTCAGCTTTTCGACACTTCGTTGCAGTGTCGCCAATTCCCGGAGCATACCCTGGGAATCTGGCCCGTGCTTCGTTCGCTTTAATTTGAACGGCTCTTCAGCCTCCAGCCCTGTAAACAATTCCTGCAACGTCACGCCGAGGGCATGCGCCACACGGATCACGGTGGTGAGCCGAAAATCCTTTCGCCCCGTTTCCAGGTGTCCGAGGAAGGTCCGATGCATCTTGCAGTAGTCCGCAAACTCTTCTTGAGAGCCAAAACCCCGCTGAATTCGGATCTCACGGATTCGCTGGCCGAGACGCCGTAAAATGTCGTCCACTCCCAAGAGTGTTGGCGACGGGCTATCGAATGCGCTACAGACGTTAGATTAGCCTATTGATAAGTAGCAGCCAAGCCTTTTGGGTGATCTCTTTGGTTAGGGTACCTGCAGTACTTGTCGCGCGCCGCAAGGCCCCCATGGTAACTAGAAGAATGTGAGAACACGTTTACTGCTACGGTTTCGCAATGCGCACGCTGTCGCCGCGCTCCTAGTGTGCTGCGCCGTCTCCGCGACGGCGCAAGGTCCGGAGGTTGCGAGGCTCAACACTGTCAGGCCGATGACGCTCCACCAAACCCGGTATCAACTGCGAGCGGGCGAATCCACCAGGATTGACGCCCAGCCCGAAACGCTCGATTTCCTGTTGCATGCCAAGACGTGGCGCGTCGAGATCGCCGGCAAGGAAGCCCACGGTCTCGTGGTCGGGACAAACCGGTCCGGAGATCAAATCTTGTTGGCCGCATCGTTGCGTATGAAGCCCGGCGAATACGCGGTCACACTCTCAGCGATGACCGAGGCCGGTGAGGAGCGAGTGACCACATTGGCCCTAGTCCTGAACCCTCTGCAAGCGGTGCCGTCAACCGCGACGCAGCCGCCCGTAGTTCTGCTAAACGGCTGGCAAGCCCCCAGTCTTTCGCAATTGAGCACTTGTCCACAATCAACCCCGGATCAAACTTTCGGCGAGATGGCTAGCGACTTGCACACTAAATACAATGTGCCTGTGGTGTACTGGTTTGATAACTGCGTTGAAGGTCCTGACCAGCCAATAGAGGTCTTAGGCAACGATTTGGGTCAAGTTCTGGATTTGATCCAGTACGACACGGGCGGACTGGTGCCGGAGATTGACGTTGTGAGCCATAGCATGGGCGGACTGATCGCCCGTGCCTATTTAGTCGGCCTTCAGAATACGAATCCCCCATCGTTCCTACCCCCACCAAATCCGCGGGTGCGCAAACTCACGCTCATTGCCACGCCAAACTTCGGGTCATTTCTAGCGGGAGAGAATTCCGGCTTCGCTGAATTCGGAGCACAATCTACAGAGATGATTCCGGGCAGCTTATTCTTGTGGGCGTTAAACACATGGAACCAAGGTACAGATGACCTGAGGGGCGTTGACGCGCTCGCGATTATTGGAGATCTAGGTACCTGGCCAAACGCAACAGCCTCGCCAAATACAAGCGATGGGGTGGTTTCCATCACCAGCGCTTCACTTAGTTTTGCGCGCAACGTATCGCGGACGCAGATACTGCCATATTGCCACACTGACTCGTCTCAGCCCTTCGTGGGCATGGTTATCGATTGTTCTGGGCCTGCGATTGCTAGCGCCCCTGACACGATAAACGCCGTAGGGTCATTTTTGGTAAACAATGCACCCGGCTGGGCTATCGGCGAAACTTTCGTCGGATACGGACAGGGCGGGGTATACGTCGGCGTAGAAGGCAGCACTCAGTACGTGAATGACTTTACTCAGATCCCGCAATTCGACGATGTTACTCTTTCACAAAACCCTCAAGCGGTGATTTATTATGGAGATTTCCTACCAGCGGGGCAAGGCACGGTTCAATTCACTAGTACATCACTGGGCAGCTTGCAGGCCATCAGAACCGCACTTCCGGGAACGTATACGCCACTCCGAGTCAAGGCGGGACCATTCATTTCATCAGTGACTCCGCAACAAGATATATCGGGGCAAGGACTTATAGTCACGTCGGGCAATACGATCACATTAAACGGCTACGGGTTCGGTCAACCTTGCTCGGTCTGCGGAGTCTTTGCATCGGGGAACGCTCTGCTATCAGCGTCATCATGGAGCGATGGGGCGATTTCGGTGTACCTGCCGGCGACTCCCCCCGGTTTTGTCACTATCATGGTGCAAGCGGCCAGCGGGAGCGATTACATCAACATCATGACCGCTCCGCCTTCCGTGATCACGGTAGCGCCCGCGAGTCTGCAATTCGCCTACACGGTCGGGGGCAGGCTTCCAGCCGCGCAGTCGCTCCAGATCACGAATAACGGCGGCAGCGTCCTTGCGCTCACTGCCACGGTAGGAACGGCCTCGACCGGGAACTGGGTCGCGGCCTCTTTGAACAGCGCGAATACGCCCGCCACGTTGTCGGTATTGGTGAATCCTTCGGGCTTGACAGCAGGGACGTACACAGGCAGCATTCAGATATCGGCAACGGGCGCATCCAATAGTCCGGTGTCCATCGCCGTCACGCTAACCATAGCGGCGGCTCCGGCTTCCTTGGCCATCGCGCCCCAAGCGCTCACGTTCAACTACACCGTGGGCGGTGCCGCTCCAGCAGCTCAAAACATCTCGATCACGAACGCGGGCGGCGGTACGCTCTTCTGGGCTGCGTCGTCGGGCGCGTCTTGGGTCGTCCTCTCGCCCGCATCGGGCACGGCTCCGGCTGCGCTGTCGGTGTCGGTGAATCCGGCGAACCTGACGGCTGGGTCGTACTCGGCTACGGTGCAGACAACCGCGGCGGGGGCGGGCGGGAGTCCGGCATCTGTCGGTGTAACGCTCGTTGTGCAAGCTTCGGCCCCTGCTTTCACAGTCGCCTTGTCCACCGCTGGCCAAGTTGAGCCGTTCGCCCCTGAATCGATTGTCTCGGCATATGGCACGAATTTGGCCACCGGGACGGCGTCAGCGACGGCTCTGCCTCTTCCGACAATGCTTGCTGGAACCACAGTGACCGTGACGGACTCGACGGGAGTCGCACGTCTCTCCCCGCTGTTCTACGTCTCGGCGACGCAAGTTAATTGCGAGATCCCGGCCGGCGTGGCCTCTGGCTTTGCTAAGGTAACCATCATGAATCAAAATGGAACCACTCAGAGCGCCGCTATCCAAATCGGTAACACATCGCCAGGGCTTTTCGAGTTGAACTCCTCAGGACTCGTAGCCGCTTGGGTCCTGCCGTTGACCTCCGGGATTCAGGGAGCGTTGCAGCCGGTGTATCAGGTGGTATCGGACAGCGTGATTCCATTGCCGATCAATCTGGGACCGTCCACAGAGGAAACCTATTTGGAGATGTATGGCACGGGTGTCCGCGACGCCCTGAACGTTACGGCGACCGTGGGCGGGCTGAACGTGCCGGTGTTATTCTCGGGAGCAGCACCGGGGTTCCCTGGAGAGGATCAGATAAACATCGGCCCGCTGCCGCATGCGTTGGCGGGGCGAGGAAACGTGAGCGTCGTCACTACGGCGGACGGCCATGCGGCCAACACCGTCAACGTAACAATTCAATGAATTGAAGCGGCGACCCGCACCCGTCGAACCAACTCGACCCCGGATCAACGTTGCGCCGCTTCCGATCACATGGGCGGACCGTGGTTAGTCCTGGTCGGCGTCCTCCTCTTCGTCCTCGTCTTCATCGGTGGGAGCCACGATATCGGCGATGGAGTCCAACTGGTCCTGCAATCCTTGATTCTCGGCTTTCAGGTCGTCGATTTCCTCCTGTAGTTCTTCTCTTGTCTTGATACGTCGGGCCATATTCTTCTTTCTCCTTGGATTTGCCAGAGCGATCTTTTTCCGCTCGGCATAGTCTTCGAGGCCTTCATCCGCGATCTCGTCGGCCCGGTCGGGATCTTCGAGCACGTCGCGCGTGAAGCGGACGGCTTTTTTTTGCGCCGTTCGAGTTGTTCGCGGGTGAGAGCCTTCACAGTTGGCAGTACACCACGAAGAGCGGGCGAGTGTCGAAGAATAGAAGCAGGCCGAGAACTGGCGTTCCGAAATAACTACGCTGAATTGGTCCTACCAATTTCCGTCTGCCATTTTCGCTTCCGGGCAGGGTGGTGTTGCAGGTAGCTGTTGACCTTTTTGCGAAAGCCGTCCTCAGCCAGCGCACGCGTGAACTCGGACATTTTCGCGTAGTTGTCGATGTGCGCCGTATACAATTCCGGCCATTGGGTACCCCGGACGCGGTCGCGCGCGGCCGTCTCGATGCGTGGGTCCGTCCTCGGCCCTGGCTTCAGTCTGTAAATGCGGCCGTGTGCTTTCTTCACCGTGGCGCGAAAGCTCTTGGGGTCACGTTGAAAGTAGGCGCGGTGTTTCCGTTTCAGGCGCCGGGCGTCCTCGGTCGCGTCATCATAAAGGGCCTTTGCGCGGTCCTTCTGAGGCTTGGCCTCGGCGGCACCGTTCACCGTTCGTATGGTTGCGCCCGGTCGATCACTTCGCTCTGGCTTGTCGTTGCTCATAGCAATTGCCCGCCCTGGCTGCCTCTGTTGCTTGCACGTGTTGCGTGATCCACGCAAGCAGCGCACTGCGCAGCACCCGTATTCTTCCTTCCACGATGATGCTGGGGATTCTACGTCCCTTCACCAATGCATAGGTCTTGGTTCGGCTGAAGCCGGTTAGCCGTGCGACTTGCGTCACGGTGTACAACATCGGTTGAATCGAACTCGTAGAGCTCGGCATTGTTTCGACCTCCTTCACCTTTCCTTCGCATTTGAAAAACTGTTCGTTGTCGTCCTTCTCATTTCCGCCGCGCCACTATACGATACGTTACGGTAGTCGCGCGCGCGAAACTGTGTTACCGTTCATTCGAATTCACCACTGGTATATTGCAAACTGTTCGGTGTCGTCCGGGGCGTTTTCCGCTTTGCCCGGTACAAGACCGTACCGTACGGTGGCGCGCGCGCATTTTAATTCCGGCGGTCTGCAAGCCGCACCCGTTTTTGCTTCAGCCCTCCAAAGGAAAGGCGACGGATTATCGACCGGATCTTGGGGCATTCTCAGGACCGCTCCGGATGCGCCGTTGGGTTTTGGGACGGTTTCGGGACGGCACCCAGCACAAACAGCCGCATGGCTGTAGCAGTGCCGATATTCAGCACCCGCGCAACCTGCCGCCAACTTTGGCCCTGGTCGCGAAGTTCTCTCACCTCGGCACCGCTCACAGGGCACCGCGGACGCCCGCCTTTAGCGACAACACGCGCCGGTGCTCCTGATTCCTGCCCCATCATGACGCCCTCTCGCAGCGTTCTTGACTGGCCGTGAACCCCTGCACCGCCCCGCTGTGTTGGCCGGTATCTGATTTCGATGCGGGGCAGGCGGGGCACGCGGGGCGATACTTTGAAACTACTGATAGTGAAAGTCTTATCGAATCCCTTATATGCCCCGCTCCTCGCCGTCCGCCCCGCTGACGTTTCCTTGTGCCCCGCCAGTGCCCCGCTACTGCCCCGCTGCCAACCTTCTGCAAGTGCTTCACCCAAAACAGGGTGCCCCGGTGCCCCGCCTGCCCGCCAAGTGTTTCACTTTTTGTCTTCATCTTCGCCCTCGCTGAAAATCGTTTCGCTGATGACGTAGCAGCGTGGTCTACCGAGTTCGGGGAGCATCCGCTTTACGGTTGCGTGCCCCGGATCTGCACCCTTCAAAAGGCCGCGCTTCTGCAGGACGCGTCGCACCAGTTCTTCCGCGTAAGGACCGCAGAGTTCTCGGAACATATCCGACAGCACGATGTATTCACATTCGCCATCTCGCGTGCGACTTCGAAAGCCGATCCTGTTGGGAATCTTAGCCACGTCCTGCACTGGGCGATCCTCAATCAACTGAAATCGGCTGTTTCCGTGAGCGACTAGAAACCCTTTGACGTATTTTAGGGCCTGATCCTCATCCCATGCGCCGTTTCCTCCGCGCTGGTTGCGCCACGCTGCAAAGCACACGCCGGCCGCGCGTTGCGCCTCGCCCGGTTGCCAGCCGGTGATGCCAAGCCCCGTGAGGAGTTCGCCGGCAGCCGCGACCAAGGAAAAGCGCGCGCCCGCGCGTGCCACCTCAGGTGAAGCCCCAGCCGGAATGAATTTTTCGGTGAAGCGCTTCCTATGCTGCTCTACCGCCGACCGAACCGAATCGCATCCCATCCGGGACAGTTGCCGGATGTACTCCCGGCAGGCTGAGCCGTAATAAGCACGGCTCGCCGCTTTAAGGTGATCGGCAAAGGCCTTTGGCGTCTCAAACTCGTGCAGGGATTCGAACGCCCCTCCAATGTCGTCTACGCGCGCCGGTATCTCGCAGAACCGAACCTCCTGCCCGCCATACAAGCGCCTTTGTGATGCGGCTTCGAGGTGAGCCGCTAAACCGATTTCGCCCGAGCTAAGGAACAGCAGTAGCCATTCCACGCGCCTGTGGGCCGATATGTCGCGCCCCATTCGGCCCTTGCTTTGGCCGTTGGATAAGCTATAGGCCACCCTCGACGCTTGCTCCGGGTCGATCAACTTCAATTCATCGAGGCAGAGCAAAACATTGTTGTGCCACTCGGCGGTTTTCTCCAAGCCGTTCGCCGTGGTAAGCCACGATTGGACGAAGCCGTTTTGGCCGCCGCCGCCCCAAAACGAACCGGCCACCATGAGACAGGTAGTCTTGCCGACGGTCGTATCGGCCACAAAGTGAAAGCCGCCGCTTTGTTCTCCGAGGAAATGCAGTAGAGGCGCGGCCCCGGCACACGATACACAGAACAGCAGCCGTGAGTTTCCCGAACAGTAGCGGCTCACTTGCCGCCGCCACTGTTCGAGCGTGGTGCCGTTCGCCCGTAGGTTGTGCCCCATCTCTCGTGCAGCCTGAAACAGAATCATTTCGCCCCCTGACGGGCCGATGTTCTCTTCGGGCAACACGAACGTGTCACCGTGCCAGCCGATCCGGTCCACCGTCAGAGCATACTTTCCCGGCTCACTCATCTGGAGATACTGCCTGAGAAAATCGGGCACTGCCCTTGCTGCCGATATCTTTAGGCCCAAACTAAGCAGCTTGCCCCTGAACTCGCCGGGATCTTTCGCCAAAAGCGACATGGGCAATACCCATTGGTGTGTGCAGCCTTCGGGATCGCTGAACCTGAGAAGCTTACCCCACTCCTCCTTATCCGCAGTGCGCGCGTGGGCGACGACATGAACCGGCGCACAGATCCAGGTTGGCGCATTGCCTTCGACCGTTTTGAACACGCCCTGGTCGTTCAAGAGAAAACCGGGCGCTATCCGCGTCGCGTCTTGCTGTTCGGATTGCGGCGGTTGCGGGAGTGAAAGCGGAGGTTCCAAATTGCCCAGGGGTGCGCGCGCGGGTCGTGAATACGCCTGATCCAGGCTGGCGCTGGCTTCGGCCCACGTATAAACCGCTTGATGGCCCTTCGCGTCGGTCGATGGGACCTGACTGCAATAGCTGTGCATTGCGCCTGTCGCTTCGCTCTGAGGGAAACCGGCATCCCTCAACTGGCACGCAAGCCAGAAGCCAGCTTCGTTGCGTCCGTGCTCGCCGACGCGCCGTAGCGCGGCGGTCACCAAGTGGTCCGCCTTGGTTGCTTGCGGTGGAGTGATAACCGACGCGGTCCCATTCGGCGCAACGAGTCCCAAGTATCGCTGGAGCTCCCACGGGAGCATCTCCACGGCTAATGTCTTCGGCGGAAAAGCGTCCAGCCATTCATAGCCCCCCGCCGTGTTGCGGCCCGAGAAAACGGCGAATCCCCCATCGGCGCGAATGTCCATTCCTGGAAGGCGCGAACCGAGATCACGCTTTGTTTTGCCGTTCAGCGTGGACACCGGTCGGCCGGGGTGTTTCACATACAGGTGAAAACCGCCCGAACCCGTCTTCACATGCGGGGTAAGGCTGAGTGTGGCAAGCGTGTTCCGGCCCGCCTCTCCGTCGAAGTCAAGCACCACCACGCCGCTTACAGTCCCCGTGACAACGGCCCACGCCGCAGGCTTTCGCCGGGTCCACTCCTCAAACTCCGCGTTTGTCGGCCTGCGGTTCTGGAATTCCTTCCAGGTTCGCAACGCGGGGCGTTTGTCCAATTGAACAGGGATGATACTCCAGCCGTGATCGAGCGCGGCTCTCGCGAGGCTGAGCGGGTCCTCTATGCCGGTGCGATCTGGGGTAGAGTGGTCCATCTTTCCGGGTCCATTCAGAGCACCTGGTTTCCGGCAGTGCGCAGCCATTCGGCAATCGCAGCGCGCGGCAACACAAAGCGCTTGCCGATTCTTATGCTCGGGATGACGCCGCGGTTCAAGGCAGCGTATGCGGCCTGGCGGCTGATGCGCAGTTCCTTGGCAAGCTCGTCAACGGACTCGTAGGTCGATTCATTCCGGTGAAGAGCGTGGGCACTTCGGGTGTTTCTTTTTGCCATCGTATCCTCGTTTGGCATATTTTTCCTTGCCCGCAGTATTGCTTTATGCTTTCCGGTGCGGGACAATGCAAATTGGTACTTAAAGCATCATACATCAAGCGTGAGGCATGATGTCAAGCGAAAATCTCAAAGTGACGGTCCGGCAACTCCGGGAAGGCCTGGGGAGAACGCAAACCGAGTTCGGAGCGTTGATCGAGAAAGGCCTTGCGACGGTGCAGCGCTATGAAACGCTGGTCCCGCCCAAGGGCAAGGTGCTCGTGCGGCTTGAAAAGCTCGCACGGGAGAACGGCTTCACGGAGTACGCCGACGCCTTCAGGGGCGCACTGATTGCCGAACTGGGAATGGATAGGGAGACGCCCGACGAACGTCCCTTGCCCTTCGCCAGAACGGGCGGCGTTATCGTCGCCGGACCGGAAACACCGGAGGAGAAAAACAAGTTGGCCGCGTTCTGTCAAGTGATGCGCGAAGCCAAATGGCCCGGCCCTCGTGGGGAGAAGGCACGCGAGGAAATGAAGCTGTTAGACCGGGGCATTCAAAGAGTACACCGAGAACTTGTAAACGCCGGCCGTGCGAAGCCAGTGGAGGCGCGCGCGGCAGCAATTATTAGACTTCACCGCGATGGCCTGCAACCGAAACTCATTGCCGAGAAACTGAAGGCCGCGATAGAGGATGTTGA
>Ga0187851_10005553_pt1 | contig 10041 bp, 7 predicted proteins | sample June2016WEW_6_10_FD_132997 | JGI IMG/M metagenome (GOLD analysis project Ga0187851, IMG submission 132997) | Peatland microbial communities from SPRUCE experiment site at the Marcell Experimental Forest, Minnesota, USA - June2016WEW_6_10 | ecosystem: Environmental > Terrestrial > Soil > Wetlands... | reverse complement strand
TTGCGGAGGATGCATCGCAAGTACCGGCCCTGGCACTATCGCGAGAAGATTCTGAAAATCCGCCGGGCAATGCCGTTCGCGGCTATCGGCGCGGACGTGATGGTGGGATTTCCGGGTGAGACCGAGGTGGAGTTTGACGAGACCCGGCGCATGATTGAGGAACTGCCGTTTACCTACCTGCATGTGTTCACCTATTCGGCACGACCCGGGACTCCGGCGGCCGAGCAGGTTGGGCAGGTTCCAGTGGCGTTGGCGCGGGACAGAAATCGCGTCCTGCGGGAGATCGCGTCGCGGAAGAAAGTTGAGTTTATGCAATCGCTCCTGGGAACAACCGTGGGAGCGATTACGCTGCAGACGGGCGATGCGAATTCCACCGAAGCGCTGACGGACAATTATTTGAAGATGAGAGTGTCAGGCCGCCATGCCGCAAACCGGTGGCTGAATGTGAGAGTGGCCGGCCTGGCGGGGGAGATGCTGGAAGGTCGATGGGAGCCGGAGCGTGCTGCGGTCGAGCCGGCGCTCGCGCCCGTTACCGGAAGTGCACGGACCTTCACAAACGCATTGACCGGAAACCCTTTACACGCTTAGGATGATTGCAATCTGACATGCGGGAGTCGTCTCTACTCATGACACAGTCAAAATTTCGCGCTGCGGTTTGTTGTTGGCTGGTGGTCCTGTTCCCGATGCATATGCTGGCAGGGGAAACAGCCTCGGCCATGCTGTACACGACTGGTTCCGCGTGGGTGAATGGAAGCGAAGTGCCCAAGTCGGCGGCCGTATTCTCGGGAGACATGCTGCAGACGCGTCCCGATTCGACGGCGAGCATTCAAGCCAATGGATCGAGCGTGATGGTGATGGCCGATTCCCTGGTGCAATTCCAAGGCCCGGCGGTTGAAATTGAGCACGGTGGCGTTCGCGTCACGACCTCGCGCGGACTGGCTGCACACGCTGGCGACGTCACGATCAAGCCGGCTGGCAATTCCTGGACCGAGTTTCAAGTGGTCGACGTGGACGGGCAGGTGCAGATCGCAGCCAACAAGGGCGACGTTACGGTGCAGGATGACAAGGGAACGACGACCGTGACGCAAGGGCAACAGACCACCCGCGACGACACGAGCGATGACGGAAAAAAGAAGAAGAAAAGAAAACAGGAAGGCGCAGCTCCGGCCGCGCATGGCGGACTGATGAGTTCGAAAGCGGCGGTTATCGGTGGCGCGGCTGTCATCGGTGGAGCGGCGGCCTGGGTCTGGCTGGGCCATGGTGGGGAAGGCCCGGTTAGTCCTTCATGTCCAACGAATCCCTGTCAGTGAATCTTCTCCAGTGAGTTGTTTTCTATGAGTTCTGTGGTGGGCGACTGACTTTATGTCGCGCTACGTATCCTACCGGGATTTCGACTGGGTACTTCTGGCCTTCGTGCTGCTTCTGTGCACGGTTGGCGTGGTCCAGATCCACAGCGCAACCGAACACACCAAGTTCGCCGAATCCCATCTCTACCTCAAACAGATTTACTGGATTCTGGGTGGCTTGGCTGCCATGTTTGTGGTCAGCCTCATCAACTATCAACTTCTGCTCGAACAGGTTCACTGGATGTACGTGGTTGCGCTCGCCTCGCTGATTGCGGTGCTTTTATTTGGGCAGAGATACCTGGGTGCGAAGCGCTGGATCAAGATGCCGGCTGGCGGTCACTTTCAGCCCTCGGAGTGGGTGAAGCTGATTCTGATTCTGGCGGTCGCGAAATACTTTGCCGATCTCCAGCAGCGCGATCTTTCCTGGCCCGATTTTCTGAAAGCGGGCGCGATCGTGAGCTTTCCCATGCTGCTGGTCTTGAAGCAGCCCGATCTGGGGACAGCGCTGACTTACCTGCCGGTGGCCATCATGGGACTTTTTCTGGGCGGACTGCGCTGGAAGCAGGCGCTGGTGGTCATGCTGATTCTGGCGCTGCTGCTGCCGGTGGCGTGGATCAAGATCTTAAAGCCGTATCAGAAAGAGCGTTTGAGCAGTTTTCGAGATCCGGATGCGGACCGTCAGGGCTCCGGGTATCAAGTTAATCAATCCCTTATCGCGGTGGGTTCGGGAGGCATTTGGGGCAGCAGCCAGGGCTCGCAGACACACCTGGCGTTTCTTCCGGTGCCGCAGACCGACTTCATTTTTGCCGCGTTTGCCGAGGAGCACGGGTTTGTAGGAGCTCTGGGGGTTCTGCTGTTATACTTCATAGTGCTGATGCGTTTGACGCAGAATGCGCAAACGGCGCCCGACCGCGCCGGGGCATTTCTGGTCATGGGTGTGGTGGCTGTGCTTAGTTTTCACATCCTGGTCAATGTCGGCATGGTGGTCGGCTTTATGCCGGTCACCGGAATACCTCTGCCGCTAATGAGCTATGGAGGTTCTTCCGTTCTTTTCATGTTTTTGGCGCTGGGGATCGTGATGAACGTCAGGATGCGCCGTTTTGTGAACTGAGCCGGAGAGGCAGAGTTGGGCGGTTGTTTCTCGCAAGCGAGACGGCGCGCCTTGAAACAAGATTGCAAGGAACAGGATTAATTACGAGCCGCCCTCGCGAAAAGTAGGGCAGATTACCGGCGAAGTAGAGGCCGGACAGGATTGAAGCCGGTCAGGCGGGAAACGGCCCCCTCGGGTGTTGAGAGAGAGTGGCCACAAGCCTGGCAACGTGGCTTAACGCGATCAGTGCAGACGATTACGAAAAATTCACTGCAGTGCAGCTTCCGGCGTGAGCGCCGGGAACTGGCCCGCTCATGACATTACCTTGACAACGAGCGGCGCTGAGCTATTGATCCTTCCGCAGGCCTTGTGCTTCTGGTCCGGTGAGTAGCAACCGGAGTAGCAATGAACAAGGAATTGTTTGTATCCGCCACACCTCACGAAACAAAAGTGGGGATCACAGAAGACGATCAGTTAGCGGAAATTTACCTCGAACGCGAAAACGAATACACCTTAGCAGGCTCGATTTATAAGGGCCGAGTAACCCGCGTGCTGCCAGGCATGCAGTCAGCCTTTGTTGATGTAGGTCTCGAACGCGACGCCTTCCTGTACGTCTCCGACTTCATGGATCTGGAACAACAGGACGAAGACCTGGATGAAGCCATCCCGGCGAATCGTCCCGTGCAGCAGCAGAATGAAGGGATGCAGCGGCGTCCCGTGGAAACTGCCGGCGAAGCGCAACTTGCCGAGCCCGGCAGCGACGAAGCAGATGGATTTGAAACCACAAACGCGGAACCGGGCAATGCGGTGGAGCCCACCCGCGATAGCCGCGATTTTCGTGGCAGGCGGCGCCGGCGCGGCAGACGTCCGGAGAATGGCGGGCGCGGTGCAGGCCGGCCGGAAGCGCGGGGAGTAGAGCCGCGAAGCATCGATCCGAGAACAAGTGACGCGGGCGTTGATTCCAGAACGAGCGAACCGCGAAGTGACGTACGCAGCGATCGGGGCGAGCGGTCCGATCGGTCCGCGGGCTTCGAACCACGCGGTGGATCATCCTCGCGTTTTCAGCGTGGAACGCCGCCCAGCCGTCCGGGTCGCGACTACGATTATGGTCCTCCTCCCGGATATCAGCCGATAATTTTGCCGGGCGAGTCGATCTCGAAGTATCAGCGGCAGGCGCAGAGCGCGCCCTCGGCGCTTTCTTTGGAATCGACGCCGGAACAGCCGGTGGAACCGTCGATCCTTGCCAATTTCCCGGAAGACGAGCCGATTTTCGCGGTCGAAGCAACGGAACCGCTCCACGAACAACATGAGCATGAGTCGCAGGATCAGGCCTTGCAGGATCATGCGCCGCCAGCCGCAACATACGAAGAGGCGCGTTCGAGCGCCCGTGGAGAGCCGTCCGCCGCGGCAGGCGCCGCTCCGCAAATGGCGGAATTCCGCCAGGAAGCGCAGCCTGCGGCTGAGATCGAACCGGACGACGAGACCGCGGAATACGAAATCGCGCATGAGGCGGATTTTGCCGCCGCCCTCGGACCTGACACCGCAACGCGCGAGATTCCGAAAGAAGTTCACCATGAGGCGTCTCACGGCCATGTCGAAGAGCAGGAGATTGAAGAAGAGGAGGCCGATCTCGCGGCGTACGGGGAAGAGCCCGGCGACGATGACGGCTTTGAAGAAGTAGAAGAAGAGACGCGAGCCGCTGGAGGAGAACTGCTGCCGGCCGGTGTGGGAGAGACGGCTTCAACTCCGGCTGCCGAAGCGGGCGAGAATGGCGAAGTTCCCGAGGCGGTTCTGGAAGCCGAAGAACGCGAGGCCGAAGAACTGGAACTGGAAGAGGCGCAGGCCGAAGCCGAAGCGTTGCTGGAGGCAGAGGCGATTGGCGACGGGACAGTGGATGCCAGCGCGGTGGTGCGCGGTCCGGCTCCGGAAGCGAGATTGTTGCAGCGGACCCAGCGTCGAGGGGGAGACCGCGGCACGGAACGGCGCGGAGGGCGGCGTGGCGGCCAACGCAGGCGCTTCCGCAGCCGCGAGAATACCGTGGTGCCCCAGATCAGCGAACTGCTAAAGGAAGGCCAGGAAATTCTGGTGCAGATTGCCAAGGAGCCGATCGGCAAGAAGGGCGCGCGCATTACCAGTCATATCGCGCTGCCGGGACGGTTTCTGGTCTTCATGCCAACCGTGAACCACACGGGCGTGTCGCGCAAGATTGCATCCGAAGATGAACGGCAGCGGCTGAAGCACATCATCCAGAGCGAGCGCGAGAATGGCGGCGGTGGCTTCATTGTGCGCACGGCGGCAGCGGGCGCCAGCGACGAGGAACTGCGGGCTGATATCCGCTTCCTGAAAAACCTGTGGAACGAAATCAAGTCGCGCTCGGAAGCCAGCAAGTCACCGGCGCTGATCTACCACGATCTCAATGTGGTGGAGCGCGTGCTCCGGGATCAGGTGAGTTCCGATTTCTCCGTGATCTGGGTCGATACTGAAATCGAATACGAGCGGATCCTCCGTTTTGCCAACCGCTTCCAGCCGGGACTGGTCAAGCGCGTGAAGCTCTATACGAAGGAGACGCCGCTATTTGAGCAGTTCGGCCTCAATGAAGAAATCAACAAGGCGCTGAAGTCGAAAGTCTGGCTGAAGAGCGGCGGCTACATTGTCATCAACCAGACCGAAGCGCTGGTCGCGATCGACGTGAACACCGGCAAGTACGTTGGCAAGACCTCGCGGCTGGAAGACACGATCGTGAAAACGAACGTGGATGCGATCCGCGAGATTGTGCGGCAGGTCCGGCTGCGCGATCTGGGCGGCATTATCATCATCGACTTCATCGACATGGATGAGCGCCGCAACCGTCAGAAAGTGATGCAGGCGCTGGAAGAGGCGCTGCGCGCGGATCGGGCGCACTCCAAGGTGCTGCAGTTTAACGATTTCGGCCTGGTGGCGATCACGCGCAAACGGGTAAAGCAATCGCTCGAGCGCACCATCGGATCACCCTGCCCCTATTGCCAGTCCACCGGGTTTGTGAAGGCCGTGAACACCATCTGCAACGAAATTTACGTGGAGATGCGCAAGATTTCGCAGCATCTGGAGCACAGCGACGTGATGTTGCGGGTGAATCCGGAAGTTGCGAAGGCGCTCAAGGCCGGCAACGCTCGGCTGCTCAATGAAATGGAAGAGCTGACGAAGAAAACGATCATCGTGAAGTCGGATCCCGCTCTGCACCAGGAGCAGTTCGACATTCACTAAACGACGGCGGGAGCGGATTCGCGTTGTCCGGAGACAACATCGAGAGGGATGAGCTTAACGTTCATCCCTCTTGTTTTTTGTCACCCTGCTTGTTCCGATATTTCCAAATCAATGGTATTAGTTATGGTAGAATACCATTATGAATGCCATTCTCAGCGTCGATCAGGCCGGACGTCTGGTGCTCCCCAAGCCCGTTCGCGAGCAGTTACAACTCGAACCCGGCGAGTCCTTGGAGATCGAATCCTTCGATGATCACATTGTGTTGCGTCCAGTGCGAGGCAATGCGACGTCCTACAAGAGGCAGGGCATCCTGGTGTTTCGAACCGGCCCATTGAAGGCTGCGGTGGTCGACGAAACCATCCGCAAGGTTCGCAAAGAGCGAGAACGGCAAATATTGGGCAAGAAACATTGAGATCTTTTTTCGACACGTCGGTTCTGGTCGCATCATTCCTCGACGGTCATGAACACTACGAGAAGAGTTTTGCCGTTCTTGCCCGTGCCGACCGCAAGAATGCGTGTTGCGCCGCGCACAGCCTGGCGGAACTCTATGCGACTCTAACGCGGTTGCCGGGAAAACTGGGTTTCGGCGTTGATCAGGCTTTATTGTGTCTCGATTCCGTCGCGGATCGGCTGGAATTGATTTCGCTGGACGTCCCCCAATATCGACAGGCGATTCGGGAAGCTGCAAGTGAAGGCGTTGTGGGCGGGACGGTTTACGATGCCTTATTGGGTCAGTGCGCTTTAAAGGCTCGCGCTACCAAGATCTATACCTGGAACGTGGGTCACTTCCAAATGCTCGGGCCTGCAATCGCGGCAAAGGTCCGAACTCCCTGAGAGTTGTGCTCATTTTTACTTTGTTGCGGTCCAGCCTTGCGTTAGTTGTCAGCGTTGTCACGCCCCGCGAATCAGCTTGACTGCCTCGGCAGTGCGTTGACGCAGCTTTTCGAGAGATGCGGCCATGGGCCCGCCATTTGCGACGGTCCCGGGTTCTCCGGCGAGTGAGCCGTGGCCATTGGCCGAGGTAAGCCGACTGGCCGCTTCGTCAAGGCGGGTGGCCATGTCGATGAGAATTACCAGGGAATCGGCGTGCAACCTCCACACCTTGCTGGACTGTGAGGAGCGCCTGAGTTCTTCCATCTCGGTGGTCATACGCGCGGTGAGCGCGACCATTCGGAGCAACATGCGCGCGCAATCTGCGATGGGGCTCGCTTGTTCGAGATAGTCGGCGGTGTATGCCTCAACCTCAGCGGGGTTCAGCGGCAGATTGAAATAGCGCATGGGGACGATCTGGCGGGATTTGGGATCGGCCACACGCACGAAGACGCGAATCGATTCTTCCACTCTCCGCAATTTGGTTTCTTCGGCGGACAACGCCTGTGGAGTGATGGGGGATGGTACGTACACCACCTCCCGGGCCGGAGCGGCTGCGGCGCCGCCAGCGCCGACCGCATGAGCCGGGGGCCGGCCCGTGGCCTGGGCGCGTCGAACCGGCGGCCTGCGCTCCAGCTCCTTCTTCAGACGCGAGACGCGGCGGAATTTTTCCAGGGCCGCGACATAATCGACCTGCAGCAACGTCTTCTCATCCAATGCAGCGATGTGATCGACGGTGATCTCCACGCCTTCGATCGTAGTCAGAATGCTGCCGCCGAGTTGTTCGAGCTGGCGCGCGAAATTCCTGATCTCGCCGGCGGCGGCAGCGAACAGAGTGTGAAAACGTTCGCCGAACGCAGCATTGTAGGGAGCGAGCGTCGCTAGAACTCCGGGATGATAAATCGACTCGCCCAGTGCCGCCTTCAGCTCCCGAACCCTGGAAACGATGCCCGAGTCCATGAGTTCCGTAAAATCCTGAAAGCGATTTGCCTGCTCGAGCAGAGGACCAAATTCGCGCAAAAGCTGCACGTCCTGCTCCGAAAGCTCGGGAACGTCAGATTCGGACAGAATTTCGAGGAGAGCAATTTCCAGCGGGGAAAGTGGAATGGATCCGTCCAGGCCGTAGCCGTGCCGCTCCCACTGGCCCGGCACACGAGGGTGACGATAGAGGAAAGTTGCGACGAGATCGGTTTTATCGCGGTTGGCCGCCGAGTCATCGCGATGGCGCGCGAAATAGCGCAGCAGGGCCTCGGCCACCTCCGCATCGAGATCGGACGTCATCCCCAGCCGCAGCATGGCGGGAGTGATGGCCATGTCGAGAAGCTGATTCCACCGATGCATCTTTTGAAGCGTGCGGCGAACGTCATGCGCCTGGGTCAGCGCGTCGCGAGTCAATTCCGCCGGAATGGGAAGCGTTCCGCCAATCTGTTCGCTGAGTATCCGCTGGTAAAAGGCCTGCACGGTGGCCAGCAGAGCTAGCTCCCATCGAGGGTCTTCAACCAAAAGTTCGCTCCTTGGAACCGGTCAATCCGGTCGAAAACGGCATTTTTAAGTAAATCCGAAAGCGCCGGGTCGCGCAATTGTTTAGTCGGTTACGGAGGTGAACGTACCGCTCCGACGGGCGGCTTTCCCTGCCGGACGGCGGTTTCGGGGCTGGGTTATTGAAATATCACGGTGCGGGTGCCATAGAGAAGCACACGATTTTCCACATGCCACCGGACGGCTCGCGAGAGCACAACTTTTTCGATGTCGCGGCCCTTGCGGACGAGATCCTCGACAGTGTCGCGATGGTAGATGCGGACGACATCCTGTTCGATGATGGGGCCATCGTCGAGGATATGAGTGACGTAGTGAGCGGTCGCGCCAATCAGCTTCACTCCGCGCTGAAACGCCTGATGGTAGGGCTTTCCACCGACGAATGCAGGCAGAAAGGAATGGTGAATATTGATGATGTTGGGTGAGCCGATGCTGGAGATAAACTCTTCCGACAGAATCTGCATGTAGCGCGCGAGCACGACAATCGTGCACTGACGTTCGCGCAGGAGCGCGATCTGCTTCTGCTCCATCTCGCGCTTGTTTTCTTTGGTGACCGGCAGGAAAACATAAGGGACGTGGTAGAAGTCGGCAATACGCTGGTTGTCAGCATGGTTCGAGACGATGAGCGAAATGTCGCAGTGCAGGTCGCCGCTCTGATGCCGATAGAGCAGGTCCTGCAGGCAGTGATCGTATTTGGAGACGAAGATGGCGACGCGGGGGCGGTCCGAAGACCGCGCCAGACGCCAGTCCATTTGAAAGTCGCGCGCAATGGGTGCGAAGCGCTGGCCGAACTCGGAGACATCGAAAGCGAATGCCGATGTGTCGAACTCGACGCGAGTGAGGAAGAGATTGGATTCCTCGTCTCCGTGCTCGTCGTTGGAAAGAATGTTGCCGTTGTGGCGGAAGATGAAATCCGAAATCGAGGCGACCACACCTTTGCGGTCGGGACAGGAGACTAGGAGAATGGCGGAATTATGCATAGCTGATATCTGAGTGTAGCGCCACAGTGCGGCGCATCGATCGCGGGGGAGTTTCTAAAGTAACGGGCTGCGATGGTAGAGGCCGCGCGCGGGCGGCTTGAATGCCGGCCTACTTCTTCAGCGCTCTCAATATTTCGCGTGCGGCGTTCACTCCTGAGGCTCCGGTCAGTCCAGTTCCCGGATGCGTGCCGTTTCCACACAAGAAGAGGCGGTCAATTGGGGTCTTGTAGCGCGCCCAGTCGAGCAGGGGGCGCATGGTGAAGAACTGATCCAGCGCCAGTTCGCCGTGGAAGATCTGGCCGCCCGTGAGACCATATGTTTCTTCGAGATCCTTGGGCGTGATGATCTGGTGGTGGAGGACGAGCTGCGGAAAATTGGGCGCGTACTGCGCGATCGTCTTGACCACGGTTTCGCCGAGCGCACTGCGCTGCGTCTCCCAGTCGCTGTTCTTCAGGTTGTAGGGAGCGTACTGCATGTAAACGGACATCACATGCTGTCCCGTTGGAGCGAGCGTTGGATCGGATAGCGACGGCAACGCGATTTCAAGGTAAGGCGAGCGCGAGAAGTTGCCGTATTTCGATTCGTCGAAAGCGCGCTCCAGATAGTCGATCTCGGGGCTGATCTGAATGCGGCCCTGAAGCAGATTGCCGTTGCTCTTTGCCTTGAGGGAAGGGAACTCTGGCAGCGCGGAAAGCGCGAGATTGATTTTTGCCACTGTTCCGAGTGAGCGGTAGTTCTTGATTTTCTGTACGAAGTCGGGAGTGAGGTGAGCGGGATCGACGAGTCGCATCAGAGTGCGCTTCGGGTCGGCATTCGATACGACAGCCTTGGCGGAAATTTCTTCGCCGGAGGCGAGCACGACTCCGGTGGCGACTCCGTCTTTCACGCGAATTTCTGTAACCGCCGCGTCCGTGCGAATCTCCGCGCCCGCCTCTTTGGCGGCGGCGGCCATTGCTTTGGTGATCGCGCCCGCACC
>Ga0187851_10005552_pt1 | contig 10044 bp, 13 predicted proteins | sample June2016WEW_6_10_FD_132997 | JGI IMG/M metagenome (GOLD analysis project Ga0187851, IMG submission 132997) | Peatland microbial communities from SPRUCE experiment site at the Marcell Experimental Forest, Minnesota, USA - June2016WEW_6_10 | ecosystem: Environmental > Terrestrial > Soil >... | reverse complement strand
CGCAAATCCGGCCATTGGAAATCCTCCTTGAGCGAATGGATAATGGCGTCGCCGTCTGTGTTGAATCCGTGGCTGCGCACCTCTGGGATGGCATCATCCCTGACCCGGGCCAAGGGGACCCATTCGCCCCGGGAGTCGCGAGTTTCAAAGACGATGGTGTTTACGGCTCCCCACGCCTCGGCGCGCGCATCAGCCACATCGACCATCTCCAGCGCCAGTAGTTTGTGGGGAACGGTCAGGTTGAGGCCGATGAATCGGAGGGCTTTGGCTCCTTCGATGGCGGCGCGCAGATTGTCTGGGTGAACCTCGAAGGCCAGATATCGCCAGTTCAGCTTCAGGGCTGCGATCCCGGCGTTCTGCATCGCCGGCGACGCGGAATGCCTGATGGGATGCCCCAAGACGCCGCAAAGGCGCGTACTGGCACTGATTGGATCATTGAATCCATCGGACACGCGCTGGTTATAAGGCAAGAACGCGCGAAGTTCACGGAAAATTTACACCGCCAGTTCTCCTTTCTCCTCAGTGCGGATGCGGACGGCTGCCTCCACATTGGAGACAAAGACTTTGCCGTCGCCAATCTTGCCCGTCCTGGCTGTGGTGACAATCGTCTGGATGGCGTGTTCCACGCGCTCGTCCGCCAGGACAATTTCAATTCTGACCTTTGGCAGGAAATCGACCGTGTATTCGCTGCCCCGGTAAATCTCGGTGTGGCCTTTCTGTCGGCCGAAGCCCTTGACGTCGGTAACCGTCATGCTTTCGATGCCGACTTCCGCCAGGGCGTCTTTGACTTCGTCCAGCTTGAACGGTTTGATAATGGCGTCGATTTTCTTCACTCGCATGTCCCTTAGCAGCAGTAGTGCCATTTCGGGAACCTTTTGGCTGACAAGGCGGATTCCGGCGGTTTTTCAGGAGAATTATTTTGACCTTTTCCGCCATGCGCAAGAAATGCTGGTGTTTTTTGCACAATCAACCTTCTTTTAGCCAAGGGGTTGTGAATAACCTGTGAGTAAGTTTCCCTTTGACTTGTGGATGGTTCGGTGGTTGGTTAGAATTAAGTCAGCAGGCAAGGCACGCGTGTCCAGGCACTGCCTGTTGGCGTCGCTGAATGAGCACAGGACGTGACGAAGTCTTTGGAGGTAATGGACGAAAAACTGCGCGCTGTGTTGTAGTCTCGATTTATGAAGACCTTGGCGGCCGAGAGCTGCTGTTGGATCTTTGCGATTCCCTGGCCAGAACATTCAAGGAGGAATTGAAATTTCGGTTTGATTGGTGGCGCTTCAAATACCTGGCGGACCCCGAAATTGCGATGGAGGCAGCACTCAGTGCGGTTCGGGCTGATTTAATTCTTCTGGCCGTGCAATCGTCCGCGCTGCCGGATCATGTGGAAAAGTGGTTCGAAGGGTGGCTGCCCAACCGAGTAGCCGGCGATGGAGCGCTGGTGCTGGTGCAGCCTTCGCGAGAAGGAGCCTCCTCATTCTTTTTGCCATCTTCTCTGCGCCTAACGGCCAAGCGCGCACGATTGGATTATTTGCGCCTCAGTTCCCCGGGATCACCGACTGGCGCGCCGGAAATGCCACCCCTCCAGCCCTATATCAACAGACTGCTGGCGGATGGCGAGCAACCCCTGCATTGGGGAATCAACGAATAGCTGTCATCGCGGCGCGGTGGCATTGAGGCGGGCCAATTCCGCCGTGGCAAATTGATACTCAACATACTGCCGCAGGCCAGTGGCTACCCCTCGCTGGAAGAAAATTTTCGCGCCCGGATTGTCGCCGTTGCAGAGGCGCTTCATACCAATGTGGTAAAACGCCTCGCATTGCGGACCAGGCGCCGGTACGGCGTCATTTTTCTCCGCCGCGGCAAGCAATGCCGTTTCATCCAGTTGGTCCGCCACAAACAAGGCGAGGGTTTTGGTCCAGCCATCCTTCCAACCGGCCACGCTTGCTGCGAAATCTCCCGGCGAGCGTCCGAGCCGGCACAGCAACGTCTGGCGCTGAAGTTGCGCATCGGCCGAATTGCGCCGATTCAGTTCGATCACTTTATCGTAGTCGGTCAGCGCGCCGGGAAAATCGCCTTGAATTTGCCTGGCCAGGGCGCGGTTGGCATAGGCGTCATAATTCTTCGGGTTTATTTCAAGAGCGCGAGTGTAATCTGCGATGGCGGAGTCAAATTTCCCTCCACCGCAATCGGCAATGCCCGATCGAACGAAGAGATAGTCGCAGTTCACGCGCACATTTTCTGCGACGCTCCAGTTGGCGATCCGCGCCGGCGGCCTGGGACGCGCGTAGGCAAGGCCATTTTGCCCATCAACAATCAAATCCACGCGGGCAAGAGCGCGCAGACCGATGACGCCGGCTACTTCAGCGTCCGGGTCGGCTTTGTTGAGCCAGGCGGCTTCGGCGGGAGGCATGTTCTCCACCGGCACACGAGTGAGGGTAAGCGCGCCCAGCTTGATTTCATCCGCCCACATGGCCTGTGCGGCAAAGGGTCCGATGGACCAGGTGGAATGATTGATGGCAACCAAAGGCTCCTCCGGATGGGCGGCCCTGGTTTCCCGCCATCGCGCCGGTGATAATTGTACCCCCTGCGGCGCGCCGGTATCCACCAAAATGACCCCTCTTTTGCCATCCGACAGCGGTGTTTCCAGCAACAATGTGCTGCGCGGCAGCACCTTGAGTTTCAACCATCCGTCTGTTTCTTTGGGCAGCCGCGCCACACTGCGCACGGTATGATGGGCGGCGTCAAAGACCAGGATGTTATCCCGAACCTCGGGCCAGCCGATGACGCCATCTTCCATCATGGCGGAAGGCAGGCGGGAAGAAGGCGGCAGTATGAATACCGGAAGCGGCGACGTAAACGTCTGCGTCCCCACAGACACGCGCACCGGTTCGGACATTCCTGCGACCACCTCAAACATGCCTGGGGTAATGTCACGCCGTGGCGGTGTAAACTCCAGACCCACCCGTTTCGCCGCTGCGCTATAAAGCAGCGTCGAGGCCGCGCCGGTGTCCAACATCATGTGGACCGGGCGTCCGTTGATGGCCAGGTTCGCGAAAACAACACGGGGCGAAAGCGGCTCGGTCGCGCAGCCCGCAAAAATGAAAACCGCCAACGCCAAGCACCCGAGGGAGCCGCGAAGTAACAGACGCATGGCATTGATCATATCGACGGGGAATTGGATACGGTGTTTCATGCCACCATTCAATGATTGATTTCCTTTCGTCAAACGACATGTACAATCAGCGGACAAGTGAACATAAACAACCACGATTTCGTGCAGCCTGTTTTGGATTATCTGGAGCAGAACAAGTCCAGGTTCATTGACGATCTGTGCCAGTACCTGCGTTATCCCAGCGTTTCCGCGCAGGCCGGCCACCGCGCCGATATGGCCGCGTGCGCGAAATGGCTTGTGACGCATTGCCGGCAAATCGGGTTGGAGGCGCGCGTCTGCTCGACCGGCGGGCATCCGATTGTCGTGGCCAGGACCCCGCGGGGACGCAGCCCAAAGAAGCCGTCCTATCTCATTTACGGACACTACGATGTCCAGCCGGCCGAGCCGTTCAAACTGTGGAAGAGCGATCCATTCAAGCCGCGGATCGAAGGCCGTTCGCTCTTTGCCCGCGGAGCCAGCGATAACAAAGGCCAAAACCTGGCCCATCTCAACGCCGTCGAAGCCTACCTGAAAACCAACACGGAACTGCATTGCGATTTGACCTTTGTGATTGAAGGCGAGGAGGAGGTGGGCAGCACGAGCTTGGGAAGTTTTCTCAAGTCAAACCGCAAGGAACTGGCCTGCCGGGCGGTGGTCATTTCGGACACCGGCATGCCCAGCCTGAAACTTCCGGCGCTGACGTATGCCCTGCGCGGCGTCGTCGCCTTTGAAGTGACAGTGCATGGGCCTTCGCGCGATTTGCACTCCGGCATCTATGGCGGCACGGTCGATAATCCGGCCATGGCGCTGTGCCAAATCCTGGCGCAGTTGCGCGACAAGCAGGGCAGAGTCAACATTCCCGGATTTTATGACGGAGTGGCGGAGTTGTCGGCGCATGAAAGGAAAGAAGCGGCGCGGCTTCCCTTGAGCGCGGCGGATTATCGGAAGTTCCTTGGCGTGCCGGAGTTGTTTGGCGAACGCGGTTACACCTTCGCCGAGCAGCGGGCGGCGCGTCCGACCATCGAGATCAATGGATTGACCAGCGGCTACCAAGGGGAGGGGAGCAAAACGATCGTCCCGGCCCACGCCAGCGCCAAGCTGACCTTCCGGCTGGTGCCGAATCAGGATCCCGCGCACGTTCGCAAAGTCATCCTGAAACGTCTGCGCGACCTTTGCCCGCCGACGGTGAGATTGGAAATCAAAGCCGGGCATGGTGGCGAGCCGTATTTAGTTTCGCCGAGGAGCCCCCTCGCGCGGGCGGGATTGCACGCCCTCAAGGAAGCGTTCGGGCATGAGCCCATTCTGATGCGCGAAGGCGGTTCCATCCCTATTGTCACAGAGTTCAAAAAAATACTCCACGCCGATTCGCTGCTGCTGGGCCTGGCACTGCCCGACGACAACGCGCATTCGCCCAACGAAAAATTCAGCCTCGATTGCTATGAGAAAGGGATGCAGATGGGGGCGCTATTGTGGCCGGAGTTGGCGCGGATCGGCTGATATGATGATAGGTCTGGAAAACCCGCTACATCCGCTACACGGTTGACAGTCAACGACTTAACCCGCTACAAAAATAGCTACACGGCTGCTACAGACCCGCTACATTCTTTCCAGCCAGGCGCTGGTTGGATGGTCTTTGGCCTTTAAGCCCATAGCTGCCCACCATGCGGATCCTTAATCGGGGTGGCGTTGGCCCATTTCATTCCACCGAAAACAGCGAAGAATCATGTGAGGGATTGATTCTCGCCGCAGAAACTGATAGAGTGTTTGTATGAGATTAACGGCCATCATCTATCCTGATTCAGAAACCGACTGGCTTGTGGCCGAGTGTCCCGAAATCGGGACCGCCAGCCAAGGGCATACTGAGGAGGAGGCTCTCGCCAACCTGCAAGAGGCCACCGACCTTTACCTCGAATCGTTTCCACAAACACTCAAAAAGCCAGCCGCGATTCGCACGTTCGAATTGGCTCATGGCTAAACTGCCCATCGTGTCCGGCGCGGAGGCGGTCAAAGCTCTCCAACGGCTTGGATTCTTCGTGGATCGCCAGCGTGGCAGCCATGTCGTTCTCAAGAAGGTCACGCCGCAAGGTGAACGCGGCTGCGTCATCCCCATGCACCGGGATATTGCCTTTGGCACACTGCGGAGTGCGCTCAAGGTAGTTTCTCAGGTGGTTACAAAATGCAACCACCTGAATTTCCAAACACCAGATAGCCGAGACCGCTGCTGCCACCGGAATGGCCGAAAACCAGACCGCCGCGAAGATTGGCAAACGCGCCCGCTTGGAACTCGAAGCCAGGACCGGCAAAAAAGTCGTGACCGGCGAAAACTACCTGCCGCCAGCCAGCGCGAAAAAAATCCAAGGCTCGAACGATGAAAGAACCCGCTGCCATCGAAGATGATGGGCAACCAGGTAACCCTGTGCCGGGAAAGGGGAAAGAAAAGAAATCAGGCAACAACCAAGTCAGTTTCCAGCGGTTTGTCCTTTTTGAACTTGGTGACGCCCATGATGCTGAAACCAATGACGCGACCCTGCGCGTCCACACGCTCCATCACGGCATCGTGCTTGGTTTCCTTCTCGTAACCGGCGGCGTCGGAAAATCGGACTTCAAGGAAATCCGCCTCGGCATCGAACCAAATTTTTACTTTATCCGCGTAGGTTTTCACCAGGATTCTTCCGCGCGGGCAACCAGAACCATGTTTGGCAGAACTTTGCTTCCGAAAATTCGACGGCGGCGGGCGGAATAATCAGGCAGCGGCGCAGTCCGTCCGCCGTTGTCGTCGGAGCCTTTTCCTTCGACGTGGCTGACATTGCTTTCCTGCAAGTCTTCCAGCAACCAACGGGCGATTTCCCACCGCTCTCGCGGAGGCAACTGCCGCAGCGCCATCTCAATTTCCAAAACACTGCTCATGTGGATAAGAATACCAGAGCGGCACCGATTTTGCGAGAGGGATTTTGGCCGTCCATCAAACTGCGACTGCCAGCCGCATGACGTGCCAATCGTCATTACATCCTGGTTGCCGGGACCGCTCGAAACCCGTCGCGAAGACCGGAGGCAGGCTTGCCAAACGCGCCCGCTTGGAACTCGAATCCAAGACCGGCAAAAAAGTCGTGACCGGCGAAAACTATCTGCCGCCAGCCAGCGCCAAAAAAATATTGCGTTGAGCGTTTGTTGAAATTGATTGGCCCCTTTGTGAATTTATCCCCTGTGCCATTCTGTCCTATTTTGCAGAATAAAAAGGGTGACTCCGCAGCGACCGAGTGGCAAGATTTGTCCCATGCCGGAACGCCTAAGCAAGCGGGAACTGGATGAAGCTGAGAGCATGGAGTCGGCGGAGACCGGGATAAGCCGTCAAATGCCGGACATACACTTCAACTGTAGCCACTGCGGTCAGGATCTCATTGTAGAGGCCGCAGGCGCTGGACTGTCCGTTGAATGTCCCGAATGTAGGGCTTCATTAGTTGTGCCGGAGCAAAGAGTGCCGCCGGTCATTTCGGATGCAAGTTTTCATTTGCGTCAAATCAGCGATGTTGAGCGTGAGGAGCTTCATCGTAAAAGGAACGCCGAACAAATCGTAGCAGTAGAATCTGCCGCGCAAACGTGCTCAGAAACTGAACACCTGACACCAAAACAGTTTTCCGATTTTATCGGGCAAAATAGAGTTAAGGCGCGACTCGAATTAGCAATTATGGCGGCCAAACAAAGGGTTGAAGCACTACCCCACGTTCTTCTTGTTGGGCCGCCGGGGCTAGGCAAAGCCACACTTGCCAGCATCATCCCAAAGGCGATGGGTGCGGGCATTAAAAGCACCAGTGGCAGCCTGATTACAAAAGCAGGCGAGCTTGCGGGAATACTCACTAATCTTGAAGAGGGCGACGTGCTTTTCATTGACGAAATCCATCGTTTGCAAAAAAACATCGAGGATTATTTCTATCTGGCGACGAAGGACTTCAAGCTGGACATCATTATTGACCAAGGCTCAAATGCCCGCAGCATCCGCCTAAATCTCCCCCGTTTCACACTCATCGGAACAACCCCACGACCAGAACGTGTTTCGCGTAATTTGCTATCGCTATTCCCAATTGTCGAAACACTGGAGGCATACAGCAATGAAGACCTTGCCGCTATCGCACACCGGTTTGTCAATGCGTTGAAACTTGAGATTGATCAAGCTGCAGTTCCGTGCATTGCTCACTCGTCGGATCGCACGCCGATAGATGTCTTAAATCGTTTGCAGCACGTCCGAGATTTCGCCCAGGTCAAAGGCGAAGGAAGAATCACACTGGAGGTTGCGGAAGCGGCTTTGAAGATGCTGGCTTTTCACGATGAAAAGCAAGAAGCCAGTGAAAACCGCGACACAATTCCCTCCGAAGTCCGCAGAGAAGTCTGGCGCAGAGACGGCGGGAAGTGTGGAAGCCGGGAGAGACTGGAATTCGACCACATAATTCCAGTCGCCAAAGGCGGCAGCAATACGGCACGGAACATCGAGCTGCTTTGCGAATCCTGCAATCGCTCCAAATCAGCTTCAATTCAATGAAATCTATGGTATCCACCAACCACAACCCCTGGGCACCATCCCAACAAGAAATCGCTGATATTCTGCCGCATGTTCGCTATGAGATCGAGCATGCATTCTTCGCGCCCAAAGATGTGCCTAATGATTGGCACATCAGAGAATCACTCTATCTGGCGATGCTCATGCATTCCAGATTGCTTCTCGACTTTTTTGAGTACACACACCGGAACCCAAAGCGAGGCCGCAAGAAACACGACGTGCTGTGCGATGACTTTCACTTCCCGTCAACCCTGGTTCAACTTTCCCTCGACGCTGAGGAGCGATTGGACAGGGACATTGCACATTTGACATATTTCAGGCTTCGCCACACGGCCGCAACAAAGCCTTGGCCTGTGGACGATATACTTCGTCCGCTGCGGGACCGTGCGACCGATTTTGTCGCGCACGTTATCAAGAATCCGCCGCCGACTAGCGCGCCAGAAGAAATCGAAAAGTGGAAATTCCTTTATCAAAAATTAACGGCCCGAATCATTTGTGTATCCGGTGTTCCACAAGAACCTAATACGGGCAATGTTGCCAAACCGCAGACCATGTTTATTGAACTTCGCAAAGATGATGCGTAAGCCGTCGTAAAGAGCAGCCATAAAAATGGTCGCGTTCATCTGGCCGGAACTGGCGCGGATTTGAATTTTACTGAACAGGAATTTGTTGCAATTCGGGGGAGGTCATTGGGCCGGGGTGGACTTCTTTGCGGGCGGCGGCGACTTGCTCGGGTTTCACCGGCGTCGCATTGTTGCCCCAGGTGCTTCGGTTCTGGCGCTGGAGACAACCGAAAGTTCCGCGTAGAAACATTCATGGCGAGGGAATGTTTGACTTTCAGACTCAAAAGACGCACAATCAATTGTAAAAGTGAGCACTGAGACAGACATTTTAATCAAGCGCGCCGCTGCCGAACTCAAGTCTGCCGGCGCACTGGAAATTTATGTCTTTGGCTCCGCCGCCAAAGGCACGAGTGATGCCGATTCCGATCTGGACATGGCGGTTTCGGGCCTGCCCCCGTCGGTTTTCTATCGCATGGGCGCGCGCGTCAGTGATTTGATCGGTCATTCGGTGGATTTGATTGATCTGGACATCAACACGCCGTTTACGCGCCACCTCCGCACGGAGAATGAACTCGTTCGAGTGGGATAAATTTCGCAAACAACAGGCCACGGAACGCGAACAATTGCGGCGTTTGTTGTCTGGAATCCACCCGCTTCTCACCAAATGCCGCGACACGGCTCCGACTGAAATCGAACTGTCCGCGCTGGCGGCCACACTCCATTGCTTCTACACGGGTGCGGAAAACATATTCAAGCGCGTGTCAGTGGAGCTGGATGGCGAGCCGGTGCGTGGTGATGCCTGGCATCGGGATCTTTTGCTGCGGATGAAAAGGCCGACCGCGCGGCGGCCGGCGTTGCTAGCGGAAGAACTTCACGACGCGTTGAATGAATACCTGCGTTTCCGCCATGTGTTCCGCAATGCTTATTCCTTCGACTTGGATTGGCAGAAAATGTCTCCGCTTGTGCTGCGCTTGGAAGAGACCTTTCAAAGGTTCGAGAATGCTTTGGATGACTTTCTGAAATAAACCGCGACATTTGCTTACCGTTACTGAACGGGAATTTGTTGCAACTCGGGGGAGGTCATTGGGCCGGGATGGACTTCTTTGCGGGCGGCGGCGACTTGCTCGGGTTTTACGGGCGATGCGTTGTTGCCCCAGGTGCTGCGGATGTAGGTCAGCACCGCGGCGATGTGCTTGTCGTCGTAGGTGTCTTTCCACGGGACCATTGTCAGGTTCCATTCCTTGCCTTTGACGGTGATTGGGCCGGTCAATCCGTTCAATGCAATGCGGGCGATCCGGTCGGGGCCCGGCGCAAGGACCCATTCGGAGCCGACCAACGGAGGAGCGGTGCCTTCCTTGCCCAAGCCGGACGGCTGGTGGCAGGCGGTGCAGGTCTTGTTGAAAACGTCCTGGCCCATCAGGCGAAATTCGTCGCCCGCACTCTTGGGATTCATGGCGACCACCTGCTCAAGCGAATCATAGGGGGCATAAACTTGTTTGTCGAAACCGCCGGCGTGATCGCTCAGATAAAGCTGGCTCCAATAAAACAAGCCGCCAAACACCATGATGAGCCAGATGGGGACGGTGGCAAATCCAGCGCTTGGCTCGGAGCTGTCCTGATTGGCGCGATTCTTGGTGGCGTCCTGGCTCATTTGGCGGGAGAATTGGTTGCGGGCTTCGCGGGAGCGTTTGTTTTGCCCGCCGGCTGGGGCGGGGGCGGAGCTTAAAAAAGATAGCCATCCTGGTGCAGGCTCGTCACATACGCGGCCAGGGCGCGTG
>Ga0187851_10005550_pt1 | contig 10045 bp, 7 predicted proteins | sample June2016WEW_6_10_FD_132997 | JGI IMG/M metagenome (GOLD analysis project Ga0187851, IMG submission 132997) | Peatland microbial communities from SPRUCE experiment site at the Marcell Experimental Forest, Minnesota, USA - June2016WEW_6_10 | ecosystem: Environmental > Terrestrial > Soil > Wetlands... | reverse complement strand
CACCAAGACCGTGACCGCCACCCTCCCATGGGCTCTGCTCGTCATATTCTGGTGGCAGCGCGGCCGCCTCGATTGGCGTCGCGACATCCGCCCGCTGCTTCCGTGGATCGCGATCGGCGCAGCCGCCGGTCTCTTCACCGCCTGGGTCGAACGCACCATGATCGGAGCCCAAGGGCCCGCCTACGCGCTCACCGCCATCCAGCGCTTCCTCCTGGCCGGCCGCGCGATCTGCTTCTACACCGCCAAGCTCCTCTGGCCCGCCAACCTGATCTTCAGCTACCCACGCTGGAAAATAGACCCCGCCGCCACCTGGCAATACCTGTATCCCCTCGGAGTCATAGCGCTGCTGATAGCCCTCGCCATCAAAACCACCAACCACCAGCCGCCAACCACCAGCCAGGCCCGGCGAGGCGGCGGGCGAGGCCCCCTAGCCGCCATCCTCCTCTTCATCGGAACGCTCTTCCCGGTCCTGGGCTTCCTCAACATCTATCCGTTCCTCTTCTCCTACGTAGCCGATCATTTCCAGTACCTGGCCAGCCTGGCCCTGATCGTCCCGCTGTCCTCCATCCTGGTGTCGTTCGTCACTCGCCTCGGCAAACCCGCCAACATCGTCCTGCCAGCCGTCCTCCTAGCCATCCTCGGTACGCTGACCTGGCGTCAAAGCCACATCTATCGCGATACCGAGACGCTCTATCGCGCCACGCTCATCCGCAATCCCGAGAGCTGGCTGGCCCACAATAACCTGGGCGTCGCCCTGCTGGATAAACCCGGCCACCTCGCGGAGGCCAAAACCGAGTACCAGGCGGCGCTCGCCCTGAACCCGGATGACGCCGAAGCCCACAACAATCTCGGCAACGCTCTCGCCCGCATGCCCGGCCGTCTTCCCGAAGCCATTCGCGAATTCGAAATCGCCATCCGTCTGGAACCCCGCCTCGCGCAGGCCCACCAGAACCTCGGCAACGCCTTGGCGCGCAATCCAAAGCGCTTGCAGGATAGCATCGCCCAATTTAATGTGGCGCTTCATCTAAAGCCAGACGATCCGCAGATTCGCAATGACTTAGGCGTTACCATTATGCAAGTGCCTGGCCACCTATCCGACGCCATTACGCAATTCCAGGACGCCGTCCAAATCAGCCCCGGCGACGCGCAATTCCGGACCAACCTGGGCAACGCCCTGTCCCAAATCCCCAGCCGCCGCCCCGAAGCCGTCGCCCAGTTCCAGGCTATTTTACGAAGCGAACCCAATAATCCGCAGGCGCACAACAGCCTGGCCATCACTCTGGTCCAAATGCCCGGCCGCCTGCCCGATGCGATCGCCGAGTTCCAGGCTGCGCTACGAAGCGAACCCAATTTCGCAGAAGCGCATAACAACCTCGGCCGCGCTCTTTCCCAGATTCCCGGCCGCCTGCCGGAAGCCATCGCCGAATACCGGGCCGCCCTGCGAATCAAGCCCGATTACGCCCAGGCGCGCGCCAACCTGGAAGCCGCCTGCGCCCAGAATTCAAGCTACTGCCCAAAACAACCATGACCCTAATAAACTCCATTACCCGCAACCTATCCATCGCCGCCCTCGCGTTAGCCGTACTAGTCGCCCTGCGCGTGGGCTTCATCGGCCCGGTGTTCGGCCAGTTCCAACGCGTGCTGATCACCGAGGCCATCGATGAGTCTAAGCTGGTGACCCTTTCCGGCAACACTCGTCCGGAAGCCAGAAGAGGCGAAAACGATCGCGGCCTTGTCCCCGATTCCACCCCTGTCGAGCACATGTTCCTGCAGTTGCGTCGCCCGCCCGTGCTAGAGGGCGAGTTCGTCCACCTTATCAACGAGATGCACGACAAAACCTCGCCTAATTTCCGCCATTGGCTCACGCCCCAGGAAATCGGCGACCGGTTCGGCCCGGCGCAGCAGGACCTCGACGCAATCAAGAGTTGGCTCCAGTCCAAGGGCTTCACCGTCCACTACGTCTACCCGACGCGCATGCTGATGGATTTCTCCGGCACGGCGGGCGCGATTCGGGAAGCGTTCCATACCGAGATCCATGCGCTTGAAGTCGATGGCCAGCAGCACTGGGCCAACATGCGCGACCCGCAAATTCCCGAAGCGCTCGCTCCCGCCATCGTGGGCGTCGTTTCAATGCACGACTTCCGGCCGCACTCGATGGTGAAGAAAGCCATTCCCGGCTACACTTCCGGCGCCGACTACCTGCTCGTCCCAGCCGACTTCCAGACGATTTATAACGTCAATCCGCTGTTGCGGCGGGGCATCACGGGCGCGGGCCAGACGGTTGTCGTGATCGAAGATTCGAACGTCTCTTCGACGGCCGACATCAATAAATACCGCAGCACTTTCCTGAGTAAGTGGGCTACGCCCGCTCTTGTGCAGTCTAACCCCACCGCGGCCGGCAACACCTGCACCAACCCCGGTGTCAACAGTGACGACGTCGAAGTCGATCTGGACGCGGAGATTGTCTCCGCCATGGCACCCATGGCTACCGTGAACGTGGCCTCCTGCACGGACGGGGCGACGGTTGCCACCTTCGGCGGCCTCATCGCGCTGGAAAACCTCGTCAGCGCCGGCAGTCCGCCCGCCATTATCAGCATGAGCTACGGCCAATGCGAGGCGGCCAACGGCTCCGCCGGCAACGCGGCGTTCTACAACGCCTTCCAGTCCGCCGCCGCCGCGGGCGTGTCCGTTTTCGCATCGTCGGGCGATGAAAGCGCCACAAGCTGCTCCGCCAACAAGAGCAGTTCCACCACTGGCATTGGCGTCAGCGGCTGGACCTCCACGCCCTACAATGTCTCGGTCGGCGGCACGGACTTCGAAGACACCTACAACGCGTCGAAAGGCTCGCCCACCATTCCCGTCAGCACTTACTGGAGTTCCACCAATCTGCCCACCGACGGCTCCGCCAAGTCGTACATTCCAGAGATCCCTTGGAACGACTCCTGCGCCGGTTTCCTGCTTTACAACTATGAGGGCGCCAGTGTTCCCTACGGCTCCACAGGCTTCTGCAATTCCGGAGGCACCGGCTTCCGCACCACCGGCTCCGGCAGCGGCGGCCCCAGTGGCTGCGCCACCGGCTCGCCATCCACCTCAAACATTGTCAGCGGAACCTGCGCCGGATGGCCCAAGCCCTCCTGGCAGCAGGGTATTTTCGGCAATCCCGCAGACGGCGTTCGCGACATCCCGGACGTCTCTCTGTTCGCCTCCAACGGCATCTGGAACCACTACATCATCATTTGCGATTCCGACACCGGCAACGGTGGCGCCTCCTGCAGCGGTGCTCCTAGCACGTGGACCGGCTTGGGCGGCACCTCCGCTTCCTCGCCCATGATGGCCGGCATCCAGGCGCTCATCAATCAGAAGTGGGGAATCCGCGCCGGCAATCCCAACCCCACCTACTACGCCATCGCCAATAACGAATTCGGCGCCAGCGGCAACAGTGCCTGCTACTCGATCAACCAGCCCGATCGCCGCGGCGTTGGATCCGCCTGCGTCTTCTACGACATCACCCAAGGCGACATCGTGGTGAACACCAGCGGTACACACGTGAATAGCTATAAGCCCTCTGGGACCGACGGCGTGTTAAGTACCCAGACGCTCACCGGAGTCACTGTTCTCACGGGCGGGTCGGGCTACACCAGTGCGCCCACGTGTACGATCGCAGCTCCCAGCAACTTGTACGCTTACTTGAATCCTTCCGGCGGAACGCTATGGGGAGGAGGTACCCAAGCCACCTGCACAGCCGTCCTCTCGGGCAGCACTGTCGGCAGCATCACGCTGAACAACGGAGGCCAAGGCTACAATGATGGCGGCGGCTGCACGTTGACGGGAGGCGGCGGCTCGGGAGCCACTTGCGTCCCGACGATCACCGCTACTACGCTTGCGCCAGCCTATCAGCCCGCCTACGGCACCACCCCCGGATGGGACTTCGCCACCGGCATTGGCAGCGTCAACGCCTATAACCTGGTCATGAACACCGCATGGTAGCGAATTGGTAGACTCGCTCAAACTCGACCTGGCCGCCGAAGTCTTGGCTTCGTTCGGCCAGGCTCGTCTTCCGGTCACCGGCAGCAGCATGTTCCCCTGCATGCAGCCCGGCGATCTGCTCGAAATCCGCCGCCCCGCCGGCCCCATCGAAACCGGCGAGGTGGTGGTGTTTCTGCGTCACGGCCGGCTCGTCGTCCATCGCGTCGTCGGTCAAACCGGCGATCTGCTCATCACCCGCGGCGACCGCCTCCGCTATCCCGATGCGCCCGTCGCCACCGCCGAGATCCTGGGCTGCGTCGCCGCCATCGAGCGCCGCGGCCGCCGCATCGCCCCGCGCCTTACACCTATGTGCCGCATAGGATCGTCGCTCCTCCGCCGCACCGATTTCGGTACCCGCGCCGCGCTCTACTTTGCTAGGATGGTACGAACTTGACCCTCACGGCGACTCACGAGCTGGCGATCGATATCGGAGGCATGCCCATACTCGTACGCACGGACAATGCCGAATTCGCGGCCCTGCTCGAAGACCGCTACGGCAGCTTCATCCACGTCCCATCTTCCGATCGCATCTTCTCCCTGGATATCGATCTGATCCCGCCGCGCACCATCCTGGAAGATGAAGACGTCAGCGTGCGCCTGGAATCCGGCCGTTGGATCATCACCCGCGGCGACTTCCGCGCGGAATTCGATCCCGGGTTGGGCCACGGCTGGGTCCGCCAGAGCGCCAGTCCCTATTCGATTGACGGCGTGCTGCGCATCCTGCATTCGCTGTTTCTGGCCCGCGAAGGCGGCTTTCTGGTGCACGCCGCCAGCGCCGTCCGCAACGGCCGCGCGTTCCTGTTTGCGGGCGTCTCCGGGGCGGGGAAGACTACCCTTTCCCGTCTGGCCCCGCCGGACGCCGAAGTCCTCACCGATGAGATCTCCTACGTGCGGCCCTCTACCGAGCCGCGACCGTTAGGGAGCGGTTACGTCGCCTTCGGCACCCCGTTCGCCGGCGAGTTGGCGCGCATCGGCGCCAACCTGCGCGCTCCCCTGGTCGCACTTTATTTGCTCGTACAAGGCCCCAAGAACCGCATCGAGCCGGTCGAACCGGCCGAGGCCGCCCGCGCCGTGCTCCGCAATATCCTCTTCTTTGCGCACGACGAAGAACTGGTCGGCCTGGTATTCCAATCCGTTTTCGATTTCGTGGCCCGCGTGCCGGTCCAGCGCCTGGTGTTCACCCCAGACGCGCGTGTCTGGGAGTTGATCGTATGAACCCTGTCTACCCCGCGCGCAGCAAGCAAGTCGCCGCGCGGATGCTGGGCGGCGAGATGATGATCATGTCCCCCACCGATACCACCTTGTTCAACCTGAACGACGTCGGATCGGCGATCTGGAACGCCGCCGACGGCCGCACCTCCCTCGACGAAATTGTCGCGCGCCTCTGCGACGAATTCGACGTGACGCCGGAGGCCGCCCGCCACGATGCCGAAACCTTCGTCGAGGAGCTGGCTGCGCACGGCATCCTGCACCTCTCCGATCAGCCCGCCGCGCCCGCCGAAGCCGGGCGCCAGGAGTCCAAATGAGCGCCTTGATGGAAGAGATGAACCGCCGCGCCCTCGCCCTGGGAGTGCCCTTGGGCGCTCAACTGGACGTCACCTACCGGTGCAACGAACGTTGCGTGCACTGTTATCTCGATCACGACGATCACGGCGAAATGACCACCGCCGAGATGCTCGATGTGCTCGATCAGTTGGCCGATGCCGGCACCCTCTTCCTCACCCTGAGCGGCGGCGAGGTCCTCATGCGCATGGACTTCTTCCACATCCTGGAACACGCGCGCGAGCTCTCCTTCTGCGTCAAGATCAAGACCAACGCCTTCATGATCGGCGAGAAAGAGGCCGGCCGCATGCGCGCCCTGGGTGTGAATTCCGTGCAGGTCAGCATCTACTCGCACAGGCCGGAAGTGCACGATGCCATCACCCTGCTGCCGCGGTCGCTCGAGCGCTCCATCGCAGGTATCCGTTTTATGCAGCAGCGCGGCTTGAAGGTCATCATTGCCAACGTGCTCATGCGCCAGAATTTCGGAGACTACGAAGGCGTCCGCGCGCTGGCCAACTCGCTGGGTGTCGAGAGCACCATCGACCCGACCGTCACTCCCAAAATGGATGGCGACCGCGAGATCCTGGGCCTCGGCATCGGCCACAAGGAACTGTACGAGGTCATGCGGAATCCGGGCCTGGTAGGCAATGTGGATGAATTCTGCTCACCGCCCGGCGAGACCACCAGCGCCATGCTGGATGAGGTGCCCTGCAGCGCCAGCCATACGTATTGCTACATCTCGCCCTACGGCGACGTGTATCCGTGCGTGCAGTTTCCGCTGCCCACCGGCAACGTGCGCAAACAGAAGTTCATCGATATCTGGCGGTATTCTCCGGAGATGAACGACGTCCGTTCCATCCGCCCGCGCGATCTGCCCGTCTGCTCCACCTGCTCGCACGTGGGAACCTGTACGCGCTGCCCCGGCCTGGCCTACATGGAAGGCAACATGCGCGGCCCGTCCACGCAAGACTGCGAAAAATCCTTCGCCCGCACCGGCATCCCTTCGGCCAACATGCATCTGAAGGCGGCCCGCGCCCGCCTGGTCCAGATCCGCGGTATCACCCTGCCGGAGTACGCGCCGCTTCCGCTAGATAACGTTCTCGTGCAGTGACCCGTACCGAACAAACCCTGCTGGCCTGCGTCCGCGCATGCGTCCACTCGCGGCAGGCCAGTCTGACGCCAACCGAAGCTGAGCAAACCGATTGGGCCGCGCTCGATCGGCTGGCTTCGCGCCACGGTGTCGCGCCGCTGCTGGTTCGCGCATTGCCGGAGCGGCATGCGATCCGGTTTCGGCAAAGAGAGCGTGAGCGAACCAAGTGGGGCCTCCGGCTGACGGCGGAGTTGCTGCGTCTGCTTGATCTGTTGGAGCGCCATGCGATCCCGGCGCTGCCGTTCAAGGGTCCCGCGCTGGCTTTTGCGCTGTATGGCGACGTGGCGTTGCGCGAATCCTGCGACCTGGATGTCCTGGTTGCGAGTGTAGATTTGCCCAAGGCCAAGCGGGCCATGCTCCGGGCGGGCTACACCTCGGATCTGCCCGCGGTTGCCGCCCAGGAGGCGGCCTACCTCCGCGCGCGCTATGAGCTGCACTTCACCACGCCGGAAGGCGCCGTGCCCATCGAAATCCACCAGGCCTTCCTGGCTCCCTCCTACTGCCTGCCGTTCGATTACGAAGCTTTGTGGCAGCGGCTCGAGCGGCAGGTGTTTTGTGGCCGCGAAGTGCCGGCGCTACCCCCCGGCGACCTGCTGTTGATGCTCTGCGCGCACGGCGCCAAGCACTCCTGGACGGAGCTGAGCGCGGTGTGCGACATCGCGCGGCTTCTGGTCGTTTCCGCGGACCGGATTCCGTGGCCCGCTGTGCGGGACCAGGCGCGCGCGCTGGGCGCCAGCCGTATTCTGTTGCTGGGCCTGACTCTTGCCGCCGATCTGCTGGAGGCGCCGGTTCCGGCGGATGTGCTCGCCCACGTGCGGGCAGACCGGGCCGTCTCCCGGTTGGCCGGACAGGTTCGCGCGGCGCTGTTCCAGGAATCCGAGGGCAGCGGCGGTTTGCGTTTCTTCGTCCGCACGCGCGAGCGCTTCCGCGACAAATTGGCCTGCTGCGCGCGTCTCGCGCTGATGCCGAACGAAGAGGATTATGCGTGCCTGCCGCTGCCGGCCATCCTTTCTTCGTTGTATTACCCGCTGCATGCGGCTCGCGTGGCGGGAAAGTTCGGCCTGGTTTCGTTGCGAAAGTGACTCGCGGCTTTCAAATACGCCGTGTAATCGAAGTATAACATTTGTCTGACTGTCTGCGCGTCGATTTAGTATCTCCAGCGCTTGATTATTGAGCTGAGACACAGTAACATCAACTGAGACATTGGTGGCGGAGTTGTGCCGCATCCACCCTGTTAAGGTTTGGGCGGAAAGGAAAGGACAAAGAAAAGTGCAATCCCTATTGGACGACGTTGCTCGGATCCTGGCAAAGCCCGCACCGCGGCGCCAGGCGCTCAGACTTGCGGCTGGCGTCTTTGCCGGAGGCCTTCTCGGCGCGCTGGGAATGAAGGCTGCCGAGCCGGATAGGTGCAAGTCCGGTTACACGGCTTGCGGCACGAAAGGGCTTTGCTGTCCGAACACCGGGAAGTGCTGTATCACCGCCACCAGGGGCCCCTTCTGCGTTCCCAGCCCGCTAGACATATGCTGCGCCAACACGGCGTGCGGACCAAAGACGATCTGCTGCCACGGCGTTTGCTGTGCGCCGGGACAGACCTGCGTGAATAACCGGTGCTCTTCGTCGAAGGCCGCAGCCTAGCGGACGGGCAACCGTGCCAGCATTGAGACGGCGCACACCGCGCCTGTCAAGCCATTTATCTACATGACCGAAATGGGTGTCGGCTGGGCCATATAAAAACATGACCAGACACGCGAGTCTCTTTCTCCTTGGGGTAACATGAAATCGATCCGCAAGGGGTCGCGCCCGAGCGGAGATCCAAGGCCGATGCGACGGGGCTGGCTCCGAAGAAATCGGCGTCGAACCCTCTGATGGCTACGGCTGTCAGAGGGTTTTGCTTTGGTGTTTGCTTCGCCCACATTTCTTTGGTGAAGCCTCTGAGCGGAGGCCTTGGATAAATAAACGCGATGCGCCGGGCCGGTTTTGCCCGGCTTCCTTATTGACTGCCCGCGTACTTCCTCTGCCGCGCCAACCGTTGCGCGGCTCCTACCACTCGGATGCCGCGACCCCGGTGCCGGGCGCCCGCCGCCTCCGGCGAGTTCTTCGCTTCAGTCGCCGCGAAGAGCCGATCTCTTAACTGCTCAATGCGTCTGTGAAGGACTGCCACATTCAGCGATGCATACCTGGCTTGCAGCCGTTTCTGTGCAGCCTGGGAGATTTGCCCCGACTCCATCACTCGCTGGAAGGGCGTCCGCGGTTCGTCGTACTTACGATGGATCTTGCCCTCCACCCGGGTCTTTTCTACCAACTTGATGGTCGGCTGGAAGAAGTTCTTGTACAACGTCACCGACCGATACAGCTCTCGCAGAATCGCCAATTCGCCGGCCGTGTCCAGCCGCCGGTATCCTGCCACTTTGCGTACGTGGGTCCAGTTGCGCTGCTCCACCCAGCAGTTGTCGTTCTTTTGGTACGGCCGCGAACGCGACATCTTGATCGGCGGCTTGGCCTCCTTGCAGTATCCCCACAGCAGATCGTTGATCATGCCGCTGTCGTTGTCCGGATGGATCTCCCGAATCCGAAACGGCAGCCGTTGCCGGATGGCCTCCATGCCCGCTTTGTTGGCTACCTGGGATCGCCCCATGATGGCCTCCCCCTCCCACCACCCGGTGGCGATATCCGCCGCCGACAGCGTGTGCACATACTCGCCCGCCGTAGAACGACCGCAGTGGAACACATAATCCAGTTGCAGGTTCCCCACCTCCGTGGTGTCCCACTCCGAAGCCACCTTCACCGGCACCTTCTGGTACAGCAGTGGGTGCACACTGGGATTGCGGTTCTGGCGCAGGCCGCGCAGCCGCTTCTCCCGATCCAATAGCCGGTCGATGCTGCGCGGCGAGATCTCCTCCAGTTTGGCCGCCACAGTATCGCTGCAAACCAGTTCTTTGGCACGCCGCAGCCGCGCGACCTCATTCCGCAGCGCCGGGGCCAGACGCTGCCCGCAGGGGTAATCGAACAACCCCCACACTTCGATCAAGGCCGCCTGCACCTCTCTGGTGTAGACCCGCCGGCGGGGCCCTCGTTTCTTGTTCTGGCGGATCGCGGCGGGATGCGCCAGCTTGCCGATCAGCACCTTCCGATTCAGCCGCGTACGCTTGCGGGCTTCATTCAACAGCCGGGTCTTGCTCTTCTTATCCGCGTTCCGGTACTCGTCCCGAACGCGTTCCAAATATTGCTCCCGTGAGTGCATGTCCATCCTCTGGCCAAAACCGGCCGTGCTGCACTCGCGCTTTCGGTCACATTCTTAAATGGCCCAACCGGTGGCCCCATAGTCAT
>Ga0187851_10005548_pt1 | contig 10046 bp, 2 predicted proteins | sample June2016WEW_6_10_FD_132997 | JGI IMG/M metagenome (GOLD analysis project Ga0187851, IMG submission 132997) | Peatland microbial communities from SPRUCE experiment site at the Marcell Experimental Forest, Minnesota, USA - June2016WEW_6_10 | ecosystem: Environmental > Terrestrial > Soil > Wetlands... | reverse complement strand
TCCCCTCACGGTGATCCCCGATCTGGTGCGCCGCGACTTCACCCCGACCCACCCGGACCAGCTCTGGGTGGGCGACATCACCTACATCCGCACCTGGGAGGGCTGGCTGTACCTGGCGACCCTCCTCGACTGCTTCTCGCGCCGGGTGGTGGGTTGGGCAATGGCCGATCACCTGCGCACCGAGCTCCCGCTCGGGGCTCTGCACATGGCCCTGGCCCGCCGGCGCCCGACCGGGACCCTGATTCATCACACCGACCGCGGTTGGCAATTCACGTCGGAGGCCTACACCAACGTCCTCACGAGCCACGGCATCCGGTCCAGCCTCAGCCGACCGGCCAACTGCTGGGACAACGCGGTGGCGGAGAGCTTCTTCTCCACCCTCAAGCTCGATCTCCTCTACCGCCACAGCTGGCCGACCCGGGCCGCGGCGAGGAGCGCCGTCTTCGAGTACATCGAGGTCTTCTACAACCGGGAGCGCCGCCACTCGACGCTCGGCAACCTGAGTCCGGCAGACTACGAAGCCGGCCACACCGCTGTGTGTTCGGCCTAGCAAACGTGTCCGTCAAAGCGGGTCAGGGCCACACCATCTTTGGGCTAGAGTATGGCCGTGAATGACACGGAGACAAGGTACTACCGGGTCGGTGGCAGCGGTCGAGCGATCTACTTGGTCGCCGGCACGACAGTGGTGCTGTTGGTCGGGGTGGTACTGATAGTGTTCGCAACCGCCAGCCGTCCGATGATCGTGCCGCTCATCGTGTTTGGGCTTGCATACCTTCTGGCGGCAATGTGGGGCACGTGGTTCAGCGGCTACAGGGTCCCCTACGACGTCGGGATCGGCCGGGACGAGTTAGTCTGGCTCGCGCTGTTTCGAACGCGCCAGGTGGCCCTAGGGGATGTGCGGGAGTTCCGTCGCGCTCGCTGGTCCCATGGGTTTGGCGTTCTGGTGCTCGCCGGAGGGGAACGCCTGCTCGTGCCGAAGCGCAAGGATTTCGCCCAATTCGCCGTGACCTTGGGGCGGGCAGTGCCCAGTCTGCGGATCTCGGCCTGAGCCGTCCGCGTCTCACTCGCCGTCATGCACCTCCGCCGTGGGCGCGGTGCCGGAGCCACGCACGGATGCTGGGAGTCGATCGTTCCCCCACCATGATCCGACGCCCTTCGGCTCTGCATCAGCTCGCTCTGCGTGGTCACCTCGCCGCGGCGACTCCCTGAGATCTATCCCGCTGCCAGGCCGACGCGTCCTCGCGGGGCGGGCCGCTCGGCCGAGCTGGGGGTGCCGATCAGGCGACCACCTTTGTCGAACTCCCACCAGAGGGCCGAGGCAGCGGGTCCCAGGCCGTGCATCGCAAGCGGGACGGGGCCGCGCGGGTCGAGGATCATCGGGCACGGCACGAGCCCGCTCAGCACCGGGGTCCGAGCGTGAGGCCGTAGCCGGAGCAGCGGTCGCCCCATTGCTTCCGGAACTGCTCCTGACCCTCGAAGCAAGTGCTGGCCTGAAGCGCGGATGGCGAAGCAAGTGGTCCAAGCGAATTCGAGAAGGCCTATGCGAACGACGAAAGTCGAAAGCACTTGCTTTGGGAGCATGAGGTCGCCAGTTCGAGTCTGGCCGCCCCGACCACTGGGTCGTTCGTTGGCACTTTCGAATTCACCGGGAGCACTTGCTTTGGTGTTGGCCGGGCCCGGCCGGGGACCCGGGGTGCAGAAGCAAGTGCTGCTGTGGACCACGTTTGCAGAAGCAAGCGCTCTATCAAAACGCACGGGGCGTCCCAGAGGGGTCACATGGGTAGCCTGGAGCAGCCCTCAGGCGCGCGGTAGCCCTTAGAGAAGGTCCAGGAACGCGGCCGGCGAGAGCACCGGCGGCACCACCGTCGCGAGGCTGGTGAGGTCCTTGTCCCCGGACACCAGGTGGTCGACATTGGCGGCCTGGGCCAAGGCGATGGGTAGTCGTCGCCGGGATCACGGTTGATTGCCTCGGCGATCACCAGGTTCTCTGCCCAGACGGCACCCTGGCGGATGACGTCGACGAACTCGCCGACCTCGTCCGGCGCCACCAGGTCACGGAACCTCGGGCGCCGGAGGACGCCTTCCAGCTCCGCGAGCAGATGCGGGCAGACCACCAGCTCGAATTCGCCCCCGAGCCAGAGGAGGTAGAGGCGAGCTGGAGCGCCGCGGGGGGAGAGGAGGGCGCAAATGAGCACGCCGGGATCGAGGACGACCCGGAGAGCCCTACCCGGCGGTGCCGCCACCAGCCTCCCGACGCATCGCCTGCAGCTCACCGTAGGCGAGTGTCGTTGCCTCCTCGTGTGTGAGCTCGCTCCGCTGGACGGTGCTGGCCGCCATTGACCAGGGCGTCTCCGCGCACGTGCTGACCGCTTCCCTCTACGAGCGCTTCAGCTCGAGTAGCGAGGCCGACTTTGCCGACCGGCCGCTCTCGGCGATGCGCCGCGAGTTCGGCGCCCACGCGGAGCTCCCCGCCGAGAAGTGGCGGCACGCCGGCGTCTGTAACGGCTTTGCAGATGTTGCGGTGACGCCCCGCCTGGATTCACGTAACACCCGTAACGCGTGTCTGCGCGGGTTGCTACCACCCGTCTCTCTGACCGGGCTGCGCCTACCTTGCTGGCCATGTCGATTCACCACGCGCGAAAGTTCTCGAAGTGTGGCCGTTGGCCCCAGTCTCATCGGGTCTTTCGGCTCATCAGCGGCCTGGCGACCGCGGCCATTCTGGCTGCAGGGTTTGTCACCCTCACCCCGGAACTGGCCCTTGCCGCCAACGGTGTGCTTCTCGTCAACGAGCCGTTCACCGGCACCACCACGTCGTCGTCCGAGTGGGTGCTGCCGGGCGCTCCGGCGGGCACCAACGTCGCCTGCATGACGGCCAGCACTAATGGGTCCCAGACCCCGATCCCCGGATGCGGATCCCCCGCCGACAGTTCCGGAAGCGGGGCCCTCCGCCTCACCGCGGACGGTGGTGGCGAGGAAGGTGGCGTCGCCTATGGACTCAGCGTGCCGAGCTCCGACGGCATCGACGCCATCTTCGACAGCTATCAATATGGAACCGACAATGGGGCCGACGGCATCGGCTTCTTCCTGGCAGCGGCAAATCCGTCCAACCCGCAGCCACCGACGGCCATCGGGCAACCGGGTGGGGCACTCGGATACTCCGCCGACTACGACAAAGGTGACTCGGGGATGACCTACGGCTACCTGGGGGTCGGGCTGGACGTCTATGGCAACTACGCGACCACGTCCGCCGAGGGGAGCGGGTGCACCAACGACCCCACCTGGGTCACCGGGGGCACGCACTCGTCCCCCAAGAGTGGCGTCACCGTGCGCGGGCCAGGCAACGGCACCGCCGGCTACTGCGCCCTGACCAGCACCTACTCGACACCTACGACCGTGGACCTGGACGGAGGCGGCAGCGGCACGCGTTCCGCCTCCGCGGTGCCGGTGGAGATCGTCATCAACACCTCGGGCTCCAGCGTCACGACAACGGCGACGACCACCCTCACCCCCCACAACTTCTCCTCATTCAGCGTCAATGCATACTCCTACGAGGTGGCGTTCATTCCCATCGGCAGCTCCAGCGCCCTGTACCTGACCGGTGCGCTTCCCAACGCCTCCAGCATCCTGCCGTCGGGCTGGTACAACGGGAGCGGCATCCCCTACCAGATGACCTTCGGGTGGGTGGGCTCCACCGGCGGCGACGACGACGTCCACGAGGTCAACCTGGTCCAGAGCAGCACCGTGAGCGGTGACCCGCCGCAGCTGAGCGCAACGGTGACCGACAACGCCTCGGGTGCCCCGCCCCACAACTCGACCATGGACTACACCGTCGACGTCTCGAACGCGAGCACAGCAGGCGCCGAGGCCGATACCATCACCGCCACCGACACCATTCCGACCGGTGAGACGCCGGTCAACACGGGCAGCGGGTGGTCGGGAGGCACGGATTGGAGCTGCTCCACCGCTGGCCACACGGTGACCTGCACCGATTCGGGAGGGCTGGCGGCCGGAGCCGAGAGCAGCATCACGATCCCCGTGGACGTCACGGCCGCCGGGGGATCGCACCTCACCGACTCCGTCACCGTCTCCTCTAACGACGCCAACCCGGCCTCGGCGAGCGACGCCGTGGTCGTCGCCGAGGTCGCGACCTCCTTCGCCGCCGCGGCGAACCCGACCAGCACCACCTATGGCGACACCGTCCAGCTCTCGGCGTCGGGGCTCCCGTCGGACGCGGGTGGCAAGGTCACCTTCACCTCCGGCGGGTCGACGCTCTGCACGACCGGCACGGTCAGCGCGGGCTCGGCGTCGTGCACCACCGCGGTCCTCGGCGCGGGGACCTACCCGGTGACGGCGACGTACTCGGGAGACTCCAGCTACCTGAGCTCCACCGCCACCACCAGCTTTGTCATCAACCAGGCCGGGAGTTCGCTCACCGCCTCCCCGAACCCGAGCAGCACCACCTATGGCAACACCGTCCAGCTCCGGGCGACGGGGCTCCCCTCCAACGCCACCGGCCACGTCACGTTCACCTCCGGTGGATCCACCCTGTGCATCACGGGAACGGTGAGTGCGGGCTCTGCCACGTGCACGACGGCCCAGCTCACCCCGGCGACCTATCCGGTGACGGCGACGTACTCGGGTGACTCCAACTACCTGGGTACCACCGCCACCACCAGCTTCATCATCACTCAGGCCTCGACCTCGTTCACGGCCTCGGCGAACGCGACCAGCACCGCCTATGGCAACACGGTGAGCCTCTCGGTTTCGGGGCTCCCGTCGGGCGCCACCGGAACCGTGACCTTCACCTCGGGAGGGTCGACGCTCTGCACGGCGGGTGCTGTCAGCCTGGGCTCGGCCGCGTGCAGCACGGCGGTTCTAGCGGCGAGCACCTACCCGGTGACCGCAACGTACTCGGGTGACTCCAACTACCAGGGCTCGCACGCGACGACGAGCTTCACCATCACGCCCGACCCGGTACTCCACCTCTCCACCTCGGGCACGCCGTCAGGTGCCGCGGCGGGGACCACCTACCCCCTGACCTTGGTCCCGTCGCTCGGCGGTTCGCCGGCCGGCACTGCGTACCACGACCCCGTCCTCACCGCCGCCCTGCCGTCGGGGGAGACCTTCGCCGCCGCGCCCAGCGCGACCGGGTGGAGCTGCGCGCTGAGCGGGGGCAGCACGGTGCTCACCTGCACCTCGACGCTGGCGCCGATCACGGCGGGGACGCCGCTCGCCAGCGTGACCGCGACCGTCGACATCTCGTCCTCGGCGGCCGGGACCCTGCAGACATCGGCATCGTTCGCGGACAGCGCCGATCAGGCGACGACGGCGAGCGCCACCGCGACGGTCGGCGTGACCGCGCCTCCCGCCCTCAGCCTCAGCATCTCGGGAACGCCCTCGGGTGCCGCCGCCGGCTCGCACTACAACCTGACCCTCAGCCCCGCCGTCGGCTTGGGGGGGGGTACGGCATACACGGACCCGACCCTCACCGCCACCCTGCCGTCGGGTGAGACGTTCACGGCCGCGCCGACCCCGAGCGGGTGGAGCTGCGCGCTGAACGGTGGCACCACGGTGCTGACCTGCACCTCGACGCTGGCGCCGATCACGGCGGGGACGCCCCTCGCCACGGTCACCGCGACCGTCGACATCTCGTCCTCGGCGTCGGGATCGCTCCAGACCACGGCCTCCCTCGTTGACAGCACCGACCTGGCGACGACGGCGAGTGTCACCGCCACCGTGGGCGTGACAGCACCACCACTTCTCCACGTCACCACCTCCGGCACCCCGCCGGGCGCCGCCGCGGGAACCACCTACAGTCTGACCCTCGACACGTCCACCGGGTCCTCCGGGGGCGCGGCGTACAACGACCCCACCCTCTACGCCACCCTGCCGACGGGTGAGACGTTCGCCACTGCGCCGTCCATCTCCGGATGGAGCTGCGCACTCAGCGGCTTCGGGACGGTGCTGACCTGCAACTCCACCGCAGCGCCGATCTTGGCGGGCACGGCGCTCGCCGCCGTGACCGCGACCGTCGACATCTCCTCCTCGGCCTCGGGTTCGCTGCAGACCACGGCGGCGCTCGCCGACAGCGCCGATGCGGCCACGACGGTGAGCACCACCGCCACAGTGAGCGTTACCGCACCTCCGGTGCTCCACGTCGCCACCTCGGGCACACCCTCTGGTGCCGCCGCTGGGACCACGTACGGATTGACGCTCGTCCCGTCCCTGGGCGGCTCGCCGCCCGGCCCCGCCTACCACGACCCGATCCTCACCGCCACCCTGCCGTCCGGTGAGACCTTCGCCGCCGCGCCGTCGGTGATAGGGTGGAGCTGCGCTCTGAGCAGCGGTGACACCGTGCTGACCTGCATCTCCACCGCGGCGCCGATCCCGGCCGGGACGTCGCTCGCCGACCTGACCGCGACCGTCGACATCGCCTCCTCGGCAGCGGGGTCGCTGCAGACGTCGGCGACGCTCGTGGACAGCGCCGACCTGGCGACCGCCGGAGGTGCCACCGCCACGGTGGACGTGACAGCCACCCCCGGGCTCCACATCGCCACCTCGGGCACGCCGTCGGGCGCCGCCTCTGGCACGCACTACGGCCTAACCCTCAGCCCATCGCTGGGAAGCTCGCCCGCCGGCCCGGCCTACAACGACCCCACTCTCACGGCCACGCTGCCTTCGGGTGAGACCTTCGCCTCCGCTCCCACGGCGACCGGGTGGAGCTGCGCGCTGAGCGGGGGCAGCACGGTGCTCACCTGCACCTCGACGCTCGGGTCGATCCCGGCGGGGACGACCCTCGCCCCGGTCACCGCGACGGTCGACATCGCCTCCTCGGCGACGGGATCCCTGCAGACCACGACATCCCTTGCCGACAGTGCCGATCTGGCCGCGGCCCCAAACGCCACGGCGACGGTGGACATCACCCCAGACCCGGTCCTTGACATCTCCTCCTCGGGCACGCCGCCGGACGCCGCGGCGGGGAGCAGCTACGGCCTGACTCTCAGCTCATCGCTGGGGGCCTTCCCGGCCGGGCCGGCCTACCACGACCCCGTCCTCACCGCGACCCTGCCCTCGGGGGAGACGTTCGCCGCCGCTCCCGTCGCGACCGGGTGGAGCTGCGCTCTGAGTGCCGGCGGTACGGTGCTGACCTGCAACTCCATCCTGGCGCCGATCCCGGCCGGTACGTCCCTCTCGGCCGTGACCGCGACCGTCGACGTGGGGTCCTCGGCATCCGGATCCCTGCAGACCACGGCATCGCTCGCCGACAGCTCCGACGCCGCGACGACGGCGAGCACCACTGCCACCGTGGACGTGACCGCCACGCCGGTCCTCGACCTCGCCACCTCGGGCACCCCGTCCGGAGCCGCCGCGGGGACCAGCTACAGCCTCACCGAGAGCGCCTCGCTGGCCGCCTCCCCGGCAGGTCCCGCCTACGGCGACCCCACCCTCACCGTGATCCTGCCGGCGGGGGAGACGTTTGCCGGAGTCCCGACTCCCTCCGGATGGAGCTGCGGGTTGAGCTCTGACCACACCTATCTCAGCTGCACCTCGTCCGCCGCGCCCATCGCGGTGGGCACGGCCCTGGCCGGGGTGACCGCCACGGTCGACATCGCCTCTTCGTCGAGCGGCACGCTGGTGAGCGACGCCTACCTCGCTGACAGCGCGGACGCCGCCACCCCGGTGTCGACCAGCGCGTCGGTCGACGTCACCGGGCCCCCGGTCCTCGACTTCTCCACCTCGGGCACGCCTGCGGGCGCAGCCGCGGGGACCAGCTACAGCCTGACGCTCAGCTCTGCGCTGGGATCGGCGGGTGGTCCCGCCTACAACGACCCGATCCTCACCACCACCCTGCCCACCGGTGAGACCTTCGCCGCCGCGCCGACCGTGACCGGGTGGAGCTGCGCTCTGAGCGGAGGCGGCACGGTGCTGACCTGTACCTCCACCGCGGCACCGATCCCGGCCGGAACATCGTTCGCGGACCTGACCGCGACCGTTGACATCGCCTCCTCGGCCGCGGGGTCGCTGCAGACGTCAGCGACACTCGTGGACAGCGCCGACCTGGCGACAGCCGGAGGCGCCACCGCTACGGTGGACGTCACCGCCACCCCTGTGCTCCACCTCGCCACCTCGGGCACGCCGTCGAGCGCCTCCTCTGGCACGAACTACGGCCTGACCCTCAGCCCGTCGCTGGGGGGCTGGGCCGCCGGGCCGGCCTACAACGACCCGACTCTCACTGCCACGCTGCCCTCGGGTGAGACCTTCGCCGCCGCTCCCACGGCGACCGGGTGGAGCTGCGCGCTGAGCGGTGGCAGCACGGTGCTCACCTGCACCTCGACGCTCGGGTCGATCCCGGCGGGGACGTCCCTCGCCCCGGTCACCGCGACCGTCGACATCGCCCCCGCGGCGACGGGATCCCTGGCGACCGGGGCATCCCTGGCCGACAGTGCCGACCTGGCCACGGCGGCAATCGCCACTGCGACGGTCGACGTCACCGCCGACCCGGTCCCTGGCATTTCCTCCTCGGGCACGCCGCCGGACGCCGCGGCGGGAAGCAGCTACGCGCTCACCCTCAGCTCGTCCCTGGGAGCCTCCGGTGGCCCCGCGTACAACGGCCCGACCCTCGCCGCCACCCTCCCGCCGGGGGAGACGTTCGCCGCCGCGCCGAACTCCACCGGCTGGAGCTGCTCGCTGAGCGTCCGCGACACCGTGCTCACCTGCACCTCGAACCTGGCACCGATCGCGGCCGGGACGGCTCTGCCCGACGTGACCGCCGCCGTCGACATCGCGTCGACGGCGCGGGGGACACTCCAGACCACGGCATCACTTGCCGACCTCGCTGACGCGGCTGCGACGGCCATCACCACGGCGTTGGTGGACCCGACCGCAACCCCGGTGCTCGCCGTCTCGACCTCGGGGACGCCCACCACTGCCCCTGCGGGCAGCGTCTACACCCTGAACGTGGACGTCGCGCTCTCGCCGGCGGGTGGTCCCGCATACAACGAGCCGACCGTGACCCTGGTGCTGCCCACCGGGGAGACGTTTGCTGTCGCGCCGACCATCTCCGGGTGGGACTGCGTCCTGAGCGCGGACAGCACAACGCTGACCTGCACCCGCGTGGCGGCTACCACCATCGATCCGGGCACGCAGCTCCTCAGCCTGAGTGTCCAAGTGCAGGTCAGCTCCGGCGCGACGGGGGAGCTCATCACGACGGTGTCCGCCGGTGACACGGTGGACGGCGCCACTCTGGCAGTTACCGCCGCGCGGATGGGGATACCCGTCCCGATCCCGACCGCGGGTGCGGTGCCCGGGGCCGCATCCCCGTGGGGGCTCGGCGTCCTGCTGGCGATCGCCGGATTCCTCCTTATCCTCGGCGAGGAGGTCGAGCGCCGCTTCCGGTCATCGGCGGGGCGGGGCTAGGGAGTCCCGGCGCCGGAGCCGGATCGGCCGGGACGGCAGCACACCGGAGGGTCGGCGCCGCCGCCCCTCGGACATAGCACTCGGCCACCACCGCCACCAAGGCCCGCTCCGATCGGCGGCGCTGCTCCAGCAGCCAGTCCGGGAAGTAGCTGCCCGAGCGCAGCTTGGGGATGGCCAGGTCGATCGTGCCCGTCCGCGTGTCCAGGTCCGCTCCCGGTAGCCATTGCGGGAGTTCACCCGCTCCGGGGTCCTCTCCCCGTAGCCGGCCCCGCAGAGGGCGTCCGCCTTGGCGCTCATCAGCGTGCCGGCGAAGGTCGTGACCATCTCCCGCAACAGGTCGGCGTCAGCCGCTTCCACCTGCTTGCGGAACCAGGTCAGCGCATCCATGCTGGGTGTGGACACCGTCATCTCCTCGAGGTTGGTGATGCTTCCTCAAAGGATTGCAGTGGTCACTATCTTGTGGAGGCCGTTAGGCTTCTCGTAGGCCAGTCCCCTGGACGCTAACAGTGGTTAAGCGAGGGGAAGTTGAACCGCCCCGGGTTTCATAGAGGCTCTGGTTATTGGGAAGCGGCCATCGGGGCCGGCTCCTGCTGAGCGTACTCGGCTTCGAACTCGGCCGGCGGGCGCAT
>Ga0187851_10005541_pt1 | contig 10053 bp, 7 predicted proteins | sample June2016WEW_6_10_FD_132997 | JGI IMG/M metagenome (GOLD analysis project Ga0187851, IMG submission 132997) | Peatland microbial communities from SPRUCE experiment site at the Marcell Experimental Forest, Minnesota, USA - June2016WEW_6_10 | ecosystem: Environmental > Terrestrial > Soil > Wetlands... | reverse complement strand
GGCCGAGCACGGCTGGATCGAAGTCCCCACGGCGGACGGCGGCACAAAGCGCATCGGCATCACTCGCCTGCACATGGAGGAGGACGCCGGCAAGAGCCTGCACGAAGGCTTCGCCGACTCTGCCACGCGCACTTATCTCGACCTGAACCGCTGCGGTACGCCGCTGGCCGAGATCGTCTCCGATCCCGATATCCGCACGCCGGACGAGGCATTCGAGTACCTTACTCGCCTAAAAGAAATCCTGCTCTACTGCGGCGTCTCCGACTGCAACATGGAGGAAGGCTCGCTGCGTTGCGACGCCAACGTGAGCGTGCGGCTGAGGGGCGCGGAAAAGTTCGGCACCAAGGCCGAAGTGAAAAACGTCAACAGCTTCCGCTTTGTCCGCGCGGCTCTGGAATACGAGATCGAGCGGCAGATCGAGGTCCTCGAATCCGGCGGCCGCGTAATGCAGGAGAGCCGCCTGTGGAATGCGAACGAGGGCCGCACTTATTCGATGCGCTCCAAGGAGCAGGCCCACGATTATCGCTACTTCCCCGAGCCGGACCTGCCGCCGCTGATCGTCTCCGCTGAGTTTCTGGGCGAGACGAAAGCCAAGCTCCCCGAGCTCCCCGAAGCCCGCCGCGCCCGCATGATCGCCGAGTACGATCTGAGCTCTCAAGATGCCTTCACGCTCACCGCCGAGCGCGCCTTCGCCGACCGCTTCGAGGCCGCCGCAAAGACCGCCCGCAATCCCCGCCGCGTGGCGAACGTGCTGCTCAGCGAGGTTGGCGGACGCCTCAAGGCGCTGGGCCTGGAGCAGGAGCAGTCGCCCGTCTCCATGGCCGGCATCGTGCTAGCCGCCGATCTGCTCGACGAGGGCAAGATCAGCTCCAGGCAGCTCAAGCAGTTATTCGATCTGTGCTTTGAAAAGGGCGAGGACTTCCCTGCCGTCTACCAGCGCGAGAAGCCCCAGCAGATCACCGACGCCTCGGCCATTGAAGCGCTGATCGACCAGGTCATCGCCGCCAACCCCAAGCAGGTCGAACAGTATCGCGCCGGCAAGAAGACCATGGCGGGGTTCTTTGTCGGCCAGGTAATGAAGGCGTCCAAGGGCCAGGCCAACCCCGCGCTACTCAACGCGCTGGTGACGAAGAAGCTGGAGGGATAGCCGCATGGCCTTTGGAGCCTGCGGGTTGCTCTTAGCCGGTTCCTTGCCTGTCTCCGCTCGCCTTTATCTTCTTGGCCCAATGATTCCTGTAAAGTACGACGTGCTCAGGGAATAGCTCGGCGTACATTGGATAGCCAATACCTACAATCTCCACCGTGAGCCCATCGGGACCGAGTTCGGCAGAATAGTCGGATATTTGGACTCCGCCCGAAGGAACAAGCTCTCGGCCATCAACATCGCGAACGATTAGAGACGGATGTGATTGGGAGGCGACTTCAACTTCTGCAATATCTCTAACGGTGAATGTCGGAATAGAATCGTAGGCTGGTAACGGAAAAAACTTTCCAGAGGCTACCCCCATTGGCGGGTCCCCATGCTCCATCTCGAAGTGACCCACTAGAACCCCGCCAGAGAGTACCTCAAAACTGGGCAAACCGGTCCTCACCCTACTTCAGCCTCAACTCCACCTCGAACTCCTTGCGCGTGTCCCACGAACTGACGGTCTTGACGGCGGTCTTCTTGCCGTCCTTCTCCGCCCACAGCTCATGCTCCTCGGCCATATTCACCTGGGCAAAGCGGAAGCGCCCCTTCTCGGTGGTCGTGTAACTGCGAATGTTCTTCGACTTCAGGTCCTTGAGAAAGACAGTCGCGCCAACCACCGGGGCGGAATTGGCGTCCACCACGGCGCCCATCACCACGCGCTCCCCCAGGTTTTGCGCCTGAGCGCAGAACGGCCCCGTGAGCCCGCCCCGAGAAGCCAGGGGAACCAAACCGGCGGCAAGAACGGCGAATGTCATCCCGGCTGCCAAACTCGTGCGATTCAACCTCACTCTTACTCCTCTTCCTCGTCGACCAGATCCTCGTCGTCCGCGTCCAGGTCGTCGCCCACCCGCGTCAACTCCAACGGTTCAACGCCGACCACCTCGTACTCCGTTCCACATTCATCGCAAGCGACCACGTCGCCTTCTTCCACTTCGTCCAGTTCGATGTCTAGTTCATTCTCGCATTCAGGGCAGCTCGGCATGGCGGCCTCCTCTCTTTCCAGGGCATTTCACATTGCAGGATGACGGATTTGCAGTGCATCTCCGCTATTCTTGGGGAGAAACCGGCCTCCGGTCAAGAGGCGGAAGCCCAAACCACAACTGGAGCTCCCCAGTGGAAGCATACGCCACAATTCCCCTCCGCGATGCGGGATTGAAATCCGGAGATGGTTTCTTCTGGAACTGGCGCAGGAATCCGGGAGCGCACAGGCTGCGGAAAACTCGATAGGGGATGGCTTTGTAAAAGGGCACGACTTCAGTCGGGTCGCAAGCGTTCCAGAATCAGCGTGGGCTTCAGCCCCTGCGGGACTCGTATTCCAAACTGACCCACCAGACCCAAGGGCGGAGTTTTGGCCAAGGGGGTGGTTCCGGGTATAATGGAGATTCGGCAAGCCGGTGGGGTCACCATTATGTGTACCCTGTCGGTCGTCCCGTTTGGCTGGCCCGGATTGCGTGCATCGCTTTAGGAGAGCGCAAACTTGGCAACGCGGCGAGAAACACTGGATTCTGGAGCAAGCTCATGGCACAGGTATGCGACATCTGCGGGAAAGGTCCGCAGTTCGGCAACAACATCTCACACGCCCACAACGTCACCCGCCGGCGCTGGAGCGTCAATCTGCAGGCAGTGAAAGCGCTGGTAAACGGCAATCCCAAGCGGCTCAGGGTATGCACCAGTTGCATCAAGAGCGGTAAGATCGCCAAGGCGTAAGGCTGGCCAGACGCGAACCCGCAGCGCGGGCTTGATTCAGAACCGGAATTCAGAGGGAAATTCAGGATGGTCGCGAACCCCGTCCACCCTGGACGGGGTTTTGTTGTGCCGGGTGCCCCACCCCCGCCGCGTTCTTGTTTTTGCGGCTAGGGTGGGATACCGCACCGCCCGGTCCCAGCAGTTTGAATCCCCTCAATCGCTCTTCCCAGACCCCGAATTCGACCCCGAATCCGCCCCGGCGGGCAAATCCAGCGCCACCAGGGCGAACCGGGTCTTGCCGTCCTTGGGAGTCTCGAAGCCCACGATGTGCTGGTGACGCTTCGAGCCGGCCTTCAGTTCCAGGTTGCCCTTACCCATGTGGTAGTCCCCCTGGTCAACCTGTACATTCTTGCCATTGTCATCGGCGCAGGTCAGCCCCTCGGAGGTGGATGCCGGCGTGCCCACCGCAGCATTTCCCTGGCAGGTAATCACCACCCCAAAGCGGCCCAGCCCCTTCTTGTAGAAAGCGGTTACCTTCTCCTCGGAATCGGAGGTCTCGTAGGAAACCGCCCGCACCCGCAGCTCCCATTCGCCAAAGCCCAGATGCACATCCGCCGACTTGTGCTTGTCGTCGTCCATCACGGCCACCGCGCCCGGATAGGCCGGCAATCCCAGGTCCGCCGCGGTGGTCTGGTTAGTATTCACGTGGATGCCGCCGAATGGCGTATCCACCTGGACCTTCTTGTCCTCGCCGTTGGCGTCCCTTTCCGTATGAATCCTGCATCCCGCCAATCCGGCCGCCAAAGCTAGGCCCGCGGCCAGCGTCGCCGCTTTCCGTACCCTCTCCCGCGTCATCCTTCGCATGGTGGCAATTGCCCTCCAGCTCCGTTATACGCCTGAATCGAAGTCGAGGTTCCTCGAAAAATGCTCTTCGCGCTAGCACTTTGTTGCCCCTTTCCCGGCCCCGCGATGTACTATCCAGCATGAGAGGCTTTGCGCGCGCAAGGCCGCGGCGGTTCGTGTTCATTGCGAATCGCGAAGATCACCGAGCAATGCGCCCGGTTCCCGCTTCCCCGAGCATTCGGCCTCGCCCGGTCGGGAAATTTCGAGCGCCGCACGAAAGGATGACTCTATGTATTTGCTTGCTCTTGCTTCTGCCCGGAGACTGCTGGCGGCAATCGCCGTTGCAGCCTTCCTCGCGCTCGCTTCCACGCCCTTGAATGCCCAGGATGACCCGCCCGCCCAGGCAGGCCGGCTCTCCTACATCTCCGGCGCCGTCTCCATCCAGCAGGTGGGCTCCGACGACTGGGGCCAGGCCCTGCCCAATCTCCCGCTCGGTCCCGGCGACCGCGTCGTCACCGACTCCGATGGCCGCGCCGAGATCCAGGTTGGCCAGACATTCATACGCATCGGATCAAACTCGGACGTGAGTCTTGGCGAAGATACCCAGTATCGGCTTGCGCTCGGCGTCGCTCAGGGCTCGATCCACATCCGCTGCCTCGCCCTGTGGCCGGAGCAGATGTTGCACGTGAACACTCCCAGCGGGAGCCTTGGCCTTTCCAAGTCGGGAGAGTTTCGCGTGGATGTGCTGCCCGATCAAGGCGCTGCCATCTTCACCAACTACTCCATCGGCGCGCTCGTCTCCGGCGCGGGTGGGTTCAGCCAGTACATCGAAAGCGGGCAGGCCCTGGAACTGGTCGGCTCCAACCCGGTCGTCCCCCAGTGGCTGCAACCGGCGCAATTCGACGCCCTCGACCAATGGAGCCATGCCCGCGATCAGCAGATTGCCAACGCCGCATCCTACCGCTATGTCAGCCCCGAGATTCCCGGCGCTTCCGAACTGGACGCGGCCGGCACATGGCAGCCGGGAACCGATTACGGCGCTGTCTGGTTCCCCAATAACGTACCTGCCGGCTGGGCGCCCTACCACTACGGCCACTGGGTAAACCACGCGCCCTGGGGCTGGGTTTGGGTCGAGGATGAGCCCTGGGGCTACGCGCCATTCCACTACGGCCGTTGGGTTTCCTACGAAGGCCGCTGGGGATGGGTTCCCGGACCTCCCGCCTCCCATCCGGTCTGGGCTCCCGCGCTGGTGGTCTTTGCCGGTGGCATTCATGTGGGCGGCGCGGGCGTCTCCGCCTGGTTCCCCCTCGGCCCCGGCGAGCCTTACCGCCCCTGGTATCACACCAGTCCCGGCTACATTGACCAGATCAACATCACCAACATCGGCGAAAGCCGCCGCGTCCACGTTCAAACCACATACGTGAATATAAACGTTGTCAACGTCACCTATGTGAACCGGAGCATCGGCGTCACCGCCATGCGCCATGAGGACTTTGCTGCCGGCCGCTCCGCTCACGGTGCCGCTGTCGTCGTGGACGTCCACCTCTTCGACCACGTGCAGGTGCTTGAGCGTCCGGAAGCGCAGCCCAGCCCGCATCCGTTTGCCGGCCATCCGCCGCTACGCCCGGTGCGCGTCAGCACCGAGCGCCCGGCTCTCATTAACGAATCCGGTAAGCTGGTCTCGTCCAAGCCCGGCGCCAAGCCTTTCGAGCCGCCGGTCAGGCCCGCCCCGCAGGTCAAGGCGCTGCCGGGCCGCGCCGTGGTTGCTCCACCTCCGAGAGCCAAGGCCCCGGTCGGGATGCATCCCGCTCCTCCAGTGCCGCCAGCCAAGCCCGCGCCGGTTGAGCCTCCAGCCCCCAAGCCGATGGAGAGGGGTGTGAAGCCCCCCGCGCCCGTTTCGCCAGCGCCGGCCGCCAAACCGGTAGTAGAGCCGCCCGCCAAGCCGGCCCCGCCAGCCAGCGCCAAGCCTGCGGCTGAACCAGCCAAGCCAACCGCCCCAGCCGGCGCCAAGCCGCAGGAGAAGAAGACCGACAAGGACAAGAAAGACGAAAAGAAGCCACAGAGTTAGTCCGGAACTCCGAACTGGCTCAACCAAGGGCCGCTGCTCCAGAGAGCAGCGGCCCTTCACACGCTTGGAGGACTTGCTGGCCTTCGGATTGGTGCCTTCATTCTCCAGGAGTCGGGCTAACGATCCTCCGAAGCGCCGGCCCCGTGTCAGGGCACGACTTCAGTCGTGCCGCAAAGAGCCCCAAAATATGCCGGGCTTTAGCCCCTGCGGGAGTCTCCCAAGCCACGCCGATCAATCCGCCGAGGGACCGTCTTCCTTGCTGCTGGTGGCGAAGAAAATCGCCACGACAAAAACCAGAACGATGACTGAAACGACGACAAACGGGGAAGAAATCTCCATTCTGCAATCTCCTACCCGGTAGATTATCAGGAAAGAAGAAACTCAGCCTGAGTGCCCCATCCATTCCGCGCTCTTCGCGGAATGGGTGGGATACCACGACCCCCAGCCCGCCCATCCCTCACTGCTTCGGCCCGCCCTTCGGATAATCCACCCGAATCGTCAAAATCTCGTAAGCATGAATCGGCGTCTTCACCACATCGCCAGTCACGGCCAGCGGCGCGCCCTCCGGCGTCTCCATCAGGTTGGTCACGGTTGCGCCCGTCGCTCCCGGCGGCACATGGAACTCGGCCATCGTCTCCTTGCCCGCCCACTCATACACTCGGAAAATCAGGCCATTCGCGTCTTCCGCCTTCTTCACCGCGGTCAGCACCACATTCTCCGGCCCGACCGAAGCGAAGGAGTGGCTGGCCGGCAGCGAACCGGGATGCGCCGTCGTCACCACCGCCGTCAGCGGGTAGTTATACTCGTAGCCCTTGCGCACGGTCAGCGCCTCCTTCCACGTCCCCGCGTGCGGATAGAGCGCGTAGTGGAAGTGATGGTGCCCCATGTCGGCCTCGGCATCGGGCCATTTCGGAGAGCGCAGCAGCGTCAGCCGCAGCGTGTTGCCCACTGCGTCGTAGCCGTACTTGTTCTGGTTCAGAATGCTCAGCCCATGCACCTTGTCATCCGGCCCCACGCCGGAAAGATCGGCCCAGCGCATCGCCGGAACCTCAAACTGCGCCTTCTCCCAAGAGTTATTCCGCGTAGTCGGCCTGTCGATCGTCCCATAAGGAATCTCATAAGTAGCAAAGTCGCTCGTCACCGCCAGCGGAAACGCCGCCTTCAGCAACACATGCGACTCGTGCCAGTCGATTTCGTTGTCGATGTCGATTTGATCGCCGTCGAGTTCGATGGTCTGCACAAACTTGGAGTTACCGAAATGTCGCGTGATCTGGAACCCGTAGTCCCCGTAGCCAGTGACCTCTTCGGCCTTGACTGGCGTTTCGATCTGATTATCCAGCGTCCCGGGGTCGATATTCCACGCATCGTAATCCTTCGGCGTGTCTTTGAAGAATTGCAGCTGATTCCCGCACCCGCCGGGGGCGATGTAGTCAAAGCCTGTGGACTTTTCGACGATAGTACGAAGGCATCCAGTATCCTGGTCGATCTTCACTTTGAGGAGGTTGTTCTCTACTGTAATTGAGCGGTATGGTGCGTTTGGTTTGAAATCGTCAAAATTCATGAGCATGGTATCGTCCATCCAGCTACATAGCTTTTCGTTACAGCCCGAGGTAATCCGGAAGACCTTGTATCCCAATGCTGGGACATCTGTGACGGGAATCTTATAATTATAGGTTTCGTGGACACTATCTACTTCATGTAGCGAAGTGATTCCGTAGCTCCTAAAATGAGCTCCGGTCTCCATATCGTCCAGCGTAAAGCCGTCATAGCCGGGGATGTGTGCGACCACGGTTCCCGAACGCTTCCAAGGAAGGGGATTGAAGACGACAAGCACGCGGCTTGTCGGTCTCGGTTTACCAAGGAACGCGTCCATAGATTCCACAATTCGGTTCAGGGAACGGTTTGTTATATCGTTCGTGGAAGATCGAACCTGATCGCAGTCCTTCTGCGCGTCCTTATAGATGACACCTATTCCCGAACCAGCCGCCAGATCATGAAATTGATTGAAAAGGACCTTTTTCCAGTCTTCGGTTAGTTCGTTGCCGGGATATGAAATCGATTGCCATCCAGGCAGAACCCAGGCCAGCGACGCCCATTTCTCCGCGTCCAGCACCTCGACTTCCGCCTCGCGCATATTCCGCTTGTGGTTGGCTTGCGTAGTCATCACGCCGCGGTGGTACTCGAAGTAAAGCTCGCTCTTCCAGGTAGGAATGTTCACCTTGCCGGGAACCGGCGGCGGCGCGGTGTAGCCCTTGGCAATCGAGGCGTAATCCCACACCGGACTCTCCGGCGCAACTTGCTTTTCAATCGAAGAGAAGTAACTCTGCGCCGTGCCGAATTCATACTTCGGCGTAACATGCCCGGCCTGCTCCCAATGCAAGCCCTCATCGAGCACAGCCCGCGTCGGTCCGCCGCCGTGGTCGCCGACGCCATAGAGGTCCATCATCTCCGTCATGCCGGTCGCGCGTTGCCGGGCCGCGGCCAGATCGCTGCCCAGCCGCACCGGGCTCAGGTCCTCGTTGCCGTAGTCGTGCGGAAAGTACGCCAGCACCTTCGACCCATCCGGCGACTCCCACCAGAAGAGTTTGAACGGCAACTGATTCGTGTCGTTCCAAGTCATCTTCTGAGTTACAAAATAATCCACGCCGCTCTTCTTGTAGATCTGCGGCAACTGCCACGTATACCCAAACGAATCCGGATTCCAGCCGATCCGCACGTCCACGCCGTAAGCCTGCTTGTACCAGCGCTTGCCCACCAGCAGTTGCCGCACCAGCGATTCGCCATCCGGCATATTCAGGTCCGGCTCGACCCACATCCCGCCCACGATCTCCCAGCGTCCCTCCTTGATCCGCCGCGCAATCTCGGCGTTCATCTCGGGATACTTCTCAGCCAGCCACTCGTTATAAGCCGCGGCCGATTGCGTGAATGTGTAATCGGGATACTCATACATCAGTTGCAGCGCGGTGCCGAAGGTGCGCTTCACCACATCCACGCTCTCGGTCCACGGCCACAGCCACGCAGCGTCGATGTGCGAGTTCCCGGTGAGATGGTAGGTCGCCTGTTGCAGCAGCGGCTTGAGCGCTTCAAGCTTGGCATGGGCAGCGCGCAGGCTCAAGTCGAACTTCGCCTGAGCTTGAGCCCGCGCCTCCGCGCCGGGCGCTTCGGCCGCATCCAGCGCCGCCAAGTCCACCGTGCGGATGGCGTCGGTCAGCGCAGCCGTCTGCGCCACGTCGCCCGGCGCAAGCGATGGAACCAGCAGCGCGGCCGATAAAAACTCCTCCCGCAGGTCCTCGGGATTTGGCCGGCCTTCCGGAAAATCAATCTTCAGCGTCGCGCCCCGGAAGGTCTTCACGTCCACGGTGTGCAGTAGCTTGATGGCGACCGTCACCTTGTCGCCGGGGCGGGCGCCGTCGAAGAGGAGAACGGGTTCGAGGTCATCGCCCATCGCCACGCGGCGGCCGTTGAAGTAGAGAATCTCCGGCATCGGCCCGTTGGCCGTCGCATGAAACTGAAACCAGATCCGCGCGCCGCTCAAATCGTAGCCGTTCAGCGTCTCCGGAACCTGCCAGCTCTGCCGAAACCAGACCGCGTCGTTGGGCGCCTTGCTTCTCACGGCAATGGGCTGCCAGTCGCTCTCGTCCAGAGTTACAGCCTCTCCGTGAGCCAGATCGCCGGCGTGCATCTTCCAGACTCCATCGGGCAGCTCGCGCAGGCTTGAAAGCCGGCCGATCACCGCGTTCGCGTCGGCGGGCAGCACGGCGGCAATCTTGGCGGCATCAGCGGCGCTTTGAGCGCTAACCCGGCCCCCAAACAGCGTGGCAATGGCAAACAGACCCAGGCAGGCAATACAAGCGAACTTCACCTTCAAAGCGGAATTCATCGCGCACAATCCTCCCCGTCATGCTAAGCCATGAGAATCCCCCCTGGCATCGCAGGGCAGATGCCGCTTCTCCGCCATCCTGCTATCGTTTTAGTAGGAGCCGAAACCGGCCGCCAGCGGGCGGAGACCGCAAATCCCGCCTGATGGGATTTCGTCCCTTTTTTTGGTGCATACTGGTAGATAAGCAGCTTCCCCCGGCGGGCCGCACATCCGCCGTGCCGCTTTTTCTCTGAGGTCAGCCAGCCCCGAACTCGTCCGTCTGGCCGGCCTCCCACCGCACGCCGAAGAAACTGATCCGCAAGAATGGACAGAACAGAGAGGGACTCATGACTGCTGCTCGCTATCCCGGCATTCGGGTTACCGCAAATGGAAACCAGCTCGTCTCCT
>Ga0187851_10005540_pt1 | contig 10053 bp, 8 predicted proteins | sample June2016WEW_6_10_FD_132997 | JGI IMG/M metagenome (GOLD analysis project Ga0187851, IMG submission 132997) | Peatland microbial communities from SPRUCE experiment site at the Marcell Experimental Forest, Minnesota, USA - June2016WEW_6_10 | ecosystem: Environmental > Terrestrial > Soil > Wetlands... | reverse complement strand
GTACGCATCATATATCACATTAATGCGATGGGTAAAATTGATTTGATCCGAGAGTACGTTGACATTGAAAGCGTAAAGGCTCAGTTCAAATGAAGAATAAATAATCTAAAGTAACAGTATTTAATTATTGTGTGCTTTGATCAGAAAGATAACCGAATACAGCTTTTCTAATAATAATATAACCATTATCATCTTATATTTAAGTTTAATGTATTAGAAAGTGCTAAAAGACAAATAAAACTGAAATCACAAAGTTTTTCCTAAAAATCAGGAAAAATTTTGTCGAATCACCAATTATTTCATAAATCAAAATGTGATGAAAAATAATGGAAAAAACAATATAAAGGAGAATATGCTTTTTATGACTAGTGAAACTGAAGATAAGAAGAGTATGCTGAGGAAATTTTATTTTGAGGACCCTTTTATGGACTTTGCATTTCTTCATATATTGACACTGCATGGTTTCAAAGGCTCTGAAATTAGTGAAATCTACTCGGCAGCGTCAAAAATAAACGAGAATGAGCTCGACACGTGGAGAGTGGCTTGGAAAAAGCTTGCAGAAAAGGTTGAAGAAATAGCCCTAACTGCTGAAAAAAGAGGGCATTCTGTCACTGCCCAGGAAGCTTACTTGAGGGCTGTAACCTATTACCGGTATTCAAGTTATGCACTTCGGTTTGCTGATCCCAGATTTAGATCGACTATTGAAAAGTCACGCACTCTTTTCCAGAGTTTTGCAAAATTAAGTGATCCTCCCATAGAAATTATTGAAATTCCTTATGAGGGGAAAACTCTTCCAGGATACTTCATGCGGCCGGATGCCAGCGGATTGAAGCGTCCAACAATAATTATCGGTGACAATGCTAGCGAGGAGCTTTATTACTGGATTGGTCCACCGGCGGTGGATCGTGGATACAACGCATTACTGGTTGATTTACCGGGAATGGGATTAAATTCATTTAACGGAATTAATTATCGTCCTGACACAGAAGTGCCAATAAAAGCTGTGATTGATTACTTATTTTCTCGTAATGACGTGGATACTTCACGAATTGCTGTTTATGGTGGTGGAGAGACTGGAGGATACATAATGACCCGTGCTTCAGCTTACGAGAATCGTATCCGTGCGTGTATAGTTGATCCACTTGTTTCAGATATGGAGTCAGTAGCGAGTCATAGTGGTGGGTTCGGTCCACTTTCCATTGACCAAACAGGTCCGGACTCGATCGGTTCGAATATAGCTGACTGTGTTCTAATGCAAAATGGTATCAACCCTAAGCGACCATTAGAATCCTTAAAGCTGATGAAAGTAGATATTAGCATGATAAATTGTCCAGTACTCGGTTTGAACGATTCGGGAGATAATTCCGAATTATTAAGACAAGCTAATGAGGCGATTGAGAATATATCTAATTCAGCAACAACACATATGGTTTTTACAGCAGAGGAAGCTAATTTTTACAGGCAGCTGGATAATTTCAGCTTGAAACACAGGGTGATGTTTGATTGGTTAGACGAGGTATTTGATCACCAGGGATAATAATTGTCTCACAATATGAACCGTTACCCGACAAAGAAGAGATTAAAGACTTCGCCACAAGATTTATAACTTGTAGTAAATCAACCAGGAGGAATAATCATTTTAATCCTCGGTAAAACGACACACTTTTGGATCGACCGATGATTGCAAAGCTTTAAATAATTATTTTTTTTTAGATTCTGTTCATCATTTTGAATTTGCGAACTTGATTACATGCTCATTTCGGCTTATAATTTACAGTAGGATTAATAAGGAGAGAATAAAAAATGACTTCTGATAAATCAATGGAAAATAAAACGGGTATTGGATCATCACCATACTATATTCTAATAGTATTGGCATTAGGTGTTTTCATGACTGCAATTGATGCATTCATATTCATTCCCGCATTACCAACCATAGTCACAGATTTAAATACATCATATTCAACGGCTGCTTGGGTATTAACTATATTTATGCTCTTTTTCACAGCATTATTACCGCTTTCAGGAAAATTGTCTGATGCATTTGGTCGAAAGAAACTTTACATTACTGGTATTGCCATATTTGTCATAGGTTCACTTGCCGCAAGTACATCATGGAATATTTATTCACTTATAGCTTTCATGGGTATACAGGGAATTGGTGCTGGATTGGTTCTGCCAACTGCACTGGCAGCTATTAATGAAGCTGCACCTAAAGGTCAAAGCGGGAAAATGATGGGTTTATTAGTAGCATTATCCTCAGTTGCTTTGATTATCGGACCGAATTTAGGAGGTTACTTAATCCAGAATTTCGGTTGGAAAACCATATTTTATATTAACATTCCTATAGGCATTCTAGCAATTATAATGGCATTAAAGTTCAAAGAAAGCTACGGGGAAACGACACATCATATTGACATTATTGGATCAGCATTGCTTGTAGGATCAATTGCAACGATATTAATAAGCTTTGTAAGACTGGAAAGTCTACCATTTACTGACATAACGGTATTCCCATTATTTATAGCGTCCATAATAATGTTCATAACATTGATTTTATATGAAAGACGCACCCCGGAGCCTATATTGAATATACCATTACTTAAAAAAGGTAAGGTTCTTTCACTTAACTTAGCAAATTTGTTTTCAAACCTTGCATTATTCACAGCTTTCGTATATGTCCCCATGTACGCCCAATTAGTATTAAAGTTGAATGTACAGGACAGTGGAGTTCTATTGACACCACTTTCTATATCAATGCTCATAATGGCATTAATAGGCGGTGTACTATTGGATAAGTACGGTGCTAAACGGGTTCTATTATTAGGATCACCAATATTGAGTTTGGGACTTTTCATTCTAACATATTATGTGACCGGATCAACGGGTCTTGCGATTACCTTATCAATAATAGGATTAGGTATGGGTCTCACTCTAAGTGCATATCAGCTTCTCATGCTATCTTACATGCCGAAAGGAGAGGAAGCAACCGGTGTTGGAATCCTGAATACTTTCAAGGGTGTAGGAAACACTCTAGGCCCAGTAATAGGTGCATTTTTCTTAGTAAATGTTACTAAAGCCACATTGAGTCAAGCTTTCAGCAACATATTCCTGTTTGGAACAGTAGCGTCAATCATTGCAGTAGCCCTGCTGATATACTTAGCAATAAACGATAGGCCAAGTAAAAATACGGTATCTGATATTTAATAGATTAAGCATCCGATAATACAACATCAACTACTCAAAATACATTAAAAATGTAAAAAAAATGATGAAAATACATAAGAAATTTGTAAGGTAAACCGGTAAATATGAGCAATTGTCTTTAAGGCTTATCAAGAGACGGAAGAGAACCTCGAAAATGTGGAAACCGATTTTATGGTATACTACAAGAAATTCTTTGAAAAAATAGGATTAATAGTCGTTTTGAAAGAAATATCTATAAACTTAAAATAAAAATTTTTTAGGGAGGTAAATAGTTTTATGTTTAATAAAATATTATTGCCTACGGATGGTTCAATACAGGCTGAAAAAGCTGGAGAATACGCTTTAACTAGTGCAGATTCTTTCGGTGCAGATATAATAGTTTTATATGTTGTTGATACTTATTATCTGAACTCTAAATTATCAACATTATGGGTAAACCCATTACCAGAACCTGATTTAACAAGGAAATCAGAAAAAGAATTAAGAGCAGAAGGAAAAAATGCAGTTGAAAGTTTTAAAAATAAATTAGAGGAAACTCAATGCGCGGGAAAGTGTAAAAATGTTAACCTTATTACTATGATTAAAGAAGGTAAACCAGCGGATGTTATACTTGAAACCATAAATGAGGAAGGTGTGGATGCAGTAGTTATGGGCAAATCTAGTAAACATGGAATTGACAAATTTCTATTGGGAAGCACCACTGAGAAAGTTGTGAAGGAATCAAAAATCCCAGTTCACGTAATACCATAAAATATGGAACTATAAAAAGAAATCAAACAATTTAGGATTTTGAGTTAAATATTTATTTTTTTAACACATAATATTACTTATGCAACTTAACGATAGAAAAAACGAAACAACTGTTCATTTACTTTACGTCGGGAAGGATCTTGAGAATTTGAAGGGATTTTTTAAAGCGTTTAAAGAATCCACGATTCTTAATGATATTCGTTTTGCCGGGAATGCTGATGAAGCAATAAAAATGATATTCCAAAGAGATGAATATGGTGACACTCTTATACCCAATATTATAATAACTGATCCTGCCAGTTATAGAACTGAGGTTAGAGTAGGAATTTTAGATCACCTTGCCAAAAGAGCGGATATAAAAAAATGCATACCTACCGTTATTCTAATTCATTTAGCAGAAGAAGTGGAAGAGATTAAAATAAAAAACTGTGATTATCTATTGATTAGTAAACCCAATACAATAAAAGAATATCAAAATTCAGTCAAATTAATAGAACAATTCTGGCTAAACTTTTATCAAAAAGAATAAATCACAGCTTAAAGAATTACATAAGCAACTAAAAACCATAAATAATCGACAGAGAATATTGTTTAATTTTTCAAAATTGCATAATCAAACAAACACCTGATTTTAAAGATTCGCTATTACTCTTTATTTTTTTATTCTTAAAAAAAACAAAAAACCTATTTTTATTCAAAAAATTTTTAATAAAAAAACTTTTATTTAGTATTTTCCTAAAATTCTTTCCATACCTTTTACAATTAGTTCAAGCCCGTCATGAAACTTTATATAGTCTTCCAGACTTTCCACAATCACAGGGTTACCTTTTTTAAATTCCTTCATGGATTCAAGATCCTTTTCCCAAGGCTTAACCCATTTACCCGTAAAAATTCCAATATACTTTTTAACGTCTTTAGTCCTTAAAACCTCTTTTTCATTTAACATTTTATCTATAAATTCAATAGTTACTTCTTCTGTAGGAATTTTATCAACATCTATCATTAAAACCCTCTTACTCTTTTTTAATAGTTGATTCTACGACTAGAAACAAGTTAATTATTTTAACTCGTTTTTAATTAATTCTAATATCAATTTATTAAATAATATTATTAAAATTGCAATATTATATTAATATAAATAATTGTAATTTATTATAGAAGAAAAATATTGATCTTAAAGGGAAATTAAATGGATCTAAAAACTAAAGTGTCAGAATCACATAATAATTGTCTCAATCTTATTAAAGATAAGGTAGAAGGGATTTGGCATTCAACATTGCTTAGCCATTACACCAATCACGATATTAATCACTCAAAAAATATTATAATAATATTAAATGAAATATTGGAAAATGCACCTGATAATTTATTAAATGAACATGAATGTTTTGTTCTTTTGGCGTCGGCATATCTACATGATATTGGAATGCAGTACTCATTATTTTTAGAAAATCCAGATATAACCAATTTAACAATCGAAGATAAGGAAAAAATTAGGAAATATCATAATAGGTGTGGAAAGAAATTAATAATTGAAAGTGTAAAAAAATCAGGAATCTCATTAGGTTTAGAAGAATGTAAAGATTACGTTCAATTTATAGCAGATATTGTGGAATCTCATTCTAGTCAGGTTAAAATAGAAGAAGTTCATGACACTTGTTTCAATACTGAAAATATGAAGTTGCAGTTTTTAGCAGCTCTTCTCAAACTTGCAGATGAACTTGATAGAGACTATAAGCGAGTTAACATAAATGATTTAAAATTATATGATATCCCTATTGAAAGCAAATTCCATTGGTGGACTCATTATTATACGAAACGTATTCAAATAGAAAACGGAATGATTAAAGTATATTTTAGATTTCCAGAAGAAGACTGTGAAAACAAAATTAATGAAATATTCAAAGAAAATACAATAAGTTCAATTAAAGACCAAATCGACGAAGTTTATGATGTAATATTAATTAATGGTATTAAATTACAATTAAATGAAAATAAAGATAATATAGACTGTTCAGATCCTAATATAAATCTAATTCCTCCTGATCTTTTACTTTATATTAAAGATTCTTTATCCCAACCTGAAATAATATCCTCAAAAGCTAAAGTATCTCCTGAATTAGAATTAGCTACATTCAATGATAATTATTTAGCAGATAATCTATATTCAAATAAATTAGAAAATTTAAAATCTGAATTGTCTCCCAAATTAGGTTTAACGACATCTCATTATTGGTATACAAATGATAATCTATATGCTGAAAATATAGAAATAAATAAATATTTAAGAAAATCTTATACACTTGTAAATTTAGGAAAATATCAAGAAGCTATTGAAAAAGCAGAAGAAGGATTAATATTAACCACTACCCCAAAACAAAAGTTTGCTTTTTATTTATTGGAAGGTAATTGCTATGCATCGCTTAAAAATTTTGATAATGCGATAGAATATCATAAAAAGGCTTTAACAATAACTAAATTGGAAAGAGTTACAGAAATATATAAAAAAGAAAATGTTATTTGGACATGGTTTGCGTTGGTTGGAATTTCTCTAGATTTCATAAATAAAAAAGATTTTTATCAAGCTATTGAATATTACGACAAAGCATTAGAAATTAACTATAATTCAGATATAATACTTCTAAATAAAGGTGGAATATTTGCTGAGATGCAAAATTACGCTGAAGCAATAAATTGTTATAATAAAGCATTAGAAATCAGTCCAAAAAATGATGTTATATTAGAAAATAAAGGAAGAGCACTTGGTTTAATAGGGAAATATAAAAAATCTATTAAATATTTTGATTATGCAATCAAATCAAACCCAAAAAATGACATGGCATTCAGTAACAAAGGAAATGCACTGTTTCTTCTTGGAAAATATAGAAAAGCGATTAAATCATTTGATTCAGCAATTGCAATCAACCCAAAAAATGAACATGCATTTAATAATAAAGGAAACGTTTTAAATGCAATTGGAAGATATGAAGAGGCTATTAAATGTTATAACAAAGCAATTAAAATTAATCATAATTTTTATGCTCCTTTTAATAATAAAGGTACGAGCTTGATTAATATTGGTGAACAGGATAAAGCAATTAAATGTTTTAATAAAGCAATTGAATTAAACCCAAAAGATGAGTTTGCTTTTATTAATAAAGGTATGTTATTAGCAGATGTCAAGGAAAAGAGTTTACCATTAAAGCCATCTGAAATAAAACTTATAAATAAAAATATTTCACAGGTCAAATTAAAAAAATATTCACAAGCTATCAAATGTTTTGATAAAGCAATTTATATAAATCCAAAAAATGTTTTGTCATTTTTCTATGAAGGAATCGCATTTTTCAAAATAGGAAAATTTAAAGATGCAATCAAATGTTTTGATAAAGTAATAGAAATCTATCCAGATTATGATATTGCACTGGAAAATAAAGGAATAGCTTTGATGGGTCTTAATAAATTTGAAGATGTAATAAAATGTGATAATAAACGTTTGAAAATAAATCCAAAAAATTGTGGTGCATTAATTGGAAAAGGGGTAGCCTTGGCTGAACTTGGAAGATATAATGAAGCCATTAAGAGTTATGATGAAGCAATAAAATATCATCCAAATAATGATATGGCATTAAATAATAAAGGATATTCGTTAATTAAACTTAGAAAGTTCACTGAAGCAATTAAATGTTTAGAATTAGCATTAAACTTAAATCCAAATAATAAATTAGCATCAGAAAATATAATTATTGCTATTAAAGAATTGAACAATCAAAATATTCAGAATGATAAAAGATTATTTCAATATAATTTGAATACTTATTCAGAGATATTGTATAAGTATAAAAAATTTAAAAAATTAACTCAAAAAAAAATCATAAAGGACTTATTTAAAAAGAAAAGGAGCTTAAAAGAATCAAAATCTTTTATAAAAAATTTAGAAAGAAATCCTAAATTTAAAGATGCATTGATTCGTAGAGGTTATATATCAACTATATTGGGAAAATATCAAGAAGCTTTGAATGCTTTCGATAAAGCATTAATAATAAACCAGAATAATGCTCTAATATGGTATTATAAAGGATACATTCTTTTAAAACTTAATAGAAACAAAGAAGCCTTAGAAGCTTATAACAAAGTCTTGGAAATAAACCCAAATCAAGCAGATGCCTGGTATAATAAAGCATATACTCTTTTAAAACTTAATAGAAACAAAGAAGCCTTAGAAGCTTATAACAAAGTCTTGGAAATAAATCCGAATCATATAGATGCTTGGTATCATAAAGGAAATACACTAATAAAACTTGGTGAAAAACAAGGAGCATTAAAAGCTTATGACAAAGTCTTAGAAATAAAGCCAAATGATGCGGATGCTTGGTATAATAAAGGAAATACTCTAATAGAACTTGGTGAATACCAAGAAGCATTGAAAGCTTATGATAAAGTCTTAGAAATAAACCCGGGCGATGCTGTTGCTTGGTATAATAAAGCATATATTCTTTCCAAACTTAATAAAGACAAAGAAGCAGAAAAAGCTTATGAAAAAGCTTTAGAAATAGATCCACATATAAATGATTAAAAAACTTCAAAAGAATCTCTCTCAAATGCTTATTTTAAAAATAATAGTTCTTTTTGTCAATATTTGGGATTCAATAATGTTATGACTGATATTTATTCAATTTATTTCGTTTAAGAGCAAGAATATTAAGATTTTTAGAAAATGGATAGACAAATTTTAAATGTATGAGATTCGGCCATAGTTAATTTAGCTTAATTATTGTAGCTTATTTTTAAGTATTTCCAGGTACCATCCCTTTTTAACATTTTCACGGTTATTGTAATCATTCAGTATTTCTTTACAGATTTTACTGGTGAATTCTCGTACCTGTAGCCATTTTTGGTAGATTTTATATGCTTCTGTTTCTCTGTTGATTTCTAATCCAAAACGTTCTATTTCAGTGTAGTAAGCGTGTGCTGCTTCCATTTCAGTATAATAATTATCTAAATATTTCACTTCCCCTTTTATTTTAACCCGGGCCCACCAAATCTTTTTACCTTGGGCTTTAGTGGGATTATGTTTGTATAGTGAGGTCAGTCCAACACCGGGGAAAATACTTTCTCGTCCTTGGATTGTAACCTAATATTTTAATACAATATTTAGTATTAGTAACGTATTATTTTAATTTTTTTATTTCATGAACAACCTTCTCTAATCCATTTACTGGACCATCATAATCAATAAGGGGTTTATCTGACCCTTTTTGATAAATTTTTAATTTAATTTTGTCATCGTTACCATATAATTTACCTTTCATAACTTCAAAAAGAAATGATGCAATTAAACTGGTTATTATCGAATCTAGATGAGTTATTAATAAATTTAAAACTATTTTAGTTATTTCTTCTTCTAATGAAAGTTCAACATAAACCTCACAACCTACATCATTAAAGTAAGTAGTTGTTTTTTGAGAATTAAAATATGTTATTGCTTTCGCTTCATGCAGAGAGTAATTTAAATCGTCTTTAGTATAAACAGTTTCTAAATTACTGGGTAAAATTACAATATCCCCGGCAAATCTAAATTGAAATCTTTTATTCTCCTTTCTATATTACTCAAATTAATCACCTTGATTATTATAGTCCTAAAAGTAAAAACATTTTAACAATAAATCCTGAGATAGCTATCTATTACTTGCAGTCTGACATTCCTAATAATGTATTACAAATTTTACTGTAAAATCATACTTATGATGGAATCTATGACCTTATAATTTTAGAGTTTGATGCTAACTATTATCATTCTAAAAATAATGATTATTCTTAGTAAAATAGTATAAGAATTAAAATTTTATTATTTTAATGTTTTTTTATCATTTGGAGTTATTATAAGAATTAACTATAGGAAAACCTTTTATATACTAAATTATATATTATGATTAACTGTTTTTAAATTTAAACATTATATAACCGACCATAGGGCTAACCATAGTGTTGTTTAACGAATGATTAGGTTTTTAATTGTTTTTATTTTTATTTGGATTATAAAATGTTTACTGATGAAGAAAAAATAAGCTAGATTTTGAAGATGTAACCTAAATC
>Ga0187851_10005534_pt1 | contig 10057 bp, 8 predicted proteins | sample June2016WEW_6_10_FD_132997 | JGI IMG/M metagenome (GOLD analysis project Ga0187851, IMG submission 132997) | Peatland microbial communities from SPRUCE experiment site at the Marcell Experimental Forest, Minnesota, USA - June2016WEW_6_10 | ecosystem: Environmental > Terrestrial > Soil > Wetlands... | reverse complement strand
ATTCTTTTCTTCACTATAAAAAACTCAAAAACAGTTGTCTTCAGGCTTCGTGTACATCCAAATTATAATTTTTAAACTTTTTTCCTCTTATGTTTTCTCTTAGCAAATCGAGAACTTCTTCATCTGTGACATCATACCATTTCGCATAAGCTTCAGCGACAGCCCTGAAGTATCGAGGAATTTCAAGCACTACGAGTTCATCGACTTTATTCATAATCTCTTCTGCGACCTTTCTTCCAGCTACAGGTAATGCGACCACAATTTTTCTAGTTTTCCTATTTTTACAGAGTTTAATGGCTGCTCTCATCGTAGAACCTATTGCTATGCCGTCATCGATTAGTATCACGGTTCTTCCTTTCATATATGGCAGGGAATTCCCCGCACTGAGAGCTTTTATACGTCTATCGATTTCTGCAATGATTAGGGAAAAATCCACGTTCAATATCCTTGCAACCTGTAATCCTACTTCCACTCCTCCACGTGGAATTGCAAGAACAAGAGGGTTTTCTGTCTTGTACTTTTCGAGAGCCTGGGCAAGTTTTTCTCCCGCATCTTTACGATTTTTGAACATATTCCACCTTATCTTCAATAATTGCTCTACTTTTGTCAGTGTTCATCTATGTGTCCACCGGAATGTTTGTTTAGGTTGGAGTGCTGTATTCATCTGCTGCGCTTACTACAAGTATCTGTCACTGAAATTACTACGAGAAATGCTACCAAAATAACTAGTGTATTTTTGTCTTCTATCAAATGCTTATTTCCCCATTAAATACACATTTTTAATTTATCTTTAGAAGTATATAATGTCACAAACTCTCTGATCTCTTTATGCACTAATGATGTACATTCCTAAAGATGTTTATTTTTGTCATCATGGTTATTTGAAATTAATTTGATGAAAATTAGTTTATATAATAGAATTTATTTTTTCAGAAAATATTTTAAAACCACATAATCTATATTACAATAGTTATGATAAGATTACAAGTACATTATTTCTCCACGATGCTTAAGTCCCAAATATTTTACTTCTACCTAGTGTCCAAATTAACACTAAATTCTTTATCATCCATATTTCATCGGGATGAGTACCGTACCGCGGAACATTAGATAGGCCATTTATTCACGAACTAAAATATGCAATAGCAAACACGACTAAATAGAATTTAATATGCTTATATATGCTTAAGCATGCATTTTATCCTATAATAAGACAATTACCCAGGAAGTGTTATAAAATATATGGAAAGATTAATTACTATATAATTTAAATATATTTTAAAATATATTTGAATGTGTTCTAAAGTAAAACCTATGTATCCACTTGCTGTAAGTTCTACATTAACATTTTTTTAGGCATTATTAAACCAACTCATAAACTTAAAAGTATCGAAAAACGCATGCATAATTCGTTTTAACCAAAAAAAATTATTCCCAATTTAATTATCTTTTATATTTGAATACTGTGCTAAATGTTATCACTTTTTCATGATTATAATGTATGATTTCCACTGCTGTAGATGTGGGTATCCTATCTTATAATCGCAAATATAAACAAGGGATGGTCCATTGATCGGTTCCAGGTAAGGTTCTCCGAAGACTTTGGTCGGCGTGTGTACAGAAAAACGAATGTTGTTTCAGAGAACAAAAACGAAAATGCTGAGATAACAATCAAGGAAGCAGATGTACTTAGAAAACAAATTTTAGCGAAGTTTGATCGGTTTTGATAATTTTAGTCGGAGTTACCAAAATCTCCACCATGGCTTCTTAGATCCTGGTGCTTCGATTTGCTTTTGGGTAATCAATGTCTGTATTTGCATCATGTAATTCCTATGCGTTTCCTGGCTGTTATCAAGGTCTCTTTTCAATGTTTCAATATGTCGTTCTTTTTCCTCTATTTGCTTATCTTTTTCTTCAATCCTTGCCTTCAATTCTGGAATTTTAGTAGATCCCCTTTAGATCCCCATAAGATATCATAGAATCCCCATATAATAGTTCCTTATTAAGTGTTTCAATTTGGCAGTTCCTTTCGCCTATTTGCTTACCCATTTCTTCAATTCTTGGGCTTTCCCCTGCAACTAGAAATACGGTTCCGTTGCAAAAATTTCAAAATAAGCATGTAAATCTATAAGTAATGAACAAAGATCAAAATATTTAAGGAAAATGTACTAACATTATAAAACTATATCAAACAATTGATTAATGTATTTGTGATTAAAACTCTGTATTTAATCAGTTCCAGCCTAAATTATAGGTTATTTTTTAGTCAAATTTAAAAATAATAAATAGATTTTATCAAAATAGCTGCATTAATTAACTGGTTTTCTATATATACTCTTTTAATTTTAACATTTGCTTCTGTATCATCACATAATTATTTATAGATATGTAAAGATATTAATTTATAAAGCTAAAGTATAAATTAACTTATTAGACTATTTATTAACAAGTTATTGTAAAAATATGCTGGGGTATTTAAATTACAGGTGAACTACATGATAAGTAACCAAAAATTTATACAAACAACCTTAGTTTCAGCAGTTTTGATTTTAATGCTGGTGAGTAGCGCAAGCGCAATTCCAGGTCTGACGGTGAAAAAAACAGGAAATACAAATGTTGACAAGGCTACCACTGTAGGACAGACAATCACATATACCTACAATGTAACGAATACAGGAAATGTGGATATTCAAGAACCTATAACTATTAATGATAACAAGATACCTGGCGGACAAATTACAGTCGGTTCCAATGGCAATCTGATTTCACCTGGTAACAGTACTACAGGAACAGCTACTTACACAGTAACACAGACAGATCTTGATATGGGGTCTGTTACTAACTTAGCGAATGCAACTGCCTTATTTAATGGCACATCAGTAACATCACCAGATGTTAATTTGACAATACCAGCCATGCAGCAGACAGCTCTAAACATAACAAAATCAGTAGACCCGTCCCATTATTCCTTTGTAGGGCAGGTTATCACATACAATTACACGGTAAATAATACAGGAAATGTAGCTATCCTAGGAAATATTAACGTTACAGATGACCATCTCACTAGCCTATTGACCATACCTAACAATAGGCTTGAACCTAGTTACAACGTTACAGGACAATCTACATATGCAATAACGCAGGCTGACCTTAATGTTGGTAATGTTATCAATTCAGCAAATGCAACAACATCCGATGGTATCCATTCAAACCAGACTACTGCAACAATAAATGCAATTCAGACTCCAGCTCTAAACATATCAAAATCAGCAAATCTAACAACTTATTCTGCTGTAGGGCAGGTTATTGGATATATCTACACTGTAAATAACACAGGAAATGTGGATCTCACAGGAAATATTACAGTTGCTGACAACAGAACTGGAACATTCAATATAACCAGTAGTGGCCTTAACGTAGGGAAAAATGTTATAGGAACAGCGAACTACACAGTAACGCAACAAGACCTTACTGCTGGCTCGGTGACCAATTCAGCAAATTCAATAGTCTTATTCGATAATCAACTGATAAAATCTCCAAGTACTACTTATACAGTAACAGCCGTGCAGCAAAGTCTTCCAGCTCTGACAATAACAAAGACACCAAATCCAACAAGTTATACTGACGGACAAAGTGTCACATACACGTACCTTATCACTAACACAGGTAATGTGACTCTCTCCAATATTGGTGTTGTCGATAACCTAGCTGGACCAATCACTAATCTGAATACTACCACCCTTGCACCTGGTCAGAAAGCTATAGGAACAGGTACCTACACTACAACACAGAGTGACCATGATAATGGTTCTGTTACCAATACAGCAACGGTCTACAATGGTACCACAGCATTAAACCAGACTCAAGCAACAATAACAGCAATCAATAAGTATCCTGCTCTGTCAATAACAAAAACACCAAATCCACTAACTTATAGCATTTCAGGGCAGACTATCACATACACATACACTGTAAAGAATACAGGAAATGTTGAGTTAAATGCTGTTAATGTTGTAGATAGCATGCTTGGTCAAATTACTTTACTAAGCACTGATCTGGCACCTAAAGCTCAAACTACAGGAACAGCCACCTATCAAACAAAACAGGCAGACCTTAGTGTTGGTTCTGTGAGCAATACAGCAACTGTATACAATGGTACCCAACAATTAAACCAGACTACGGCAAAAGCCCTAGCTATACAGAGCCCGGCTCTAAACATAACAAAATCAGCAAATCTAACAAGTTATGACCATGTGGGTCAGGTTATCGGATATACCTACACTGTAAATAACACAGGAAATGTGGATATTCCAGAACCTATAACTGTTAATGATAATAAGATACCTGGTGGACAAATTATAATCGGTTCCAGTGGCAGTGTGCTTGCATCTGGTACAAGTATTCAGGGATCCGGTATCTACATAGTAACGCAACAAGACCTTACTGCTGGTTCGGTGATCAATTCAGCAAATGCAACAGCCTTATTCAATAACCAACTTATAAAATCTCCAGATACTACTTATACAGTAACAGCCGTGCAGCAAAGTCTTCCAGCTCTGACAATAACAAAAACACCAAATCCACTAACTTATACTGACGGACAAAGTGTCGCTTACACATACTTTATAACTAACCCAGGTCCTGTGACTGTAACAGACGTTTCAGTCATCGATAACAAACTTGGTACGATTTCCTTAGCAAGCATTACTCTTTTACCTGGTACTCAAACTATAGGAACAGGTACCTACACTACAACACAGAGAGACTACGATAATGGTTCTGTTGTCAATACAGCAACTGTGTACAATGGTAGCACAGCATTAAACCAGACTCAAGCAACAATCACAGCAATCAATCAGAATAAAGCTCTGACAATAACAAAGACACCAAATCCAACAACTTATACTGACGGACAAAGTGTCACATACACTTACCTTATAACTAACATAGGTAATGTGACTCTCTCCAATATTGGTGTTGTAGACAACTTAGCCGGAACAATCACTAATCTGAACGCTACCACTCTTGCACCTGGTCAGCAAGCTACAGGAACAGGTAACTACGTCACAACAAATAGCGACTATGTTAATGGTTCTGTTGTCAATACAGCAACAGTCTACAATGGTATCATAGCATTAAACCAGACTACAGCAAAAGTAATAGCAACACAACCAAGCCCGAACCCAGCGTTGACAATAACAAAAACATCAAATCCACTAACTTATAGCGCTTCAGGGCAGACTATCACATACACATACACTGTAAAGAACACAGGAAATGTTGAGTTAAATGCTGTTAATGTTGTAGATAGTATGCTTGGTCAAATTACTTTACTAAGCACTGATCTGGCACCGAACGCACAAACTATAGGAACGGCTACCTACCAAACAAAACAGGCGGACCTTAGCGCTGGTTCTGTGATCAATACAGCAACTGTATACAATGATACCCAACAATTAAACCAGACTACTGCAAAAATAACAGCAACAGCACCAAGCTGGAACCCAGCGTTGACAATAGTAAAATCAGCATATCCAACGCGTTATGATGATGCAGGACAGACTATCACATACACTTATAAAGTGACTAACTCAGGAAATGCAGATATCTCAGCACCGATCACTGTTATAGACGACAATTTTGGCACAGTACCTATACAAAACAGTGGTATCCTTAGTCCAGGTTCAAGCGTGACAGGAACAACTACCTACACTACAACACAGGCGGACATCACTGCAGGTCATGTGACCAATGCAGCATATACAACAGGTTCATTCAACAGCCAACCAATAATTTCACCCAGTGCTATTGCGATAGTTAGCTATGAACAACCAACCAAGAAAGAAGAGCACAATGAAGAAGTGCACAATGAAGAAGAGCACAATGGTGAAAGAGATAATTATGGCAGATCTGGTTATGGTGGTTATGGCGGTTCTATAATTCCTATGATCCCTGGACCAATGTATGGCAGTCCTATGTATGGCAATGAACCTTATGGGTACGGCGGCGAACCTTATGGACCTACAGAAACACTAAATTCGGAATCTAATGTCCACAAAGCTAAAGCCCATTTGAGCAAACATAAACATAAAAATCACTCCAAAAACCATACAACCAAACACCATAAAACAGAGAAAAAAACACTTAATATTAAAGTAGATGAAAACAGTTGAATTTCAAGATCGGGTATCCACATCTAAAGCGTTGGATATCCTGTATTACAATTTTAAAAATGAAACAACATTTGTTTTTCTATATACCCGACGTCCAAAGTCTTCATTGAAGCGACGTTCGAGTATCCAAGTACACATTTGCGTGTCACCACCTTTGGCGGCTTCGTTTATGCGTTCCAAAAGAACTTTTGCGGCATCAGCATTGCATTTTTGAATATATTTATAGAACAGATAATACTTTCCTGATTTCTCTGTCTGTCCCCTGTTCATGTATTCATTGAATGTTTTATACGTGATTCCTGCCGCATCGGCAGCCAGAGAGTATGTGAGTCCCAAAGCAATATTATAACCGATTCTCTGTTGTAGTTCCTTAGTAAGTTTTGATGGGCGACCCATGGTTACACCGTTTTTTATTTCTTACGATTAATATTAGTGAATTTTGTATTTAATATTTAGTTCGTTTTGTTTTATATAGAAGGGGGGTCTATATCTATCAAATCAATCAAGAGCTATTCTCCGGCCCTTTGAGCCGTCTTTTGACTTTGATGATAGATTTTATAAGACTTTGAATAAAAGTCCCACTAGTAGCCCAGGTTAAGTCATTTTTCGACCAATTTAATTCCCCATGATTTTACTACTATAACACGGTAAGTACCTTCAAGATATTTTTCCATATAGTTTTATTACTTTAAAAAAATACAATTTAAGTTATAGATAATACTCACTTAGATTTTAAGATCGGCTTTGCATAGAAGTGTATACTCATTAGTCCATATGAGTTCTATTTGGAACATATTCAAAAACTTTATAATTAACTAAATCTTGTTATATTTTATAGGCTCTCAAACCTTAAAACAGATTCTCTACCGGGCTGCAGGTGAAGAAGAGTAAATGCCTGCAGCTTACAAGATCAACTTTTTAAATATTTCTTATCCAAATAAATCCTTAAAGTCCTTAAAATCTATCCCGGTTTGTTTTTTGCAGTACTAATCTTGAAGATATAAGTAGGTACTACAGTGTCTCGTGATTGAACTGAAGAGCCCTGTAAAAGCTATCAAGGAAACAACCCATTTCCAGGGAGCAGTTTTCACAAAACCTGTTGACAAAGCAATGATTGCAATTACTCCAAACACAGTTCGAAATAGGAGATCAAAACCGCCTACATTTTCTTCCAGAAACAATTTTTTGAGATTCGTCGGATAAACCCCCATTTTAATCATTTTATTTATATATCCCTAAAATATATAGTATTTATGATATATTGTGTTATTCAGTTTTTAGATGTTCATGCTTTATTTGTATTTGGCCTATCAAAAAGGAACGATTATAGGATTATTTAAGACGTTTTCTATAGAAGATTAGGTTATACATCTAGGATAAATTATCAACTTAATGTAGGGCATGATATGGATCCATTTATTTACTGGCCTGGAAAAGCTTCTAGATGTTTGAATTCTCGAGATTTAGAACACATAATTCTAATCCTGATTATTTTAAGTTAGGATAATATATTCATAAAAATATATATTCAATAAAATCTATGTATAATTCAACAATTCCCAGTGCTATCAAGCAAACCTACTATCGAGCTGCAGGCATTTACTCTTCTTCACCTGCAGCTCACGAGATCAACTTTTTTAGCATTTTTGATCGGCCTGATCACCTAAGCTAATAAGAATTTCTATTTAAGATTAATATTTTTACTCTTATTCTCCTTATATATATATTAAAATTTTTAGTTAAAGTATGGGCCCTTTTTTGAGCCGGACAGATTTACAAACAAGACGGAAAAATTAAAAACCTACTGTATTAACTGAGATCATGTTAAGTTATTAATGGATATTCGATCTTTTGCTTCTTATGTTACACAATTTAAAAGTAGTATATGAAATTAAACCACTAAGAAAGGTTATTCTACTATTTCAACTTATAATAATTCTTTATTTAAAGAAAAACGTTTATATATTGGATTGTTTATCTAAAGACTTCCTGCCAACAGTCTGTTAGCAAGACGCTTAAAATAATGTTGAGATTACGCAATTCATTAAAAAATCATTTGCCTAAAACTCCAAACTATTTAGGTCATAATACTTATGCTTAATCTGCTAGTGTTTTTTGCATATCAAATGCGTTAGTTCTAAGGAGAATTCAATATGAGAAAATATTTTTTACCGATTGTTTTATTAATTCTACTTTTAATGCCAGCAGCTTTAGCAGCAGGCAATGTAAAAATTAAGGATTTTTCCGCTAATGTTACTAGTGGAAAAATTCCATTATATGCAAGGTTTACTGGTGATGTCACCGGTAACGTTACGACTTGGCGTTGGATATTTGAAAATATAGGAACTGGAGCCACAACTTATAGTGGTTCAAAGATAACAACTCATCATAATTTTAAAAAACCTGGAATTTATGATGTTACATTGAAGGTACAGGGACCGAATGGTAGGAATGAGCTTACAAAACCAGCATATATAACTGCCATGCCAGTAGGCACAAATACAATATACAAAGCTAAATTGAGTGATTCCAAATATAAGGCTTCGTTAAGCAAACATAAACACAAACATCGCTTTAAACATCATGAAATAGAAGAATGAGGGTTCCGTTGCAAAAATATCGAATCTAGACTATTACGTCAGAATAGAAACGTTCTATCAAACTTTGAGAAACGTCACCTTAAAGACATTATAAAGATTACAAGAGCTACTTATATCTCTTTTTTGCTCTTGGTGCTTCCATACGTTTTGTGAAAAAACATGTATATTCTAAATATCAACTTTCCAGCATTATATTTTACAAGGGTAATTGCATTCTCACCTAAAAAATTATTGAAATTCTGAAAGGCGCAATCTCACATCACTTAGAATTAGCAAGTTAAGAAATTAACTGGATTAAGCTCTCGTTTCATTCAGAATTTTCGTGATTAAAGGCTTCAAAGAAGGAGCATCACTTACTGCTGTGTCCCAAACAACTTCAAGATCAACAACGAAATATCCATGTGCTACTTTATCTCGAAATCCAGCCAGATCTCTCCAGGGAACTTCAGGATGCTCCACTTTCAGAAAATTTGGCAACTTTTTCGTTGCTTCCCCAATGATCTCAAGAGCTCGTACTACTGCATATATTGTTTTTGGATCCTTGGAAAACTCTTCAAAATCAAATCCTTCAACAAAATTTTCTATTTTTTCAATCGAGTCTAGTATATCCATCAAAAAATCTACTGGATTTCTTTCCTCTATTTTCATAGAGCTTTTACCTCATTCAAAATTTGCTTCCCAATATTGGGTTTAAGTGCACTTTTCATTACCAGGTCAACCTTTACTCCTAGAAGGTCGCTTAGATAGTTTTCCAATTCAATGTATTTCAAAAGTCCTGGCTTCTTATCAAATTGTATTAGCACATCAAGGTCACTATCTTTGGTCTGCTCTCCACGAATGTAAGACCCAAAAATTCCAAGATAGCTTACACTATATTTTTCTCTTAACTCGGGTAGATGTTGTCTTAATATCTCAATAAAAAATTCCGAATTTTTTAGCTCTTGAGAAGGCATTGTCTATTAAGTCCTCCAAGCATCTCCACACTAATAATGGTAGAACAGTGAATTTATAGCTAACGAGAATATGCATAGTCATCACTATCTTTGAGCCGGATACCAACGGCTTCGAAGCCGGAGCGCTCGCGGACGAAATTAACGACAGAATGAACCATGTCTACTATCCCGTTGCTATTGCTAACGAGTTGTAAAAACTCAGTTGTCGTCTCACGCTCCTGCTCTGCTTTTTTATGTTTGGTGATATCCATTTGCACGCCATCCCAAATAGTTTGGCCATTTGGCAACCGGCGTGGGCGAGAGTGTAATCGCATCCAACGCACCTGGCCAT